>FWWL01000692.1_pt1 | contig 90079 bp, 85 predicted proteins | sample 2228331 | NCBI WGS metagenome assembly FWWL01 (sample SAMEA103939775, study PRJEB20133) | metagenome | reverse complement strand
CAATTACTCTTAGTTTTGACGGGTCATAACCGTGTTGTTGGGCCCAATCTTTTATGCGTTGAAAACCATCCCGAATCTGCTCGCTATAACTACCAGTCGCCTGCTGTAGTTGGCAAGACGTATAAGCAATAGGAATGGGCTTTAAATCTTGGATAGTAACGTGCAATGGTTGTCCAGTAAGAACGCTCATAAAAAGTCTCCTGTGTTGAACTTGCGGATATCGCGACCAACGTATTGACGGTAGAGCGGACAAACGCCGCCCAACGGTCGGCATAACCCGCGCGCGGAGCGCGTCGGGTTCATGCCGGGGTTGGGCCGCGCCCTGTTATTGCAAAGCCCACACTTTGACCTTGTGCTGCAACCAGTGTTGGGCGCGAATATGCTTTGTGGCCGTTTGTGGCTAAATGACTTATATGTTTACGGAGGAAAAATTACAGGTGTCAGCAACCAGACAGATAGCAAGGCTAAAGCTATCATGCCAGTGCCAGCGCCAATGTAGTCCAAGAGTTGAGGCTTTGACAGTAGTTTTGTGCTACTCAAAAGCACGCCTGCTATTGCACATAGAATTAAGGCTGGAAACAAAACGACAAATAAGGCTATGAAAGACTCTTCTGGAAGCACTTTAGCTATGACTAAGATGACTTCGCTAATCAATGCAAAACCAGAAAGACCTGTAGAAATCCAGCCACTTGCTCTGCGCTGATTTTTCGGCGTTATTGGCTCGGTCGGTTGAGCTTGAGTATTACGAGATTTTTTTCGCAATGACCTTGCCACTGTAAGACTTACAATTACAGTCGCATAGATGGTTGTTGCGAAGATGATTAGCAGAGGCAAAGCCCCACCATAGCTTAGCATTTCCATAGAGTTATTTTCAGTCAAAAATTATAAGCAGTCATGGCATGGCAGAAACATCAAAATTCTGCCATGCCAGAGATGTTTCGGGACTATCTGGATTTAGTAGTGAATGAAAACCGAGTTTGCTACGTTGTCCAGTCCCACAGCATATGCAGCACTGCCAAGACACAAGCGCACTTCTGAATATGAATATCCAAACGCACTAAGATTCCCGGAGTAAGCAGCCATAAAAACCGCGTAAACAGCAGCATTTGTCGTGGTCCATCGCAGATTAGCTTTGGTTGCCGCAGATGTGCTTACCGGATAGTAAAACACATAGTCCATATCTGTCGAGTCACCATCGCAATTAGCATCGTTATAGTAGAAGCTAGCGAAGATTTTGGGATTATAGTTCCAAGTCCAAACATTTTCGATAGTTTCAACATAGGCATAACTAGTTAACGCCTTGGGTTGTGGTTGCAACGAGTCGGAATTAACTTTGGCACTCTCAACCGGAACGCTCACGTCCAAACGGGCGAGTATAAGTGACCGCATAGTTGCATATTGTTGTTTGTTCAGGCTAGACATGAACTTTGCAAGTTGCTCGACGGAAATCTCGTTTGCCAGAGCTGCATCGACAATCAGAGAGAGGTCTGTGCTGCCGACATTTTTGGGCGACTTACTTAGAACACCAGTGATGACTTCGGGCTGAGGCGGATTTTTATCTTCGGCATACGCAATCAAAGTACCACTAACAAATACTGCTAATGCGACCAGGATGGATAACAAGCTTCGCGTTATTTTCATGACGAATGTCTCCTTTGTATAGGGCGGATCAGATTGTGACGAATATAATATGCTACGTGCTGTTTGTCTATAACAGATTCCCGTTAAGCTGCAAAGTCTCTGCCTGTACTTGCCATCTTCCATGTAAGGTGCTAGCTTCGGCCCTGTTGGAAACGCCCAGTCTCTTGTAGATATTTCTGGTATGGCATTCCACAGTATGCTCTGCTATACAAAGAAAGGATGCGATCTCCTCGTTTGACCGTCCTTGTGAAAGAAGCCTAAGTACGTCTATCTGTCTTTCGGTTAATAGGTCAAAGAGTTCCATTCTCTATCCTCCCTCAGCCTGAACATATCCTCTGACATCACGCGTCACCAGACATCAAGCCAGGCCGGATCGTTTGAGAGCGGCCCAACAAGTATTAGGCAGACTAAACCACCCGCCGATTTAGGCTGACTCCAGTCAGCCTAAATCGGCCTGCATTCCGCATTATACAGACTCGAATCAGCCTTTACTTCTGTATAATCCGCATATGGTCGATTCAACCCTTTCACCTTCACCTTCCGACCCCGCTCGTCCCAAAAAGCTGCTCGACCAGGTGCGCGACGCCATTCGCCTCAGGCACTGTTCTTACCGCGCCGAAGAAAGCTGCGTCAACTGGATCAAACGCTTCATCCTTTTTCACGGCAAACGCCATCCGAATGACATAGGCCGGCCTCAAATCGAAGCCTTTCTGACCCCCGGCGCCCCCTGAAGCGCGTCATCGCATCGCATTATGTCGTTCGACGGCCCTGTTTTAAGGTTTGCGCGCCACGTCGAACAGATACGCCCCAGCCTCTAGCAACATGCATGTTAGGCGGCGCTCGCCATTCAGAACGATTTATCGCAGAGGCAAGTAACGCACTTGCCCTTCCCATTCCCCTTCCAAACTGCATTCGGCTATCAGCAGGATGTCTTCTATGGCAACCCCAATCGGAACTTGACGGCTGACTTCAAAAACGCCGGGCATAGGTTTGCCAGCCTTAACACGCTCATAAGCATAACGTATAAGCGTCGAGACATCATGGGTAAGCAACACCCGCCCTTCCTGAGCAGTCCATTCCAATATGGTTGGGTCATCCGCTCCTGAAAGACTGACGTCTTGGACACGCATAATATCCAAATCAGGCTTTCGCCGCAACAGACCACGCACGATGTCGTTGTTGAAATTCTCGTCGGCAGCCAACCGAAGCATGATTACAAATTCCCGCTGGCTCGCCGTGCTAACAAGCGTTCACGTATGCCTGACGGATCGAAACGGGACTCGTTCTGTTTGCGAATCTCTTCTGCTTGCTCCCGACGTCGCTGGAGATAGGCATCTACCTCTGCACGCCGTCTCAGATAATAGGCAATCACCGAATATACATCAGCCAGATCAAGGGACGGATATTGATGGGTTATCTCTTCTGCCGTAGCCCCGTCCAGAAAAGCTGAGATGACGGTGTCCAGAGTCACTCGTGTTTTCCCCACACGGATAACGCCATCAACGTCTGTCACTAGAGGAACCGTTTCAGTCGCAATCGTGAGTGTCATAGCATTACCTCTCGGATGCACCAAGCCGCCTAACAAGTTAGACAGACTAAACCACCTGCCGACTTAGGCTGACTCCGGTCAGCCTAAATCGACCTGCATTCTGCATTATACAGACTGGAATCAGCCTTTACTTCTGCATCATCCGCGCATGGCGGATTCAACGCCTTCACCATACCAACCCCGCTCGTCCCAAAAGCCGCTCGACCAGGTGCGCGACGCCATTCGCCTCAGGCACTGCTCTTACCGCGCCGAAGAAAGCTGCGTCAACCTCCGGCACATCCTTCCACGCAACCACGCGCGCAATCTCATCGCCGATGATCTCCAGGCAGTCGTCAAGCGTATATGCAGGGATCAGCCCGCCGGCGGCGTCCTGGATTTCCACCCGCACATAGCCTGGCGCGCTGGTTCGGTAGTTGATCTCCAGTTTGTTTGTCGAGTTGCTGATTTTTGGGGAGCGGAGAACAAGCTGGTGGCGCGGATGCAATCCGAGATAACGAACACGGTAGCCAGCCAGGTGACTCGCTTCTACCGCGACGCAGATGGCAATCTGTTGAAGAAGAGCGACGGGGCTGGCACGGTGATGATCGTCAGGGTACATTTCGGGCACATCACAACCACGAACGAATGCACGAGCGACTACCTGTTCGGCGGGCAACGCGTTGCGATGCGCACCAGTGGCGACGTCCCACACATCATTCATGAACTGGAAAGCCACATGCTCCAGACCGTCCTGGACCTGCTCAACCCGCATCAGGCGGCGGCGAGTGTCACCTGAGCCAGATCAATTCAATCGCTCAGCGCACGCTTGTCGTGATCGTCTCACCTCGCGCGGCGTTTGACAAAACCGCCAGGCGTGGCTATGCTCGCCTTTAAGTCTCATCACTGGATTGCACATCCAACGGAGCAACCACCATGACCGAGCAGATAACCGACAGAGTGCGAACATATTCGCGCCCAAGCCAGCTTCGCATCACCGATGTGCGCGTCGCAGCGCTTGAACTCATGCCTGGACGCTGGAAGTGCCCGCTGGTGCGCATTGACACCAACCAGGGCATCTACGGCATCGGAGAAGTGCGCGATGGCGCCAGCTATAACTACGCGCTCATGCTCAAGCGGCTGCTGATCGGCGAGAACCCCTGCAATGTGGACAAACTGTTTCGCAAAATCAAGCAGTTCGGCGGACACGGCAGGCAGGGCGGCGGCGTGTGCGCGATAGAGATGGCGCTGATGGACCTGGCTGGCAAAGCATACGACGTGCCCGCTTACATGCTGGCTGGAGGCAAATTCCGCGACAAAATCCGCATGTACTGCGACACCCCCAACGAACCCACCGGCGAGGCGATGGGGCACAAGCTCAAAGCGCGCATGGAGAAGGGCTTCACATTCCTCAAGATGGACGTCGGCATCGAGCTGCTGGTGGACGACCCCGAGGCGCTGTGCTGGCCCGCTGGCATGTTGGGCGAGCTACATCAAGAAGGCGACCCCACCCCCCTGGAGCGTCACACCTTGATGCACCCATTCACGCACATCCGCCTCACGGAGCACGGCATCCGCAAGCTGGTGGACTACGTCGCAGAGGTGCGCGCGATCATCGGCAACAGCATCCCGCTGGCGGTGGACCACTTCGGGCACATCGGCATTGACGACTGCATCCGGCTGGGTCGCGCGCTCGAGCCATTCAACCTCGCCTGGCTGGAGGACATGATCCCCTGGCAGTTCACCCATCAGTGGGTGCAACTGGAGCGCGCGCTCGACACACCCGTGTGCACAGGCGAGGACATCTACCTCAAGGAAGGTTTCAAAGCGTTATGCGAAGCGCACGCCGTCAACGTCATTCATCCCGACATCGCCACATCGGGCGGCATCCTGGAGACCAAACGGATCGGCGATCTGGCGCAGGAACACGGCATCAGCATGGCGCTGCACATGGCTGGCTCGCCAGTCTCCACCATCGCCGCTGTGCATTGCGCGGCTGCCACCGAAAACTTCATCGCACTGGAGCACCACTTCACTGACCTGCCTTACTGGGATGACTTCGTGACGGGCATACCCAAGCCGATCATCCAAGACGGCTACATCGCGGTGCCTGAAGGACCTGGGCTGGGCATTGACCTGAACGAGGACGCGATCCGCGAGCACCTGATCCCTGGCGACCAGGCCGGCTACTTTGAACCCACCCCGTACTGGGACACCGACAGCTCTTGGGATCGGCTCTGGTCCTAGCGGCGGCTAGCCCCCAGTGGCAAAGCGTGTGCTCAAAAAGTGTGCGCTCAATTAGAATTGCTGAAGTAATGACACCATCATCGTCTCGGCTCAACTCCAGCTTGCTGGTGGGCTTCATGCTAAGCGTAGGCGTGGTGATTGGGATGCTACTGGCTGCCTACATCGCCTACGCTTTTGTGCCAGCGGGCTGGATTTTGCGCGACGCGCCGCCCAGCCTGCTCAAGTTCGACCCCACCTCGGAGAGCGTGCAATACCGCGATCTGTACATTTCACGGGTTGCCAATCGCTTCAAGCGGCTGGAGAACAACCCCGAAGAGGGGTTGCGCGAAGCGCTGTTTGCGCTGGGCGTCACCAGCGGGGATGTGACGCTGGAGGAGGCAATCGGCATGGTCCGAGCCGCTGAGCTGGCGGCGAGCAAAGAAAACAGCCGACCAGAGGAACTGGCACAGCCAGACGCGGGCTTCTTCACCGCAGCCGATCAGCTCAACTTGAAATTGCTGCTCGACAACCTGGAGCAGCTTCAGAGCAACCCTCGGTTGCTTCAAGCCTTGCAAGGCGCACCCCAGCCCGACGCTCCTCAAACGTTGCGCAGCGCGCTGCGACAGCCTGTTTTTGTGTTGCTCTTCATCGTCATGGCAATGAGCGTCTTGCTGATTGCGGTCTTGCTGTTGCAAAATCTTTTGGAGTCCGCGCTCCGGCAGCGGATGAGCAACGCCGGCAGCACAGCCTACAGGACGTCCGTTGCAGCGCGCGCAGCAAGGGTCGTTGGCTCTGACACCCCGACAACCGTTTACGCTGAGCCACCATCCACGAGCTTTGGCGGCACCGCTGGTCAAGCGGTAAGAGCCGCGCCCACCCACGCCTACGCGCCGCAGGCGACCGCCGAAGGCGTCTCGCTGAAGGGTGCGCCCTTCCAGACGTTTTCCGCCAAGTATGCCGAGGATACGCTGGAGTTCGACGAGAGCAAAGACCTGTACGCGCCCAGCGGCGAGATGTTGGGAGAATGCGGCGTCAGTATCGCAGAGCGATACGGGCTAGGTGCCAGCAGCCGCCCCATCGCCTTTGTGGTGTGGGTGTTCGACAAGGCAGACATGGGGAGCGAGACGCGCATTCTGCTGACGCCGTTCGCTTCAGCAAATCCATCCATTCGGCGCAGGCTTGAGGCGCGCGGCACACTGATCGAGATGCAGTCCGATCAGATGCAATTTGAGATCGTCACCAGCACCATGCGCGTTGAAGTGCGCGTCTCCAACATAGAGTTTCGGCGCATTGACGCTACACCGATGGATAGCGTTCAGCAAGCGGAGTTTCATTTCAGCGCTTTTCTGAAGCAACCCGCATGAAGACATGCCAGATCGAGAGCGCGCCACGTTAAGGATGACTCAACCTTCCAACACAAAGCGAGCGACGCTCTCCACATGATGCGTTTGCGGGAACAGATCAAGCGGCTGAACATACTCAAGGCGATAGCCACCAGCAACCAACATCTGGGCGTCGCGCGCGAGAGTAGCTGGGTCACAGGAGACATACACCACGCGGCTGGGACGCGCACGGAGCACTGCATGAACCACCTCTGGCGCAAGCCCAGCGCGCGGCGGGTCAAGCAGCAGCGCATCCCAGCGCGGCGCATCACGTCGCAACACATCCGCTGCGTCAGATGCGATCACGCGCGCGGTGGAGAATCCATGCGCAGCCAGGTTGTGGCGCGCATCCGCAACTGCGCGCGGGTTGATTTCAACGCCCACCACGTGCGCGCCAGCCGCGGCGACTGGGAGCGTGAACAAGCCAACGCCACAATACAACTCCAACACGCGCTCACCCTTGCGAACGGCAAGCGCGTTCAGCGCCTCCTGGACAAGGCGCTCCGCCATGACTGTGTTCACCTGAAAGAAGACATCACCAGTGACGCGGTAGCGCCAGCGCCCAACCGTGATGAATCCGACAGGCTGATCGCCAGCGACCGCGCGAGCGCCCTCATCAAAGGCGCGAATGTCCGCGCTGCGCACGCTCGGCTCAGACAACTGTGCGCCGATCAGGTGGTTGATGCGCGAATCTGCTATCGGACAAGACGTGATCGGCACCACCTGATGCGTCTTGCGCGCCAGGTAGCCAAGCTGTCCGCGTTCATCCGCCACCAGTTGAATGCGATTGCGATAACCGTATGGGAGCGGGCACGGGATGCAATCGCGCACCGTCGGTTGGTGCAGCCGACCGATCCGCTCCATCTGCTCGCGCACGATCGCCGTTTTGTATTGCACCTGTGTTGCATACGCGATATGCTGCCACTCGCAACCACCGCACACGCCAAAATGCGCACATTCCGGCTGCACCCGCTGCGGTGAAGGCTCGAGCAGGCGTTTCAAGCGCCCGCGCGCAAACGTGCGGCGGCGGTGGACAATCTCCGCTTCGACGCGCTCGCCTGGCATGGCGAACGGCACGAAGATCACCATGCCCTCTTCCGTGCGACCCACCGCCTCGCCCGACGGGGCGATGCGCTGCAACATCACTTGCACCGCCCAACACTATAATCCGACCTGTGCTGAGCCAGCACCTCTTCGGCGCACAGTTTGCAACCACAGCCAAGCTTCGCAATCATTTCAGCGACGCTGAAGTTGCCACCAAAGCATTGCAGCACACCCTCCATGCGCCACCGCATACGCGACAGACCAAATCAGCAGCCGCCAGCCGCCCCTCAAACGCCGCGTGAACACTCTAGAAGAGCTTTTGCGTCAACGCCGCGTGTATGACCGCCTCGACTTTTGGGAGATCGAGGAGTGGAAAGACTGGCTGGTGTACGCGCCTCAAAGCGGCATGTTGGCTGTCTCCAACGTGCAGGCGCCCAACACTCACCACGACTCTTCCTACCCCGTCACCTGGCTGCGCTGGTTCGCCATCATGAACGGCGCTGCTGCATCGGCTACGGCGCGAACAGCCATGGAGCATCTGCGGGAGGTGCTGGTGTCGCGGGGCGTCTGCGAGGTGTGGTGCATCACGCGGCGCAGCGATTGGATTCACAACGTGTTGCCGGAGTGCCAGTTCGCGCTGGTTGATCGGCTGATCACCCTGCAACACAACGGCAAGCTCGCTCAGCCTGCGCCGCGAGCGACCGTGTGCCAGATTCGCAGCGCCAAAGATGCAGACATCGCGTGTGTCGCAGCCGTAGATCGCGCCGCATTTGCGCCGCCTCTTCACTATGGCGAGGCGTGGCTCCGCCGAATGCGCCGCTTCAGCCACACGTTTACCGTTGCATTGAGCGAGGGTGAAGTGGTGGGTTATCAGCTCACTACACGGCACTTCTACCACAACCACATGGTGCGGCTGGCTGTTCACCCAGTGTTTCAACGGCAGGGAATTGGTCGTCTCTTGCTTGTGCGAGAGATCGCGCGGCTGCAATCCGAAAACACGCCTGCGCTTTCGCTGAACGTCATGGCGTCCAACACGCGCGCGCTGCAGTTATACGTCCATTTGGGCTTTCGCGTGGTGGATGAGGAGACATTTGTGTGGCGGCGAGAACTGTGCTAACCTGAGCGCTTCAACAAGGCTCTCGATGCGATCCAGACATACAACCGGCACCGTCAAGCGCCGTGCGCGCCGCAAGGCTGGCGCCGGCGCTGCGCAGCGATCCACGTTCAGAGAGAGGCTGCAACGCCTGACCGGCATGTTGATCCTGGTCATCGCTGTCGGCGCCGTGATCTTCGCGTTGACTCAGCAGGCGCCAGCCACCCTCTCTCGCCTCTCATGGTCAGAGGGCACAGCGCAAGACAGCGCCGACGCCAACATTAACTTCGCCAGACACATCGGCATCATCAGCGGTCACAAAGGGAACGACAGCGGCGCAGTGTGCAGGGACGGCTTAACCGAAGCTCAAGTGAACCTTAAACATGCCCTGCGAGTGGCTGACTTGCTGCGCGCGCAGGGCTACACCGTGGATGTGCTGGACGAGTTTGACTCTCGGCTGGAGGGCTATCGCGCTGCCGCGCTTGTCAGCATTCACGCCGACTCCTGCGAATACATCAACGACCAGGCGAGTGGCTTCAAGTTGTCCGCTGGTCGAGCGCCCGCATCACAACGCCTCGCGGCATGTTTGACGGACGCTTACCGGCAGCACACCAACCTGCGCTTCCATGCGGGGAGCATCACGCGGGACATGCTCAACTACCACGCCTTTCGGAAGATAAATTCGCAAACCCCCGCCGTCATCATTGAGACGGGGTTTTTGTATCTGGATCGCGCCTTGCTCACTCAACACGCCGAGCGCGTCGCGCAGGGCATCACCTCGGGCATTTTGTGCTTTACTCAATCACCTGAAGCACCCACACAAGGAGATTGATGCGTGAAAATCACTTCTGTCAAGACTGCGGCGACGGTTGGACACGGTATGCACCTCTGGGTGAAAGTGACCACCGACGCTGGCATCACTGGCATCGGCGAATGTGTGCATGGCGGCAAGCAAGCAATCGCCATCATCCAGTACCTGGAGCCGAAACTGATCGGGCGCGACCCGTTCGCAATTGACGCGCTTTTCGAGGAGATGCGGCGCAGCCATGTGTTCGATGGCGGCGCTGCGGGCGCGTTGATCACTGCGCTCACTGGCATCGAGATCGCGCTATGGGACCTGAAAGGCAAAGCGCTCAACACACCCGTGTATGAGTTGCTCGGCGGCAAGTTCCGCGACAAAATCTGGGTGTACTGCGACTGCCAGGTGGACCCTGGCATGTCGTTCGACGAGATCGAGCGCGTGGTGCATGGTGTGCTGGCAAAGGGCTTCACTGCGCTCAAAATTGACCTAGACGTCGGCGCCTACTCCGCCGAGCGCATCCCAACGGACAAAGCCACCAACGCGCTGCTTCTGGACGCAGATACGCCCATTCGCAAAGATCGCTTCAACTACACCGCGCTGCAACGCGAGCACGAGCGCATGGTGGAACTGGTGGACATGGTCACGCGCGCGGCGGGAAAGGATGTCGCAGTCGCTGCAGATGTGCATACCCGCCTGGATGTGCCCAGCGCCATTCGGCTGGTGCGCGACCTGGCGCCCTACCACCTGCTCTGGCTGGAAGAGCCTGTGCCGCCAGAGAACATAGACGCGCTGCGCGAAGTGAAGCGCCACAGCACCATCCCCATCTGTGTTGGCGAGAACCTCTATTTGCGGTTTGCCTTCCGCGAATTGCTGGAGAAGCAAGCCGCCGACATCATCATGCCTGATCTGCCAAAGTGCGGCGGGTTGAGCGATGGTCGCAAGATCGCCAACCTCGCCGAGCTGTACTACGTGCCCTTCGCCCCCCACAATGTCTCCTCGCCCATTGGCACACTGGCGAGCGCGCACGTGTGCGCCAGCGTCCCCAACTTCCTGGTGCTTGAGTGGCACTGGAACGAGCGCCCTTACTGGACGACCATCATCAAGGAGAAGGAAGACATCATCCAAAACGGCTACATCCCCCTCACTGACCGACCTGGCATCGGGGTTGAGCTGGACGAAGAGGTTGCACGGCAATACCAGTATCCAGGCACCACCTGGTTCGAGTGATTCAGCCGATGCGCCAGATCACAGAAAGATAACGTGATCACTTACGATCACCTATAGTTACTCAGTCAGGAGAACAAACACATGACTCAATCTAACGCGAAAACCCTCCTCGCCTTACTCCTCGTCGCGCTGCTATCGCTCGCCTGCAGCTTCAGCGTCAGCACTGCCAACTTCGGGGAGACGTATCTCGCCCGCGACCCAGATGGAAACGACAGAGCCACGCGCTTCAGCCCCACAGATGCCGTTTATGTGATTGCAGACGTGCGCAACGTGCCAAGCGGCACGCGCGTCAAGGCGGTGTGGATTGCCGAGCAAGCCGAAGGAGTCTCGCCAAACTACAAGATTGACGAGACCGAGCTGAACATGGAGCAAAGTGGCAAAGCGACCTTCAGTTTCTCTGGCATTGTCTGGCCCACTGGCAGCTACAAGGTCGAGCTATACATCAACGACGAACTGAAGCAAACGCTGAACTTCCAGGTTGTCGAGTGAACGTCTTGGCGTACACTCGAAACACATGGTGAAGATGCTGCTCCGCTGGAGCGACTGCGCGCTGCAATCGCGCGGGCTAGCCTGGATCATCTTCGCTGGCTGTGTTTTTGCATTTGTCTTCGGCACGTGGGGATGGTACGGCACATTTTTCGCCGCGGTCAATGCGCCGTGGTGGAGTGTGCCGTTCATCCCCGACTGCCCGCTGGCGGCTGGGTTGTTCGGTGTCGCCGTGCTGCTGATGCACTATCGCCGCGGCAGCAACCTGCTCAACCACATCGCCTCCATCGCCTGCGTGAAATATGGCACGTGGACGATGCTGTTCTGGGTGCTCTACTGGTCCGCAGGCGGCGCGTTTGAGCTATCCAGCCTGTTCAGCGGACCGGTCATGTTCACCACGCATCTGGGTCTGACTGTGATGGGGCTATGGCTGATGCGACACACCACCCCTCACCTGCCACAGGCGCTGCTTGCCACCATGTGGTTCGCGCTGAGCGATGTGGTGGACTACGCGCCGATCGCGCCACAGCGCCCTGGCGGCTATGGTTATTACCCACCTTTGCCCGCCATTGGCGGCGACCCCACGGCGCTGGTACCGCCCATGCTGGCGCACGCAGTGCTGTCAACGCTGCTGATGGGCGGTGTGATGATCTACCGCGCGCTGCGCGCTTCCGCCGCGTCTCCTCGCGCTGTCGGCGCCGCAGGCAGCCGAGCCATCTCTTAGCGCGCTCAGTCAGCAGCGCACGATGTCTGCGCCGAGCGACCTGAGCTTGGCATCAAACGCTTCGTAGCCGCGGTCGATCTGGTTGATGTTGGCGATGGTGCTGACGCCATCAGCACACAACGCGGCGATGACCAGCGCCACGCCAGCGCGGATGTCGGGGCTGCTCACTTCGCTGCCACGCAGCCGCGCTGGTCCCTGCACCACACAGCGATGTGGATCACACAGGATGATGCGCGCGCCCATGCTGATCAGCTTGTCCACGAAGTAAAGGCGGCTTTCAAACATCTTCTCGTGGATGAGCACACTGCCCTCAGCCTGTGTCGCTGCGACGACCGCCAGGCTCATCGCGTCGGCAGGGAAACCCGGCCAGGGCATGTCGTCAATTTTGGGGATCGCGCCGTCGAATTCGGGAGTCACCACCAGGTGCTGGTTGCCTGGCACAAAGATGTCTTCGCCGTGCGTCTCGAATCGAATGCCCAGCCGACCCAGCATGATGCGCGTCATGCCCATGTGCTGAGGCGCAGCGTTGCGAATCCAGATGCCGCGGTCGCCGCCGCACAGCGCGCCGATCACGACAAAGCTGGTCACTTCTATGTTATCCGCGCCGATGGTGAATTCAGCGCCGTGCAGGCTGTCGCAGCCGTGAATCACCAGCGTGTTGGAGCCGATGTTCTCAATGTGTGCCCCCATGCGATTCAAGCAATGGCAGAGGTCCTGCACATGCGGCTCACTGGCGGCGTTGCGCAGGATCGTCTTGCCTCGCGCCAACACTGCCGCCATGATCGCGTTCTCGGTGGCGGTGACGCTGGCTTCATCGAGCATGATGTCTTTGCCGCTCAGCGTCGGCGCGTGCAGGTAAAACTCGCCGTTTGTGGACACCTGCGCTCCCAGTGCGCCGAGCGCCAGAAAGTGGGTGTCCAGACGGCGACGACCGATCACGTCTCCGCCTGGCGGCGGCAGCCGAATTTCACCTCGCCGCGCCAACATCGGACCAGCCAGCAAAATGCTGGCGCGAATTTCCCGGCACAGTTGCGGGTTAAGGCGGCTGGACCGCACCTCGCTTGCCCGCAGTCGCACGGAGTTCTCTGCCAGCCAGCTCACCTGCACTCCAAGTTCTTCCAGGAGCGCGAGCAGCGTGAACACGTCGCGGATGCGCGGCACGTTGTGCAACGTTAAGGGCTGATCCGTGAGCAAGCAACTTGCCAGCAAGGGGAGCGCTGCGTTCTTGTTGCCCGACGCAGTCACCTCGCCGTTCAAGCGCAATCCACCTTGAATGATGAACTTGCCCATCGCCTACTCTTCCTGCATCAGGTCGCGCAAGAGATCGCCCATCGAGAGCACACCAATCGGTTTGCAATCATCATCTGCATCCACCACCACCAGGCGATGGATGCGATGCTCAATCATGAGCGCTGCCGCGCGGGTGATCGGATCGTCTGGTGAAACGGTGACCACTTGGCGAGTCATCGCCTCTTCTACGGTCAGATTGCGCCAGGCGGGATCGCCGACGCGACGGAAGCCCGCGTTAACCAGGTCACTCTGCGAGACGATGCCAACCATGCCACACTGCTCGTCCATCACCACCAGCGCTCGCACTCCTCGAGACTGCATCAGCCTCGCCGCTTCGGTGAGGGTGGCTGAGCGCGAACAGGTGAAGACGCCTGGGTGCATCACATCGCGCACTTTCTTTTCTGCTTGCATTGTTATTTCTCCCAGCAACCTGCGCTACGCAGCGTCTATGCACACAAAAAGCGCCGTCTGCGAGATTGATAGCAAACGGCGCTGTTGATTTTAACCTGTCAGGCGCAATTCACAACACCAGTCCCCACGGATTCTCGAGCAGGCGCTTCACCTCGTTGATGAACTGCGCGCCCTCTGCGCCATCGGTGACGCGATGGTCGCCAGAGAGCGTCATGTTCATCATGGTGCGGATGACGATCTGTCCGTCGCGCACCACTGGCTTCTGTGTTGCCGTCGCCACGGCGAGAATGCCAGCGTCGGGCTGGTTGACGATGGCGATGAAGTTATCCACCTGATACATGCCTAGGTTGCTGATGGTGAAGGTCTGTCCACCGTAGTCCGTCGGTTGCATTTTGCCTTCGCGCGCGCGACTCGCCATCGCAGCGACCTCAGCGCTGATCTGGCGCAGTGACTTGGTGTCCGCGTCGCGCACTGTCACGGTCACCAAACCATCGGGCACCGACACAGCCACGCCGACGTTTACCTGAGCGTGTCGCTCGATGCCATCTGCTGCAAACGAGGCATTCATGTTGGGGAAACGGCGCAGTGCGAGCGCCACCGCGCGCACGACCATATCGTTCACAGACACTTTCACCCCCTCCGCCTTCAGCGCAGCGTTGATTTGTTCGCGCAGCGCCAGCGCTGCGTCCATCTCCACTTCTACGGTGATGTAGAAGTGTGGCACCTGCTGCTTGCTCGCCACCATGCGATGAGCGATGGTCTGCCGCATACGGCTGAGGGGTTGCTTCTCCGCCGCGCTCACCGAAGCACGGGCGGGCGCAGGTGTGGGCATGGGCGCAGGTGCAGGCGCGGATGGCGGAGCCGCCACAGCAGGCGCGGCTTGCGGCTGCAACGGCACAGGCGTGGCAGCCATCGCAGCGATGAACGCTTCAACATCCGCTTTGGTGATGCGACCTTCCGGACCGCTGCCGCGCACTTGGCGCAGGTCAACGCCATGCTCCTCGGCAATGCGGCGCGCGACTGGCGTGGCAATCACGCGACCGCTGCCCGCGCTGGCGGAGGCGTCCACCACCACACCCGATGCCTTCACCACTGGCGTGGGTTCTTCGGCTGGCTGGGGTGCAGGTGCGGCGGGCGATGGTTCCGCTGGCGGCTCAACCACCTCCCCTGGTTCAGCAATGATGGCGATCACCTCTCCAACTGGCACTTTCTGTCCGACCTGCGCCAGTATCTTGCTCAGCACGCCGCTGCTAAACGCCTCGATTTGGATCGTGGTTTTGTCGGTCTCGATCTCAGCGATAGGCTCACCGCGCGCAACTGCATCGCCCTCCTTCTTCAGCCAGGCTGCGATGGTGCCTTCGGTCATATCAAAGCCCATTTGGGGCATCGTGACATTTGTAGCCATAGTCTTGGTTGACGTTGTCGCGTGAATTCAGTACTCGTTGTGCATCATGGCGCGTGCCGCTGCCACCACGTCTTCCGCAAACGGCAGCGTGGCGCGTTCCAGATTTTTGGCGTAGGGCATAGGCACTTCCAATCCAGCGACGCGCGCGATGGGAGCGTCTAGATCGTTGAAAGCGACTTCTTGAATCGTGGCGGCGATCTCGGCGCCCAAGCCACCCGTGCGCCAGCCCTCCTCCACGACGATGACGCGATGTGTCTTGCGCACCGATTCCAGCGCCAGCGCATAGTCAAGCGGGCGCAACGTGCGCAGGTCAACGATTTCAACCTCAATGCCCTCTTGTGCAAGGGTCTGCGCAGCCTTGAGGGACTCGATGGTCATCCGTCCCCAGGTGACGATGGTGAGGTGATCGCCGCGCCGTTTGTAATCGGATTCGCCGATCGGCACCAGGTATTCCTCGTCTGGCACCTCGCCGCGCGTGCTGTAGAGCTGAAGGTGTTCCAGAAAGACGACAGGGTCATCGTCGCGGATGGCGCTTTTGAGCAATCCTTTCGCGTCGTACGGCGTGGCAGGCGCCACGACCTTCAAGCTGGGGATAGACGCGAACCAGGCGTCGAAGTTCTGCGAGTGCGTTGCGGCGGTGCGCCCGTGACCGTTGGGGGTGCGAATGACCATCGGCACTTTAATCTGACCGTTGAACATGTGGCTCTGCTTTGCCGCGTGGTTGACGATCTGATCCCACGCCACCAGGGTGAAGTTCACCGTCATGATCTCGCACACGGGTCTCATGCCGCCCATGGCTGCGCCAATGCCCACACCGATGATCGCTTCTTCGGCGATGGGCGTATCACGGACGCGACCAGGAAACTCTTTTGCCAAACCAGACGTGACGCCGTATGCGCCGCCACCAGCGTACGCTACTACGTCCTCTCCCCAAATCACCACGGTGGGGTCGCGCCGCATTTCCTCGCGCAGCGCGCGCTTCAGCGCTTCGCGGTATGTGATTTCTGCCATGGCTGTTGTCAGTGTTTGCCGTTGGGGTGTGCGCTGAGCCGCCCAATTGTCTTCGGAGGGCGGATCAACGAGCCGCCGATCTGCATGTTGCTCACCGGCTGCATGTAGATGTAATCGTAGAGGGTGTCGAGCGAAGGTTCGGGACTTTTATCAGCGAAGGCAATCGCATCCTCCACCTCCGCTTCCACAGACTTGCGGATCTCCTCCAGGTCTTGCTCGGTGACCAGTCCGCGCTTCAGCAGCACGTTGTCGGCGAAGCGCGTGATGGGGTCGCGCTGGCGCCAGGCAGCGATCTCTTGCTTGTCGCGCTGCACGTCTGGGTCGGCCATGGAGTGCCCGCGAAAGCGATAGGTGACCACGTTGAGGAAGCTCGGACCTTCGCCCTGGCGCGCGCGCTCAGCAACGCGACACACCGCCTCGCGCACAGCCATCACATCCATGCCGTCCACTTCTTCGGCATACATGTCGTAGCCAGCAGCCTTGCGAATCATCGGCACGGCGCTGTGGACATCGTAGCTGGTGCCCATGGCATACTGGTTGTTCTCGACCAGGAAGATGATCGGCGCGTTCCAGAGCTTCGCCCAGTTCATGGCGGCGTGGAAGGTGCCGATGTTTGTTGAACCGTCGCCCATTGAGCACAGCGTGACGCGCCCTGTGTTGAGATACTGGGCGGCGACTGCTAATCCTACTGCAAGCGGCAGATGCCCTCCCACGATGGCGTATCCGCCCCAGAAGTGTCTCTTCACGTCAACCAGGTGCATCGAACCGCCCCGACCACCCGTTGTGCCATCAGCGCGCCCAAACAGCTCAGCCATCACCGCGCGCGCAGAACAACCCCGCGCCAGCGCCCAGCCATGATCGCGGTAGTTGACCACGATCTCGTCATCGGGGTTCAACGCCGAGACAGCGCCGACCGCAATCGCCTCCTGCCCGTTATACAGATGCAGAAAGCCTGCGATCTTCGCCTTGGCATACATCTCAGCAGAGCGATCCTCAAAAACGCGGATCAGGAGCATCTGCCGATATAAATGAATCAAGTCCTCTTTTTCCATGACCTTTCTCCCTGCTCAGTCGGGTCGTCCACCAAGCCAGTAGCGCTTGCGCAATATCAGCGACAACCCAGGCTAAGCGCGCACCAAGTCCGTGACAGTGTTCAGAAAAGCTAAACACCAGCGCACGGCGTGCGATTCACGAGCATGTATCCACTCCACAGGGAGGGACAGTTCACAACAAATTATTGTAGCGCGGCTTGGGCTAATGAGGCGGGACAGTAAGGCTTGGCTTGCACACCTCGGCACTGCCGATGTTAGAATGCACCCGCATTTTGAACTATGTCGAGGAAAAATCGTCGTCAGCGCAAGCCCAACCTGCCGCCAGAAGCGTTCAATGTGCCAACAGTGGCGCCGCGCACACCCACTGGCGATGCCGATGTTGACGCCCCAAAGCCAGTGGCGGCAGCTCACAGATCGCAACCCAGCATTGCCGACTTGCGCGCTGAATATCGCAACGTGCTCACTGACCTGCGGACGACGCTTTCTATCTTCGCCAGCTTGATCGCGGTGATGGTGGTGCTATCGTTTGTGCTGCGGTGAACAGCCCCGCTGCTGCACATGGCTGCCGTGATCCTGAAGAGCGGGCGCGATAAACCTGTGCGCCAGCGCCACCCGCGGCTTTTTGCCGCCGCGATTAAAGAGGTGCAGGGAAAACCGCGCGACGGCGACGTGGTGGACGTGCTCTCCAACGCAGGTGAATGGCTGGCGCGCGGCGTCATCAACCAACAGGCGCAGGTCGCCGTGCGGCTGCTCACCTGGTCGCCAGAGGAGCAGATTGACGTGGCGTTTTGGCGTCGGCGCGTGGAGCAAGCAGTGCAGCGGCGTCGCACAGACCCACGCTTGGCGCACACCAACGCGCGCCGCTGGGTGTTCGGTGAAAGCGACCACTTGCCAGGTGTGGTGGCGGACGATTACGCAGGACACCTCGTCCTGGAGCTATCCACCTTGCTCGCGCTGCGGGCGAAAGACAGCATTGTTGCAGCGCTGGAGGCGTGCGTTCAGCCCACACGCATCCTGCTGCGCGGCGACGATGAGCGCTTGCGCAACGAGTTCGGCGGCGCGATCCCACGCTGGGCAAGCGAGGCACTCGCCAACTCGCCAGGCGCGCCCGCGCGCATCGAAATCCAGGAGCACGCCGCGCGCTTCCTGGTGGATGTCGGCGAAGGTCAAAAGACTGGCTTTTACCTCGATCAGCGCGACAATCGCCAGCGGCTGATGGCATATTGCCGGGACGCTCGCGTGCTGAACGCCTTCAGCTACAGCGGCGCATTCGGCATTTATGCTATCGCGGGCGGCGCGCGTCAGGTGATCAACGTGGACACGTCCGCCGAAGCACTGGCGCTCGCCGACGCGCACTTCGCGCTCAACGCCCACTTGACCCGCGGCGCGGAATGGGTCACCATACGACGCGACGTGTTCGACGATCTGCGACAGCGCGTTGCGGCGGGTGAGCAATACGACGTGGTGATACTAGACCCACCGAAATTCGCTCATTCGCCAGCGCAGGTGGAACGCGCCGCGCGCGCATACAAAGACTTGAATCGCCTGGGCATGTTGCTGCTTCAACCGGGTGGCATTCTGGCGACGTTCTCTTGCAGTGGCGTGGTGGACACTGCGTTGTTCCAGAAGATCATCTTCAGCGCCTCGCTGGAAGCCAAACGCGAAGTGCGCGTGCTGGAGCGACTGAGCCAGGCGAGCGATCACCCAGTGCTGCTCACCTTTCCAGAAAGCGAATACTTGAAAGGGTTCATCTGTCGTGTGGAGTGAAGGACGGTGTTAAGCCTGTTTCGCGCATTCCGCTTCGCCATCGAAGGCATTCGCTACGCGCTGCGCACGCAGCGCAACATGCGCATCCACCTGGTGATCGCGCTGGCGGTGATCGTGGCGGGGGGCGCGTTTCAGTTGAGCGGCGCTGAGTGGGCGATCATCGCGCTCGCCATCGGTGCGGTGCTTCACGCAGAGCTGGTGAACACGGCGCTGGAGGCGCTGGTGGATCATGTGGCGCCCAGCTTTCAGCCATGGGCAAAAGTCGCCAAGGATTGCAGCGCCGGCGCGGTGCTTGTTGTTGCGCTGGCGGCGGTTGCGGTCGGCGTGAGCATCTTCGCCCCGCGCATGTTGACGCTGTGGGGAATCTGGCGCTGATGCGCGCTGGGGAGACGATAATGCGTGAATGTCGAGATTCAGAAGATTCTCGCGCAACGTGTATGTCACATCCGCTGCCTCGCTGCTCACCGACATCTCCACCGAGATGGTGGTGTATGTGCTGCCGCTGTTCCTAGCGGGTGTGTTGCGCGCGCCCATTGCCGCCATCGGTTTGATCGAGGGTGTGGCAGAGACAACCGCCAGCCTGGCGCGGCTGTTCTCAGGTCAGCTTGCTGACCGTTTCAACCGCAAATGGCTGGCTGTGAGCGGCTATGCGCTCTCTACCATCGCCAAAGCGTGGCTGCCATTTGCCAATACCTGGCTGGCGGCATTCGCGGCGCGCTTCGCGGATCGGCTGGGCAAAGGCATTCGCACTGCGCCGCGTGACGCGCTGATCGCAGCCAGCGTGGATGAGAAACATCGCGGCGCAGCGTTTGGTTTTCATCGCGCAGCGGACTCGCTGGGGGCATTTATCGGCGTTGGCTTATCAGCCATCCTCATCGCCCTGCTGCAAGGTGCGGACACATCGCTCACTGGCAGCACGTTCACAACCATCGCGCTGATCAGCGTGGTGCCGGCTGCGCTGGGGGTGGCGGTATTGTCGTTGGGTTTGGTAGAGCCTGCGCGGGAGCGCGCCACGAAGTTATCGTCCATGGCGCTGCCGAGTTGGCGCAACCTTCCACAACGCCTGAAGGCATTTTTGCTGGTCATGGCGGTGTTCACGCTGGGCAACAGCGCCGATGCATTCATTGTGTTGCGCGCAGAAAGCCTGGGGGCAAGCACTGTGCTGGTGCTGGGGTTGGTGCTGGCGTTCAACCTCACGTATGCGCTCGCGGCGGCGCCGCTGGGCGCGCTGTCGGATCGGGTGGGCAGGCGCAAATTGATCGGCGCTGGCTGGGCGCTGTATGCGGCTGTGTATCTTGGCTTCGCGCTGAGCCGATCGTTGATCGTGCTAGGAGTGCTGTGGTGCGCCTACGGCGCATACTACGCATTGACGGAGGGCACTTACAAAGCGCTGGTCGCGGACATTGCCCCAGCAGCGCAACATGGAACCGCATACGGCGCGTTTCACGCCACGGTCGCTATCATGTCGTTGCCCGCTTCGCTGCTGGCAGGTTTGCTGTGGCAAACGTTCGGTCCGCCAGCGCCATTCCTTGCTGGCTCAATGCTGGCGATGGTGGCTGCTGCGCTTTTTGCCTTCTTGCTGGGCGAGGCGGGCGCAGATACGGCGGCTGAGCACGTCTAAAGTCGCTGCGACGAATGTGGGCAGGTGTGTGCTGCTCATCACCTGCAGCTCTTCGCACAGCGTCGCGTCTTCATCGAGGAAGCGCAACACACGCGCGACGGGGTTGCGTGTGAACAGCTCACAAAACACACGGTCGCCCCGACGCCGCCCCAGATGCAACACGTTGAGCAACACGCTATCGTACAGACCATACCGCGCTGCGCGCAGCGAGCGATCTGGCAGCGGTGGCTCGCCCTGGCGCAGGGCGCGCGCAATTTGCCGCGCGCGCCGCTGGATGCGCTGAAAGGTGTAGCCCGTGCTGGGCTTGGCGTCGCCGCCCGCAATGCCGATATGAACCACCCGCCCCTCGCTGCGCGGGAAAGGCGCATCGGTCATGGGGATCACGCCAAACTCTTCGTGTTCGATCTCGAATGTGTGCAGCGCCAGGTGCTGGCTGAGATAGGCGCGCAGCGCCTGGGCGTATGCCTCTTGCGGCAGCAGCTCTGCGGAGAAGACGGTGTATTCCACCAGCGCCGTCTGGGCGTCGAAGGGCAGCACATACACGAAGCGCGCGCCAGTCGCCGCCTGCGCCAAGCGGAAGTCCATCAGCGTTGCTTCTTGTGGGTCGAAGCAAGGGCGCGGCGCGCGGATGAACCAGCCGAGAAAGTGTTGCAACAGGTGATGATGGAAAGGGGTGGCGACGAGGGGTGTGAGGGGAATGCTGTTGAACACCCAGTCGGCGCTGTAGCTGTCCGCGCGCGTGCGCACCCAACCGCGCCCGTCGAGAGTCCCCACGCCAGTCACCTCTTCGTAGCGTCGGGTGATGTTCGGCTGGCGCGCCAGCCAGTCGTCCATGAAGCGATAGAAATCTGCAGCGCGCAGCATGTGGTAACGGTAGGGGTGCAGGCTGGCGCGCAGCGCGCACTGCGCGCCATACACCCCGACGCGCTCCCAGCGGTGATGGATCAGCGCGTCAAATGCGCAAGGGCTTACATCCCAGAAGCACCAAGTGCGGTCGTTCGCTTGCTTGGGGGCGCGGTCGAGCAGCAAGATGTGTTTATCTTCCAAGCCTGCCTGGATGAAGTGATAAGCCAGGCTCAAGCCCGCTGCGCCGGCGCCGCTGATGATGTAATCGAAGTGGGACATGAGGAGTGGTGAAGAGGGGATGCTCGTTCAGGGCAGGACATCGCGCAGCACCCGCAACCAGTTCTCGCGCATGATCTTGGCGACATGCGTCTCGCTGAACCCACGCGCCAGCAGCTCGTCGCCGATCTTGAAGTGATCGCAGACTGAGTCCAGCTCGCGGGGGATGTCCTCCCAGCCCAAGCCGCCGTCGTAATCGCTGCCGATGCCCACGTGGTCGGCGCTACCAGTCACCTGGCACACGTGATCGATCATGCGCACGACATGATCGAGCGTCACGTCGTGCTTGTAGCCGCTCCAGTCGCGGCGCAGGAAGGCGTTGTAGGGCACGATGCCGATCACGCCGCCGCGCTCGGCGATGCGGGCAATGGCTTTATCGGGCAAATGTCTGGAAGTGGGCACGTAGCGGTAGGCGTTGCTATGGCTGGCGATCACCTGGCGACCTTCAAACACTTCCAACGCTTCGTAAAGGGCATCATGCGAAAGATGGCTCACGTCCAGCACGACGTTGAACTCCGCCATCACGCTCAACAGCTCGCGCCCCAAACGGGTTATCCGCCCGCCGCTCCACGTGCCGCCGGCGTAGCGCGTGGTGTCCCAGGCTAAACCTACAACGCGCAAGCCGCGCTCGTACCACCATTCCAGCTCCTTCGGCTCGCGGATCGGCTCAGCGCCTTCCATCGCGAGCACCAGACCCACGCGATGCGGCTTCCACAATGGCGCAGCCGACGAGAGCCACTCGCTGATGTGCGCTTCCAGCTCGCTGCGCGTGGTGATGAGTCGCAAGTGCGCGGCATTGTCCTCCGCCCATCTGCGGTAAAAGTCCAACTGGCGCACTGCGAGCGCATGTGCCTCTAATGGGTCGGCATAGGTCATGGCGCTGGCGCTGAGCTGCAGAGAGCTTTTGCGTGGCTCTACAAAAATGCTGGCGAACACCAGCCCAACGCGACCGTAAATCAAATCGGGCAAACCGACGGTGCAGGCATGTTTGCGCTTGCCCTCTCTTTGGCGGGTGGTGGCAGCGCTGGTCTGGTATGTGCGCCCCTCACACAAGACATTGTGCGCCAGGTCAAGATGCGCATCCACAATGAGCGGGTGGCGCGTTCTGCGTAGCGTCATACTGCGCAATGTTACTCAGCCAGCGGACGGTAACGCCGCGCTGAGAGGACAACGCGCCCGGCGCAATTACACCACAAACGTGAGCTTAAAGCCGTGCAGCACTCCCTGCTTTCCGCGCGCGCGGTCTGCAACCACAAGCCGCCAACGCCCCTTCGGTGACTTGCCGCACAACTGGCTCAGGGCGGTGATAGTTGCTGGCGTGAAGGTGGTCTTCAGGTCGGGCAGTGCGCCGCCGGCGCGGTTGTGCAGCACGATCGGCGCCACCTTCAAACTCAGCGGGGGATGCAGTGTGACGACGAGGTCGCCGCGCGACACATGAGAGATGTCCACCGAAACGCGCACGTCTTTCAGCGCGCGGGTCTCCGAGACGTTGGCAATGAGTTGTGAGGCGCGCCAATCGCGGATGGGGGTGTCTTTCTGAACTTCTACCTCAACGGTCTGAGGCTGAGGCTTTTCAGCGGGTGGCTCAGGGCGCGCTAGCTCCACCGCACGGCGGGCGTTCACACGCCCATAGCCGTAGTAGATGCTATGCCCGTTCTGGTCGTAGCGACCGTTCGGCAGGTCAATCTGATCACAGCTACGGCGAATAATGTCGCGCACTTCATCCCAGCGCAGGTCTGGGTTGCGCGCCAGAATGAGCGCCGCCACGCCCGCCACGCCTGGGCAGGCGCTGGATGTGCCGTTGGCGTTGTTGACAAAGTCGCCCTCCGCGTCGCCGAGTCTCGGGTCGCCGGGGTTGTCGCCCACCGTACCGCTGCGGTCGGTCGTCCAGATACCAGGCGTGAGCGAAGGGTAGCCATCTCCGCTGGGGAACGCGCACCAGATGCTTTTGCCGAAATCGCTGTAGACGGCGCGTACGCTGCGGTCGGTGCAGGCAGCCACAGCGATCACTTTCTCGTAACTGGCGTAGCCGTCTTTGTCCACGCTTTCGTTGCCGTTGCCAGCGGCGAACAAGATCACGCATCCCTTGCCGTTGCGACCCTTGCGAATGGCGTAATCTATCGCCAGGCGGGTGGCGTCAGGCAGCGGAACAACCTGTTGATGGAGCGGGTCTTTTGAATCCCACCACCTGCCGTCGACAGGTCCCCAACTGCACGAGATGACGTCGGCGCCGTTGTCCGCAGCCCACACGAAGGCGCTGGCTTCCTTCTGCGAGCCGAGACCAGAACGCAGGCGAATGGGCATGAGCTTTGCTTTTGGCGCCACCCCCGCGGCGCCAAACTCGCCGTTGGCGACGGCGATACCTGCGCACATGGTGCCGTGGTTTTCGCCATCGCGCGGGCGAGGATTGTTGTTGTCGCTGGTCACGTCGCGCGGCGCGACGATCTTGCCCTCGCCGCGAAACTCTTTGTGGTCCAAGTCTACGCCATCATCAATGATGGCGACCACGATCCCCTCGCCTTGTGACAGTTGCCATGCGTCCACAACATTCGCGCTGGCATCAATGGTTTTGCCATTGATGACGGTGCGCATGAGGTGCCACTGCTGGGGAAACGCGCGACGTGAGCGCGACGGGCGGACCAGTTCTGGGTGACACAGCTCAACGATGTCCTCTTCGAGCAAGCGCTGCGCAGCGTCAAAAATCTCTAACCCCATCCCCTCTGGCGCAGAGACGAAATAGCTGTTTTTACCCGCGTAGCGCAGTTTGTAACGCTCATGCAAGCCGTGTCGTTTGATGGTCTCGTGACACTGGCTTGCCTTGGCGTCGTCAACAAACTTCACAAAGAAGTTCTCGGTGTACAGCACGGGCACGCGAGAGGTAGGATCCATCAGCACACGCCCTGCGAAGCGCACGACCTCCTCCTGCTTAAGGCTCTTCCTGGCAGCATCGCGCAGCGCTTTCGCGCCCGAGTCCACCGCGGCTCGGAGCACCTCCACGCCCGCCTGAGCGAATTGCTCCACCACGTCGAAGTGCTGCAACAGGTCTAGCGATTTTTTGGAAACTGGCGCAGCGACCGACTCTAAAGATTCAGTGAGAAGCTGTCGCGTCCGCGTGCGCACCGCGATCAGGTCTTTGCTCTCCGCGAGATGCATTTGCTTGCCTTGTTTGCCGCCGTAGATCACCGTGAACATGCCTGACCTCATTTTGCGATTTCAGTTGGTTTTAGCACAGTTTGAGAAAACGCTAAGAGATGCAGCGCTGGCGGCGCACCTTGTTAAGCGCAGGTTCACCAGACCAGCCGCGCCATCTCGTTGCCCTGATTGTCGAACAACGAGGCGCGCGCGCCGTTCGGCGGCAAAATGCCCGTGTCAACGCCGAAGCCGCGCAAACCGCAGTTTTCAGGACCGAACGGCAGGTTGGTGTACACACGGCACAACTGCCCGCCCACCATCACGAACTCGCTGTTGAAGACAAGCTCCTGGCTGGGGCGCGTCTCGGTGACAGGCTGGTACACGCGCAGCACCCAGCTGCCCATCAACACGGGTCTCGAGCCGATGTTGCGCAGCTCGATGTATTCATCCGCCTCGTTGCGCGCCAGGTCGCCCTGCGTTCTGACGCTGGACACTTGAATCGTCCCTTGGAAGATCACCGCGCCAAACTGGAGCGGAGTCGGAGTCGGAGTCGGAGTCAGAGTGGGGATGACGTTGCCAGATAGAGGGGTAGGCGAAGGTGTTGGCGTCAGTTCTAACGGCACGGAGGTGAACGTAGGCGGCAGGGGTGTCTCCGTGGCGGGTGGAGTTGCGGGGACAATCGGGGAAAAGACAGGCGGCGGCTGATCCGCGGTCGCGGGCGACGTCGGCGTTGGCAGCTCTTGCACAGGCGGCGGAGGTGAGGTCAAGGTGGCGACGCCAGCTTGAAGGTCGGGGGTGTCCACCGCCGAGGGCGGGGTGGGCACACTTTGCCCTGGTTGAGCGCTGTCTTCAGGCGTGGCGCTCTCGTCGCTTTCCAACGCAGGTGGCGAGAGGTCGGGCGGTTGCGAGGTTTCCTGAAGCGTTGTCTCAGGCGTTGGGGAGGGCGTGGCTTGCTCGGCAACAGCGGCGACAACAGGGGCGGTGGGAGTGGATTGATACGCTGCCGAGATCACTCGCCGCGTGCGCGAGATGCTGGGGCTGAGCAGCAAGGCGGCAGCCACTGCGCTCAAGATCACCAGCACTGTCAGCAACACAGCGACAAGCGCCAGAAAGGGAGCCAGCGCAGGATTGCTGGCGGGGTGCATCTCTAGGGGAGGGGCAGCGTCTGCGCGTTGAAACATCTCGCGGCGGGTGAGCCAATCCGAGCCGATCGCATCCCCCACCGCTGCATAGGCAGGGGGCACATAGGTGAGGCGCGCCCGTCGCGTGGTGGGATCAAACTCCAGTTCACACCCGCAGAACTCACATCGCCATTGCGTTGTGCGCTGGTCAAGCGCTGGCTGCCGACACAGCGGGCAGGTGTTCTGCGGAAGGCTGGCTGTCATGAGGTTGGTTCAGAACGTCTGGGGCAGGGTGGCATCAGAAGGACGCAGGCGGCGGTCAATCTCCCAGGGATAGACGATGTACGCATCGGTGATCGCAGCGTAGTAGGTCGGCTTGTGGTTTGGGAAAAGCGAGGCGGAGGGTTTGTAGTGCAACACAGCGGTATCCACGACGGCTGCGCCACTGGACTCGATTCGCCCGCGCACGCTCATGATGTGCCGTCCGTGCGTCCACACATCGTCAATCACCAGCACACGACGCCCGCGCGTGAGCGACTCATCGGGGAACTGCAAGAACGTCGGCCACGCCAGCAAACTAGGAGCAGCAAACGCGGGGAACTCCACAGCCGCGGTGAGGATGTGCTTGATGTCCAGCGCTTCCGCGATCATGCCACCGGGGATAATGCCGCCGCGCGTGATCATGACCAGCAGGTCTATGGGACCGGTGATTTTTGGCAGCAGCGTGTCAATCAGCGCGTCCACGTCTGCCCAGGTGAGCACTTCCTGGCGAGGGGATTCTTCTCTTCGCATACGCTTGATTCCAGCGCTATTGCAATTTTTGTCGTGATAGTGTACCTTATACGCCATGAACAGAGTCTGGAGAGATGCCATCGCAAGCCTAGGCGTTGCCGCATTCATCATCGCGCTGGGAATCGCGCTGCTGGCGCTCTTCGCTTCCAACGTGCGCCTATCGGCAAGCGCTGGCATCCCCACTCCTGCCGTGGGGCTGGTTTCAGTACAACTGCCGCCCACGCTGACCCCCTCCCCTACCCCCGTGCCGACTGCCACGCCAGTCCCACCGACGCCAGCGCCAATGGAAGAACCGCTCGGCATGCCGCCTCTGGACCCACTTCTGGAGCCGATGGAGGAGGCAGCCACCACAGCACAGCCGCAAGAGATGCCTCAACCGATCTCGCCCTCGCCAACCCCAGCGCTCGTCTTGCCGCCAGAAGGTGTTGAGCCGCGCCCTGTGGCACAACCACCCTCAACGCGACGCAGCGGCAGCGTTGCCTGCGGCAGGCGCATCGTTCATGTCGTGCAGCCTGGCGAGAATCTGTTTCGCATCGCGTTGCGCTACAACACCACCATCCTTTCGATTGCGCGCTTGAACGGCATTCTGGACACGCGCTTGATCCGCGCGGGGCAACGCCTCACCGTCATCACGTGCGCACGCTGAGGACGCTCAAAAGCCCTGGTAAATCCACCGCGGCGAGGCGTCGGCAGTGGCGATCATCAGCGCCAACACCAGCAGCGCCAACAACAACGCAGCCAGATTCTCGCGGGAGCAGAGGCGTTTCACGCTCGACCTTTGGTGTGGGGCGCCTCCGACGGCTCAGTGTGGAACACCTGATCCCAGAAGCTGGTGCTCACGCCGAAGCGGGCGTCGGGCGTTTTGTAGTGGTGCTCCATGTGATGGCGCTTGAGAAACTTCATGATCGGACCCTTGACTGGCAGGTGGTGCGTGGCGTAGTGAATCATGTCGTAGGCGACGTAGCCCAGCACTGTGCCGGCGAACATCGGCGCGATCAAGTAGGGCACGCCGAGCAGCACATCCAGCACCAACCAGAAGACGAGGCAAAACAGCAGCGCCATCGGCACGCTCACTGCTGGCGGCATCACCAGTCGGGTCTTGATGTGCGGCTGATAGTGATGCACGCCGTGAAAGAGAAAGATGATCTGCCATTCTGTGCGATTGCGCGGCGTGTAATGAAACAGGAAGCGGTGCAGGACGTACTCCAAGAACGTCCATAGCAGCGCCGCGCCAAACACAAACGCCACCACGAACCAGACCAGCGACACATCCGCCGGCCAGCGCATTACACCCAGCACAACAAACGCGATCACGATGGGCATCCACACCGCCAGCACAGCCTGGGGCGTGATGTGCGTAAAGAACTCCAGAAAGTCCGACTTAAACAAGCGCACTGGCTTGGGGTCGTAGATGATCTTATCGTGTGGGATGGTATCCACGTCCACCGCCATCAGCCTGTCCAGCAGCTTCATGTGTGCCTCCTTAGCAAAGTCACTCGCGCCAACGTCACCACGCGACAAACTCTGGCGTGTGGTATTTGAACGTTGCCGCACGCTTACCATTTTACAGACCTGCCAAGCGTAGAAGTCGCATCGGCGCACTTCTTTCGGTCGCCCTCGCTGCCCGTCCACGCCTCCCTGCGGCGTGCAGATGAGTATGATTTGAGAGCAATGAGCAAACTTTCAACCGTGCCCATCGAGGCGTTGCTGCGCGAGCGCGTCCTGGTGTTGGATGGCGCGATGGGCACCATGATTCAAAGCTATAAGCTCACAGAGGAGGACTATCGCGGCGAGCGCTTCCGCGAACATCCTGTTGAACAGAAAAACAACAACGAGCTGCTCAACCTCACGCGCCCCGACATCATCCTGGACATTCATCGGCAATATCTGGAGGCGGGGGCAGACATCATCGAGACAAACACTTTCAACGCGCAGGCGATCAGCATGGCGGATTTCGAGCTGACCGACCCAGCGCTGCTGCGCGAGATCAACCTGCGCGCCGCCGCGCTGGCGCGCCAGGCTGCCGACGAGTTCACCCAGCGCGACCCTAAGCGCCCGCGCTTCGTCGCCGGGGCGCTCGGACCGATGAACCGCACGCTCTCGCTCAGCCCCGACGTGAACGACCCAAGCTTTCGCGCCGTCACGTTTGACCAAGTGATGCGAGCGTACTACGACCAGGCGCGCGCCCTGCTTGATGGCGGCGTGGACTTGTTGCTGGCAGAGACAACCTTCGACACGCTGAACTTGAAGGCGGCGTTATTCGCCATTCAACAGCTATTCGCCGAGGGCGCTCGCCGCGTGCCAGTAATGGTGAGCGTGACGATCACCGACCAGAGCGGGCGCACGCTGAGCGGACAAACGATAGACGCATTCTGGGCGAGCGTGCACCGCGCGCCGCTGATCAGCATGGGCATCAATTGCGCGCTCGGTCCGCGCGAAATGCGCCCCTACATCAGCGAGCTAGCAAACATCTCAGAGACGTTCATCTCCTGCTACCCGAACGCTGGCTTGCCCAACGCCTTCGGCAGCTACGACATGACGCCGCACGACTTTGCCGACGCGGTGGGGGAATTCGCACAAGAAGGATGGGTGAACATCTTGGGCGGCTGCTGCGGCACCACCCCCGCGCACATCGCCGCTGTGCGCGAGGCGATCCGCGGCGCCAAGCCACACCGTCCCCAGCCTCCACCGCGCAAAACCTACTTCAGCGGCTTGGAGCGGCTGACCATCGAGCCAGGCAACTTCATCATGATCGGCGAGCGCACCAACGTGACCGGCTCACCCAAATTCGCGCGGCTCATCAAGGAGGGCAAGTTCGAGGAGGCGCTCGCCATCGCGCGCCAACAGGTGGAAAACGGCGCGAACATCCTCGACGTGAATTTCGACGAAGGCTTGCTGGATAGCGAAGCCTGCATGACGCGCTTCCTCAACCTGCTCATGGCAGAACCAGACCTCGCCCGTGTGCCGATCATGATTGATAGCTCCAAATGGAGCGTGATCGAAGCAGGGCTGAAGTGCGTGCAGGGCAAGTGCATTGTGAACTCGATCTCGCTCAAAGAGGGCGAGGAAGTCTTCAAAGCGCGCGCCGAGATCATCCGCCGCTTCAACGCGGGTGTAGTGGTGATGGCGTTTGACGAGCGCGGGCAAGCTGACACATTCGAGCGCAAGATCGAGATTTGCGCGCGCGCCTATCGCATTCTGGTGGAAGAAGTCGGCTTCCCGCCAGAGGACATCATCTTCGACCCCAACGTGCTCACCGTCGCCACTGGCATCGAGGAGCACAACAACTACGCGGTGGACTTCATCCGCGCGACGCGCTGGATCAAGGACAATCTGCCTGGCGCGAAAGTGAGCGGAGGCATCAGCAACATCTCGTTCAGCTTTCGCGGCAACAACAAAGTGCGCGAAGCGATGCACAGCGCCTTTCTCTACCACGCCATCCAGGCTGGTCTGGACATGGGTATTGTCAACGCCGGGCAGCTCGCTGTGTATGAGGACATCCCTAAAGACCTGTTGGAGCGCGTTGAAGATGTGCTGCTTAATCGCCGCCCTGACGCCACCGAGCGACTGATCGCCCTCGCCGAACAGATCAAGCAGCAAGACCAGGGCACAGACAACGCAGCGCACGAACAGGCTTCGCTTGCCTGGCGTGAGCAAAGCGTGGAGAAACGCCTCGAACACGCGCTGGTCAACGGCATCAGCGATTACATCGAGCAAGACGTGCTGGAAGCGCTGAATCAGTACGGCGCCCCGCTAGCAGTGATCGAGGGACCGCTCATGGCAGCGATGAACCTGGTTGGCGATCTGTTCGGCGCTGGCAAAATGTTCTTGCCACAAGTGGTCAAAAGCGCGCGCGTGATGAAACAAGCCGTCGCCGTGTTGGAGCCCTTCCTGCTGGCGGAGCGCGACCAACACCCTGAGCGCAAAGAAAATGCCCCACGCATTGTGCTGGCGACGGTGAAGGGCGATGTGCACGACATCGGCAAGAACATCGTGGGCGTGGTCTTGGGTTGCAACAACTACGAAGTGATCGATCTCGGCGTGATGGTGCCGGCGGAGAAAATCTTAAAAACCGCGCGCGAGACGCAGGCGTCCGTCATCGGCTTGAGCGGGCTGATCACCCCCTCGCTGGACGAGATGGTGAAGGTGGCGCAGGAGATGGCGCGCCAAGGCTTCACGGTGCCGCTGCTGATCGGCGGCGCCACCACCAGCAAGGCACACACCGCCCTCAAGATCGCCCCTGCCTATCCCCACCCCGTCGTGCATGTGCCGGACGCATCGCGCGCAGTGGGCGTGGTTGGCGCATTGCTCAGCACCGACCAGCGCGACGCGTTCATCCGCCAAAATGCAGCAGAGCAGGAGAAGCTGCGCGAACAGTTCGCCTCGCGCAACGACCGCCGCCCTTTGCTCACGCTGGACGAAGCCCGCCGCAATCGCCTCCGCCCCACGCTGAAAGGCGACGACCTAGAGCCTGCCTTCACAGGTGTGCGCGTCATCTCGCCCGGTCAACTGCCATTGCGCGACCTGCTCGACTACATTGACTGGACGCCGTTCTTCCAGGCTTGGGAGCTGGCAGGTCGTTTCCCGCACATCCTGGACGACCCCGTGATGGGCGCCCAAGCGCGCCAGCTCTACGACGACGCACAGCGCATGTTGCAGCGATTGGTGCAGGCGGACCTCACCCACCGCGCTGCCGCGCATCGCAAACGCGCCAACGGCAGCGTCGAGGCATCACTCACGCTGACGGCAGCCGCTGTGTACGGCTTGTTCCCCGCCAACAGCGTGGGCGACGACATCGAGGTATATGCGGACGAGTCGCGTGAGCATGTGCTCGTCACCTTCCACATGCTGCGGCAGCAAATGGCGAAGCAAAACGGCGCCAACCTGTGCCTGGCGGACTTTGTCGCGCCGAAGGAGAGCGGCGCTGTGGATTACATCGGCGCGTTCGTGGTCAGCATTCACGGCGCGAAGGAGATCGCCGACCACTACAAAGCAACGGGCGACACTTACAACGCGATCCTGGTGGAGGCGCTGGCGGACCGGCTGGCGGAGGCGTTTGCAGAGCGCCTGCACAAACAAGCCCGCGATGATATGGGCTATGGGTTGAGCGAGCAGCTCTCCAATGAAGACTTGATCGCCGAGCGCTATCGCGGCATTCGTCCCGCGCCAGGCTACCCCGCCTGCCCCGATCACAGCGAGAAGCGGTTGATCTGGCAACTGCTCGACGTGGAGCGACACATCGGCGCGCGCCTGACCGAGAGCTGCGCCATGCTGCCCGCCAGCAGCGTGAGCGGCTGGTACATCTTCCACCCAGAGGCGCGCTACTTCGGCATCGGCAAGATCGGGCGCGACCAGCTAGAGGATTACGCCCGCCGCAAGGGCATGTCGGTAGAGGAAGCTGAGCGGTGGTTGTCGCCCAACCTCGATCACGCGTCAGCGTCAGAGAGGTAGTAAGTCATGTGCTGCAAGTGCAGCACAGGGTCCACGTTTTCCACGCGCACGCCTTCGGGCACAACCAGGTCAATCGGCGCGTAGTTGAGGATGGCGCGCACACCCGCCTCGACCAGATGATCCGCCACTGCCTGCGCAGCATGAGCTGGCACGGCGATCATCGCCACACGCACACGGTGCGCTCGAACGAAGTCGGTCAGCTCGCTCATCGGGCGAACTTGCAAATTGCCGATCACGCGGCCGACCTTGTCGGGGTGATTGTCGAACAACGCGCAGATGCAAAAGCCACGCTGCGCGAAGCCAGGGTAGCTGGCGATGGCGCTGCCGATCTGCCCAGCGCCCACGACCACCACGCTCCAATCACGCTCGATGTGCAGGATTTGGCGCAGGTGGGCGCGCAGCTCCTGAACAGCATATCCCCGCCCCTGCACGCCAAACTCACCGAACTGCGAGAGGTCCTTGCGGATTTGTGCGGAGCTCATCCCCAACCAGCGCGCCAAGTCCTGAGATGAGACAAACGTCTGCCCGTTCTTGCTCATGATCTCCAGCGCGCGGAGATAAATCGGCAAACGCCCCACGACGATATCCGACACGCTTTTGCTCGCCATGACGAAGTGCGTGGAGATGTTAGCACATTCCTGAAGGGCACTCGCAAGCGAAGCAACGGGAGCACTTGCCAAATTGCGCGCTTGCTGCTACATTAAGAAGGCAGGCTCCGCAAGCGGGCATGGTCATATCACTGGACACACAACTGGACATGGCGCTGCGCGTATTGACCGCGGCGCTGCTCTCGATGCTGGTGGGTATTGAGCGCGAGCGCAGCGGTCATGCTGCGGGGCTGCGCACACATATGCTGGTGGGCACTGGCGCGGCGCTGTTCACCACCCTCTCTGTGCTGGCGTTCCCTGGCAGCGACCCGGCGCGCATCGCCGCGCAAATCGTGAGCGGCATCGGCTTCATCGGCGCTGGGGCGATCCTGCAACAACGCGAGGGCAAAATGCACGGCTTGACCACCGCCGCCAGCATCTGGGTGACAGCCGCTATCGGCATGACATGCGGCAGCGGCGCCTTCGTGCTGGCAGCCAGCGTGGCGTTGCTGGTTGTGTTCACGCTGTCGGCGATGGCGTGGGTGGGCAAGCGCATCGCGCGCAGGAAGTCACACGAGTCCGCCTCACCCAACACCTGAACCAGCTTCTTGATCAGCAAACATCAAAGAGGATCGCTATGGCACCCTACACACTCCCGAAACTTCCTCCCGTGAAACAAGCAAAACCGGGCGTCGCCTACCTCGTTGCGAATGGCGACCTGCGCCTCTCCGCGAACCAGGTGTGCTGGCCAGCGCAGGAGGCGATGGAGCAGCAGATCATCGCCGCGTTCAAGCGCGAAGGCGTGAAGGTGATCCGCGCGCACAGCTACGACCCTGAGCTGAAGCACGGCTTCATCTGGAATCAGCGCATGGGCATGGACGTGTTCAAGTCTATCCCGCCCGATGCGCCCGTGATCGTCGCCGAGGCGGTGTGGCAATACAGCTACCACCTGTTGCCTGGCTTGCGCGACCACAAAGGACCTATCCTCACCGTAGCCAACTGGAGCGGACAATGGCCGGGCTTGGTGGGCTTGCTCAACCTGAACGCCAGCCTGACCAAGATGGGCGTGCGCTACAGCACCATCTGGAGCGAAAACTTCAACGATGAGTTCTTCCTGAAAGGCATCCGAAGCTGGGTGAAGAAGGGACGCATCAAGCACGACTTGAGCCACGTTCGACCGCTCAAGCTAAACGATCTGCCAAAGCAAGAGGCGAAGCTGGGGCTGGCGCTTGCCGAGCAGCTCAAACGCGAGAAGGCGATCATCGGCGTCTTCGACGAAGGCTGCATGGGCATGTACAACGCCATCATCGACGACGAAATGCTCAACCCCACGGGCATCTACAAGGAGCGCCTGAGCCAGAGCGCCCTGGTCGCCGAAATGCGCACTGCGACGGACGAAGAAGCTGACGCCGCGCGGCGCTGGCTGGAGGAGCGCGGTATGACGTTCAAGACCGGCACCGACGAAGCGACCGAGCTGACCGACGGACAAATCCGCGAGCAACTGAAGATGTATATCGCTGCCGTGCGGATTGCCGATGCCTTCTCTTGCGACGCGATCGGCATCCAGTATCAACAAGGCTTGAAGGACATGACCCCCGCCAGCGACCTCGCCGAAGGACTGCTGAACAACGCTGAACGCCCGCCTGTTTATCGCAAGGGCACCAACATCGAGCTATACGCAGGTCGTCCCCTGCCCCACTTCAACGAAGTGGATGAAGGCGCAGCGGTTGATGCACTGGTCACCAACCGCGTGTGGACGGCGATGGGCCTAGACCCGGCAACCACCCTTCACGATCTGCGCTACGGCGAGCACTACAAAGATGACAGGCTGGACGCTTTCGTGTGGGTGTTTGAGATCAGCGGTGCCGCCCCGCCCTCGCACTTCATCGGTGGTTACGCGGGCGCGGTGAGCGAGCGCCAGCCGCCGATGTACTTCCGACTGGGCGGCGGCACACTCAAAGGCATCAGCAAACCAGGCGAGATCGTCTGGAGCCGTGTGTACGTGGAGGACGGTGAGCTGTGTGCAGACATCGGTCGCGCCACAGTCGTCGAGCTGCCGCGCGAGGAGACTGAGCGGCGCTGGCGAATCACCACGCCGCAGTGGCCGATCATGCACGCTGTGCTACATGGCGTCACCCGCGACCAGATGATGGCAAAGCACAAGTCGAATCACATCCAGGTTGCCTACGGCGCAGACGCCAAGAGCGCCAACCGCGCGCTGGCAGCCAAGGCAGCCATGTTCGCCGGCATGGGCATCCGCGTCAACCTGTGCGGGGACGTGAAACTCTGAGGCGCCCGCTGCATCGGCTTGACTTGTACGCATGGCTTCACCTGAGCATCATCACACCCTGCGAGCGCTTAACTTCGCGCTGCAACGCCGAGGCGTGCTGATGCGCCCCGACCCCAACCGCCCCGACGAGGCGTGGGGGGTGTTGAATCCCGCAGCCGCCCGCGCACCAAACGGCGAGCTGTATCTCTTCCCGCGCGTGGTGGCAGAGGGGAACTACTCGCGCATCGGCATCGCCAAAGTGCACTTCGACGCCAGCGGCAACCCCATCAGCGTTGAGCGATTGGGCTACGCCCTGGAGCCGACAGAGTCGTACGAGCGCAACGCGCGCACAGCTGGCTGCGAGGACCCGCGCATCACGCGGGTGGAGCCGCTGGGCTACTACGTCATGACCTACACTGCCTACGGACCGCTCGGTCCGCGCATCGCGCTGGCGCGCTCAACCGACCTGCTGCACTGGGAACGCATCGGACCAGCGAAATTCACCTTTGAGCCACGCTACCGAGTGGACTTCGACCTGTACGACAACAAAGACGCCTTTCTGTTCCCGCAGCCTGTGCGCGCACCTGATGGCACGCCGGCACTGGCGATGATCCATCGCCCCTCACATGTGCAGGGCGGAATGTCTGTGCTGCCTGCGGGCGTGAGCGAGCCGCGCGCCAGCATGTGGATCTCCTATTGCCCGCTTGAGCGCGCCCAACATGACCCGCTGGCGCTACTCACATGGGAACAGCACGCCTTGCTCGCCACACCCGAGCAACCGTGGGAGCACGTTAAAATCGGCGGCGGCACGCCACCTGTGTTGACGCCGAGCGGCTGGCTGACAATTTATCACGGCGTGGCGGGACGCATCGAGGAAGGCAGCGATCACCAGCGACATGTGCGTTACTGCGCTGGCGCACTGGTGCTCGACCGCGATAACCCGCGCCGCGTGATTTATCGCTCACCCACGCCAATCCTGGAGCCAGAGACGCCAGAAGAGCAGGTCGGCATTGTGCCCAACGTAGTCTTCCCGACGGGCACCGACCTGCACGCAGATGGGCGGTTGGACGTGTTCTATGGCATGGCGGATTTTTGCATCGGTGTCGCTACCACCGTCGCTCCAGTCGTTTGATCCAGTCACCAGCCACGCGTGAGCGCGTCGAGCATCCGCAGTGTAGCTTGCACACGCAGCGCGAAACCCTCTTCAGTGAGGTGGAAGTAGTAGCCCCACTCGTCGTGCAAGCCATACTGCGTGAAGGGGCGATGTGGTAGCGCTGGGTTGGGTACCGCTGGTAGATCGCGCGTGGCGATGTAAAAATCCACCAGCGGCACTTCATGTCGCGCTGCAAGCGCGCGGATCGTGTCGTTGATGTAGCCAATGCTCGCGCCGCCCTGATACGACTCGAGGTCGTCCGCTTTGGTGACCAGCACAGGCAACACATTACTCGCCAGCGCCATCTCGATCAGCGCGGTCAGATTACCCTCGAAGTTGTGCCAATCGAAGCGGTCGCCTGTGCCGAGCTGAACGAAGACGATGGAAGCGTTCGAGCGGCGCAGCTCACAAGCAAAACGTGCTTCTTCAGGAGGACAATCAGCGATTGGGGGTTGAGGCGGGGCAAGCATGTCCGCTGTGCGAAAGCCACCACCGACAGCGATGCTGCGATGGACGAAGGCGGGATCGAAGCGTGCCACCACTGGGCGCAGCGACGCATCTGAGAGATCGAACGTGCCTGCTGCGACCTGTCCTATGCTGCGCTGCCAGGTGGAGTTGCTATCGCCCGCCACAGTAAACATGCGCGGCGAACGACCAGCCCGCACAAAGCGGCGCAGCTTCTCCAAGCTTTTCGGCGGCACGTGGATCCAGGTGGGCAAAGGCGACCGATTGGTGTTGCGTGGCAGATCAATGCTAGCCGTGCGCGCTGCTACCACCGGCAGGTGGCTAAGTGAGCCTTCAGGCGCAAGTTCGCCGAAGCCAGCTGGTAGCCATCCCCGTACTTCACCGAGATCCACCAGCACCCAGCCTGCGTCGGCTGTGCGCGCCAGTGTTGGGGCAGTTGCACCCAGCGGCACGGGCAACAGCCGCGCGCCAAGCGCGCTCGGCGCAGCGCGCAGCCAAACTGCGCCAGATGTGACCGTGAAGCTAACGGACGCGGTAGCCTGCGCTTGCGCAACACTCACGCTGAGCACAAGCGACACCACTAGCAGCAAAGCAGCACGCAACACGTTATCACTCGACGAGCGCCGCCAGGGCGAGCAGCGTCATTAGGATGCGGCGGTCCATGCCCGCAGCGCTCAGGTGGAAGTCCTTGTCGCCTTCGTCAACTAAGCCGAAGTTGGGCAAGTCGCGCGTGGCAAGGTGAAAGTCGAGCAGAGGCACGTCGTACTCGCGCGCGAGGCGTCGGATGATGTCGTTGATGTAGCCAGAGGGCGCGCCGCTTGCCGTTTCGATGTCGTCGGCTTTGGTGACCAGGATGGGCAACACGCCCTTCTCCAGCGCGTGCTCAATCAACGGGCGGTAGTGCTTCTCAAAGTCGCGCCACGTGTATTGCTCTTGTGTCCCCAGCGCGATGAACACCACGCTGGCGCGCGAGACCCACAGCTCGCATGCGAACGGTCCCATGCCACTTTTCACGTCGCACAGCGCGCCGTTCGCCCAGGTGGGGTCCATCATCGCTGCGGCGCCAAAACCGCCCTCTGCCGCCAGGCTGATCCGACCGAACGACTGCTCGAACCGCTGCACCACCGACTGGAGGCGCGGGTCAAGACGGCTGGTGTCGAAGTCGCCGTTTGCCACGCGCCGCAGATACACCGCCGGCATCGAGTTGCAATCGCCCACCACTGTAAAGAGGTTCAGGTCCTTGCCGAAACGAACACTGTTGCGGTAGATTTGGCGATGGCGCGCATGGATGGTCGGCAGACCAGGCGGAGGTGTGAACCGTCGCGGCGCGGCGGGGAGTTTGCCGCTCGCTGGCGGCAGTTTGATGTTTGGCGTGACTACGGGCGCAGCGTTGATCTCGCCACGATAGACCGCCCCCAGCGGTGCGAACAGCCAGCCAGGTTCTCGCACGCCGACCGGTTGAATCTGCCACCACAGCCCGTCTGCTGAGCGGGCGAGCACGTCATAGAACTGACCCTTGCTGACCGGCGCCAGGTTGCCAGTTGTGAGGCCGGGTCCTCTGCGCAGCCAGGCATGTGGCTCGGTGATGGTGATGCGCGGCGGAGGCGTGCTGCCAGTCTGCGCGTGTGAGGGATTCATCGTCAGCGCGCACACGGCGCTGGCGATCACAACAACAATTGGGTGCAGGTGAGGATTCACTCGTCGCATTGGAATCACCTGCGCGGGGTCAGGGTGGGGGTGAGCACGGGCTTCGGCGTGACGGTCGGCGTGCGATTGGGCATGCGCGTGGGGGTAGTTCGTGGCGCAGTCACGTTCACACCGTCGGTCAGATTGGCGAGCGTTTGTAGCAGCATCCAGATGCGCGCATCTGCGCCGTGTCCGTTGACATGGAAGGGGTCCACCGACTTCAAGTCATCATTACGCTCGGTGGCAAGACCGTTGTTGGGCAGCAACCGCGCTGCGCGGGCGAAGTCAATCACTGGCACCCCGTAGCGCGCGCCGAGCCTGCGAATGGCGTTGTTGATGTAATCTGGCGGTGCGCCGCCCTGCCTTGACTCCAGCTCGTCCGCTTTGGTCATCAGCATGGGCACAACGTTGCTGGAAAGGGCGTACTCGATGATCGCGCTGTAGTTCTTCTCGAAGTCTCGCCAGAGAAAGGTGTCGCCCGTGCCGATTGCCACCAGCAGAATGCTGGCGTTCGAGTTGCGCAGCTCGCACGGCAACGGACCCTCGTCGGAGTTGCACGACTTGGGGTCGGACCAGGTGCTATCAAAGGGCATGGCTGCGTTGAAGCTGCCGCTGGTAGCCAGGCTGAGGCGCTGGAAGGCTGGCATGAAGCGTTGTGCCACCTGGCGCAGGCGCGGTGAGGTGTAGTAGTCGAAAGCGCCAGCAGCGATGCGCCCAAAGAGCACGGGATGCTCCACGTTGCAATCGCCGACCACGCTGATCATGTTAGGCTGGCGACCTGCACGCACGGCGCGCTGATACATCTGCCGCATAGCGGGCGTAATGGTCGGCAGTCCCGGCAGCGGGATCGGAAGGTTGAAGTCCAGCGTAGGCGTGGTGGTCACAACGGGAAGGTTGGTGATGTCAGTGCCATCACGGAAGCGCACCGCCGACCGAGGCAACCAGGCGGGCGTGCTGCCATAGGTGATCATCACCCAGGCGTTGGACTCGTCCCGCCCAAGCGTTGGGTAGCACTCGAACTTGATCACGCGCGCAACTTCGGGCGCGCGCCAATCGTTGCGGGCGCGCGCAAAGACGCTATCAATATCCACCATGACATGGTGAGTGTTGCTCGCGGAGGTATCGCACAAGAAGGGGATGGCTAGGCGACCAATGGGAGCTGGCGCGGCATGGGCTACGTGCGCAAACACCACGCCCACAGTTGTTGCCGCCAGCACTGCACTTCGCTTACGGGTCATCTCTCTCACCTGCGCGCCGAGATCATCGGCGGCAAGGTCATGTTACCAGAGGACTGCGTGGCAAGTTCAAAATGCAGAGGGGTGAACGTTGTGCGCAGTAGGGTGCTCCATACGGCGGCTTATGCCAGGTGCATCTCTTGAATGGGAGCAAGCGGCAGCCCAAAGCGCCTTGAACCAGTCAGTCGTTTGCTCCTGCACAGAAATGCACCCGCCGGCCATCCCTGCGCTCACGTCACCCAGGCTGGGTTCAGAGCCGCTCCTCCACGCGCGCCACGGCGCGGAAGCGCGCCACATCGGCTGGGTCAACGCCGGCGGTGGTAGGTTGCAACACAGCCGCAGTCGCCATCGAGACGCTCAGGCGCAGTGCTTCTTCCAGCGGCATCTGATCGGCGAGACCAGCCGCCAAGCCGCCCACCATGGCATCGCCTGCGCCAGCCGTGTTGCGCGGCTGAACGGGGATCGGCGCAACGCGCCACTCGCCCACATCTGTGATCGCCACGGCGCCTTCGTCACCCAGCGATGCCAACACGCGCACGCCGAAGCGCGCGCGCACCTCGCGCGCCGCAGCGACCACAGCATCTCTATCGCGCAGCCTGCGCTGGACAATCTGTTCCAGTTCGTCGCGGTTAGGCTTCACCCAATCAGGACGCGCAAGCAGCGCCTGTCGCAGCGCGTCGCCGCTGGCGTCAAGGATGGTGGTCACGTTGCGCTGGCGCGCCAGCGCAATTGCGCGCGCGTAGAGAGAGGCGCTGCAACCAGGCGGTAAGCTGCCGCCCAGCACCAGGCAGCGCGCTGCAGGCAGGCTTGTCTCCAGCATCTGCAACAGCGCGTCCTCTTGGGCAGCGTTCACGCGCAACGACTCGCAGGTGATGGTGGTGAAGCTCTGGTCTGCCTCGCTGGCGATGATGATGTTGACGCGCGTTTCGCCATCGCAGGGTGTGAAGGATGGCTGCGCGCCATGCGATGCCACCATCGCCTTCAGACGCTCGCCGGCAGCGCCTGCTGCAAAACCCATCGCAGCAGTCTCGTAGCTCATATCTGCGAGCGCGACCGCTGCCACCACCCCCTTCCCCGTGGGGCTGAAGTGCTCCGCCGTCGCGCGCAAGGTGTGGTTGGGGACGAAGCGCGGCACCACCAGCACGCGATCAATGGCAGTGTTTGGGGTCAGGGTGAGGATCACAGGCTCAAACTTCGGTGAGCGGGATCAGGCGGTCAAAAGCATCGTCGGGCAAGGCGTCGAGTGAATCCACCACCAGATCAGCCTGAAGATCGCTATGCGAAGAGCGCACGCCAATGCACTTCATACCAGCGCGACGCGCGCCCTCCAGCCCCGCCGGCGCATCCTCGACAACTACTGCGCGCGCCGGCGGCACGCCCAGGCGCTCTGCTGCCACCAAGTACACCTGTGGGTCAGGTTTGCCGCGGGTCACGTCTTCAGCACCGGTGTAGGCGTCGAAGAACGCCTTCAGGTCAAGCGCATCCAGGATCGCCTCCACATTCGCGCGCGGCGCCGCAGATGCCACCGCTTGTCGCCAGCCAGCAGCTTGCAAGCGCTCCAACCAGCGCCGCACACCGGTCAACGGCTGAATGCCTCGCTGACGCACAAACCCGCGATATAGCTGCTCTTTGCGGTCACCCACGCGAGCGACGGACGCATCGGGGTAGCTGGGACCGAACAACGTGCGCAGGATGGTATCGTTGCGCTGACCGAAGGTTTGCTTGAACTGTGCATAGCTCAAGTCGAAGCTCTCCAACTCTGCCAGCGCGGTTCGCCATGCCTCGAAGTGATATGCGGCAGAGTCCACCAACACGCCGTCCATATCCCACAGCACAGCGCGGGGTTGAGGTGTTGACATACGAGCGCATTCTAAGTCAGCCACACAGCGCACAAACGGACGCAAAAAATTCACCGACCCACACGGCGAGCAGTGCTCACGAGAGACGATCAGGCAGACGTGCCAGATACGCAAAGGGTCTGATCGAAAAGACAATGCAGAGCGAGAGGAGAAGAGGGTAGAGATTTCACGCCCGCGAAAAGTCGAGCCATCTCTTCGCTGCACGTGCCAAAGTGTCCACACAACAAACGATAATTCTTTAACAACAGAGCCAGTGTGCGTCATCACACTGGCTCTGCGCGACTGATAACTGAAGTATCTCAGTCACTTTACCACAAACTTCCCGCGCATCAAAACGCCATGACCAGGGAACGTGCAAAGATAGTCGTATGTGCCAGGGGGAGGAGCATCGAACGTGATGGTGTCACTCTCGCCACCGCCAATCATCTTGGTGTGCGCAATGACGCGCTCATCGTTAGGCTTCAGATAGCCATTGGCTTCACCAGCGGTGATGCCATCGTTTGCAACGGCATCCGCCGTACCTGGACGCACCAACACCCAATTGTGCAACATCCCAGAGTTAGGCTGCGCGTTATTCTTGAAGGTGAGCGTCACTTTGGAATTGGCAGGGACCTCCAGCAGATCCTTGTCGTAGTACAGCTCGTCACCTTTAGAGCCGATCTCTAGGCGAACTTCGGTTGCGGGTGATGCTGATTGTTGATTAGATGCAGGCGCTTCGCTACCACCGCAAGCGGACAAAACGACGCCAACCGCCAATGCACCGCTGCATGTGCCGATGGACTTCAGAAGCTCTCTACGTGAGATGCGATTCATGTGATTACAGCTCCTGTTACGTTCAGATGAACGTGTTGCAGTATACTCCCAGACGCCTGCCTGACCCACCGCATAAGCTTCTCATCAGGAACAGGTGGTGTGATAGACGGAGGGTGTAGAACCCTATCGAGGCAGGCTTGCAATACCGCTTCGGCAATCCTAGCCATCGCATCTTCATCTTCCTCACAGGCTCACAAACTGGTGCAAGGAACAACGGCAGTCCATCAACTCGCGCGATAATCCTGCTCATGTCAACCCGCGCACAAGCCATCCTGGAAAAGCTGGGCATCCGCTCGCTGAACCACAGCGCCTGCGGCGTCACGTGGGTGCATGACCGCGACGGCACACCACTCACCTCCTACTCGCCTTTCGACCAGACCAGGCTTGCTGATGTAGTCCAGGCGACGCGCGCCACCTATGACCTGATCGTGCGCAACGCACAAATGGCGTTCATGGAGTGGCGACTGCGCCCCGCTCCGAAACGCGGCGAGTTGATCCGCGACCTGGGCAATGCCCTGCGCGAGTTGAAAGAACCCCTCGGCGACCTGGTCTCGCTGGAGATGGGCAAGATTCGCGCCGAAGGGCACGGCGAGGTGCAGGAGATGATTGACATCTGCGACTTCGCCGTAGGGCTTTCGCGCCAGCTATACGGACTGACCATGCACAGTGAGCGCCCTGCCCACCGCATGTACGAGCAGTGGCATCCGCTCGGACCGGTTGGCGTGATCACCGCCTTCAACTTCCCCGTAGCCGTGTGGAGCTGGAACGCCGCCATCGCCGCTGTGGCTGGTGATGTGGTGATTTGGAAGCCTTCACCACTTGCGCCGCTGTGCGCCATCGCCGTCCAGCATATCTGCAACCGCGTGGCAGCCGATCACGGCGCGATGGGCGTGTTCAACCTGGTCATTGGCAGCAACGACGAGATCGGCGAGGCGATGATCCGCGATGCACGCCTGCCGCTGATCTCGTTCACGGGCAGCGTCGCTGTTGGGCGGCACGTGGCTCAGGTGGTCGCCCAGCGGCTGGGGCGCGCGATTCTGGAACTGGGCGGCAACAACGCCATCATCGTGCATGAAGACGCCAACCTCGATCTGGCTGTGCGCGCAATTGTGTTCGGCGCAGTGGGCACGGCTGGTCAGCGCTGCACCACCACGCGCCGTCTGATCGTGCATCACAAGATCGCGGCGCAGCTCTACGAGCGCCTTACCCACGCCTACGAGCAAGTGATGCACCGCATGGGCGATCCACTTGACCCACACACGCTGGTCGGTCCGCTGAAGACACCCCAGGCAGTGCAAGCTTACCTGGACGCCATCGCAGCAGCACAACGCGATGGAGGGCGCGTGCTGATCGGCGGCAGGACACGCCCCGACATCGGTCCGCTGTTTGTCGAGCCAACGCTGATCGCGATGCCGTATCAAACCGAGGTGGTGAAGCGCGAGACGTTTGCACCCATCCTCTACCTGGTGGAATACGAGACGCTCGACCACGCGATCCACTTGCAGAACGAAGTGCCACAGGGGCTTTCATCGGCGATCTTCACCAACGACCTGCGCGTGAGTGAACGCTTCCTCAGCGCAGCGGGCAGCGACTGCGGCATCGCAAATGTGAACATCGGCACCAGCGGCGCGGAGATCGGCGGCGCGTTCGGCGGCGAGAAGGACACTGGCGGCGGGCGCGAAAGTGGCAGCGATGCCTGGAAACAATACATGCGCCGACAGACTTGCACGATCAACTTCTCCAGTGAGCTGCCGCTGGCGCAAGGCATTCGCTTCGAGTAGCGGACGTGCGACGCGCGCCCGTTTCGACAAGCTCAACGCACGGTTCGACAGGCTCAGCCCACCAGCTCAGCGTGTGCTTTCGACCGCGCCTGCGAGGCGTACAATGCAACCACATGATTCGCCCCATTCGGAAGATCGGCGACCCCGTGCTGCGCAAAAAAGCCAAACGGGTGGAAAAGATCAACGCAGACATTCAACGCCTGATCAACGACATGATCGAGACCATGCGCGCCGCAGACGGACTGGGCTTAGCCGCGCCGCAGGTGGGCGTCTCGCAGCGTGTGGCGGTGATTGACCTGGACGCTGTTCGCCAAGTGGAGGCTGGCGCGGAAGATCAAGCGATCACCTCCACTGGCGAAGTGATGGCGCTGATCAACCCCGAAGTGATCAAGCAGTCAGATGAAATGTGGGAACGCAGCGAAGGCTGCCTTTCTATTCCCGGCTGGTATGGCGACGTGGCGCGCCCTGTGCGCATCGTCGTGAAGGCGACCAACCGCGAAGGTAACCGCTTCACGCTGGAAGCTGAGGGGATGCTCGCCCGCGCCATCCTCCACGAGATCGATCACCTCGACGGCGTGCTGTTCATTGACAAGCTGGTGTCGCCAGATCGCATCTGGCGCGCAGAGGAAACCAGCGCCTCCAAATCCGCGGCAACCTCTCGGGCGTAATCACCATGCAGCTTCAGGTTTACGACTCTCCCGCTGGCTTTGACGCACTGGCGGACGTCTGGGATAACCTGCTCACGCGCAGCTTTCACGACACCCTCTTCCTCACCCTCGCCTGGCAGCGCACGTGGTGGGATGTGCTCGGTGAGGGTGAACTGCGCGTCGTTGTGATGCGCGACGGAGACGCCGTGATCGGCATCGCGCCGATCTTTTTTGAGACGGACGCCTTCGGGCGCGTGAATGTCGCCTTTGTTGGCTGCAAGGAGGTCTCGGACTACCTGGACTTCATCTTTCCGCGCGGGCGCGAGGCAGAGTGCTACGCTGCGCTTGTGGCGTTTCTGCACAGCGCCGACGCCCCGCGCTGGGATGCGCTCAGCCTGTGCAACGTGGTCGAGCGCTCGCCTACGCTCAACCTGCTGCCTGAATTGCTGCAACGCGCAGGATTGAAGGTCAACGTCGCGTTCGAGGACGTGTGCCCAGTGATCGCGCTGCCGAACAGCTTTGAGGCATACCTCGCCATGCTCGACGGCAAAGCGCGCCGCGAGTTGCAGCGCAAGCTGCGCCGCGCGCTGGAGGACGTGAACATCACCTTCGCACAGGACAGCGCCCAGCTCACACAAGACGTGAACGACTTCATCGCGCTGATGAAAGCCTCCACGCCAGAAAAGCACGCCTTCATGACGCCGCGCATGGAGCGCTTCTTCCATGCCATCGCGCGCGCGATGTTTGACCAGGGCCGCTTGCAGCTCGCCTTTTTGGAGGTGGAAGGCACACGCGCCGCCGCGTACATGAATTTCACCTACAAAGGCGCCACACTGGTGTACAACTCTGGCCTCGACCCGCAGCGATATGCTTACCTCAGCCCTGGTCAAGTGCTGATCGCGCGCCTGATCGAGAGAGCCATCACCGATGGGCAGCGCCGCTTCGACTTCCTGCAAGGGAATGAGCCATACAAGTACGAGCTGGGCGGCAAAGACGTGCAGTTATACACGCTCAGCGCAACGCGATAGCGCGCCCCATTCACTCAAAACGGAATCGCCACACGCCCACGCCGAAGAACACCGCCGCGAACGCGCACAACACGCCCACTTTCGGCAACACCTCTAGCAAACCGTAGCCGCGCACCAGCAAATCCTGGTAAGCGTCCAGCGCCCAGGCGTGTGGCGTGATCAAGCCCAGTGTGCGCAAAAAGTCCGGCATGATGAAGCGGGGCACGAAGCATCCACCCAGCGCGGAGAGCGTGAGCAGCAACAGCACGCTCAAGCCGCCCACCTGCGCATCCGTACGCGCCAGCGCGGCGATCAGCACGCCCAGGCCGGTGGCGGTTGCCGCTGCAGCCAGGCTCACCGCCACCAAGCCAGCCAGCGAATGCCCCAGGCTCATGCCGAACAGCGCACTGGAAGCGCCTAGCATGATCGCCAGTTGAATCACGTTGATCACGTAGTAGGGCAACAGCTTGCCCGCCAGCATCGTGCTGCGGCTCATGGGCGCGACCAACAAGCGACGAAACGTGCCCTCGCGCCGCTCACGCAACACAGAGCCAGCCAACAAAGTCACAATCCAGAAGATGCCGTAGATGGTGTAGCCGGGCACATTTTGCTGGAAGCTGTCGGGATATTGCTCCACACGCATTCCTGCTGGCGCCAGCCGCTCCAGCACAACTACTGGCTGATCACCTCCCAGCAAGCCACCGGAGACGGACCGCTCCGCCTGTGTCTTAAACGCTTCGCGCTGCGCGGGAGACATCTGCGGCGCAAGCTGCGCGAAGAGGAAATCCAAGCCGCGCGGCAGCATCGCGGTCAGCGCGTGGCGCTCGATCAAGCCCTGCAGCGTGCCGAGCACTGGCTCGACAAATTGCGCGGAAGCCGTGGGGTCCACAATCACCAACACCCGGGCGACCCGACGCTCTGGCTCGGCGGGGTCTTGTGCCAGCACAGCAGAAAACTCAGGCGGGAAAACCAGCGCCAGGTAACGCTCGCCGGCAATGATCAGGCGTTCTGCTTGTGCGCGAGTCAGCGGCTGTCCATCCCATGTGGTCTCCACCGAGAAAGCATCGAGCGCGTCCAGTTGTTGCAGGACCGACGCAGCGTGCGCGCCGCGATCCAGGTTAACTGCCAACAAGCGGATTCGCTCGTCGCCCGATCGAAACAAGCCGCTCAGCGCATAGCTCATCACCACAATGAACATGAAAGGTTGAATGAAGATGAGCACCACTGCGCCAGGGTCTTTGAAAAAGACCTTCAGGTCCTTCCGTGCCAGTGCGACGATTTGATTCAGCATATCTCTCCTCATTCGCGCAGCCGTCTGCCAGTCAGGTGCAAGAAGACGCTCTCCAGGTTTGGCTCCAGCACCTCCATCGAGAGGATGGCAGCGTTGTGCGCGTTGCACAGCGCGATCAGCTCGGGCAGCGCTTGGCGGGCGTCCCGCGCCTCCACCTTCAAACGCCCACCCTGCGCAGACACCGAGCGCACCTGTGGCAGCGCCGCAATGCGCGGCAACAGTGAAGCTGTTGATTCAGACAACAAGCCCAGGTAAATCACACCACCACCCAGCAGTTTGAGCAGCCCTTCTGTTGTATCCAGCGCGAGGATGCGCCCCTCATCGAGGATGGCGACGCGGTCGCACAAGCGCTCTGCCTCCTCCATGTAGTGCGTGGTGTACACGATGGTCATGTTCTCGGCTTTGAGCTGCGCGATGTGCTCGAAGATGAAGTTGCGCGACTGCGGGTCAACGCCTACCGTCGGCTCATCCAGAAAGAGCACTCGTGGACCGTGCACCAAGCCAGCCGCAATGTTGAGGCGGCGCTTCATACCACCAGAGAACGTGTGCACAGGATCGCGCGCGCGATCTTCCAGCCCTACCAGTTTGAGCACAGCAGCGACGCGCTCCCGCAGCGCTGCTCCACGCAGCCCATACACGCGCCCAAAGAACACCAGGTTGTCCCACGCGCTCAAGGTGGGATACAGCGCCAGCTCCTGCGGCACAAAGCCGATCAGCGGCTTCACGCGCTGCGGCTCGCGGGCGACATTCCAGCCAGCGATCCGCACTTCCCCTGCGCTCATAGGCAGCAGCGTGGTCAAGATGGAGAGTGTGGTGGTCTTGCCTGCGCCGTTCGGACCGAGCAAGCCGAAGATTTCCCCTTCGTTAACCTCGAAAGTGACGTGGTTCACCGCAACCCGTTCACCGTAGCGTTTGACCAGGTCGCGCACTGCGATCATCGGGGAAGCACACATCGCTGAGGAGTGTAGCAGCAAAGACAAGTCATCGCGCGCCACATCGCTGCGGGCGCACTACCGCCCGCCGATGCTCTACTCTCGCGCGATCACGCCGCCGCCGATCACCTCATCCCCCAGATAGCACACCAGCCCTTGACCCGGCGTGAGATCGCGCTGTGGCACATCGAACTCGAAGCGCGCGCCGCCGCCAGGCTGGGGGATCAACCAGCCTGGCGTCTCCTTTGCCTTGTAGCGTATTTTCGCTGTGCAGCGCAACGGCTCAGCAGGCGGCACGCCACTGACGTAGTGCATCTGGCGCACGTATGCCGTGCGCGCGCCCAGCTCCGCTGCCGTGCCGACAATCAGCGCGTTGCGCGATGGATCAAGGCGCAGCACGTAGAGCGGCTCCGCGTGATCGCTGCGCGTGCGCAAGTTCAGACCGCGCCGCTGACCAATGGTGTAGAAGGGCAAGCCCTCGTGAACGCCCACTTGCTCGCCGCGCATGTTCAAAATCGGTCCTGGCTGTGCCAGTGCTGGCGCCTGACGTTTGAGGAAGCCGCGATAGTCGCCTTGGGTGAGGAAGCACAAATCCTGGCTTTCAGGTCGCTCGGCGGAAGGCAACGCGAACTGGCGCGCCAGATCGCGCACCTGCGCTTTGGTGTATTCGCCCACAGGGAACATCGCCCGCGCCAGCTCGCGCTGCCCCAACACGTGCAACACGTAGCTCTGGTCTTTCTGAGCGTCGCGCCCTTTCAGCAAACGATAGCGCGCGCCGCCCTCGCTCGCCACCGCGTCCACCCGCGCGTAGTGTCCTGTAGCGAGATAGTCCGCGCCAAGCGCAATTGCCTTTTGCAACAAGAACCCGAAGCGCACATGACGGTTGCAGGTGAAACAGGGGTTGGGCGTGGTTGCATCCGCATAGGCGGCGATCCAGCTATCCACCACACGCTGTTTGAAGAGCGTCTCCGCGTGAATGTCGTAGAAGGGTATGCCCAGTTGTCGGGCGATGGCGCGCGCATCCGCCACTGCCTCTGGCGCACAACAGCGATTCGTGTTCGGCTGACCGTGCGCGTCCAGACCCTCCTCCGCCCACAGGCGCAGCATGATGCCGATCACCTCGTAGCCTTGCTGCACCAGCAACGCCGCCGCAACCGAAGAATCCACGCCGCCGCTCATGGCGACCACCACCCGCGTCATGTCGCCTCCTCAAACCATCTGCTCTGCAGCGCGCACCTGTGCCACACAGCGCGGCAGGGCGTGAAGAAATGCCTCCACGTCCGCTTCGGTGGTCGCATAACCCAGCGTGACGCGCAGGCTGCCCAGCGCCCAATCGGGCGGCACGCCCATCGCCAGCAGTACAGGTGATGGCTCCGGGTTGCCGCTGGAGCAAGCCGAGCCAGTGCTGACCGAGAAGCCCTCCAGGTCCAGCGCCATGATGAGCGATTCGCCATCCACATGTTTGAAGACAAAGCTGGCATGGTTGGGCAGACGCTCCGTCGGATGCCCGCTCAGGCGCACATCGGGCACAGTCGAAAGCACGCCCTCGATCAAGTAATTGCGAAGTGCCTGCACACGCCGCGCCTGCGACTCGCGTTCACGCGACACCAGCTTGATGGCAGTCGCCGCGCCCACCGCGCCCGCCACATTCACGGTGCCAGGTCGGCGGCCGCGCTCATGTCCGCCGCCAGTGAGCGGCGGCATATAGGGCGTGCCTTCGCGCAGGTAAAGCACGCCCACGCCCTTTGGACCGTAAAACTTGTGCGCCGAGAGCGACAGCGCGTCCACATGCAGCGCGTTCACATCGAGAGGTAGCCAGGCGGGTGCTTGCACTGCGTCGGTGTGCAACGGCACGCCCGCCTCCCGACATACGCGGCCGATCTCGGCAATGGCTTGCAGTGTGCCCACCTCATTGTTCGCCAACATCACGCTCACCAGCACAGTATCGGGACGGACGGCACGGCGGACGTCGTCAGGGTCCACGCAACCGTTGCCGTCCACCGGCAGCAGGGTGAGGTCAAAGCCGAACACATCGCGCAGTTGCTGCGCGGTCGCTTCCACCGCTTGGTGCTCCACAGGGGTGGTGATGATGTGGTTGCCGCGTCCTTGTTGGCGCATTGCCAGCGCGATGCCGCGCAGTGCCAGGTTGTCGGACTCGGTGCCGCAACCCGTGAAGATGATCTCCCCACTGCGCGCGCCGAGCGCACAGGCGATCACCATGCGCGCCTCGTCCAGCGCCGCAGCCGCCTCGCGCCCGTGTGTGTGCAACGACGAAGCATTGCCGAACGTCTCGGCAAAGTACGGCTGCATCGTTGCGATCACCTCTGGCGCAGTTGGCGTTGTGGCGGCGTGATCGAGATACACATGGACATGCGGACCACCGAAGCCCTGCCTCAGCAATCCAGGAGCGCTCACGCTCATCATTAGTTAGGTTAACACGGGTTGATGAAGCGATCTGGAATGCTGAAGCCATGCCTCAGCACCCAAGGGCAGCGCGCAGCGTCTCTCCGCTTACAACGTGAAATCGGCAAAAGCATCCACCACAGGCTTGATGTCGTCCATCAACGGATAGAGGATCGGGCAGGTGACGCCGGCCAGGATGTACTCGCGCACCTTCGCCACGCATTCCTCTGTGGTGCCCACCGCCATCAACATGCGCGGCACGTCGTCTGGGATCACGCGCGCTGCCGCGATGTAATCCGCTTCAGTAGCCGGCCAGCTCATCACACTTTGCACTTTTGCAATCAGGTCTTCTGGCACGCCGCTCGCCTTCATGATGTGTGGCTCGGTGGCGAGGTAATATGCCACTAACTTCTTCGCCTCAAAGTAAGCGGCTTGCGGATTGTCGTCGCTCAGCGAGCAGACCAACAGCTCAGGGCGATCCACCTGATCGAGCGTCTTGCCGGCTTTTGCGGCACCTCTGGCGACCAGCTCCACAGCGCGCTTGATGTAATCCACGCTCACCACATAGTTCAACACCACGCCATCGCAAATCTCGCCGCTCAGCTCCAGCATCTTGTCGCCGGTCGCGCCGATGTAAATCGGGATGTCGCGCGGGCGCGTGTCGCCGAACACCACATCGAGCTTCACGCGGTCGAGCTTGACGAACTCGCCCTGATAGGTGACTTCCTGCATGGTGAAAAGCTGGCGGATCGCTTCGACGTACTCGCGCATAGCTTGCAGCGGGCGCTCGCGCTTGACGCCAACACGGCTGGCGATAGGCTCCCACCAGGCGCCTAACCCCAACATGACGCGGCTCGGCGCGTCAGGATCACCGCTCACTTGCTTGCCTAGCTCCCACATGGTGCTCCAACTCGCGGCGATCACGGCGGGGTTGCGCGTCCAAATTGGCAACACGCCGCTGCCGAGGCGCAGCCTTTTTGTGCGCGTGAGAAAGGCGCTCATCATCACGATGCAATCGCGCGCCAGGCGCGTATCCGCCTGCCAGATTTCCGAGAAGCCGCGCTCCTCGGCGTATTGCGCCATCTCCAGCTCATAGGCGAGGGGGTGTTTGTCCTGCATGTAGAGGGCGAACCGCACGTTGCGTTGAGGAGTGGATGTGGTCATAGATGACGATTGTAATAACATAGGTGCTATAGCAAAGCGACAGCCAGCGGGCACGCTTGCCTTGAAGCTCAGCTTCGACAGTCTGTATGAAAGACGCCATCACGTTCTATCACGATCTGCTCGACCCACGCACAGCGCAGGACACAGCCGCGGCGCTCGAGGAGCAACAGCGCAAACTTGGCTTGCGCTTCGGCGAGCGCCCTATCTGCACTGTGCTGCGCCCGCGCTTCCTCACCGACGCGCAATATGCGTTTTTGCAAGCGCAAATGCGCCGCTTGATGCCAGCGTTTGAAAGAGCATTTCGCATCGCCCGCGAGGACGCGCAATTTCGCGCGCAGTTCATGCTGCCCGACTGGGAAGAGGCGCTGGTGATGCTGCCGCTGCCCTTCCCCGCCTCCAGCCCCACCGCCCGCATGGACACGTTCTACCTGCCGGAGGCGGGCGTGCTGCGCTGCACCGAATACAACGCTGAAACTCCCGCTGGCATCGGCTACAGCGACGCGCTGAGCGCGATCATGCTCACGCTGCCCGTGATGCGCCGCTTCGAGCAGCGCTACGACGTGCGCCCAATCCCCACCATGCATCACGTGCTGAACACGTTGCTGCGCTGCTACGACGAGTGGGGCGGGCGTGAGCACCCGCGCTTGTGCATCCTGGACTGGGGCGAGGTGCCCACCTATAGCGAGTTTGTGACATTTGAGACCTACTTCCGTCAGCAAGGCTACGATTGCCTGATCGCCGACCCGCGCGAGTGCGACTATCACGACGGCGCGCTCTACGCACGCGGGCGAAGGGTGAACATCATCTACAAGCGCGTGCTGATCAGCGAGCTGGTGCAGCGCGGTGGGATCAATCATCCCGTGCTGCGCGCTGTGCGCGACAACGCTGTGTGCATGGTCAATCCGCCACAGTGCAAATTGCTGCATCACAAGACCAGCCTGGCAGTGCTCAGCGACGAAACCAACGCCGGCCGTTTCAGCGCCGACCAGCGCGCCGCCATCCACGACCTGATCCCCTGGACGCGCCGCGTGGAGGAGCGCTTCACAGAGCATGATGGAAAACGGGTGGACTTGCTGCCGTTCATCGCCGCGCACAAGGACCACCTTGTGCTGAAGCCCGCCGACGAATACGGCGGTAAGGGCGTGGTGCTCGGCTGGACGGTGTCGCAGACCGAGTGGGAGCACGCGCTGGCGGAGGCGCTGCGCGCCCCGACCATCGTCCAGCAGCGCGTTGAAGTGCCCAGCGAGGTCTTCCCTAGCTTCGCAGATGGTGAGGTGCACTTCATCCCGCGCATGATGGACACCAACCCCTACCTCTGGCACGACGCATACATGTCGGGCTGCCTCACCCGTCTGTCCACCGCTGCGCTGCTCAACGTCACCGCTGGCGGCGGCAGCACCGTGCCCACCATGCTGATCCGAGAACGCTAAACGCGCTTACACTCCCCAACAGGAAGTAGACAGGAGGACACATGCTGAAACCACCATCTTTTAACATTGGCATTGAAGAAGAGTATCAAATTGTTGACCCTCAGACAGGCGAGCTGCGGTCCTACATCACGCAATTCCTGGAGGACGCCCAGCGCCTGAAGCTGATCGAGTTAGAGCTGAAGCCAGAGCTGCACCAGTCCATCGTCGAAGTGGGGACGCGCGTGTGCGCCACGCCTGCCGAAGCGCGCCAGGAGCTGATCCGGCTTCGCCGAGGCGTGATCGAGTTGGCAGATCGCAACGGGTTGAAGATCGCCGCAGCTGGCACACATCCCTTCTCGCACTGGCGCACACAGGCGATCACCCCCTTGGAGCGCTACACCACCGTGCGCAGCGACATGGCGCAGTTAGCGCAGCAGCTACTGATCTTCGGCACGCACGTGCACATCGGCATCGAGGACCCTGAGTTCGTGATAGATTGCATGAAGGTCGCGCGCTACTTTGTGCCGCATGTGCTCTGCCTGAGCACCAGCTCGCCCTTTTGGCTGGGCGAGGACACCGGACTGAAGAGCTACCGCAGCGTGATCTTCAGCAACTTTCCGCGCACTGGCATCCCGCCCATCTTCAACAGCCGCCACGACTTCGACCAGTTTGTAAGCACCCTCGTTCGCACCAACTGCATCCCCGACGGCAGCAAAATCTGGTGGGACGTGCGCCCGAACGCGAAGTACCCCACGCTGGAGTTTCGCGTCTGCGACGCCTGCACCCGCATTGAAGAGGCTGTGTGCGTCGCGGCTATCTTCCAGGCAATTTGCTACAAGCTGTGGAAAATGCGCCGCGACAACATTACCTTTCGCGTCTATCCCACCGAGCTGATCAACGAAAACAAATGGCGCGCCATCCGCTACGGCTTGGATGGCAAACTGATTGACCTGGGCAAGCAAGAGGAAAAGCCCGCCCGCGCGCTGATCCGTGAGCTGGTTGGCTGGTTCATTGACGACGTGGTGGACGAGCTGGGCAGCCGCAAGGAAGTTGAGTACGCTTACCGCATCCTGGAAGAGGGGTCCAGCGCGGAACGACAGCTCGCCACCTATCGCGCAACAGGTGATTTGAAAGTTGTCGTTGATCAGCTTATCCGCGAAACGGCAGAAGGCGTTCTGTGACAGCGCGCTGGTATGAGGAGACACCGCTCATGCTGACTTCCGAAGATCGCCAGGCTATCTATCACTTCCTCAACGTTCGGTTCAACCTGGAAGAGTTGAAAAGTCTCACCTTCGAGTTGGGCATTGACTACGAAAGTTTTCCTCACGAGACCAAGCCGACGTTTTGTCGGGAGCTGATCGCCTATTGCGAACGGCTCGGGCAGGTGCCGTGCTTGCCTGTGCAAGCGCTGAAAGAACGCCCCGACGAGACAATGTACAGCCTGGTCGCAAAACTGCCGAGCTGTCAGCCGCGCAAAAAGGTGCAGATCATCATTTCGGACAACGCGCTACATAGCAAGCAGAATTTGCTACGCCAGCTTGCTAACATGCTCGGCATTGCACCAGAGGAAATCGCCATCATCGGTGCAGCAGCAGGCAGCATCAAACTGCTGATCGCCTTGCCAGCCGACGCTGCTGAGCAGCTGCTGAAGTCACACAGCGCAACAACACTGGCTGCAGGCGAAACACAGGCGCGAATCTCGCTGCAACTGAAGATCGCCGACATTGCGCCTCTGGAGGAGCTGCCGCGCACAGAGCAACAACAATGGCGCGCCATTCACCTTGCCAATCAAGCTCACTGCGGCGGCAGATTAAGTGTTGGGAACAAAGGCAGAGCAAAAGCGCTGCGCGTTCACGGCGATAGCCTGGTGGTGGCGCGGCTATCTGCAACCACCAAGTGGTTGTTGGCAGCGCTTATCCTTGCGTTGAGCGGCGGTTCAACGGGCGGGCTTGTTTGGGCAGCAGCACCGCGGCTGACGGTTCAAAACGCATGTCTCATCCGCCTGCCGCCCAGCGGCGAGCTGCCGATCATCGGACACGTCGAGCCAGGCAGTCAAGCTGGATCCTTCCTGGTGCCACCCGGCCGCTATCGTCTCGACATGAGCGGCAACGACCCCACATTAAAGGCTCCATTGATAGGTGAAGTGGCGCTGCCCGGCGGCGGACCGTATCTTTCCCTCGCTCGCCTTGATGTCAACGAGGCAACCATCGCAGGATCGCAGCAGCCCATGCCGACGGAATTCGATGTCAACTGGTTTGACCAAGCCAAAATCACGTTATGCGCTCCGTAAATCCCGCCTTTTTTATTGAGAGCAATTGAGCAAACAGCCAGCAGCAAGCAGTGCATTCACTGCCAACATCGCTCTGTCGCTCTAATGATAAACTAGTTCACAAGCGGACGTGAACACGTTGCGCAGCGCACATGACTTCCAAGAGTAACGACGGCACACGCACCCGACGGCGCGCCAGAACGAGCCAGCGCGTGACGATCAACGACATTGCCAAGCGGGCAGGGGTATCGAAAACGGCGGTCTCGTTCGCTTTTAACATGCCAGGGCGCCTGTCGGAGAGAACCACTCAACACATCCTCCAGGTGGCGCGCGAGATGGGTTACACCCCCAACCCCATCGCCCGCAGCCTGAACACCCGTCGCACCAACACGCTGGGCGTGCTGCTGCCACAAGACATCCCCGCTGTGCTGCGCAATCCTTTCTTCGCTGAGCTGCTCAGCGGCATCGGCGAAGTGTGCAACACATACGGGCACTCACTGCTGCTCGTGCCACCACTGCGCGGCTCACTGGTTGAAGCCACCTACGCCGCGCTGGTGGACGGCTGCATCGTCACTGGATTGGAGACCCACGATCCCGCCATGCGTGCGCTTAAGCAGCGCCGCATCCCGTTTGTGATGGTGGATGTTGAGCCAGAGGAGGACATCCCCGCTGTGAGCGTGGACGACGCCACTGGCGCTTATCTCGCCATGAAGCACGTCCTGGAGATGGGGCATCGGCGCATTGGCATCGCCTCGTTTGTCTCCTTCACGGGGCGTCTGGAGGACTACACGGGGACGCTGCGCCGTCGCTTCGATGGCTACCTGCGCGCTTTGCGCGAGCACGGCCTATCGCTGGACGATCACCAGGTGCGCCTGGTGGAATGCTCCTGCGACTTGGAGGGCGGCAAGTTGGCGTTTCACCAGTTCTGGAACAGCGGGGCGCGCGCCACCGCTATCGTGGCGCTGAGCGACATCATCGCCTTCGGCGTGATCCAGGCGGCTGCGGAGCAGGGCGTGCATGTGCCCGGCGACCTGAGCGTGGTGGGCTTCGACGACATCGCTGTGAGCCGGCTGGTGCATCCGCCGCTCACCACGGTGCGCCAACCCATCCGCGAGAAGGGCAAGCGCGCTGCCGAGATGTTCATCCAGTTGCTTCACCACGAGCGACTGGAGCAGACCAGCATGCGGTTGCCTGTGGAGTTTGTGGTGCGCCAGTCGTGCGCGCCGCCGCATCAAGCGTAAAACGCGCGATGCGAGAGCAACGGCACCTCGCGCGTGCGACACTCCGCCTGCACACCCAGCTTGCGACAGATCAGGTCGCTCACCTTTTCCGCCATCGCGCGCGCGGTGACTGTCTTGCCGCCGCTGATCGTGACGAACCCCTCCACCCCATCGCGGGCATGATCGAACGCCTCGAAGGTGCGGCTGAGCGACCGCCCGTCTGCAAGCTTTGCAGAGCCGATCAGCGGTCGCGCCGCCGCCCACACACCGCGCGGCTTCACGTGTTTCACCATCGGCACCATGTGCGCCGTCAGCTCGTACATGCGCCGAACGTGATCCGCAGGGATGTCAATGGCATCGGGGCTTTCGACCGTCCAGGAGGACGTGCCGAGCAGCGAGGTGAGGCGCTGTGGCACGAGGATGTCGCCGTCGCCAGGCAAATGCAAGCGATGAATCACGCGACGGTTGATGCGCTGAGGCACGCTCACCATCACGCCCGCCACTGGCACAACAGGCACATCGCAGCCCGCCAAACGCGCCACTTGCCCCGCCCACGGTCCTGCCGCGTTAATCACAGCGTCCGCCGCGATGCACGCGATACGACCGTCGCGTCGGTCGCGCACGACTACGCCTTGCACGTTGCCAGCAGCCTTCTCGACGCCGATCACATCGCAGTACGTGCGCACGCGCGCGCCGTTTGATTTTGCGGTAGCAAGGAACATCAGGCAAAAACGGAACGGCTCAAACACGCCATCCGGCACGCGCACCACCGCGCGCGCATGCGGGTTCAGGTTCGGCTCCAGCGCGCACGCCTCTCGCACGGGGATCTCCTGCGCGGGGATGCCCACGTGGGCACAGGCTTCCAGAAACTCCTCCTTGAACGCTTCATCCTCCTCGTCCACCGCGACCATGAAGCCGTCGTTCAGCTCCAGCGCGTCGGGCATGATGCGCCGCAGGATGAAGTTCTCCTCAATGCACTCCCGCGCCGAGACAGGATCGTTCACTGCGTAGCGCGCGCCGCTGTGCAGCAAGCAGTGATTGCGTCCAGTTGTGCCGCTGGCGACCTCGCCGCGCTCGATCACGGTGACGCGCAACCCTCGCAGCGCCAGGTCGTGCGCGGTTGCTGCGCCTGTTGACCCCGCGCCGATCACCACCACATGAAAGTCTTGTGCTGCCATCGGTGCTGCTGCAGAGTGTAACAGCGCGCGGCAGTTTGCTACACTCTAGCTGAGGAGCACTATGAGCGACCAACCCATCTCTCTGGCAGTGATCGGCGGCAGCGGGCTATACGCCATGCCTGGGCTCACAGACGTAGAGGAAGTGCATATCAGCACGCCTTTCGGGAATCCATCGGACGCGATTGTGCTAGGCAAACTGGAAGGCAAGCGCGTCGCCTTTCTGCCCCGTCATGGGCGCGGGCATCGCCTCAGCCCCAGCGAGGTGCCATATCGCGCCAACATCTACGCGCTGAAGATGCTGGGCGCCAAACACGTGGTGAGCGTGAGCGCGTGTGGCAGCCTGCGCGATCACCTTCAGCCGCTGCACATCGTCATCCCCCACCAGCTCTTTGACTTCACCAAAGGCAAGCGCGCAGCGTCGTTCTTCGACAATGGCATCGTCGCGCATGTATCGGTGGGCGACCCGTTCTCTCGCTCGCTGCGCGCAGCGCTGGCGCAGGCAGTGCGCGATGCGGGCGGCACGGTGCACGAGGGCGGCACGTTCATCACCATCGAAGGACCGCGCTTCAGCACCAAAGCAGAAAGCCACGTCTTCCGCAGTTGGGGCTGCGACATCATCGGCATGACCGCCTGCCCCGAAGCCTTCCTCGCCCGCGAGGCGGAGCTGGACTTTGCGATCATGGCGCACGTGACGGATTACGACGTGTGGCACGAATCAGAAGGCGAGGTGACGGTGGAGATGGTGGTGCAGCGCCTGCACGCTAACCTGGAGCTGGCACAACGCGCAATTGCGCGTTTGTTGCCAACGGTGGACGCGCTGCCACACGAAAGCGCAGGCGCAATGCGAACTGCTGTGATCACCGCGCGCGAGCGCATCAGCGCAGAAGCGCGCGAGCGCGTGAAGTTGCTGATCGGCGACCTTGCGTGAACGCGCTCACTCGTCTGGCTCACAGGTGAGCATCAAGGGAAAGCCCTCGAGGCGCGCGGCGAAGATCGCCTTGCCGACCAACTCCTGTGCCTCGCTGCGCGGACGCACACACACCAGCGCAATGCCGTTCACGTGCGTGCGCCAGGCGATGGTTTCCGCCACTTCATGCGAAAGCTTGAAGATCGTTTTTAACATGCGAATGACGAACTCGAACGTCGTGACATCGTCGTTGTGTATCAACACCCGCCAGGGCGGCTCAACGAACAACAGCTCCTGGTTCTCAGTGAGGACATCTGTCTCGCGCTCAGGACGGATCGGCTCGGTCATCGCACGCTGAATTATAAGGAAAAGCAAACCATGCTGGAACCCCCCTTCCCCGAACTGGATGAGGTGCTGCACGCCATCGGCGACGCTGGACATCACCTCTCGCTCATCAACGCCAGCGAAGGCGCGGCGGGCAACATCTCGGTGTACATCGGCTGGAATGTAGAAGTGCGACGGCGCTTCCCGCTGGCGGAGCAAATCGCGCTGCCCTCGCCTGCGCCGCATCTGGCTGGTGGCGTCTTCATCGTCACTGGATCGGGCAGACGGCTGCGTGAGATCAAAGACGATCCCGCCGCGAATCTTGGCGCACTGATCGTGCACGAGGACGGCGCCACAGCAACGCTGCACACCTCACCACGGCGCGCGTTCGCGCGGCTCACCACCGAGTTCAACTCACACCTCGCCGTACATGCCGATCAGGTCGCGCGCACGCGAACCAACTTCCACGCCATCATCCATGCCCAACCGCTACACCTCACCTACCTCAGCCACATCCCGCGTTACCGCGACGCCGCATACCTCAGCCGTCGCTTGCTGCGCTGGCAGCCCGAGCTGATCCTCAACTTTCCAGAGGGCATCGGCGTGGTGCCGTTTGCCTTGCCTGGCTCCGAAACACTGATGCGCACGACAGTGGAAGCCTTGCGCGATCACACGGTGGTGGTGTGGAGCAAGCACGGCGCGGTTTCGCGGTCTGATGTGTCGGTGAAACGCGCAGGGGATCGCATCGAATACCTGGAGACCGCCGCGCGCTATGAGATACTCAATCTCTCGCACGGCGAGCCAGCCGACGGACTCTCCGCGGAGGAGATACAGCAGATCGCCGCGTGGTTCAACATTCGGCAACGTGTGTTCATACCCTGAGTTCAGATGCGCGCCACGCTGATTGATGCGCTAGACACGCCCTGCGTCGTGGTGGACTACGAGCGGCTTTGCGCCAACATCGCGGGCTTGCAGAAGTATCTCGACCGCCACGGCATCGCCAACCGCCCTCACATCAAAACGCACAAAACAGCAGAGATCGCGCACATGCAAATTCAGGCTGGCGCGGTCGGCATAACCTGTCAAAAACTGGGCGAGGCAGAAGCAATGGTTGAGGCGGGCATCCGCGATATTTTCATCGCCTACAACCTCATCGGTGAAGCAAAGCTGCGACGCTTGGCGTCGCTCATGCAGCGCGCACGGGTGAGCGTGACTTGCGATAGCGCCTTCACCGCGCAAGGGTTATCGTGGGCTGCGCAACAGGCAGGCAATCCCCTGCGCGTGCTGGTGGAGTTCGACAGCGGCATGCATCGCTGCGGCGTGCAAACGCCAGCAGAGGCAGCCGCCCTGGCGCGCGGGATCGCCGCTCTGCCATTGCTCACGTTCGGCGGCTTGATGTGCTACCCCAACACCAACTCTCTGGACGACTTCGCCCGCCAAACACGCGCCTTGCTCGCAGCGGACAACATCGCGCTGGAGTGTGTGAGCGGCGGCGGCACAGCTTGTATGTGGCAGGCGCACACACACCCCGAACTCACCGAGCATCGCGCAGGCATGTACGTCTTTGGCGACCGCGCCACAGTCCTCAACGGCGCCATGCCGCTGACGGCATGTGCCTTGCACGTGATCGCCACAGTCGTCAGCGCGCCCACCCCACAGCGCGTCATTCTGGACTGCGGCAGCAAAACGCTCTCCTCCGACACGCTGGGGTTGGAGGGCTACGGCGCGATCCTGGAATATCCCGAGGCAAACATTTACGCGCTTTCAGAAGAACACGCCCACGTGGACGTGAGCGCCTGCGCGCGTCCGCCGCGCATCGGCGAGCGCGTCACGGTGCTGCCCAACCACTGCTGCCCAGTGGTCAACCTGTGCGATACGCTATACGTGCTGCGCGGCAACGCCACAATTGAAACGTGGCGCGTGGTCGCCCGAGGCATGACACGATGAGCAGGAGAACGCGATGAGATTGCTGCGCGTGCTTGGGTCAGTGATCGCGCTGGCGGGCGTTGTGATGATCGCAGACGCCGTGCTAGGGCTGAACGCGCTGACCGGCTCGAACCTGACAAATGCTGGTCTGTTCGTGCTGATCGGCGGGCTGCTGCTCGCCATGCTGGCTGACGCGCTCATGCGCCTGGAGCAGCGGCGCAAGCGATAAGCCCAGCGGCACATCGGCTGGCGCGAAGCGCAGGCGCGCGCTTCCCACCTGAATCGCGTCGCCAGGACGTAGAGGGGCGCGCGCGATGGGCAGCCCGTTCACTTGCGTGCCATTACGGCTGTGGTTATCCTCAATCCACCACATCCCCTGCACGCCGTCCCAGAACACCAGCGCATGACGCGCGGAGGTGAACTCGTCATCCACACGCACCCAACACGCTGGGTCGCGCCCGATCCAGGCGAGGGATGGCAGCGCGTAACGACGACGCTCGCTGCCGTCCTCGTTGAGCAGCACAAGCCATGCCTGAGGCGGATGCCTGCGCCCATCTACGCGCAGCTCCTGCCAGAGCACCGCCAGCAAAGCCACAAGCAGCGCCACTAGCGCAACGATCAGCACGAGGCGCAGCGCAATCAGGAGCACGTCGAGCATTGCTTACGGCAAAAACAGCGCGCGATCTACCACGAGCACAAAGCCATTTTCTGTTGCGATGACCTCTTGCACGCGCACGTTGTTTGCCAGCAAGTCGCCGCCCCGCTCACGCAGCACGATCCTGCGACCGCTCAGGCTGCGGAATACGCTGCCGCGCGCCGAGACAGCGATCGGGTCAATCGCGGCGGGAATTGTGTGCGCGCGCAGCCAGCTCGCCTGGCGCGCAGGGTCGCGTTGCAGGCGCGCGCGTGCGACCACGCCCAGCCGATTCCACGCCTCTGTGGTTGGCAGGATGAAAGTAAATGCACCAGGCGCTTCCAACACTGCGCGCAACTCTGGCGTGTCGTTGAGGTAGCCATAGCGCCCGCTGGCGATCAGCTTTTGCCAGGTGTCGCCTGGCTGTGGCATGGGCGTGGATGGAACAGGCGATGGCGTTGGCACAGGGAGCGGCGGCGACTGTTGGTCGCACGCATCACCCGGCGCAGATGGATCGCGCACAAATCCAATATCGTTGCCAAGGGCAGCGAAGCCAAGCTGCTTCACCACCGACACGCGCGGGGGCGTTGTGGCGCGCCATCCTGGGCGGGCGACGGGGATCAGCGTGAAGGTGCCAGGTTTGACGGTCGGACCGAACGTGCCATCGCCGCCCGCATCGCCGCACACGTACCAATCGCCGCCAGCAGTGAGCTTCCACGATGCAGCAGCGAGCGGCGGCTCATCTGGATCGCGCACGCCGTTGCGGTTGCGATCCTCAAACGCCACACCGCGCACAGACCCTAGCGGCGGACAACTCGACGACACGACGAATGTCGCGTAGCTCTCGTTGCGCTCGCCACGCGCGATCACCTGTCCTTGCGCGCCTGGCGGCAGCGCCACCTCGTTCCAGTAGATGAACTGACGCCCTCGCCCAGCTGGGATGTTCGCATCTGGCAAGACGCCGACCAGACGCGCGCGCATGCTTATTGCAGGCGTGATGCTGGTCGTCGCCCAGTCCACCTGTGGAGCTGGTAGGCTCGGGTCATCTTCGGAGACGAAGACGGAAATGCCGATCGGACACGCAAACACACCTATCCCTGTAACTATCGCGTGGGATGGCGTCCATGCGCCAAGCAGGACCGCGCCCGCAGCAGTCGCGGCAGCAACAACTCGCACCCAGCACCTCATATCACAGATCACCTCCCTATCGCGCGCCCACAATGCGATGCCTGCAGGAGCGCTATCGCTAATTGTGCAACCAAACGCGCTGGCGCGCTCAACTTTCCAGATGCGGGTTTGGTGCGTGTGCGGACGCAGCGTCTGAACTTCGCTGATCGGCGGTTTCCCGCTTCATCAGACGCATCACCTTGAACGCCTCGACAGGTCGCAGGTTGCGTCCCGCTTCCCAAGCCCAGCGCCGCACCATGTCCGCCACTTCAGGACCGACCTGGCTTTTGTGCGCGAGCAACGCCTGGATTTTCAGTTCCAGGGTGTCGGTGATGTCCACCCACGTGTTGGGATCGTCCACCCACTGCACCCACACTTCGCGCACCTTGTGCGGTTCGCCCAGCTCTGGATGCCACAGCCGCATTTCCGCAGCAGGGAACACCGCATCCATCGTAGCCAGCCCTACAGCGCGATGATCGGGATGGTTGATGTAGTCATCGCCAGAGAACATCATGCGCGGGTCCATAGCGATCACCACTTCGGGTTTGTGCTTGCGGATCAGGCGCACCAGGTCTTTGCGCAGCTCCAGCGAAGGGACCACCTCGCCATCGTCGTAACGCAGAAACTCCACGTGGCTCACGCCGCACACGGCTGCCGCCGCCAACTGCTCCTGCTCTCTCAGCGCTGCGAGCGACTCGCGCGTGTGGCTGGCATCGTGCGTGCCGGTGTTGCCGCTGGTGACCAGCACATACACCACTTTGGCGCCTTGTCGTGCCCATTTCGCGCATGTGCCAGCACAACCAAACTCAATGTCGTCTGGATGGGCGACAATCGCCATTGCAATTGATGGGATGAACGTGTCCTGAAACATCCGTGCGAGGTCAAAGCATACCGCTTGATGGTGGGCATTAACCCTGATCAATCGCTGCCAGCAACCTGCTGCAACAGAGAAGCTACATCGCGATCAAAGTGCGTTGTTGATCGCGATGTCTTGCAAACACCCCTTCACATCCATACACTGCATGGCATGAAAAGCGTAGTCGTTGCTTTCGCTGCGGGCGCGCTGATGGCGACCAGCATCTTTGGCACACCACAAAGCGCGCAGGCGCAGTCAAATGTCGTCAATGTGTACTCCGCGCGCCACTACGGCGCGCTGGAGAAGGTGTTTGCCGAATTCACCAAGGAAACCGGCATCCAGGTGCGCCTCTCGCAAGGCTCAAGCCAGGCGCTGCTGGAGCGATTGCGCGCCGAAGGGAAAACATCCCCCGCCGATGTGTTCTTCGTCATTGACGTGGGCACGCTGCAACTCGCTGCCGAAGAAGGGCTGCTGCAGCCGGTGGACTCCCCCGTCTTGAAGCGCGCGATCCCCGCCGAGCTGCGCGACCCACAGGACCGCTGGTTTGCGCTGTCGCTGCGCTACCGCACCATCGTGTACAACCCCAACAAGGTCAAGCCCAACGAAGTGCCGCAGACCTACCGGGACCTGGCAAATCGCCGCTGGCGCGGGCGGTTGTGCTTGCGACCCGCCACGCACATCTACACCATCTCGCTGGTGGCGAACCTGATCGCAAACCTGGGCGAGCGCGAGGCGGAGCGGGTTGTGCGCGGATGGGTGGCAAATCGCCCCACCTTCATAGACAGCGACAGCCGCATCCTCGACACCATCAAAGAGGGCAAGTGCGACGTCGCCATCACCAACCACTACTATCTGGCGAACAAACTCAAGGATGACCCGAACTTCCCGGTGAAGCTGGTTTGGGCAAATCAGAACGCGGCTGGTGTGCAAGTCAACCTCTCTGGCGCAGGCGTGACGGCAGGCGCGCTGAACCGCGATAATGCCATCCGCTTGCTGGAGTGGCTCGCCACACGCGGACAGGCGGCCGATGACACTGGGCTTCCTGGCGGCAACAGCGAGTACCCGGCAAACCCGCAGGCGCAGCCAGCGCCCGTGCTAGAGCAGTTCGGCAGCTTCAAGCGCGACCTCACTGCCATCAGCCAATACGGCGCGCTGCAGGCGCAGGCGATCAAACTGCTCGAGCGGGCGCGTTACCGCTGATGCCTCGCCCAGTGCTTTAGATAAGACAACAGGCGTGAACCTCCGAGTCATCGCTTCGTTTCCCGGTGTGAACCCGACGCGGCGCCGCTATGAGCTGCGCGCCGCGTCGGGTCATGAGTGGATCGCGGCAGTGCTCCCCGCTGGGCTGGTGGTGCTGCCGTTGCTGGCTATCGCGCTGAGCTGGCGCGCGTTTGACGCGCGCGTGTGGTCACACTTGTTAGAGAGCGGCTTGTTGGTCGAGATGCTGCTCAACACAGCCGCGTTGGTGGCCGGCGTGTGTGCGTTGACGGCTGCAATCGGTGTGCCACTGGGTTGGCTGGTGGCGAACTACCGATTCCCAGGCGCGTCGATGGTGGAGTGGCTGCTGGTGCTGCCGATGGCAGTGCCTGGCTATGTGCTGGGCTTCGTCTTCATGGTGATCTTCGACTACGCTGGTCCTGTTCAGGGGCAACTGCGCGCGTGGTTCAGCGAGGACTTTGAACTGCCAGAGGTGCGCTCGCTGCCAATGGCGATCCTTGTTCTCAGCCTGACGCTTTACCCTTATGTGTATCTGCTGGCGCGCGCGGGCTTCCGCGAGCAATCCGCCGCCCAGCGCGACATCGCGCGCACACTGGGCTACACACCATTTCAGGTGTTCTGGCGCGTGGCGCTGCCGCTGGCGCGACCATCGCTCGTCGCAGGGCTGGCGTTCGTCGTCATGGAGACGCTGACCGATTTTGCCGTTGTGCGCTACTACAACACCATCACCCTGAGCGAAGGCATCGTCCGCTTGTGGACGGGTCAGCTTGATCGCGAAGCTGCCACCCAGCTCGCCTCGCTGCTCATGGTGATTGCGCTGGCGATGGTGTTGATCGAGCGACGTCTGCGCCGCCGCCAGCGCTACAGCCAGCTCGGCAGCCACACCCGCCCGCTGCAACTGCAGCCTTTGCACGGCTGGCGCGGTTGGGCAGCATTGTGCCTGGCGCTCGGCGTGTTTGCATTAGCGTTCGGCGTGCCAGTGGCGCAGCTCGCTGCATGGGCAGTGGAAGACTTACAATTCGGCACTGGCGACGTGCTGGGAGAGGTGCTGGGGACGTATCTGCTCAACACGTTCAGCCTGGCGGCATTGGCGGCGCTGCTGGTGATTCTGGTGGCGACGCCCATTGCGTGGGTGATGCGACCGCGCAACGGCACAGTGTCGCCGCTGGTGCGGCTGTTGGCGCGCGTCGCCATGCTAGGCTACGCGATGCCGGGCGCAGTGGTGGCAGTGGGCATCCTGCTGATGCTCAGCCCGCTCAACGCGCCTTTGCACACGTTGAGCGGCGGCGCGCTGGTGCTGAGCGGCTCAGTCATTGGGTTGATGTATGGCTACGTGGTGCGCTTCTTCGCAATTGGCATGAACAGCATCGAGGCAAGCGCCGCGAAGATCACCCCCTCAATGGAGATGGCTGCTCGCGTGCTGGGCGCGCACAAGGCAGGTGTGCTCTGGCGCGTGTACCTACCGCTCATGCGCAATGGCATCGCCACGGCTGCCCTGTTGGTGTGTGTGGACGTGATCAAAGAGCTGCCGCTCACCATGTTCCTGCGACCATTCGGCATGGACACGCTCTCCATTTGGACGTATATGCAGGCGTCAGAATCCGCCTGGACCAGCGCTGCGCTGCCAGCGCTGCTCATCATCGCCACCAGTGTCGCGCCGGCGTTGATCTTGTTGCGCACATCGCACATCTATCGCGCAGAGGAGACAACATGAGCCAAGTGCTACAACTGCATGGCATCAGCAAGCGTTTTGGCGCGCAGCGCGTGGTGGACAACGCACAACTCACTGTGCGTGCCGCCGAGATTGCCGTGTTGGTCGGACCGAGCGGATGCGGCAAGAGCACGCTGCTGCGGCTGATCTGCGGTCTAGAGACGCCCGAACCCTCGCCAGAGGGGGAGATCATCATCGGCGACACGGTCGTGTGGTCGGCAAGGGCGCGCGTGAATGTGCCGCCTGAGCGACGACGAGTGGGCATGGTCTTTCAAGACTACGCGCTCTTCCCGCACCTCACTGTAGCAGAGAATGTGGCGTTTGGTCTCTCGCGCCTCCCCCGCGCGCAGCGCCAGTCGCGCGTGCGCGAGATGCTGGAGTGGGTGCGCCTGAGCGATTACGCAAGCCGCTACCCGCACGAGCTTTCCGGCGGTCAACAGCAGCGCGTCGCGCTGGCGCGCGCGGTTGCACCTGACCCAGCCCTGCTCCTGCTCGACGAGCCATTCTCCAACCTCGACTACTCACTGCGCGCTGAGCTGCGCGAAGAGATGCGTCAGCTCTTAAAAGCGCGCAATGTCGCTGCGCTCTTCGTCACTCACGACCGCGAAGAGGCGCTCAGCCTGGCGGATACCGTGATGGTGATGTACGATGGGCACGTGCTGGCTGCGGATCAACCCAGCGCGATTTACTGGCAGCCTGCCACACTGCAAGTCGCGCAGATGCTCGGCGAGCTAAACGCGCTGCCTGCAGAAGCGCGCGGACAGGTAGCGCGGTGTGCGCTCGGTGAAGTGGCGCTGTCCACGCGCGCCAGCGGGCGCGGCTTGGTGTTGATCCGCCCAGAGATGATTCACGTGCAGGCGGACGCGCAGGGCAACGGCGTGGTGGAGGAGGTGGTCTTCTTCGGGCACGACCAGCTTGTGCAGGTGCGGCTGGATGATGGCACAGCACTCAAGGCGCGGCTGCTCAGCCAACCGACCAACGGACACACCCCGCTGAGCAGCGGCGTGCGCGTCCGCGCGTACCTTCATCCGATCAGCCTGCCATTCATCACTGGCTAGAACCATTGTGTTGGCGTACTTTTCCTCACCCATGTAGAGAGGCAAGACGTATGGAAGCAGTACTGGCAGTTGCCGTGTTGACGACTGTGGTGTCGGGCGTGCTGGCTGCGTTGGTGTTACAGCGCTGGTACACGCGCGGGCGCAAGCCGCACTTGCTGCTGTGGGGCACGGGTCTTTCGCTGTATTTCCTGGCTGGCTTGATGGAGGTCATTCTAGCCTTCGGGTGGAGCGACGTCGCCTTCCGCCTCTGGTATTGGACGGGTGCACTGGTCATCCCACCCATCCTCGGTCAGGGGACGGTGTATTTGCTGGTGCGGCGACCTGGCGTGGCGCCAATCAGCACGTTGATCGTCGGCATCCTGGCGCTGGCGAGCCTGGTGTGGGTGTTCTCGATCCCGCTGGACGCCAGCAAGTTCGTGCCAGGCGGCGACATTGCCAAGTTCCTCACTGAGAGCTACCGGGAGATTTTGCCGCAGTCGCCCGTGCGGCGCGTGCTCTCGCCGCTGATGAACGGCTGGGGTGTGGTGACGTTGGTGGGCGGCGCGATTTATTCCGTTGTGCTGTTCTACCGCAAGCAAATCATGCCCAATCGTGTGATCGGCAACTTGTTCATCGCCTCTGGAGGTCTGATCCCCGCGCTGGGCGGCACGCTGATCCGCTGGTCGGAGACCATCCCGGAGCTGACGGAGATCGGCTCGGCTGTGAAGTATGTCGGCATCCTGGGCGGTGTGGTGTTGCTCTTCATCGGCTTCCAACTCGCGGTGAGCGGCGCGCCGCAACCCGCCCAGACTCAGCTCGCGCGAAGCAAAGCGTGACGTTTTGAGGTAGAATGCGGAGTGTTCTTGTAGGCTGATTTGCCTGCAAGAGCAGCAGATTCGCTATCCTAGAACACGGAGGTGATGTCCACATGAGTAGTACGAAACGTTGCGCTGTGGCTTCACCTCTGGCGTTTACACGCTAGAAAGCCACAGCGCACACACCAGCCCCCGGCGCGGGGGCTGGTGTGCTTTTCTAGGCTGGTCGCTTGAGCAACGTGCGGCGCGCTGCTGCGGCAGCCCCCCGCATCATTTCAGCACTTTTGAAGTGCAGGCGTGCGGGCAGTTCTACATCGGAGGGGAGCATCTGAAGCAGCCGCTCCGCATCTGCTCGCTTGAAGGGGCTGCGCGAATACGCCAGCGATTCTGCCACCTGCGCCATCTGCAGCGCCCACTGCATCTCGCGGCGCAGCGCGTCTGCTTTGAGATAGAAGGCGCGCTTATCCCAGGCGTTGGCGCTCTTTTCTGTGTCCTCATGCACACGCCGCAGCAAGATCGCCAGCGTCGCGCACATGTCCTTGCATAGCTCACTATCGTGGAGGTGCTCGAAGAGGTGCTTGCGCACGATCTCCGCCACCATGCGGAGGTCCTGGCTGCGCTCTTTGATGGTCATGGATCGGAGTGTAGCACAAGTGTTCTAACCCATGCGACCGTGTGTTGCTCGCCTCTGCGCTGGCGCGCCTCATCAGGCATCATTTGAGGCGTCGTCGTTCGAGCTGGCGCGGCGCAGCCCACCCACGACCGACAGCGCGATGAGCGTCGCCAGCACCGCCGTGACCAGCAAAAGGACAACAAAGAAGGCGTCGAACAATCCCGGCAGTGTGGTCAAAGGGATGAGGAGAAAAAGCGCTATCACCACGACCGCTGGCCAGGAGCCATCTAGGTTGAGAAACTTCATGGTGCTGATCATGTCACATTTGATGCGCGCTCGCTGGCGAAGATGATGAGCGCGCCTCTACGGAGCGGGCGCGAGACAAACAACGGGCGAGCGCGTCCAGCAGCACGCTCGCCCGTTGTGCAGTGATGTGTCTGAGCTGGCGTCAGATGAAGATGATCTGCGCGCCCTCGGTCATGTCAATGAAGTCGCTGGCGGTGACGATCTCGATGGACTCATCCACAAAGTCTTCTTTCGTCAAGCCCATCATGTCCACCGTCATTTTGCAGGCGTAGAGCTTCGCGCCGCCATCGAGCAGCATTTGCAGATACTCCCGCACTGGCGGCACACCCAGCTCGTGCATCTTGTCCTTCATGAGCTTGGTGGCAAATGCGGTCATGCCTGGCAGCACACCCAGCGCGTTGGGGATGCCGATGTTATCGGCGCCCTTGATGCCCATCAGGCTCATCTTCATGCTGGTGTTCGCCACAGGCGCTAGCTCCAGGTGGTCCACGCGGGACTTGCGGATGATGTCCAATCCCCAAAACGTGAAGAAGATGGTCACATCCACACCATTGCCCAGAGCAGCCCAACCCATCACAAGGGCGGGGTAAGCCATGTCCAGTGTGCCCTTAGAGCAAATGAACGCCATCTTGCGGGTTTCCTCTGCCATGTCACACCTCCTTGCGCGTTACACGCACCCTTCTGGTTTGCCCAACCCCGCGATGCGCGCCACTTTCTTGGCAGGACCTTTGGGGAACAGGGCAAACATCTCTTTGGTGCTGATGCCTGTGCCACTGGTGATCTGCCGCAGTGTAGGTGAGCGACCGTTTACCGCGTTTTTGCGGCAGAACTCGATCACCTGCCAGTGGGCGGGCGTCAGCTCAGTGATGCCTTCTTCGCGGGCGATCTCTGCTGCGATCTCTGGCGTCCACTCGCCTGGATCGAGCAGGAAGCCTTCCTCGTTCACCTGCACCACCTTTCCGGCGTATTGTGCAGTTTTGGCAGTTGCTTGTGCGATCATAAGCGTGTCCTCCTTGCATGCAAAAGGCTTGGTTTGACTGAATGACTGAATGCGAATTACGTCGCTGCCGACGATGAAGCGTCCGACCTCGCTGTTTGCGGCGCCGTGCCGATGTTGCTCAGCACGCGCAAAGCGATAGCCAGCCCGCGCCGCACGTGGGGGTCTCGCAACTGGCGGAGCAGCGCGCGGTAGGAGATGTCCACTGGCGTTTCAGCTTCCTTTTCCGCCAGGTGCACAGTGCTGCGCAGGAACTGCATGATCTCTGGCTGCGTCATGTCCTTCACGGTGCGCAGGATCAGCGCGATGTTGTCGCCCAGCGCCCGCACGTCGTCTTCGGTGAAAGAGGTGACGATGTTGTCCACGATGCGCAATCCACCTTTGGCGAAGACGAAGTAGCCCTTGCGGTCCAGCTCATCCAGCGCACTGACGAGCTTGTGAAACACTTCGCGGCTGAGCGGGGTGAGCACTTCAGCGAGATCAGCCAGGCTCTCTAGCTGCTCAAGCAGGGGCTCCAGGTTGCGCACGTTGCGCAGCAGCCGTGTGAGCAGATGCAACAAGTCCTCGGCGGTGAAATGCGGCTGCGTTGCCTCGAGCTGGTGTGCCAGCGACTCGTATGCGCCCCTGAGCACTGGCGACAGGTCGTGTATCAACTCCTCGCGCTCCTGGCGGGCGCGCTCCGCCTGGCGAGCTTGTTCGGTGAGGTACTCCACCTGCTCGCTGAGGTTTTCCACCCGCTCCAGCAGCGCCGCCAGCATTGCCTCGGAGTTGGCAACTTGAGGGTTCATCGTGAGCGCCATGGTCACCTCCCGGCTACGCCTACCATTTGCTTGCCCGCCATGCTCATCAGGGCTGGCAACGGCAAATCCTTGCCCTTCAACAAGATGTTCCAGTACATCCAGCGGAACATCAGCTTGCCCCAGTGATTCGCCTCCGACTCCTGCAGCAACGTGAAGGGACCCACGCCTGGCAAGGGGTAATAGCCGGGCAGCGGCTCGGTGGTGTAGTTGAAGTCAATCAGCAAGCCCTTGCCGAAGCCAGACTCGATGAAGCAGTTGGCGTGCCCGTCAAAGCGATGGGGCATCTCCAAACCATCCACGTAGCGGACAAAGTTCTCCGCGAAGCACTCCACTGCGAAATGTGCGACGGAGCCAGCCTTCGACGTGGGCAGCGCTGCTGCGTCACCCAGAACGAAGATGTTGTCGTAGCGCGGCGAGAGGAACGTGTGCTTGTCCACCGGCACGAAATTGAGATCATCGCCCAGCCCAGAGCGCCCGATCACCTCCGCGCCCATATTCAGCGGCACGGTCACCAGCAGGTCATACTCCACCTCCTGCTCGTCGTAGGAGACCAGCTTTCGGGCGTCTGGGTCTACGTGCTCCACCATGAAGTCTGGCACGACGCGAATGCCTTTGCGGTCGAGCAAATCGCCGAGCAAGCGGGAGGCGATGGGTTTGGTGAACGCGCCAGAGAGCGGCGTGGCGTAGATCAGCTCCACGCGGTCGCGGATGCCCTGCTCGTGGAAGAACCAATCCGCCAACATCAGGAACTCCAGCGGCGCGACAGGGCACTTGATCGGGTTATCCACCACGTTGACCACCAGCCGACCGCCGCGCCAACGGCGCAGATGCTGCGCCAGCGCGAGCGCGCCATCGGGGGTGTAGAAATCGAAGATGGTGCGGCGCCACTCATGCTCCATCAAGCCGGGCGTCTGGTCGGGGCGAACGTGAGCACCGGTGGCGATCACCAGGAAGTCGTAGCTCAGGTAGCGACCATCGCTGCTCAATCGCACGCGCTTGTTCTCTGGCTCAATGACATCCACCGCAGAGACGATCAGCTCCACGCCAGGTGGGATAAAGTCCCGCCGCGGCTTGACGACATCCGCCTTGTTGTAGATGCCGAAAGGGATGAAGAGGAAGCCAGGCTGATAGTAGTGTTCTTCGTCCTGGTCTACGATGGTGATGCGCCACTCCGCTTCATCCAGCAAGCGGCGCAGGCGATTTGCCACCATTGTGCCGGCTGTGCCAGCGCCGAGAATCAAAAGTTGTTTCATTGCTGCTCCTTTTTGCCGAGTCAGTTCTGGAAGGCTCTGCCCTCCGTGATCCAAAGCGAGAACACATCCGCCAAACGCTGGGCAGCGCGCAGGGCGCGCGCCTGCCCCTCCGCGTTCAGCCAGCAAACTTCTCCCGCGTTCAGTTTCAATTGCGAGAAAGCGACATCGAACGCGCGCGCAAGCGCTTCCAGTTGCTCATCGCTGGGCGGCCAGTGGCGCGGGGCGACCCCACCCACCACCACCATGCCCTTGAGCTGCGCGCCATCGCGGATCAACCCGCGCGCGCATAGCAAACCCATCTCGCTGAGCTGCCAGCTCGGCTCAAGCGAGGGCAAACTGGCGAGGCGCTGCCAGGTCTCGATGCAGCGAGACATGGCTTCGGGTCGTTGCACAAGCGCACGGAAGAAGCCACACGGATTGCTGATCGCGGTGAGCGGCTGCCCGTGCATATCGGTGGTCACCATCATCACCCCTAGCAGGTCGGCGAACGCATCCTGGACGTGCTGCGCGTAGGGGATCGGCAACCATTGGGCTGCCTCAGGGGAGCGAGGTGAGCTTGCGATCAGGCGGGCAATGGCGTCGGCAGAAAAGCGCCACTGCTTGCCCACGCGCAACGCCTGTAAGTGTCCGCGCTCGATCAAGCGGTAGATCGTGCTGCGGTCCACTTTTAGCATTTGTTGCACTTGATGCGTCGTGAGCAGTTCCATGCTGCGCTCTCCTTTTCTTGTTGCATCACACAACAGGCAGTGTGTGATGCTTTTGCTGCACATGATGCGCAGCACGAGCACCAGTTGCTACTGGCAACCAGGCAAGAAGAACCACCCAACTGGATAGGACAGATGGAGGAAGAACCGAAGCGCATCCGCGTTCTGGCTGGCGCGTGCAGGGTGTGCTATGGCGTTGTGAATTGCGCAATTACGCGGGCGTCGCTGCCATCGGGCAACTTCAAGCGCGCGTCCAATCCGCTCAGGGAAGGGTCGTATACCCCCACGCGCACTTCGTATGTGCCCGAAGGCAGGTCAGGTGGAAAGCGCAAGCCAAACAGTCGGATCTGCCCGCTGAGCGCACTCGCGTCGAGCACTTCATCTTTTTGGAGGATCGCTCGAAATGGCTCGCCCAGGGGTGTGATATGCACAAAGCTTTTCAACTCTCGTCGGGGTGACATTCCCTGCCACTGCAGTGCAACTTCCACAAAGCCGCCCGTAAGGTCGGGGCGCACGAACGCTCGCTTCAGCACCACCTCATCTGCAAATCGCCCGCTCACCAGCGCCAGGTCCTGCTCAGCGTAACGTCCAAAGATTTTCACCACCCATCTGCCGCTGTAAGCTTCCTCCACCTGAGAGAAGTGTTGGCGCAACACCCGTTCACCCGAGCCGTTGTCCCAGCTAGAGTGAGGCACGTGTTGAAAGATCACGCGCTGCACCCCCTGCGCGATCATCTCTTCCACTTGCTCCTCTGCTGCAGAAAGGTTGTTCGGGCGGTAAGGGAGCACAAAAAACGAAGCAGCACCCGAGTAGTAGTAGCGAAAGGCAGGGTCAGGGTAGTTCAACGCAATGCGCAGACGATCAGGAGGCACGTCGCTGAAGCGCTGTATCAACCGCACCAGATTCTGCCAGTCAGGCTGACTCGCGGTCCAGTGGTCGAAGTAATCGCCCATGCCGAGCGCAGGAACGCTCATCAGCCAGCCACTCAACGCGATGCCGACGATGCGAAGCCATCTTTGGCGATGCGTCGTCAGATGAGCCATCCATGCGCCAGCGAAGATAGCAAAAGGCAACAGCGCCGTGATGAAGTAACGCTCCCGAAAGGTGGAGCGGCTTAAAGACGACATCACCACCACACCAACAGGCAACACGAGGCATAAACCCAGCATCAGCCCCGCGCGGCGACTGTGGCGCGCCACCTGCCACCCTCCCAGCCCAAGCACGAGCGCACCCACCAGCGGATATAGCAGACCGTGGCGCAGTGGCTGGTCATCCTCAATCAACCCACCCAGCGTGCGCAGCACCACCGTTTCCAGCGAAAAGCTGCTGGCGTTGCCAGCGTATCCCTCCAGCGTGGACAACAAGATGGGCAGCCAAGGCGCATACAACGCCGCTAGCACAACCTGCGCGATCACCCAGTGCTGCCAACGCTGTGACCGTGAAACGATCTGATCAAGCAGCCAAAACACGTTAAGCGCGGCCACAGTGGCGATTGCCACATAGTGCATGTGCATCGCCAGCCAGGCGACAATCACATAACCTACCAGCGTGACAGCGCGCGGTCGCTGCCAGTAGCGCCAGGCGAGCCACATCGCTCCGCCGCAAAGCGCCAACACATGGCCGTACATGCGCACTTCGCGCGTGTGCCGCAACACATGGGGCGTGAGGGCAAAAAACAACGCGGCGAACACAGCCGCCAGGATCAGCGCGCGCGGTTGCACCACCCTCAATGAAAGGACCAGGCGATACACCAGGGCGGTCGCCAATGTGCCGAACAAGACGCTGAGAAAGCGCAGTGCAAACTCACTCTTCCCCCAGAAAGGAATCATCGCCTTCAGCAAAAAGTAGCTTCCGACAGGGTGAGGCTCAAGAAATGTTTGCGTAGCGGAGATGATCTCTGCAAAGCTAAACAGCGCATACTCAAAAGAAAATGCCTCGTCGCCACCTATTTCGCGCCACCCCAACCGATACACGCGCAGCGCGAAAGAAATAAGCAGCGGGATCATCCCCACAAACAGCGATGCTCTGAGCCAATCTGAAAGGCAAACTGTGACCCTGCCAATCGTATTGACGCCCGACATAGCTGCGCCATCGGACCACAACAGGAGATTGTACTCACCCTGATCGGGCACGCCAATCTTTGCATCAATTCTCGTGCGCAATTCTGAGGCAACGCGCATGTACCAGCTTATCTGACTAAGTGGCTGTACTGGCTGCGCACGCCCCTATCAGGAAGAGGAGGCTATTTTTTATAGCGGCGTCGAAAAGATAACGTGAGATATAAACTGCTATAATTGTGGCATAGCAGGTGCAGAAGTGGGCAAATACAGCTCGCTTCTGGTTTTTTGCGCTTAACGTTGTTCTAACGGGCTTTTAAGGAGAAGAATGAAAAGCGAGTTGGTGCTTGCGCTCAATCAAATATGCGCGGATCGCAACCTCCCGCGCGAGCTTATCGCGAAGGTGGTGGAGTCCGCGCTGGCGCAATCGTTCCGCAAACACGCCAACATTATGCCAGGACAGGAGGTGGCGGTCAAAGTCAACATCGAGACCGGCACAGTTCAACTTTTCATGGAGAAGGAGGTCGTCGAAGAAGTCCTGGATGAGCGCACAGAAATCTCGCTTGAGGACGCCCGCAAACAAAAGCCAGACGCGGAACTGGGGGATTGCATCATGGTGGATGTCACCCTCAGCGAGATGGGGCGCATCGCCGCACAAAACACGCGACAGCTCATCATCCAAAAGTTGCGCGAGGCGGAGCGCGACTTTCAATACAACCAGTTCGCCGATCGCGAAGGCGAAGTGGTGATAGGCATCGTGCAGAGCGTCACCAACGCAGCGGTCACCCTGAGCTTGGGGCGTGTGGAAGGCATCCTGCCCCGCAAGGAGCAAATGCCAGGCGAGCGCTACGCTGTGGATCAGCGCGTGCGCGCCTACGTGCAGGAAGTGAAGCGCACCCCGCGCGGATTGCAAATTGTGCTTTCGCGCGCCAACCGCAACTTTCTACGGCGCCTGCTTGAAGTCGAAGTGCCAGAGATCCGCGACGGCATCGTGGAAATCAAGGCAATCGTGCGCGAGCCAGGCTCGCGCTCTAAAGTGGCAGTGGCTGCGCTGCAACCAAACGTGGACCCAGTCGGCGTGTGTGTCGGCATGCGCGGCTCGCGCATCCAGCCGATTGTGAACGAGTTGCACGGCGAGAAGATAGACATCATCGAGTGGAGCGCTGACCCGACTGTCTTTGTCACGCGGTCTCTTGGACCAGCCAAAGTCATGTCCGTGCACCCAATTGATCAGCGCAGCGTGAGCGTGATCGTGCCGGATGATCAGCTCTCGCTCGCCATCGGGCGCGAAGGGCAAAACGCCCGCCTCGCGGCACGGCTGACCGGCTTCCGCATTGATATTCGCAGCACAACCGAATCACTCTCCGAGGCGCTAGATCTGGCTGAGTCGGACCCTGAATTCGCCGCTGCGCTCGGCGAGGAGATGCAAGCAACCCTACCGACGCTGCGCGAACTACTCGTGCGGCAGCGCGCGCTCAGCTCGCCTGCCCCGCTCTCCGCAGAGGAATTCACGCTGGTGAAGCGGTTGGTGGACGCGCACTTCACGTACAAAACGGCAGCGCGCTCGCAGGCTCAGTCTCGACAAAGCCAGCTTCCGCAAAGCGCTCAGACACAACCCGCTTTCGGAGGCGCCGTTGAAGAGAAGCGCGCTGTAGATACCAGCGCCAGCGAGCGGAAAGTGCCGCACGAGGCGTATGCAATGCCACTATCGGAGTTGGGGCTATCGCCTCGCGTTGCCCAGCACATTTACACAGCGGGCGTCGTGTCGGTCGGTCAGCTCATGGAGATAAGCCTGCGCGGCGATGAGCGGCTGCTCTCGATAGATGGCATCGGTCCGCGCGCGTTGAGTGAAATCAAGCAGGCGCTGGAGAAGGTCGTTGGGCGGTGGGAAGTGCGAGCCAACAGCCAAGACACCGCGCCGACCTCTGATGAGCCTGCGTCAGCGTCTGAAACAACTGAGGAGGCACAGCAAATTTTCGTGAAGGCGATGAGCAGCTCCGAACCACGAGCGGAGTGAATCATCGCTGCCGTTAGCCGACGGTTTCACGTTCGACATGCGTTGCCAGTGACTCAGGATGAACAACAAACGCTCAGGCAGTGGGCGTGCTCGACATGTGCCAATGCGCACCTGCGTGGGCACGCAAACACAACGCCCAAAGCGCGAGATGGTTCGCTTGATCCGAACAGCGGACGGTCACATCGTGGTTGACCCGACCGGCAAGCAGGGCGGCAGCCGAGGTGTGTACCTGACGAAGAGCCTGCACGCTGCACAAATGGCGATCAAACACAAGCGGCTGGAGGCAGCTTTCGGACAACCGATAGCGCCAGAGGACATCGAGGCAATCCTGGCTTTCTTTCGGTCTTTGGAGGAACATGGCTAGAGGTTAGCACTGTTCTGGAAGAAGGCTACCGTTGGCAGCGCAGGCAGCTCGGCGAGCAAGCCTGCGCTGTTTTTTAGCGAGCGTTCGGTCGTGTGATGCCAGAACACAGTCCGACGCATCACATACGTTGACGATGAGGACTTGCAAACATCACAACGCGGCGATACCGCGCATCGCCACACAGTTGCGCCGCAAGCGCCCGATAGAGCGCTTGCGCGTGGTGGCTTCATGCACCTTGTTTCGAGCGCGTTCCAAGTCTATGACTATTTGCGCTATTCGCAGCTTGCTTTCAAGCAAACACGATTACCCTCTCGCAGTTCTGTCGTTATAGGAGGTTCTCAGTATGGCAGTAAGCACTCGCAAACCTGCTCGCCCATCACACCCACAAGCCAAAGGCACAGCAGCCCAACAGGGGACACCGCGCACAACCGCTCCAACCGAACCCAAGGTGGTCGAGCTTTCAGACTCCATCTCCGTGCGCGATCTCGCTGCGCGGATCAACGTAAGTCCCATCAACGTCATCCGCGAGCTGATGCAAAACGGCGTGATGGCGACGATCAACCAGCAGCTAGACTTTGACACAGCAGCTATCGTCGCCAGCGCGTTCGGGTGGGAGGCTAAGCCCCTTGCCGCATCCAGGCTTGAGTCGAAGGCTGGAGAGATCATCACAAGCACACAGCAAGAGGGCAAAGGTGAGCATAAGCAGGCAACACCGCAAACACTGCGCCAGCGCTTGCTTGCCAAAGAACAGGCAGAGGGCGCCAATCTGGTGCCTCGCCCGCCAGTGGTCACCATCATGGGTCACGTGGATCACGGCAAGACCTCGCTGCTGGACGCGATCCGACGCTCCAACGTGGCGGAGGAGGAAGCTGGCGGCATCACCCAGCACATCGGCGCTTACATGGTGGAGCACAACGGGCGCAAAATCACGTTCCTGGACACCCCTGGTCACGAGGCATTCACCGCCATGCGCGCGCGCGGCGCTCAGGTGACCGACATCGCTGTGCTGGTCGTCGCCGCTGACGACGGCGTGATGCCGCAAACTCGGGAGGCGCTCGCGCACGCGCGCGCGGCGCAGGTGCCGATTGTGGTCGCTGTGAACAAGATTGACAAGCCCAACGCCAACCCAGAGCTGGTGAAGAAAGAGCTGGCAGAACTGGGGCTTGTGCCAGATGAGTGGGGCGGCGACAACCTCTTCATACCAGTCTCCGCCAAGCAACGCAAAGGCATTGATGACCTGCTGGAGGCGATCCTGCTCGTCGCAGAGTCCACCGACACCATTCGCGCCAACCCCAACCGGCCAGCTGTCGGCACGATCATCGAGAGCAAGCTCACCAAGCGCGAGGGGGCTGTGGCGACCGTGCTAGTGCAGAACGGCACGCTCAACGTAGGCGATGCGTTTGTGGCTGGCACAGTAAGCGGTCGCGTGCGCGCCATGTTCGACTTTCGCGGTCAGCGCGTCAAGCGTGCCACCCCTTCCATGCCCGTCAGCATCACCGGCATGAGCGACGTGCCAGAGGCAGGTGACATCCTGGAGGTGGTTGAGGATGAGCGCGTCGCTCGCGCCATCGCCGCGCAAAACCTGGAGAAACGCCGCCAGGCGGAGCAGTCGCGCCGCGCCATCAGCCTTGAGCAATTCTTTGCGATGGCAAAAGCAAGCCAGGTCAAGCGCTTGCTGCTGATCGTGAAAGCCTCCACACAAGGTTCATTGCCGCCGCTGGTGGAACAACTCAACAAGTTGAACGAGACGATCAAAAACGAGGCGGTGCGCCTAGAGATCATCATGCAAGGCACAGGCGACATCACCGAGAGCGATATTGACCTGGCTATCGCCTCCGGCGCGATTGTGTTGGGGTTTGAAGTCGGCATAGATGTTGCCGCGCGGCGCAGACTCGAAGGCAGCGGCGTGGAAGTGCGGCTCTACGACGTAATCTACAAATTGCTGGAAGACGTAGAGCTGGCGATGAAAGGTCTGCTCGGACCGAAGGTCGTCGAGAAGGTCATCGGCACTGCCGAGGTGCTGCAAACGTTCAAGATTGCCAAGGTGGGTATGGTCGCCGGGTTGCGCGTGACCAGCGGCGTAGCCAGCCGCTCCGCAAAAGTGCGCATCTCACGCAACGGCAAGCCGATCTTCACCGGCGAAGTAGCCTCGCTGAAACGCCAGACCGAAGACGTGAAAGAGGTGCGACAGGGCTTCGAGTGCGGCTTGGCTGTCGCCGGGTTCACCGACTTCGCCATCGGCGACATCATCGAGTTTATCGTCGAAGAGCAGCAGCCATCAGTTTAAGTACGGGGTTCATCAGTCATGAGCAAGCGATACGAAAAGCGCGTGACGGACGTGATCCGTCGTCACGTTGCGGCGCTGGTTGAGCGCGAGCTAAACGATCCGCGCGTCCGCGAAGCGGGCGTGACGATCACAGGTGTGGAGGTATCCGCCGACCTGCGCTACGCGACCGTGTTCTACAGCCTGATCGGTGATGAAGCGAAGAAACAACAAGCTGCGCAAGGGCTTGCCAGCGCGGCTGGGTGGGTGAGCCGCGAGCTGGCGCACCGACTGCGCACGCGGCACACTCCACACATCACCTTTGAGTTTGACCCATCGCTGGAACACGGCGACCGCATCTCTCGACTGCTGGACGAGCTGCAATCACAAACGCGCTCTGTGGACACACCACCAGAGGAGCGCACGTGAACAGACACATGGAACACGCCGAAGCGTGGGACGCCGCCGTAGCACACCTGAGGCGAGCACAGCGCATTCTCGCTATCACGCACATCTCTCCAGATGGCGACGCCATCGGCAGCCTGATCGGCTTCGCGCGGGGCATGGCTCATCTCGGCAAACAGGTCACCTCTGTTTGCCAGGACGCAGTGCCGCAACGCTTCGGCTACCTGAGCGGGTTGCACGCGATCAGCCACCAAGTGGAGGGCGAGCATGAGCTGATCGTCGCTCTGGACAGCAGCGACCTCGCCAGGTTGGGCAAGCCCTTCGCCGCAGCACAACACGACACGCCCGTGCTGGTGATCGATCACCACGTGACCAACACCCGCTTCGGCGCAGTGAATGTCGTGAATCCGGGCGCATCCTCGACGGCGGAGATGGTGCTGGAACTACTACAGCGCATGGAGGTGCCAATCACGTCGGACATCGCCAGCGCGCTGCTGACGGGCATCGTCACCGACACACTCGCCTTTCGCACCAGCAACACCACCCCCCACACGCTGGCAGCAGCGATACAACTCATGCAACAAGGAGCCAACCTGCACACCATCGTGCAGCAGGCGCTGGTGATGCGCACGTTTGACTCGCTGCGCCTGCTCGGAGTCGGCTTGAGCAACGCTCGACTGGAAGGTCGGCTCGCCTACGCCACGATCCCCTTTCGTCTGCGCGAGGAGCTGGGCGTAAAGGAAGACCGCGGCGACGGCGGGCTGGTGGGAACGCTGATCACGGCGTATGAAGTGGATGTTGCAGCGGTGTTCGTCGAGCTGCAAAACGGCGATGTGGACGTGAGTATGCGCGGGCAGCCGGGCTTCGATGTTTCTCAACCAGCGCTGGAGTTCGGTGGCGGAGGGCACCCGGCGGCAGCTGGCTGCTTGTTGCCCGGTCCGCTGCGCGACGCTGTCAACCGCGTTTTGCCGCGCTTGCAGCGTTTGATACGGGAGGCGTAAGCCACAGAGGCATCCGACATGACGCGATCTGCCTTGCTCGTGATAGACAAGCCCGCTGGCATGTCCTCGCATGACGTAGTGGCTAAGGCACGCCGTCTCTTCCACCAGCAGCGCGTCGGGCACACCGGCACACTAGACCCGCTAGCGACAGGGGTGCTGGTGATCTGTTTCGGTCAAGCCACACGCCTGAGCGAGTATTTGCTGGGCGAGGACAAGTCTTACGTCGCCTTGGCGCGACTGGGCATCCGAACCACCACCGATGACTGCGAAGGGGAAGTGCTATACACAAAGCCAGTGCCCGCGCTCACAGAAGAGACCCTGCGCGCGCTGGAGCAGCGCTTCAGCGGCGAGGTTCAACAAGTGCCGCCGCAGTTTTCGGCGATCAAGCGAGATGGTCAGCGCGCCTACGCACTGGCGCGGCGCGGTGAACGTGTGGCTTTGGAGCCGCGACAGGTGACCATCCACTCGTTGCGGCTTCGTCTAGTCGCGCCCGACCGATTGGAGATGGAGGTGTCGTGCTCGGCTGGCACATACATTCGCGCGCTGGCGCGCGACATCGGCGAGGCGCTTGGCTGCGGCGCACATCTGGAATCACTTCGTCGCACGCGCAGTGGGGCGTTCACGCTTGCGCACGCGCTGACGATCAACCAGCTACAAGATATGGACGAATCCGCCCGTGAAGCGTGTCTGTTGCCGATGGACGCGGCGCTGTCGCACCTTCCAGCGGTGCATCTGCCAGATGAACAAGCGCGCAAGCTACAGCAAGGGCAACGCCTGTCCCTCACCGACAGCGCAACGAAGGGCTTGTGCCGCGTTTATGATGCACAGGGGCGCTTCTGCGCCATCGGGCGCATCACCGACACTGGCACGCTGTTACCGGAGAAGGTCTTCGATGCAAATCGAGCATGTGCCTGAGCAGGTGCATCTGCGGCAGCCGTCCGTGTGCACCATTGGCGCCTTCGATGGCGTTCACCTGGGGCATCAGCATCTCATCCGCAGCGCCCTGCACAACGCGCGCGCCAGCCACGCGCTGGCGACCGTCGTGACGTTCTTCCCGCATCCGCGCATTGTGCTGGGCAAGTCGCCCAATCGCTACCTCACGCTGCCAGACGAGAAAGCGACGCTGCTGGAAGAAATGGGCGTGGACGTATTGGTGGTGTATCCCTTCACAGAAGCCACCATTCGCACCCCTGCTGATCAATTCGTGGAGTGGATGTGCACACACTTGCGCATGAAGGCGCTGTGGGTCGGCGCAGACTTCGCGCTGGGATACCGCCGACAGGGCAACGCCGACTTTTTGCGCGACGCCGGCAAGCGCCACGGCTTTGCGCTAAACGTAGTGCAGCCGTTAAACATCGGTCCTCAGCGCATCTCTAGCACGCGCATTCGCGATGCGCTGGCGCGTGGCGATGTGCGCGATGCCAATCTATGTTTGGGACGACCGTTCCGCGTGCGCGCCCGCTATGATGGTCATCTCCTGCTGTGCGTGGATGAACGCCAGTGGATGCCAGCGCCTGGCACGTATCCTGTGTTGATCGAGTCGCACACGACCGAAGTGCACCTGACCAGCGACGCGCCGTGTCTGATGCGGCTGGATCACCCGCTGCCGTTCAAGACTTCGTCACCTCATCAGCTTCACGTGACGTTTATCTGAACTCGCGCAACACATGCACGTCCGTTACCTGTCGCTGACCAACTTTCGCCTGTACGCTCGGTTGGAGCTGGACCTGCCGAGAGGGGTGATCGTGATCGAAGGCGACAACGCCCAGGGCAAGACGTCGCTGCTGGAGGCGCTCTACCTGCTCGCCACCGCCCGTTCACCTCACACCGCCACCGAACGTCAAGTCATTCGCTGGGGCGTGGAAGCGGAAGAACCCTTCCCTTTTGCATTGTTGCGCGCCGGGCTGCAACGCGATGACGGGCTGCACGTCGTCGAGATGCTAATTCAAAAAAGCGAAGGCGAGCGGCTGCGCAAAGAAATCCGCGTGGACCGCAACCCGTGTCGCGCGAGCGACTTGCTGGGCTGGATGCGCGTGGTGTTGTTTTTGCCTGGCGATGTGGAATTGGTCGCCGGACCGCCGGCGCTGCGTCGTGAGTTTCTGGACCTGGCGCTCGCGCAGGTGAGCCGGGAGTACGCGCGCGCGCTGGAACAGTATCAGCGCGTCTTGGCGCAGCGCAACGCCTTTCTGCGCCAAGCCGCTGAACAGGGGCGCTCTCCAGACCTGGATGCGCTCGCTGTGCTCGACGATCAACTGGTGCCGCCCGGAGTGACCATTGCGCTGCATCGCCGCGCCGCAATTGCGGATTTCAATCAACTTGCATCGCCGATCCACCGCGAGCTTTCAGGCGGCTCAGAAACGCTGCAAGTGGTCTATCAACCCAACTTTGACCCCGCCCGCCCGCCGCTGGAGCGCGCCTATCAACTAGGGCTGGATGAGTCCGCGCCACCAGAGGGGCTGAGCCGCGCCGAACTGACCGAGGCTTTTCAGCGGGCGCTGCACCGCCGTCGCAAAGACGAGCTGATGCGAGGCATGACGCTGGTCGGACCGCACCGAGACGAGGTCCGCTTTTTGAACGACGGCGTGGACCTGGGCGAGTTTGGCTCGCGCGGACAACAGCGCACCGCCGTCCTGGCGATGAAGTTGGCACAGGCTGAATGGGTCGAACATCAAACCGGCGAGATGCCCGTGCTGCTTTTGGACGAAGTGCTCGCCGAACTCGACCCGAACCGCCGCCGCAGCCTGCTCCGGCGCGTGGCGCGCTGCGAGCAAGCCATCATCACCACCACCGACATCTACCGACTAGACGAGGCGCTGCGCCACGAGGCGAAGGTGCTGCGCGCGCGTGGCGGCGTGGTGCGCTGAACGGCGCTGCACACAAAGAGGGCTGATCACGAGGGGGATATGCCGAAGGTGGGAATCGAACCCACATTCCTCCGAGAGGAACGCGATTTTGAGTCGCGCGCGTCTGCCAGTTCCGCCACTTCGGCGTGCTCTACATCCGGATTATACCGCTATCATTACCGCCAGCAATCAGCAATCGCATTCGTGGATAATGCAAATTCGCACGACGGGACAGAAAAGCTATGAGAAAGTTGCCCTCTTTCCTCTTGACGTTGGCAGTTGCCTTAAGCGCATGTGGTGCTGCCGATGAATCGGCCTCACCCACTGCCACGCCTTTTGTGCCAGCAGTGACGATCTTTGCACCGACGACGCCGCCACAACCCACCGCCACACCTCAGCCACTCGCACCCACCAGCACCCCTGAGCTGGAAGCCGCCGCCGTGAGAGACGTGGTTCCCGCACCAGTCGCACTGGGCACGATCAACCCATTCACGGGCTTGCCGGTGAGCGATCCGGCCGTCCTCCAGCGCAAACCGTTGTTGATCAAGGTGGCAAACACAGCGGAAGTGCGCCCACAGTCCGGGCTGAGCAGCGCAGATGTGGTGGTGGAGCACCTGTCGGAGGGGAGCATCACGCGCTTCACCGCGCTGTATCTCACCAACGCCATCACCACAGTCGGCTCAGTGCGCAGTTGCCGGCTGATTGACATCGAGCTGCCAAAGATGTTTGACGCAGCGCTGATCTGTTCAGGCACCAGCCCTGGGGTGAAGCCGCTCATGCGCAATTCCTGGGCGCATCAAAACAACCTCACGATGATCAGCGACTTCGGTCCGTATGAGTGCGCCACTTGCCCGATGTTTCGCGTCTCCAGCCGCCGCCCGCCACACAACCTGTTCGCCAACACGCTCAACGCCTGGCGCGAGCTGGACAAGCGCGGCAACAACCTGCCCTCCACTTTTCAAGCCTGGAGATTCAGCGAGACGCCGCCCGACGGCAAGCCCACCCAGGTGATCGAGGTGGCATATCGCTCGGGCACGGTGCGCTGGTCATGGGATGCAGCCACACAGCGCTGGACGCGCGCGTTGAGCGGACAGACACAGGTGGACGCGCTCAATCGCCAACCCATCACAGCCGCCAACGTGATGGTCATTTACGCCCACCACCAAACCACGCTCATTCAGGAAGACGTGACCGGCGCAAAGTCCATCGAGATTCAAATCTGGGGCGAAGGACCGCTGCGCGTCTTCCGCGACGGGCGAGAGATCGGCGGGCGCTGGCGACGCGGTCCAGACGTGGGCAGCTTCGAGTTGCTGGACGTGAACAACAACCCCATCCCGCTGCGCCCAGGCAACACGTGGATTGAGTTCGTGCCGATCGTGGGCGATGTGCCCGTGACGACGCGATAAAAGCGCTGCCGCTTGTGACTGTCGCTTCTCTCTCACGGCTGCGGGTGGCGCGGCTGGCTGTCTCTTCAGCCGAGCTGCGCAATTGGGCTTTGTTCGCCCTGAGCGTGTTGGCAGTCTTTGCGCTGCAACCCACCCTGCCCATTCGCCAGTTTGACTTTTGGCTGCCGATGCTCTCGTTGGGCATGGTGGTAGGCGTGTGGGCTGCCACGTCGCCGTCGCTGAACCGCGAAGCGCTCCGCGATGGGCTGGTACTGGTCAGCCTGGTGCTTTTGGCGGCGCTCGCGCGCTCCATTGAGCCGCTCGCCGACAGGATTGGGGTCAGTCGCGCGCCACACTGGCTGAGCGTGGCAGCCGTGATGACCGTTCTTGGCGGCGTTGCGTTGGCGCTGCAACGTTGGATCGCCCCCCACCCTGCCCGCACAGCCTTTCTGGCGATGGCGATCCTGGGGCTGCTGGCGGCGCTGAAGTTTGCGCCGGCGACGCAGGCGCTCAGCGCAGCGTTGCGCTGGACGCAAGGGCAATCGGTAGCACAAGCCAGCGCGCTTGACATGCAATGGCTGGGGTTCTCGTATATCGCCTTTCGGCTTGTGCACGCGCTGCGCGAGCGCGCAACAGGCAAACTGCCCACGCTCACACTCCGCGAATTTGTCACCTACGCGGTGTTCTTCCCTACCCTGATCGCCGGTCCGATTGACCGCGCCGAGCGGTTCGTCAAAGAGTTGCGCGCCACCTTTGCATTCAACGCTGACGATTTCGGCGAGGGAATGCGTCGCATCGCCTGGGGGTTGCTCAAGAAATTCGTGCTGGCTGATTCGCTGGCGGTGATCGCGCTCAACGATGTGAATGCCAACCAGGTGCGCGACGGCATCTGGGCATGGGTGATGCTGTATGCCTTCGCATTGCGCATCTTTCTTGACTTCAGCGGCTACACCGACATCGCTATCGGTGTTGCTCGTCTGTTCGGCGTGAAGCTGCCCGAAAACTTCAACCGCCCTTATCTGAAGCCTAACCTGACACAGTTCTGGAACAGTTGGCACATGACGCTGGCGCAGTGGTTTCGGGCGTACTACTTCAACCCGCTCACGCGCGCGCTGCGTCAGCGCGGCTGGGCAGTGCCGCTCATCATCGCCTTCACACAACTGAGCACCATGCTGTTGATCGGGCTTTGGCATGGCATCACGCCAAACTTTGCCATCTGGGGTCTATGGCACGGCGCTGGGCTATTTGTGCATAACCGCTGGGCAGAGTGGACAAAGGCACACTGGAGCATTCCACCAGAGCGCGCGTCGTTGCAACGACTGTCGAACGGGCTGGGCGCGTTGCTCACATTTCATTACGTGGTGCTGGGCTGGGTTTGGTTCGCGCTGAGCGACACATCCGCCGCACTGCGCGTGCTGGCGCTGCTACTTGGATGGCAACAATGACCCACAACTCTGCGCGCGCGCTGGCGCGCTTGGCGCTTAAGACAGTAGCGCTCGTGCTCGTCTTCAATGTCGGGTTTGCGTTGCTGAACCCCGTGCCCGCGCTGGGGCGGTTGTCGTTGTATCACGTCGTCCTACCGCCGAGACCTCGTCTGCCCTTCGGCGAGGACCCTGCGCGGGCGTACAACCTGAGCCTGTTCGACCTCCACGCTATGTTTGCCTCGCACGAGATCGCCGCGCCCAAAGCCGCCGACGAGTTCCGCGTGGTGCTGATCGGCGATTCGGCGACGTGGGGCTTTCTCCTTCGCCCCGAAGACACGCTCAGCGGTCTGCTGAACGCGATGCGCCTGCGCGCGCCCGACGGAAGGCACGTGCACGTTTACAACCTGGGCTACCCGATCATGTCGCTGACGAAAGACCTGCTGATCTTGCGTTACGCCATGCGTCATCAGCCAGACTTGGTGATCTGGCTCGTCACGCTGGAATCGTTCCCTAGCGACACACAGCTCGCCCACCCGATCGTGCAGCATAACCCCGACGACGTGCGCGCGCTGATCGCCGCTTACGGCTTGCGCAGCGCAGCGGACGATCCGCGCTTCTTGCAACCCAACCTGCTCGACCGCACCCTGTGGGGACAGCGCCGCGCCATTGCCGATTGGCTGCGCTTGCAGCTTTATGGCGTGTTGTGGGCTGCCACCGGCATTGACCAGTATTACCCCGAATCGTACGAACCAGCGCAGCGCGATCTGGACCCCAGCCACACATGGAAGGGCTATCTGCCGCCAGACCTTCCTGAACATGCGCTGGCTTTCGACGTGTTAGACGCGGGCGCGCGCATGACGAAGGAAGGCGGTGCCGATTTCATCCTCGTGAACGAGCCGATCCTGATCAGCGAAGGGCGCAACAGCGACATTCGTTACAACTTCTTCTACCCGCGCTGGGCGTACGATCGCTATCGCCATCGTCTGCTGTCCCATGTCCAGCAGCGCGGTTGGCGCTATCTGGACGCCTGGAAGGTCGTGCCGCAATCCGAGTTCACCAACAGCGCCGTGCACGTCACCCCTGCAGGGTCGCGCCTGCTCGCCGAGCAGCTCGCTGCGTTGATCAGCGTTGCTCCATGAGCGGCAGCGCTCGATATTAGTGCTGCGCTAATGATTTGCAAAGACAATTCTGACACTGCTGAAGCATGATCCACCCCGTGAAGTTCTTACAGAGAGACGAGGAGGCGAGTGGACAATGGCAAAGATTGTCGGCATTGACCTTGGGACAACCAACAGCGTAGTCGCCGTGCTGGAAGGCGGCAGCCCAACAGTGATCCCGACTGCGGAAGGCGGCAACCTCACCCCTTCTGTGGTGGCATTCAAAAAAGACGGGGAGCGGTTGGTCGGCATGGCAGCGCGCCGGCAGGCAGTCGTGAACGCAGAGAACACCATCTTCTCTATCAAGCGCTTCATCGGACGCCGATTCGAGGAGATCGAGGAGGAGCGCAAGCGCGTGCCTTACCAGGTAGTGCCAGGCCCGTCGAACGATGTGCGCGTGAAGATTCCTAACACGGGCAAGACCTACACACCGCAGGAGATCAGCGCGATGGTGCTGGCGAAGCTCAAGGCTGACGCAGAAGCCTACCTGGGCGAGCCAGTCACCAAGGCGGTGATCACCGTGCCCGCCTACTTCAATGATTCCCAGCGCCAGGCGACAAAGGACGCCGGTCAGATCGCCGGGCTGGAAGTGGTGCGCATCATCAACGAGCCGACCGCGGCAGCGCTGGCATACGGCTTGGACAAGAAGAAGGACGAGACGATCCTCGTCTTCGACCTGGGCGGCGGCACATTCGATGTGTCTGTGCTGGAAGTGGGCGACGGCGTAGTGGAAGTGAAGGCGACCAGCGGCGATACGCACCTGGGCGGCGATGACTGGGACGCAGTGATCATCGAATGGCTCATCAACGAGTTCAAGAAGGAACAGGGCATTGACCTGCGCAACGACCGCCAGGCGTTGCAGCGCCTGAAGGAAGCCGCAGAGAAAGCCAAGATCGAGCTTTCCTCGATGATGGAGACGGAGATCAACCTGCCCTACATCACCGCCGATCAGAACGGACCGAAGCACCTGTTGATGAAGCTCACGCGCGCCAAGTTCGAGCAGATGAGCGAGCATCTGGTGCAGCGGCTGCGCGGTCCGGTAGACCAGGCGCTGCGCGACGCCAAGCTGAGTGTGAGTGACATTGACGAAGTGGTGCTGGTCGGCGGCGCAACCCGCATGCCGATGGTGCAGAACCTGGTACGCCAGATGATCGGCAAAGAGCCAAACAAGAGCGTCAACCCCGATGAGGTTGTCGCCATTGGCGCAGCAGTGCAGGCAGGCGTGCTTGCCGGCGAAGTGAAGGACGTGCTGCTGCTGGACGTGACGCCGCTCAGCCTGGGCGTGGAGACGCTCGGCGGCGTGATGACAGTGCTGATCCCGCGCAACACCACTATCCCCACCCGCAAGAGCGAGGTCTTCAGCACTGCCGAAGATAACCAGACTGCTGTGGACATCAAGGTCTTTCAGGGCGAGCGCCCGATGGCAGCAGACAACATGCTGCTCGGTCAGTTCCGCCTGGAGGGCATCCCGCCCGCGCCGCGCGGCATCCCGCAGATCGAGGTGACGTTCGACATTGACGCAAACGGCATCCTCAATGTGAGCGCCAAAGACAAGGCGACCGGTCGAGAGCAGCGCATCAGCATCACCGCCAGCACGAACCTGAGCAAGGAGGACATCGAGCGCATGGTGCGCGAGGCGCAGAGCCACGCCGCGGAAGACGCCCGCCGCAAGGAGCTGGCGGAAGCCCGCAACCTCGGCGACCAGGCGATCTACCAGACCGAGAAGACGCTGCGCGAGCTGGGCGAAAAGGTGAGCGGCAGCCTGCGCGCTGAGGCAGAAGCCGCCATCAATGACCTGCGCGACGCCTTAAAGACGGATGACCTGGCGCGCATCCAGCGCCTGACCACCAACTTGCAGGGCGTGCTCAGCCGTATCGGACAGGGCGCATACGACGGCGCATCTTCCAGCACCAGCCAGGACGGCAACAAGTCCGACTCTGGCGTGGTGGAGGGTGAATATCGCGCTGTGTGAACGGCTGCTTTCGCGCGGCGACAAAGGACAGGTGAGAAACCGCAATTGGTTTCTCCCCTGCGCTATTGCTGGCTGCGCCAATCAGCGACAAATCGCTGCAATTGCGGGAAGTAAGTGTGGAAGTCGGCGCGCAGAGCTTCGTAGTGCGCTTCCAGTTGTGGTGCCGCTTGCCCCAGCACGGTGGGGCGGCTCAGGCGGCGCGCCATGCGCTGCAAAATTGCCCCGACGCC
>FWWL01000691.1_pt1 | contig 90243 bp, 79 predicted proteins | sample 2228331 | NCBI WGS metagenome assembly FWWL01 (sample SAMEA103939775, study PRJEB20133) | metagenome | reverse complement strand
AGAAAGACACTGGTTTGGTGACTGGTAAATACGTCTGATTATTTGAGTTTAATGAGTTTTTTGTTTTTTTAAGTGAAATAGACTTATTCTAATCGTAGTTCTTCGTTAGTTATTTAGGTCTCTTTTTTAGAGTAGCATAAACTTTATAAATATATATTTGGTTATATACACAAGGATATGAGGTGGTTCTGTTGATATTCAGAGGCCAGGGCGCATTTGAGTATATGATTAGCTATGGTTGGGCTATATTGATAGTGATAGTGTTGGGAATACTGCTGTTTTCTCTAGGAGTATTGAATCCTACTCAGACACCGAGTGCAACAGGGTTTACTGTATTGAGGCCAGTTTCCTGGTCATTTTCAGGTGGGAATCCTGATTCTAGCAATGTTACGATAGCATTAGAGAACGTGGCAGGTCAGTCTTTGGTGATGTACATCAATGATACGACATCACAGCAGTCGATCAAGTTCAAGAGAGGTAACTCGCTTCCGTGTTATTTTGATGCTAGTGCAACAGGAGGTCTTGTAGTAAGCGATTCCTCAGGGAATACAGTTAATATAATCAATAGCAAGATACCAGTTCCTGTAGGTGGGATAATAACGATAAGGGGTACGATAAACGGATATGGTAATGGTACAGCAGGATCTGGTTGTGGTGGCTTGGTAAACGCGGGTTACAGGTATGATGTTCAGATAGTTGCAGAGGATGAGTATCAAGTAGTTAAGAAAGACACTGGTTTGGTGACTGGTAAATACGTCTGATTATTTGAGTTTAATGAGTTTTTTGTTTTTTTACTTTGGGTAAATGTTTATAAGTTTTTTAGGTGTTATTCTCAATAAGAGCTAATGAAGGTGGTTATGAATGACAAGCTTTAGAGCACAAGGCGCATTTGAGTACATGTTGAGCTATGGTTGGGCTATATTGATAGTGATAGTGTTGGGAATACTGCTGTTTTCTCTAGGTGTGTTTAATCCTACTCAGGCTCCATCTGCAACAGGCTTCGCTATCTTGAAACCAGTTTCCTGGTCATTTTCAGGTGGAGATCCTGACTCTACTAATGTTACACTTGCATTGGAAAATGTAGCTGGACAGTCTCTTACTCTCTATGTTACAGACAACAGCACTAAAAAATCAATAAAATTTAAGAAAGGTAATTCAGGAGAGTGCTATTTCAATGCCTCTAGTACAACGGTAACGGATTCAGGTGGAAATACTCTCACTATTACTAATACAAAGGTACCTGTTCCTATAGGAGGAGTTATCACAATTACTGGTACTGTCGATGGAAATGGAAGAGCACAATCAGGTGCGGCTTGTGGCGGGCTGATTAACGGCGGTTACAGATACGATGTCCAGATTGTAGTAGAAGACGAGTATCAAGTAATTAAGAAAGACAGCGGAGTGATTTCAGGCAAGTACATTTAAGATGAAAAATAGTTACCTTTTTGTTTTTTGGTAATGGCCATGATAAAGCTTCATACTGAGTTCTTTCCTTTAGCTCTTAGAGCTCAAACCAGAAGCAACGTAGAACTGAGAGTTGTGCTGGAAAACACGTCAGATAAGTTTTTGTGGGTTGAGCTTGATGTTTCAGTTCCAAATGAGATCTCATTGTCACCAGTAAAAGAGCTCACTCTGGGAAAAGCTAGGTTTGGAATCTTAAAGCCTGGGCAGTTGAAGGAGAAAAAGATAAAGATATATTCTGGTGTGAAGACAGTGAAGTACGAGTACAAGATACAGTTAACACTGCTTGCTTATGATGAAGACGCAGTGATTGCGGACAGAAAAGAAGAGAACGTCTATCTCAGGGCAGAAGATGTCTGATCAAATAAAAAGGCTTTTAGTTAATTCTAGGACTATTTTGGTCATAGGCCTCAGCAGTGAGAAGGGGAAGCCTAGTAGCAAGATAGCAGATTTTTTGGATAGGATCGGCTATGAGGTTATTCCAGTTAATCCTAGGCTTACCGAATGGAATAATAGAAGAGTTTACATGGATGTATCTGAGTTGCCAGAAGCTGTTGATATTGACATAGCGAATTTTTTTATTCCTAGCCAAATAGTTCCTGATGTAGTAAAACGATTGCTTGAAAGGCCTAAACCTCCTAAGGCAATCTGGCTTCAGGAGGGCATCACTTCAGATGAAGCAAGGAAGTTAGCAGAGCAGAGGGGTGTTTTTTTTGTTCAGGACAGGTGCATCTACAAGGAATACATAAAACATTTCGGGTTTAGACGTCTATCGAAATGATTTTTCTGCCTATTTTGGTCAGTGTTGCATTGATAAGTAGCGTAGTGTTTCTGTGTGGAAAATAGCTTAGATTTTGTACTACGATGTCTTTTTCTATTTCCTGGTAGGTGGCTCTTATTAAAAATGCATTTGAGGAGTTTAAGAGAAGTTGGCTATTGTTATTTATATATTCGAAGAGCAAGTCTTCTTTTTCCTCAGAGATCGCAATCATAACAGAAGAACCGTCTACTTTATGTGTATAATTATATTCTTTGAGAAATTCGAGCAAAGAGTTATCTGAAGTAAATGTTGCTGTTATGGGTCTTATTACAGTTACGTTTATTTCTTGGTATGTCTCTTCCGAAAGCGGCGTAATAGAATAGATATCGGTTATTGTGTTTGTCGGGTATGCAAGAAGTGCCCTAACCCCAAAACTTGCGTTAGAATCTAACATACTTCTTTCTATGTATGTCCTGAAGGCAAATGATTGATTTAGTTTAATGCTGTTACCGTTAACATCAGTTAAAGCGGATCCGGCAGGAATTGAATATACAACTGGTAACAATACCTGGTATTTGGAGGGCAGTTGGTTAACAAATGAGAGAGAGCTTTCTGAATCTCGGAATAGAATGTTGGTTTCCTGTGTATCATTGGTTATTAGAATAATGGAGTAGTTTTCCCTGAGTGAATCGACTAATGAAAAGAGCTCTTCATCAGGGTTTTTTATTATTATCTGTTCTCCACTAGAAAGCATCTCAACAGGTCCATTATATGTAACGTTCAATAGGTAGATCTGGGTTCTTTGTATCTGATTTGTCTGCATGGAATTGATTATTGCTGGAATTAAGATTTGAATGGCAAAAAGACCAAATATTATGAGAGAAGCAATTTTTATAAAGTCTTGGCGTTGCATATAGCACGTAAATTAGTATGAATAATTTAAAATTACTCGCCACAAATAACATTTAAACGTTTGTAAGGTGGTAAAATTGGTTGCACTTGAGAAAGGAGACCTAGTAAAGCTTGACTTTACTGGATATCTGATTGCCAATGGGAAGGTATTCGAAACGACTAAGGAAGAGGTCGCCAAAACAAATGGCATATATGCACAAGATGGAGTTTACAGGCCAAGATTGGTTTTTTATGGTTACGGCGAGATTCTGAAAGGAATAGAAGAGGCATTGCCTTCTCTGGCCATAGGTGAGGAGAAAGAGCTTTTGCTCAAACCGAAGGAAGCTTTTGGAGAGAGGAATGTCGATCTCTTGAGGGTCATCCCAAGAAAAGAATTCGAGAAGAAGGGCTATACCCCTGTGGTGGGGATGCAGCTCGATGTTAATGGAAGCATAGGTATAGTTAAAAGCGTTTCGAGCGGAAGGGTCGTAGTCGATTTCAATCATCCACTTGCGGGGTATGATGTTAGGTATTTGGTTAAGCTGGTTGAAGTAATAAAAAACCCTTTGGACAAACTAACTGCGATTATGAAGGAGATCGGCTTATCGCACAAAACGGTATCGTTAGATGGCGATGTGCTGAAGTTGGGTCTTGATGCTAGCCTTGACGAAGTGTATCTTGGCAGGAAAATGTTCTTGCTCTCTACAATTAGGGATAAGTTTCCGGATATAAAGAGAGTTGAGATGGATGAATTTTATATTTTCAGGCAGTAGAGGATCCTATATCAATATTGGGCTCGTAGCGCAGCGGTAGCGCGCCTGCTTTGCAAGCAGGAGGCCATGGGTTCGAATCCCATCGAGTCCATTCATAGCATGTGATAGGGTTTTATTGTTTTTCGGTGTTTTTAAGCACAGTATGAACAAAATCAATGTTTTGATTTTGGTGCTTTTCTTTTTAGACATTTTTTTGTTTACTCAAGATGATGGATGCAGTTCTAACTCGGACTGTGTTTCTGGGATATGTATTGACGGTTTTTGTAGGGATCACGGTCTAGCGGTTTATAGCGATACCAATGAACAATGTGAGTCTACTAATGATTGCGATATTGGCTACTGTCATAACGGCAAATGCGTAATTCCCCTTGCTCAACGCGAGCATGTAGACCTAATTTTTGTGAAGCTTGATATCAGACCTGTATATTTTTCTATTCTGATGACTTTTTTCTGGATTACCTTAATACTAAGTTTTTTTTCATTTTCAAGGTTAACTGGTTTCCTTCTAGCATTTATTCCATTCATAGTTTATACTATTGTTTTCTATTTGACAGATAGCTCTATAGCATCTCTTTTAGCGGTAATTGCTGGCGCTTTGATAGTGGTCAATAGAACAACAAAAAGCAGTGAATACTTTGCCTTCCAAAAATCTTTTAACAATTCACAAAAACAGCAGAAACAAAACAATCAGCAAGATATTAATCAGCAGGTTGAAGAGAAGAAATCAGATGAAAATCAGACTACTGTTTGACTGCTACGGCTGTGCGAAAGAAAAGACATTGATAGTCTCTGACCTTCATCTTGGTTATGATGCAGCAATGGGTTTTAGGAGGCAAACAAGCTTAGATAACATGCTTAACACATTGGAGCAGAAATCACAGGTATTTGAGCGTTTGATCATACTTGGAGATGTCAAACACGAGCTATGTAAGATAGACTTTCAAGTGAAAAAATTTTTTGAGAGGTTGAGCGACTTATACGAATCCATAAAAGTGATAAAAGGAAATCACGATGGAAACCTAGATAGAATAGATATTCCTAACGTGAAAATTTATCCTTCTTCTGGTTTCTACGAAAGAGCTACTTACTTTTTTCATGGAAACGCTTATCCAAGAAGAGAATTCTTTGCTTCCAAATACTGTCTGATGGGCCATCTCCATCCAGTAGTCTTTGAAAATGGAGTCTATAACAGGTGCTGGTATGTTATAGACGATTTTGAGTTCAATTCAGAGAGCAAATTTATGAAAAAAATGTCTTTAGAAAATGCAAAGCTGGAGAGATTGATCATCGTTCCAAGCTTTAATCCTCTTGTGGAAGGAAAATCAGACTCCTATGAAAAGTCGTCAGTTTTAAAAAACATATTTAAATACATCAGGATAAATATATATTCGTTAAATGGCTTGGCTGCAATCAAAAGAGTAAGGTTGGTGTGAAGATGAGTAAGCGAAAGCGAAGGGGCAGAGAGCGACTTGTCATATGCGCTTCTTGTGGTAGAAGAGTTCCGAGAGATAAGTCTGTACGATATGATAAGAGAGTTTCATATTCTACTGAGATGAACACAAAAGATGATATAAAATCAACAATGCTTGTTGAAGCATATTACTGCATATCATGCGGAAAGCATAGAAGAATTTTTGAGAAGAAAAAGTCGATTGCGCAGAGGAGACGAGATGCAGAGTAGGGACCAGGTTGCCGAAGGAAGAGTCTCTTCTAAGTTAATGCGCGTTTTATTTAGTTTACATTGTTGTCATGCTTCTGTAGCTTAGCTGTATGAGGTGGTGTATAGTGGGCGATGTGAAGGAGAATTGGTTGAAACTGAACGGAAAGGCCTACAAGATGTTGTGGGTCGATATAGGTAACATGCCGCTTTGCATAATAAAGGCGAAGCGAGGCTATGTCGCATGCAGTTACCTTGATCCTAAAGTAGCAGAGAAAGTGGGAGACATAGCATGCGTCATTCAGGGGGTTCGCAGTCCTGAAGAACTGCCGAAGACAAAGATAAGATACGTGACCAGTTGGGCCGAAGACTTGGGGATTGTCGAAGGCATGAGCTTGAGAAAGGCGCTCGAGCTCTTAGACAATGCGTGAATAGAAGAGGTACCTTTTAATCTTTGGATTCTAATTTTCTCTTTTGTTTAGTGTATACGAAATATGATGAAATTAGGAGTCCAAACAAAATATAGCCAGTGTAGCAGTTTGCGTTGTTCATGCTCCTTGAAGCCATTTTCACTTTGTGCTTGCATTTATTTTCTTCGTATGTGTTTAGCAGATTATCGTTAATATCTATGCTGAATATTGTAGAAAAGGCATGGATGGGTCTTGTAAAAAAGTCTTTTATGCGTACATTGGTTGCAGGTGAAAGTTCATTACAAACACTTTCGTCTTCTACAATCTCAGCCACGCTGGTGAAGCACTCTATTTCATAAAATTCATTGGCATTACTGTTGAACAGTTCTTTACTGTCACCTATGCTCTGTACCTTAACAACTGTAGATATCTTTCTGCATGCTTCTATTGCAAACTGCTTATCTGCTGGATTACGGCTTGTTTTATACCTGTGAGCATATGACTGGGCAACTTCATTCAAGCAGGAGAGTACTTTTCGCGTTGTTATGAACATATTTGTGGTGTCTTCGTACTGAGTAGCCCATTCTTGATTATTTTTGATTTTATTAACCCCTTCATTGTATCTATCAATAGCGTTTCTCCACGCGTTGTATGCTTCCTCGCATTCAACCTGTTTGGTAGTAGCAGAATATTCTGTTATTATGCATCCGCTTAGCAGAAAAATGAAGAGCAGACCGAGTGAAAACAATAAGACCTTTGGGTTCTTATTCATTCCCTGAACACCCATGATTTGGAGTTAATTGTTTCTATCAGCTCTGCTAAGTAGCGTGATTGCTTTAACTTGAGAGACTGCTTTCCTGTCACTATCCAGTCATAGGCGAATCTGTTTCCAAGGTCGTAATACTCCTTTGCCTGAAGTATCATGTCCAGTTTATCTGCATCTTTTATTATTTCGGTATTTTCTTCCAATAGCTTCAGGTTTTCTTCGTCTTTAATAGCTTCTTTTCTGGCTTTTTCTGCTTCTGGCTTCAGGTAGCTTTTTTGCCTCGGCGTTAAGTCACCTGTTTTTACCTCTTCGAGGTCATGTAATAAGGCTAGGAATCCAATTTCTCTAGCTTCATTTTTTGGTTTTCCTATGAGTAGGGCGAGGTAGTATGCGATTATTGCTGTCCTGAATGAATGTGCTGCTATGGTCTCGCAATTATCTCCTAGAATGTTGATGTCTTGCCATCCTATCCTCTTTCTGAATTTCAGATTGCCCAGCTCATGGAAATAGTGTACGAGCTCATCTATGCTATTAAGCTCATCCTGCGTCATTTTCAGCCCTTGAGAGCATGTTAATAACTTTATCTGGACGATATCCTATTTTAATGAATCGGCTATGGCCCCTTATCCCTTTTCCTGTTTCTGTGACTGTAATTAGGCCGAGCATTTCTAGCTCGTTTATGTATTCTCTATACCACCTGGCGCTCCTGAAACGTTTTTTCATTTCCTTACAGAGCAATACATAGCGCTCATAAACCTCTCCAGATAGGAGCAGTGCCGAGTCAGGGTCTTCGTTTGGTATACTGAGCCTTAACTGTTTTTTTTCCTGAATGGTTAGCAGGGCAATTGCAAGTAAAACTATTTTCTGATGCTCCGGCAAAGATTTTATTACTTCGTTGATTGTCTCGTCTTCTACTACGCGCCTTACCTCCTCTATGTCTGATTCGTGTACCACTTTTTCGTTGCGAGAGTCTGCGATCATCGCTGCCCTAAGCATGAGCTTTAGGGCATGTCTTGCGTCTCCGCTCTCTTGGGCAGTTATAGCAGCTGCGAGATTGACGGCTCCAGTGTCAACGCTGTTTGGCTTTAGAGCAATTTTTATCCTCTGCCACAGGATATCTTGGAGCTGAGAAGCGTTGTAAGGAGGAAAAACAATCTCAATTTCGGAGAGACTACTCTTACTTCGTGTGTCTAACTTGTCCTTAAAAGATAGGTTGTTTGAGATGCCAATTATTGAGACAAATCCTTTCTTGACTTCATCGTTTGCCCTGATAAAGGTGTAAATGAGTTGATCTAAGTCCTTTACCATATCGATCTCGTCTAATACCACGATTAGAGATTCGCTTGAAAGTCTCTCGATAAGCCTCTCATAGAAAAAAGATAAACCAAAACCTAGTTTTTCGAGTTCTGGGTCTAGTTCTTTCATCGTTTTATGCATCACTTTGTATAGACTGTTGTGTATCCTGCAGTTTGTGTAAATCATTCTGCAGGTCGAGCTTACCTTCTGAAACTCCTGCATTACGTATCTTACTGTAGATGTTTTTCCAGTGCCTGTCTTTCCATAGAGAAAGATGTTCTGAGGCCTTATGCCCTTAAGCGCACTTGAGATTATGAGCATTATCTGCTCTATCTGTTTTTCTCTGTGAGGCAAAGTGTCTGGTATGTAATGAGGAGATAGTGCATCAGCATTTAGGAAAATGGTTTCTCTGTTAAGTATTTCCTGAAAAGTCTGCATAGCGATATCAAATATGCTTAGGTTTATATTTTAAAGATTCATGACTTGCTGTCGAAGAACAAGGAACGAATCTCTTTTCCTACTGCCTCTATCTGATGCTTGCTCTCTTTTTTCAGCAGCATACTAAAACGTGGCAGGTTTGCATTGTATTCGTTTATCCATTCATGGGCAAAGCTACCGTCTTCTATTTCGTCAAGTATTTCGTGCATGCGCTTTTTCACTTCTCTTGAGATAATCCTTTTTCCTCTTGTTAGGCCACCGTAACGCGCAGTTTCAGATACACGGTTCCACATGTAGGATATTCCTCCTTCCTGAATTAGGTCTACTATTAACTTTAGCTCATGAAGAACCTCGAAATAGGCCATTTCTGGAGGATATCCTCTTTCCACTAGGGTTTCAAAACCGTTCTTTACGAGCTCCACTACCCCTCCACAGAGAACAGCCTGTTCGCCAAATAGGTCTGTGATGGTTTCCTGGTCAAAAGAACACTCAATTATTCCTGCTCGCGCACAGCCTAGGCCATGGGCAAGTTCAAGGGCGTAGTCCTTTGCCTTTCCTGAATAGTCCTGATGCACCGATATCAATGCGGGTACTCCAAAGCCTTTTTCGTAAAGTTCTCTGACCTTTTTTCCAGGACCTTTTGGGGCTACCATTACTACGTCGCATTCCTTCGGAGGAACTATCCTGTTGAACGTGATGCTAAAACCGTGGCTGAAGTAAAGTACCTTTCCCTTTATTTGATTGTGTATGTATCTGTCGTAAGTTTCTTTCATCGCCATGTCTGGGCAGAGCATGCAGATTACATCTGCACTATTTGCGGTTTCTTCGATTGATAGCGCACGCAAACCATCTCTTTTTACTTGCTGGAAAGAATTGCTGTTCTCCCTAAGACCTACAACCACATCATATCCACTGTCGTGCCAGTTGAGGGCCTGAGCCCTTCCTTGGATACCGTAGCCAATTACTCCAATGGTCTTGTCTTTTAGGTAGTCTGTTGATATATCCTTTTCTTTATATATTTTCACTTCAATCACCCCTACTAATAGCAGTTATGCCTGTTCTAACAAGGTCTTTTATGCCAAAAGATCTAACAAGATTGATAAAAGCTGATATCTTTTCGCTGTCTCCTGTTATCTCTACAGTTATAGATTTCTTGGATACGTCTACTACTCTCCCTCTAAATATGTCTACAAAAGAGAGGATCTCTGTCCTGCTCTGGGAATCCTTTGCAAAAATCTTTATGAGCGCAATCTCTCTTACGACTGAATTCTCCTCTTCCAACTCGCTTACCTTTATAACGTCTACCTGCTTATTCAGCTGTTTTATCACTTTCTCAAGAGTTTTTGAATCGCCCTTGGTAGTAATGGTCATTCTGGAAAAGTTTTCGTCCTGAGTCTTGCTCACTGTTATGCTGTCAAGATTGAACCCTCTTCTCGAGAAAACCCCTGCTATCCGCTGTAAAACTCCAATTCTGTTTTCTACGAGAAGAGTGATTATGTGCTTTTTCTGTTTTTCTACATTCATCTTATGCACCTTCCTTGGTTCTCAAAGCGTCAAGAGGTACAAATGAATTATCTACAAAGCTCTTTGCTACTCTTGTGCATGCTCTGCTTGGTATCATCTTGGCATTGCTTCCCCCAGAGGGCACCATCGGAAACATGTCTTCTTCTGTATCTATCTTTATTTCTATGAGTGTGAACACATCTAGTTCCTTTTGCAATACTTCTTTGAGAGCTGGTTCTAGTTGGGAATGCCTTTCTATGGAGATGCCATTACCTCCGTATGCTTCTGCAAGTTTTATTAGGTCTGGTACGTCTCTCAAGTCCACGTGAGAATATCTCTTTTTATAGAAGAGCTTCTGCCACTGCTTTACCATTCCCAAAGAGTAATTATTGAGCACGATGACGAGCACAGGAAGGTTATTTACATAGCTTGTTGCGAACTCCTGAGAAGTCATTACTATACTTCCGTCTCCGGCTATGTCTATCACTAAGTCGTTTGGCCGTGCCGCCTTTGCACCTATTGCTGCAGGCAGGCCAAAACCCATAGTACCCAATCCACCGCTACTTATGAATCTCCTCGGTTCTTGTATTCTTAGAAAGTGCATGGCAAACATCTGATGCTGGCCTACCTCAGTAGTGAATATTGTATTCTTTGGGCAGTACTTGTTTAGAAGGTGCATTACAGTCTGTGGTTTTATTGGGTCAGAAGAATAGTTGTAATCGCATTCGCATGCGTCTTTTACCTCATGAATCCTTTTTCTCCATTCAGTCTGATTGGCTTTGCTCTTTAGTTTTGCTAGCTCTTCTAGAAGGGCACGCAGTACGCTCTTTGCGTCTCCTACAATAGGAACTGTTACGTCGATGTTTTTACCTATCTCTGCAGAATCTATGTCTATGTGAATTATCTTGGCAACCGGTGCGAATGTCTTCACACTCGCAGTTACTCTGTCGTCGAATCTGGTACCAACTGCAATTATCAGGTCTGCATTGTGGAGAGCGTAGTTTGCTATGTATCTTCCATGCATTCCCGGCTGACCAAGAAAGAGGGGATGAGTTTCTGGAAATGCGCCTTTTCCCATCAGCGTTGTAACTACGGGTACCAGAAGGGTTTCTGCGAGCATGAAAAGTTCCTGATGAGCATTGGAGATGATTACTCCTCCTCCTGCGAGTATGACTGGTCTTTCAGAGCTGATGATGAGATCGACTGCTTTTGAGACCTGGATCGGATGTGGTTTTGTCTGAGGTCTGTAGCCTCGCAGTTTCGGATCAGTGGGATAAACAAATTCTATTTCTTGGTTTTGCAGATCCTTTGGAAAGTCGATATGTACAGGTCCTGGCCTGCCATGAGTGGCGATGTAGAAAGCCCTTTTCATGGTCAGGGGTATTTCTTCGGCCGAAAGTATCTTGAAGTTGTGTTTTGTGATTGCCATGGTCATGCCATATATGTCCGCTTCTTGAAAGGCATCATTTCCTATGTATTCCGTCGATACCTGTCCAGAGATCGCTACGAGCGGTACCGAGTCTAGATAGGCATCAGCCAAGCCAGTAGCAAGGTTTGTAGCACCAGGACCTGATGTAGATATGCATACCCCTACCTTTCCAGAAGCTCTTGCATATCCTTCTGCGGCGTGCACTGCTCCTTGTTCGTGACGCGTTAAAACGTGTCTTATGTCATTTGCATAGTCGTATATGTCATCGTAGAATGGAAGGATTGCCCCTCCAGGATAGCCAAATATTGTTGTTACTTTTTCTTCCTTTAGGCACTCAAGTGCTATTTTGCCGCCTTTCAATCTAGTCATAGTAGCTCAACTCACAGCAGAACGATTCCTCTTATCTGGGTTGTGATAAGAGGAGAAGCAGGATTTTTTCTTGCTGTGAGTTTTAAAATTTGCATAAATTATTGTTTTATTTTCAACTCCATTAAAAACTTTTTGTTTTTAATCAGGTTTTTTCAAGCTTTTTGATGGCAAGCAAAACATCTTTTTCTTTGATGGTTTTTCGCTTGGCATGCCTACTGAGGCTCAATGCTTTTTCTAATATACCAGACAGATAATCTTCGAGAAGGAGGCCTACGAGATTGAGAGTTTTTCTTGATACCTGCATTTTTGTGTGTTTCTTTAAGATCCTTCTAATGGTGTTGATGTGAAAAAATGTCTCTCCAGATAATTTATCGTTTAAGAAGGTAATGTCTCTTTCTAGGATGGTCTTTCTTCGCGCGTGCATGGCAAGGTTAGAAAGCGTTAGTGATAGCTTTTTGAGGTAAGCCAGTGCCTCTTCAGATATCTTTCTTATTGCTTTTTTAGAGATCTTTGCATTGAAGCGCGTTTTACAGAATTTCTTGATTATTAACTGAGAAAGCATGTAAACCCTCTGGTTTATTTAATTGGTATCTGCAGTAAAAAGATTTATGCAGTAAAAAGATTTATATGTCAAAGTTGATTCCGAGGGCTTATCAGCTGGCCATTGCCAACGCAGTCCTTTCGAAAGGCTCTACGCTAGTCGTACTTCCGACTGGATTGGGTAAAACGCTCATAGCAATGATAGTCATGGATAGATTCATAAAAGCTGGAAATAGATGCTTGTTTTTGTCGCCTACGCGTGCCTTAGTTGCACAGCACTACAGGACTTTGTCTGAGCATTTTTCTGATATAAGAGATGATATAGTAGAGGTAAATGGCTCAATACAAAGGAAAAAGAGGTTAGAACTATGGAAAAAGAAAATAGTTGTTTCTACCCCACAGACAGTTGCAAACGACATTGAATACATGGATTTTTCTTTTTCGTTTGTGGTTTTTGATGAAGCACACAGAGCAGTAGGAAAGTATGCCTATACAAAGATTGCAGAAAAGTGCAAGGAGAAAAATGCAACAGTCCTTGGGCTAACTGCTTCACCAGGGAGCAAGCAGGAAAGAATAAAAGAAATTGTTGAAGCCCTTGGGATAACTCACATAGAGGCAAGGGACTACACAGATGATGATGTAGCAAGGTATGTAATGAAGAAGACGATAAAATGGATAAAGGTCGATCTTGATTCTGAATATCTAATGGCAATAAACCTTCTTAGAGAAATTGGAAACGAGTACGTTGAGGAGCTGAAAGCGATGGGAATTATGGGAAACTACAGGAGCAAGAAAGGCCTCAGCGAACTAAGACAAAAAATCTTGAAGATAGAAGCTGGCTACAGATATCGGGCTCTTTCACTCTACACTGCTCTCTTCAATATAGTTCACATGCAAGAACTGCTTGAGACCCAAGGAGTAGCTGCATTAAGAGAATACGTTGAGAAGCTCAGAACTGAAAGCAAGAGCAAGTCTGTTGCCAGACTTCTCAGGGATCAAAGAATTCACAAGGTGCTTGAGTTGGTTAGAGGTAAAGAAAATCCTAAGCTCGGCAAGCTGGTTGAGTTACTCAATGACATGAAGCATAAGAAAGTAATGGTATTTGCTCAGTACAGGGCACAGGTAGAGAAAATAGCAGAGGTTTTGAATGCTAACGGGATACCATCTCAGATATTCATGGGGAAAGGAAAAGGATTTTCTGCAAAAAACCAGAAAGAAGTGATAGAGAATTTCAATAAAAGCGTTTTTCAGGTTCTGGTTTCTACTTCCATAGGCGAAGAAGGGATAGACATTCCTTCTGTAGATTGTGTTATCTTCTATGAACCTATACCAAGTGAGATAAGGTCTATACAGAGAAAAGGAAGGGCCGGCAGAGCAAAAATTGGCGAAGTCATAATACTTGTGGCAAAAGGTACTAGAGATGAAGTCTTTCTCTGGTCTGCGCAGAAGCGAGAGAAGCGGATGAGAAGACTGATCAGCCAAATTAACGACGAACTCTCAGAAAAGAACATTGTAACCTATGACGATGCAGCCAGCTCTAAGGTTGATTTTTCTGAACCTGTGGTGAAAGAAGAAAAGAAAAGTAATGAAGCTCATGGCAAAAGAAAACAAACACTGCTGAAAGAGTTTTTTAGTTAGAATTCACTTTAGTATTTCGTATGCTGATTTTACAGCTTTCATTATTGCAAGCATTTCAAGTGTGTAGTCTTCTTCTTTTGGAATTGTCGCAAACATCAGACAAAGAGGTGTTATCTTGGCTACCACTATTCGTTCGTAGTCTGTTTCTAGTATCGATGTTTCGAAATTGCCTTTGTACATCTCGTTTCCTATTATCTCGCTGTGGTTCATGAAAGAAGAAGATATCACTGATATGGCTTTCCAGTTGGTAGAACCAGTTTTCTTTTCCATGCAGACGATTGGTACGCCGTCTCTTCTGATAATCCCTACAGAAGCAATGCCTCTTTCTAGGAGCTCTATAATAATCGAATTCAGTTTTTCTCTTATTTCTATGTCTTCTTGCATTTTATCAGCTCACAAGATGTCTATACCTGTTTCGTGTATGGCATACCTAAGTGGGATATCTATCTCTGGAATATAAATGGTTTCTTGGGTAATGGTTATGATCTCGTCTATTTCATTTTCTATGGTTTGCAAGTTTTTTTCTCCCAATAGGAGTGTGGTTCCACCAAAGTTCTTTGTGCCTATATAAATGCTCTTTGTTAGGTTTACTACTTCTTCTTCGTTTGCATGGATAAATAGGTGGTCTAAATTGTCCAGCACAAGCATCAAGTCTTTTCCGTAGCTGGAATGTATTCCTTTTAGGATGTCTTTAAGGGTTGGGAGCTCCTGGAGGGTCATGTAAACCACTTTTTGAGTAGGTTTTCCGTAAGAAAAGAAGTCTATGAACGATGTATTTTCTAGAGAGATGTATTTTTCTTCGGCTAGCTGAGCTATCTTTTGATAAGGGAGTTGGCTCGTTATGTATATTGTCTTTTTCTGGCTGTTTGCTTCGCAAAAGTGCCACGCGAATATCCTCGACGTGTTAAGGGGACCTTTTACCATGTAGACATTACCGTTTTTTAGTCCGCCTTCTAAGAGTATATCAAGTTTTTCTATCCCTGTCTTGCATCTGTCCTTCCACAGAAGAGGATTTTCTTCGTAAACCTTGAGCTCTGGTAAGTCTTTAGGCAGGGGCATAGCGATTAAAATAGTGTTTTTTTGTTTTTAATACAATGTCAACCTATCAGGAGGTTCGATATTCTTATGTGTGGACCTCCGTCCCCTACAGGTACTCTCTGTGAGTCCTTGCCACAATAGCCCTCTGAGAGAACAAAGTCTTTTGCCAACATTTCGATCGAACCCAGGGCTTCGATGATGTTTCCTGAAAGTATTACGTTTTTCAGGCTTTTGACCTTCTCACCTTTGTTCATTAGGTATGCCAGCTTTGGTTTGAACACGAATGCCCCTGTGATTGGATTTACGCTACCTCCGGACATCCCAACAAAATAGATGATTTCTTTGCCTTCAAAGAGCTCTTCTACTTCAAACTTCCCTGGCTTGAAATATGTCGTTCTCATCCTTACGATGGGAATGCAGGAATAGTTCATGGCTCTCGCGTTACCTGTTGGCTTTTGCTGAAAGTATTCGGCAGTTTCGAGAGAATGAAGCAGGTTTTGCAACCTCCCATTTTTTATGATCTCGACAGGAATGGTTTTTGTGCCTTCGTCGTCATAGGAGAGTCGTCCATAGCCAATAGTTGGATCATCGATTACTGTTATCTCTTCTCCACAAAGGTGTTTGCCTGAGTATTTTCTGAATATTGATTCTCCGCTCTTGACAGAATCTGCTTCTGCAGCGTGGCCTACTGTTTCATGGGCTAAAACTCCAGACATCTGATTATCAATGACTACTGTGTATCTTCCCTTAGTGCAGGGTTTTGCAATCAAAAGGTCTTTTAAGTCTTCAAACGACTGATTTATGATTTTTTCTATTGCAAGATCTTTGTTTCCTGTTCGTGAGCCACAGGTTCTTCTTGCAACTTCTTGTTCTGCTTGCGTCAGGGCAACAATTCCAGTAGAAAAATACGATTCTGAATAGCTTTCGAGTATAACATTTCCAACAGAACTGATAATCGCCTTTGTTCCTTCTATTGTAGCAAGAGAAAGGGTGTATGATTTAGGAAGTATGCGAGTTCTATCTGAGGCTTCATGATACGAGACGTGCATCTTTTCGAATAGTTCTTCTGGAGATATATTAGAATATTTCTCAAAGCGAGTGTATTTTCTGTTTTCTGAAATTTGTTTCAAATGTTTGTTCTTCTTTTTTGGTTGTAAATGGATGTAGTCTTTAGCATGTTTGAGTAAAGCATCTATTTTTTTAGTGCTTGTAGTGGAGAGAAAAAAAGTTTTTTTTGGAATGAACCTGATAGAGAACTCAAAAGAATCCGTTATCTGCATGTTTTTCTCGTGATTTTTTATAGTTAGAGAAGTTGAGCTACCTGCCCAGGCTCTACAATCGCAGAATATGTTTTTTTCTTGCGCAACTGAAACCAGAGAGGATGCTTTGTCTATAAGTGTTTCTAAATCATCCCTATCCATAACTTCACCTTTTTTCATTGAGCATGGATAGAATTAATAAACTCTTTTTCCATGAAATGGAGCTTTGCAGGGACGATAAAACAGAACGGGCGTAGCTCTTTTTTGACCGGCAAGAAATTTTCTATGTTAGAGTATCTTACGAATTGTTTTTCTGTGCCGAGATTAGACAAGATAATAACTTCTCTTGGAAGTTTTAGTTCTTCGCTTGCGCGGATGTAATTGTTTATTATGTGATTTAGGTTTACAGATGGATCTGCGAGCACAAGAGAGTGGAGGTTGTTTTCTATATTTTTCTTGATAAACTCGAAAGGCGAGAGCAAAAAGTCTTGAGTTAGGGTTGTGGTTCTTCCGAATCTGTAACATTGGAGGCCAGATATCGAGAGAGCTGCAGTGTGTACAGAAATGTTGTGAATAACTTTCCAGCGAATTTTTTTGTTATGAGCAGCAATTATCAGCGAATGGTGGGTAGTTGCAAATAGAGGGTCACCAGAAACAAGGAGTGCAACGTTTTCAGTTTGTGCTCTAATAAGTATTTCTTCAGATTCTACAAATTCTCTCTGCGCTGTTTTTATGCCCAATTGCTCGAGATTTTTTATGGTTTCTTTAGATATGAAATTTGTGTATGTATCAAGAAATATTTGAGTACACTCGCATAGTTCGTTGACTATTGCTTGTTTTTTTACCTCGTTAAGATGGTCTAAACCAATACCAATAAGTTTTAGCATTCTAGACACCGCACATAAGTCTCAGAATACTTCTCAGACCCGGTGCAAGACCAGGAATTGTAAATGCCAACATAAACATAATGAGCTCTTCTTTGTTAGAATGGTTTTTTATTAGAAAGGCTGTCGCAAGAGATGAGATGAGCACTTTTATTAAATAAAATCCTAGATATCCTATTTGAGCACCTATTATTGTCGGAACAACATGTTGCTCAGAATAGGATAGGTTATAGATACTGCCCAGTTCTATTGCTAAAAAAGTTGCGCTTCCATCTAGCGAGTGGCCGATGACTGGCAAAACTAGGAAGAATGCAGGCAGAGAATGTCGAAGAACATTATTGTTTATATCATTTCTAAGAAAGATGTAAAAGAAAACTGCAGGTAAAGCAGTCATAATGCTTGCAAGAATGATGAACAAAGGGTACTTGATAGAAAGTAAAATAGGTGTTAGGTGCATCAGTGCCAAGAAAATAGATATTTTTAGAGAGAGCTCGATTGAACTCATCTTTGCTAGAAATATGAGAAAGAGTAGTACAAAAACCACAAAGAAATAAATTCCTGGAGTTACTGTGTGAAAGTTGTACCTGTAGAATCCGTTAGTAAAGCTGTCAAAGAGTTGCAATATTGGAGTTTTTTCTTTGCTCGAAAGAAGGTCAGTTATTACTCTGGTAGATGACCCAAAGACAATCAAGAATATTATTAGATAAATGAATTTTTTGTTTAGGGTAAAGTGTTTGGTCAAGAAGATATAAAGTGCTGAAAAAGATATGATAGCTATAATAGCGTAGAATATTGTGTTTATTTCATTGTAACCGCACATTTCGGTTATGGTGTCGACAAAACAGGTATTTGGATCGATCGATGTTAGATTTGTTAGCTTGCAGGATGACAGGATTTGAGTGCAATTAGGCATCTATTCACCTTGATGGAATAAAATTCAGTTAGACAAGCTTAATAGATTATTAGCTTTGAATCGTTTCTATTAGTGGTAAATTTATAAAATTTATTATATAAACTAATTTCTATGATGCGTGGATGTCTTAAGGAGCACGGTGCGGCAATACATGCAAACATAAGGGAACGAAATTTACAGCATTTAAATGACAAGAAAAGACTTATACAAGAAAAAGTTCCCATACACGATAATGATGTATGCGTTATAGTTACAGGTAGTGATGGCAGGCTCGAGAGAGGATTTCTTTCAAGTTTGGAGCTTATAATATTGTCAAGAACTGCAGACAGTGAGAAGGTTGCCTCGCTAGTAGGAAAATTGCATAGCATTAATGGTATAGAACAACAGATTATATATCCAGTGATAGAGCAAAAATATCTAGATGATATGCTATCTTTGGTTTATGCTTTTGGAAACACCCAGAGAATATATCCACAAAGAGTGCTAGATGGATATCCCATACATGGAAACGACGGAATACTTATTGAAGCTGTTTCTAAAGTCTTCGAAAGCTTCATAGACTACGGATCAATGATTTTAGAAGATGTCAGAAACAAAGTCAGAGAACATAAAAAGATAAGTGAGACTGGAAGACAGAGATGGAAAGGAAGTGAAATAATACATTACGATTTGGATGCAGGTATTGCATATTATGAGGTTAGTCAAGAAGGTACGAGAAAAGCGTTCAAGCAAGGGCCTTTGAGGTATGCACAATTTTCCCTGCTCAAAAAACTGATTTCATTAGTACGTAGTAGCACTTATGATATCAAGAAGATAGAAGAATTGCGCAATACTTTCATGCAGGATAATTCAGTAATAGGTAGGTTTGAAAATCTTGTCAATGCAGGTTTCGTTTCTCTGACTACAGAGAGTCTTTCTGCATTTGCTGAGTTGTACCTGAATTTTCTCCTACTCTATCATAAGTGTGAACACTTTGCAAAGATTTCTTACGATAAGTATGGGATTTCATTAGTCGAAATTCCATTTGAGGCTAGAGAAGTCAGAACACAGATTGCAGAACTAAGACAACTACTTGAATCATTTGTTAAATGAAGAAATCAGATAATTTTGTCTGGTTAAGGATTCTGCTTTTCCTTATGATTGGCAAAATTGCGATATTTAATCTCTGTTTAATATAGCTAATTGCTTCTTCTAAGGTTTGATGTTTTATTGGTTTTTGAGTTAATGCTTTTCTGACATTTTCTCTGACTTGCCACACACCAAGTGGAAACATATAGCCAGAGTTTATGACTCTTAAAACTATTGCTTTTGCTTGCCTTTGCAAGCTTTTTAGATATTCGCATACTCCAAGGCGAGATGCGTAATAACCTCCGCCCTGTATAGAGTAGTCTTTTTTTCCTATTGTTGGTTCGTGGTCGTAAGTAAAGTGATCTATTACGCTGTTTTTTGTCCAAATGGTTTTTGGCTTGTAGATCTCGAACTGCTCAAACTCCCATTTTCCAGGGAAGAGTACTATTATGAATTCGTTGTGGAGAGCGCCTGAATAAAAAGAAAATATCTCGCTTGTTTCAGGATAGTTTCTTATCTCGTTCAAGTAGAGTTTTCCCAAAAAGTCGTCTACTGCAGTTATTGCCCAGCGAGTAGGGACGACCTTTCTGTTCTTCTGGCTTCCAAGCATGCCTGTACTTAGTACTTGAGTCATGTAGTAGTTGTCAAAGCCTTTGTGCGCGAGCTCTCGCAGAGCATTTGCGCTTGGTACTCTATCTCTACTGAGATCTTCTACGAGCGAGGGTATTTTCGGGTTTTCGCATATGCGTAGATCTTTTATTAATCCGCTTGCTCCGAGTGGTTGAAGGTAAGATGAAAAGCTCATCACAGCCTTCGGTTTCGAGTAGTATTCTACTTCTATTTCCGGATAATTCAGAGAAAGGGCTACTTCAGCAAACTTTTCTTCTAGATGAGATTTTACGTCTGTTTTTTTGAAAGAACGTAAATGGGTCGAGAACTCTTTTACCAAGGTTAAGTAGTCTTTTTCAATCATCTTCTTTGGGCTCAGTATTTCGGATTCAACAACCATAGGGCCTGCCTTTACTTCAGGATAGTTCAAAGGAGTAATTATTACATCTTTGCCGTGGCCTGAAACTGTTTTTTCAATTCTTTTGTAGTATTCTGCTTTGAATATGATGTTTGCCAAGATCGGGCATTTTTGCAGACCACAGAGCATCCTGGTTGCCTTGCACCTTATGCACATGTCAGGAGTATACATTACGTTCATCCTGTTTTAATCTTATTACACTGTCGATGAAGTAGTCGTCTATCCATACTACATTGAGTTTCTTGCATCTGCATTCTTTGTTTAGAACAGAACTTATGCTAGGCACAGTTCTTCCCTGGTCTCCACTTATGAGTTCCTTTACGTAGGTACCTGACTGGCAAACTACGTATAACTTGAATGTTTTTTTGTCAAGCATTTTGGCACACAAGGTACGTATTAATTTCTTTCTTGTTAAGTTTGCTCTTCTCTTTATGACCCGTAAAGGAGTTTTTTGAGATATTACTACGTTATTAAAACTATTGTTCATTTTATCGATGTCTTTTTCATCAATTGAATGCTTTGTGACAACTACTGCTTCGTAGTGCTTTTCAAATTCTGATTCTTTTATTAGTTCTAAATCCCTAACGTTTATCTTCCTAATCAGTTTCAAGGTAATGTTGTGTTCTTTTCCAGTGTTGTTTATTTCTTCTTCTAAGGTTTTCAATAGCTTTTCTTCAAACGGCCTTTGAGGCATTACTATTTCAATGGCGCAGTACCTTCCGTTTCCGAGCATCTTTACATCTACATCTTCGCGCCCGTTTGCATGGAGAACTACTCTCTTACATGGGAAGATTTTTTTAATGCTCTTCTCTAATATTTGAGTGATTGAAACGTACTTGTAGCTTCCTGGGTTTTTTGGGTCTGGCCAGTAGTTCTGGGAGACGTTTCTGCAGTTTTTGAGGTATTTTGCCAGGATAAGAATGTTTTCATAAGACCTTGTAATGGTATTCTCCTTTAGGTTTAGTGTCAATAATATTTCAGGAGTTTTTGAAAGTGAGACGTTTAATTTTGAGAGCTTGTTTTTTGCAAAATGGTTTAAAAGAGCTTTGAAGCACACTCTTCTATCTAGGAACCTGTTCTCAGATGCCAAGAGGTCTTTTGGGAGTACTGTTGCAATCCCAAAAGTTCTGCGGTGATTCTCTAAGTGATTATCTAGCTGTTCGATTAGCATAAGTGCTTTTTTTGCGTTTCCTAGGCACTCTTCACACGAATCTTCTACATATTTTGGTTCCAGCTTGATCTTACTTGCTTTTGAAAAATCTAAATAGAGCAGGGAGCAGAATGAACATCTCATAAGTTTATATATAATAAAAATACTTTTTACATAGTGGGGTGGTGAAAAAGTGGATAAAGAAGCTATAGTTACGCTCTGCTACGTGCTTGGGGCGATCGCTCTTTTTCTAGCAGTGAGCAACTTTATTGGTGGGGTTAGTATGTTTGCAACAGGAAAGGCATCTTCTCAGCTTTCTTCTACAGATCAGATAGCGATAACCCAAATGGCTATTGGTATTGCTCAAGCGCTATTTGGCTTGACGAGCATTGCAGTTGGATTCTTTTTGGGAAAGGCTCAAGGCAATTCTGACACGAGTGATTAATATGCTAGATATATCATATGGTTTCTCAAGTTTTTTACTACTTTTCGTAGCAGTAATGGTTATGCTCATATACTTTCAGCTCATGAAGCTGGTCAAGCTCCTTGAAGAGAAGAAGAAAAATGGATTCGAGAAAATACGGAGCCAAAAAAAAAGAAATGAATAAGTTTTTTATTCTCTGAAGTTACCAATCATGTGATATGGTTTTTTTGTTGGTGTGTTTAGTTTTTGGAATGTAACTTGGGTTATGCGCATTCCTTTTCTGAGTCTCATCACCATGCCTGAAAGATTAACTATCTCTAGTATCTGTCTCAGGTTTGAGCCTGGTTGTATGATAGATGATGTTACGTGGATAGCCAGGCCGAGCCTTGCGAACCTGCTTCTTCCATCCATGAAACCTATTACATCATCACTGAGCCTTATGCGTTCTAAAGTTTTTCCCAAAATCAACTCTCCAGGTTTTAGCATTATGGTGTCTTTTTTTTCTATGGTGTAGTAGTCCTTGTAGTCTATCTGCTCTAAATCTATTACCTTTCCGAAGAACTCGGTCTTTGGGATGTAGAACTCATTAGACAAGGTAAGATCGATGCTTGCAGGACCGAACTGGTCTTCTTTTGGCATAGGTGTTATGACAATTTTTTTCTTTTTGAGCATCTCTTTTATCTCCTGATAGTTCATCATTTGTATCAACCTACCTTTGCTGTGCCCTGTAAAATACGAGCAGAGTTGTTAAAAGCAGGAGAAACATAAGCATCAAATCATAAATGTTAAGCTTGTTGCTTTTCATGTTATCTACCTTTCTGGGAGGGAAGCTTTATGTAGTAAACTCCTTTTTCGTCTTTTAGCACAAGTGGATTTTCAAGAAGTGATTTTATGTCTATGTGATAAACTCCTTTTTGAACTATTCTAATGTTCTCTACGTCAAAGCATACAAGATTTTCAGTCTCAAAATTCTTTATTTTGTCTCTGAGCCACAGCCTTTCTTGTTCTACATCTTGGCTCGGGTTTTCATTGAAAAGGAATACAGTTGAACCGCAAGCACATTTTTCTTTTATTGAATCCAAGGATATGTATTTCTTTCCACACTTAATACAGGTGTGCATCGCTTTCACCTAGGAGTACCCTGACTGCATCTGGATTTTTCTTTATGCTCTTTACGATGCTGGAAGGCCCGATGATGGTCATTCCAGAGCTCTTTTCTCCGAGTATTTCTAAAATCTTCTGCTTCCAGTAAGGATTGTTACTTCTCGATTTAAGGGTAGAGATCTCAATTCCGCTAAACTTAGAGTTTATCCTCTTCATGGTCTCTTCTATCAGTTTTCTTTCTTCTTCAGGGGACAAGAGATAGTCTAAAACAATTATTTTTTCTTTTTTGATGTTTTGGAGAATAAATTCTATCTTGTCCTTTTCTTTTTTCAATACATATGCAGAAACAAATTCTATCTCCATTCTTCCATTCACCCTAATTTTTCTTCAATTACTTTGTATAGCTGGTCTATGTTTTTTCCTGTGAGCGCTGAAATGGTTACTATTGGATAGTTGTAATCCTGAAAAGCTTCCTTTACTTTTTTTGGGTTGGCATTTGGCAGGTCTGCTTTGTTTGCTACTATTATTATCGGTATCTTTTTTGCTTCTAGGTTGCCTAAAAGCGTTAAATTTACTTCAGTGTATGGTTCTTCAGAAGAATCTATGACTAACATCGCAGCGTCTATATTGTCTAGATATTTTATTGCTTCTACAACGCCTTTTGTTGCCTCACGAGCTCTCAGCTGGGCGTCTTTTTTGTTTAGGCCGTATCTAAGGAACTCTCTGTAGTCTATCTTTGTTGATATCCCAGGCATGTCTAGGAGCGAAAGCTCAAGACTTTTTCCATTGTTTGTTAACAATACGTTTTCGAGTTTTGATACACTCCTTGTTTCATGAGGTATCTCAGAGGCTTTTCCGATCTCTTTTCCAACAAAATCTTTTGCTATTCTGTTCGCAAGTGTGGTTTTTCCTGCATTTGGGCTGCCATAAAAACCGAGTCTTAGCTGCTTTTTCTTTCTTAAGAGGTTGGTTATGAAGGAGATGATTTTGTCTAGCATGTTGATCAGATACCTTTACAATTGTAAGATTTAAATATTATTTGTAAGGACCAATTAATTATGAAGCGATATTCGCCCATGAGCATGGCGGGCATTTTTGGCGTGACTCCTGAGTTAAGTGCCAGCAACATAAAGCTTGACCCGAAGAAAGTTCTCTTCGTGATCACGCTGACTGTTGTACTGATAAAGATTGTTTCAGCAGTTGTAGCTTATGGAGTTTAGGATTTAGTTTCTTTGGCTTGCTTCTCATCTAAGAGCTTTGCATTAACTACTCCGTCTTGGCCTACCCTGTTAGTTATCACGGCATGGCCTACCTCTGTGTTTATTACTGCTCCTTTTATGAGGATATTGGCCCTGGCATAGTGCCTGTTGGCAGGGGTAGATAAAACATTTAAGATCCTGACTTTTTTGATTGTTCCGTCAGTCATGAGCACATTGGCGTGAGAAGAGTACTTGAGCCTCACTTTTCTGTTTCCGCCTTTAGTTCTCTCTACGTACCTAACTGTGTTTTCACCTATCTTTGTAGAAGTAAAAGCTCTTCCTATGAGAGCTTTTTTCTTGTCCGAAAGCTTCTTTTTCTTTTTACCGCTTCTTCTCTTCACAGTCGGAGAGCTTCCATGATAGTTTTCCATTATCTTTCACCCTAACCTCAAATAGTATACGAACGCTAAATATAGAAGTTTAGTTTTGTTTAAAAATGTTAGAGAAGCTTCAGATGGCTTGTATACTTATCGATTTCTTCTTCATACCATGGGCCTATGCCCAAGCAGGTGATTGTGTTACTCTCCAACTGGGTCCTGCCTGAATCTGTTATAAGGGAATTAGGTATTCTTGAAGCATCGATATCTGCCTTCAGAGCCAAAAGATCTTCTAGAGCAGGGATTTTTAGCACTACTTTTTCGCAACCTGAGTTTTCCCAGAGTTTGACCACTTCAGGGTTCTTTTTAAAGGCTTCTTTGTAAGACTGCAAAGAAGCGTGTGCGGCCTGTGCTGCTATTTTTCCTTTACCCATCTTGATATCGGTTCTGATGACGATTACCTGTTTTACTGACTTGTCTTTCATAGTTGTTTTTAATTTCCCCTAAAATATAAATTAAGTTATGCTGAGTGAGATGCGCGAGATACTGGAAAAGCTGAAGCTGATGCATGAACTCAAGAGCGCTACAGTAAAAGAGCTTCTCGTGAAAGGTATATCTTCTGAAGACTTTCTTGAAGGCGATTTTTTAATTGGTGTGAACCCAAGAGAGCTGGATGGTCTGTTTTGCGGAGTTGATGGATCGATTCTGTCACAAGAGTTTATGACTGCAGACATCATGGTCTACATGGCATGTGCTTCTCTAATAGAATACGCTCACGGTACTAAGAAAAGTTTTTTTACTTATCCTGCATATTTTCAGCAACCAAAGTTCTTGGTCAGGGAAGGGCTTGAAGTCAACGAAGTTTCTTGGCTCAGGAGTATATGCCGTTTGACCGCAGAGTACTCCTTGGCGAGAGAGATAGTTGAGAACTATGATCTTAGACTTTTGCTGATAGATGGGTCGATAATTCCTCTTGCTGTCGACCGTCCACCTGATGATTCTTCTGTTTATGAGAACTACAGGCTTATGCTCAAAGAGGTAGTCAGCTTTTTTAAAACGGCAAGGAAGAAAGGTGTTCTTGTCTGCGGTTTAGCAAAAGACACGAGGGGAAAGAGGATAATAGATACTTTGAGAAGATCCTATGGGAACAATGTAGATGTGTTTGGTAACGATGTAAGCATTTTGAACGAGATTATGACAGCAAAGAGCAGGACTTCAGTCATGTACTACGAATCCAGCTCTAAGAGAAGCGACGCCCGCCAAAAGAGGAATGTAATACTCAAAGACCTTGAAGCTGCTGGTCTCGCAGAGGAGATATATGTTTATTATCAAAGGGTCAGCAAAAAGGATAAACCAATCAGAGTGGAAACCATAAACAGACATGTAGAAGAGCTTGCAGGGTATTTGCAATCACTATGCGAGATAAATGATAAGTACACCTATCCAGCGATTTTGATAGATGCAGACCTCAGAGCAAAGCTTGAGCCTGAAGATCTTGAGAGGATATCAAGATTACTTTCAATCGAATTCCTGCAATTCACGCGCAGAACTAACAGACCATTCAGGTAGATTACATGGTTTGTAGAAGGTGTGGTTCTGCAAGCAACAATGTTTCTTTGGCGCGAGATTTTGAGCTCTGTGTGTATTGCTTAGGAGATTATTTATTTGATAGAGTGGCTAGAAACATTCGCGAAGAGAGGGTTATGGTAAAAAATAAAACAATTGGTGTTTTGTTGAGAGAGAGGCACTCAGGCTTGTTTCTGGTAGATATGCTGCTAAGGCTCGAGAGAAAATACCCTTTTTTATTTGAGGTATTTATCTTGAGCGAAAAAGAAGAGTCCGTATTTCGCAAGTCAGATTTTTTTCGTTTTTTGAAATCTATTGTGGGAAATCGAAAAATGTTTTTGCTCAATGTAGATTTGAGAAGCAAGAAAGAATCATTCATTCTAGCAGAGCAGTATGCTCTGAAGCACTGCGATGTTTTGTTTATTGATTTAACAGAAGATGACTTTATAGATCAAGTCCTAGGTTTTGTAAATGGAAGGCATATTAGCTACTCTACTAAGGAATGGCTTTCTGAGCAAAAAGTTGCAGTCGCTCCGCTTTACAACATCAGTTCTGTTGAGATGTGTGCGTATCTCAGAGAAGTTTATCGTCTTGCTTGCGGAGAGAAGAAGAATTTTCTGCTGGATGTAAGCAAAAGGTATCTGTCAAATGCAAGTAAGAATCTGCTCAAGTCATTTTTGGAGATTTCTGAGCTTTTTTCCGAAAAGGAAGAAAAAAAAATTTGTGACGCATGTGGGTTCTTTTTGTTGAAAAAAAAATCATACGATGATTGTGTTTTTTGCAGATATCATGACAGAATAGCCACAAGTTTTATAAAGCCAGATTCAAGAATGTAGTTTATAGTTTAATGTGGGTGGTTTTAAATGGCTCCAAAGAAAAAGGTTACTGACTGTCCTCCAGGAAGTGAGTTTGTTTTCAGATTGCCAAACGGTACTGTGGTTGGTCAAGCAAAAAATATAGTTGAATTTGAAGAGATGCTTTGGCAGGTTCCTCTTCAGTCTTTGGTTTACCATACAGAGGGTAACCACTTTGCTCCTTGGCTGGAGTTCATAGGTGAGCCGAAGATTGCTGAAAGGATATCCAAAGTGGCTTCAGATGATATTGCTATCAGGATGAAGCTGATAGACGCGGTAAAGAAAAAGAGATAGTTTTTTAAATAGTTTTTTAGGTTTTTTTTTCTTCAAGCAATTTTTTTAAGTTTATAAGTACCCCTATAATTGCCTTGGTTTCTTTCTCTGGCAGGATGCTCATTGAAAATATCCTGCGAAAAGCGCTCTTGACTTTTTTTGGATTTCTCAAGAATTTTTTACTGCTAAGGATCTCTATCAAAGCATCGACTGTTTCATAGAGTATCTTCTTTTGGCTAGGGTCTATGGTTTTTGGTCTTTTCGGTTTTGTATTGGAAAGTTCATATAGTACGATTCCTACTGCGTTGGCCAAGTTGAGCACTCTATATCTTTCAGACGTAGGTATGGTTATTATAAAATCACAAAAATCTATTTCATTTTCTGTTAGTCCAATACCTTCTCTTCCAAATACCAGCGCAACTTTTGAATTCTTTGGGATTCTCTTGGAGAATTCTTTCAACGTATAGTGGCTTTTGAAAATGTTTCTGAATCTGTCTATAACACCTGTAGTAGCAACTAGCAAATCAAACTCCTCCTCAATATCGTTGAGAGAGTTGACTGTCCTTGCAGATTCCAAAATGTAAGTTGCTTTTTTTGCATACATCCTCGCGGTTTCATCTTCCTTGTTGCATACAGGCGAGACTAGTATCAGTTCTTCCACATTAAAGTTTGCCATTAGCCGTGCTATCATGCCCAAATTTACTGGATACTCAACACCTACTAACACTACACTGTAAGGCATAGTTAACTTTTGAAGATGGATGGTTTAAATTGCTTAGCAACATAAGATTATGGTTAGAATGCCGAGGTGGCGGAACCTGGTAACGCGCCAGACTTGAGACCTTGAAAGAGATCTGGTGCCCATTGCGGGCTTCAGGGTTCAAATCCCTGCCTCGGCGTTCTGCTGTTTTTTAAACTTGTTTTTTCAAAGTATACTTAGGTGGTATGAATGGGAACAAAAGCAAGGGAGATTGTAGGAAATAATGCTGAAAAGCTTGTGGAGATGTTAAACAGAGCACTTGCAGATGAATGGCTTGCATACTATCAATATTGGGTAGGTTCCTATGTTGTATTTGGTCCTATGAGAGACGCTGTGGAAAATGAGCTGAAAGAGCACGCAAAGGAAGAGCTGAAGCATGCTGAGATGCTTGCTGAAAGAATAATAGAGCTGGGCGGACAGCCAATAATAGACCCAAGAGATTTCTTTTCTAAGAGCAACTGCGGTTACGACAAGCCGGAAGATGGTCATGTAATCAAAATATTAGATCAGAATATAAAAGGAGAGCAGTGCGCAATAGAAGTTTACAATAAAATACTCCAGCATATGAAGAGCACAAATGATGCCATAACCTATAACATGATAAGAAAAATACTCGAGGATGAGGTTGATCACTAACAGGAGCTTGAAGACCTAAAAAAAGATATTGAATCGATATTTCAAAAAGAGTAGGTAATTGTATGATAAGCATAAAATTTTCTAAAAGCAGTTATTATCCAGGAGAGACCATTCAGATGCAAATATCTTTTGATTTTAAGAATGAGATAAAGATAAGGGGTGTTTATCTGTATCTAGTTTCAAAGGAAGTGATAAAGAAAGAAGTCTATAGGCACATTACCCATGATGAAGCTATGCGGTTGAAGGAGATGGGGATCCACACAGACAAGTCTGTTGAAAGACACGAACACATTGAGAGAAGGGAAAAGGTTTATGCAGAGAAGAAGATACTTCCTGAAGGAGTGCTAAGAAAACAAGTAGTGGTTGAATCGATAAAGATACCTGATAATGCTACTCCTACGAGCTATGAATTTGGGCATGATAACATGATAAATGAGTGGTATATAAAAGTAAAGGTAGATATCCCTTTTGCTGTTGATATAAACCATTTGGAGAAGGTAGTTATCAGCGGACTGAGTCACTGAGGAATGATTAATATTTCAAGGTAATGGTTTCTCCATCTTCAGGCAAAACTATTCTGTCACCATACCTTTTTTTGTAGACAGAATATACTTCGAACAGTTCTCTTTTTGTGTACCTGTTGTTGAGATGCACAAGAACTAGCTTTTTTGCAGCTGTTTTTTCCAAAACTTTTATGCAGTCCTCAATAGTAGAATGTCCTCGTTCTTCTGCTAGCTTTTTATCTTTTTCAAGGAAGGTACAATCGTGAAATATTACATCTGCTTTTTCTGAGTGAGCTATCAGATTTTCAGAGTATTTTGTGTCTCCGCTGTACACTATTTTTATTCCTGGTTTCACAGTAGATACGTCTTCCAGCTTGATTGTCTTTCCGTTAAGTTCCAGAGTTTTTTGGTCTATCAGCCTCCTAATGAGTCTACCTTTCAGATTCAGCTTCTCTAGTTTATTTAGGTTGAACTTAAGCTTGTCTTTGAACCTTACGCAAAAACCAAAAGAGCTACATCCATGGCTTACCATGAATGCACTTACAGTGAAGTCCCGATGGGTGTAGATTTCCCCTTCTGATTCCATGGCGATGTGTTGTACGAAGTCGTGCCTGCTTAAAAAGCGCAGTCCTTTTGGTGAAAAGACGTAGAGCTTTTCTTTCCTGTTAGAAAGTGCGAGTGTTTCTAGAAGGCCGTAAAGACCTAAGTAGTGATCGAGATGAAGATGACTTATAAATATTGCTTCTATGCTTCCATATGGTATGCCCTGCTGCATTAGCATTCTCTGTGTGCCTTCCCCTATGTCGAATAAGTAAACTCTGTTGTACTTCATTGCAACGCAGGGTAGATTTCTTTCCTTGGAAGGCACACTGCCTCCTGAGCCAACAACAGTTAACTTTATCATCTTTTGAAATAATGATGATATACCCTTAAAATCTGCTATTAGGGTAATTTTCGAGTTTCTAGTTTTTCTTCTATCCTTAACAATCTATTGTACTTAGCGGTTCGTTCCCCTCTTGCAGGCGCACCTAGCTTTATGCCGAGGGCGGATATCCCTGTTGCTATGTCTGCTATGTAAGTGTCTTCTGTTTCTCCAGAGCGGTGGCTTACTATTATTTCTCCGTTCATTTTCTTTACATAATCTGCTGATTCGAGCGCTTCACTCAGAGTACCTATTTGGTTTACCTTGAGCAGTAGAGTATCGATCGATTTGCTTTGCATTGCATTTTTGACTCGCTCGAGATTTGTCACCGTAAGGTCGTCTCCTACTATTCTGCACTTCTGCTTCACTTTTTTTAACAACTCGCTGAATGAATCAAAGTCTTCCTCTTGAAAAGGATCTTCTATGCTGAAGATATTATAATCGCGGATCATGTTTAGATAATACTCCAGCAGTTGGTCTTTATTAAGGCGTTTTCCGTCTATGTGGTAAGTTCCTTTTCTGTAGAAAGAAGACGCCGCAGAGTCTATGGCTATCCTGAACTCTTTAGTGTGGCCGGATTTTTCTACGGATCTGGCCAACAGGTCAAGGGCTTCAGTACAGCTGGAGATGTTTGGTGCAAATCCACCTTCATCTCCTACATTTATCGAGCTTGGGCCGTATTTAGACTTTATTATCTCTTTTAGAGTATGGTATGTTTCTGATATCAGCCTAACCCTTTCGCTGAATTGCTTTACTACTGGTACTAGCATGAATTCTTGGATTGCTAAGCTGTTTCCTGCGTGCTTACCACCGTTTATTACGTTTGCAAAGGGTAAAGGCAACTTTGGTTTTTTTCCCAGTAGCTGATATAGGTCTTTATTATTCCTCATGGCCAGTAGCTTGGCAAAGCAGATAGAGCATGCTACTGTGGCGTTTGCACCAAGCTTTGATTTGTTCGGAGTGCCGTCAAGCTCTATCAGAAAGCTGTCAAATTCAGAAATGCTTTCAAAGTTCTTTCCTCTCAATGCTTTCTTTATGACCATGTTTACGTTTCTTACTGCCTTTTTTACCCCTTTTCCGTGGTATCTTTTTTCGTTGTCTCTTAGCTCAAGTGCTTCGAATTTTCCTGTAGACGCTCCAGAAGGGGCAGAAGCAATAGCCGAAATGCCTTCGGAATGAAGCTCTACCTCAATGGTTGGGTTTCCACGAGAGTCTAGTATCTCGCGTGCGTGGACGTTGCTGATTCTCATATGATCCCCGCTTAAGACCTTGGCATTTGTTTTTAATAAATCAGTATGTCTTTGTGTTTTAGCAGATGTTGGAAAAGAGAGGGCTTAATATCTTTATATGTTAGGTTCTTGTTTTTGAGCATGTTTAGGAATTTTGGGATGTGTTCAATCAAAGTTCTTATTGAGTAGTTCATGCTCATTTGCTGAGATAAGTGGTCTGCACACGCTGTTAGGAGGAAAACCGAACCGCATGCAGAATCAAATAAGTTGTTCTTGCAAGAAAAGGCAGTTATGAGTCCTGTCAAAGTGTCTCCAGTTCCGCCTTTTGTAAGCCCTTGATTTCCGAAAGGGTTGAGCCTTAATCTCCTGCCGTCGCTCAAGATGTCTATTTTGCCTTTCACTATGATGGACAGATTCAGCCTGTCTGCTAGAGTAGCAATAGTTTGAACAGAAGGTTCTTTCCCGAAGTTCCTTAAGAATTCTCCTCTATGAGGAGTTAGGAGAACGTTTTGGTTCTTCGTTCCAGTCCTTTTGATTGTATCGAGATATAGGTCTATGCCTTCTGCGTCAATGATGCACTTTGTTTTTTTCTTTGTTAGGATTGTCATGAGACTTCTCACTTCTTTAGTAGGGTTCCCTATTCCCGGACCCAGGGCGCATGCTTCTATCTTGTTTTCTTCTAAGAGCTCTTGTGCTTCTGCGAAGCTTACAGGAATGGCTTCTGGGCACTCATTCCGCATTTTGCTCTCGTTACGTGGCGAATAAAAGTATACCAGATCGCAGAACTGCGAAGCTGCATAGCAGGAAAAGTAGAGCGAGCCTAGGTATTTGTTAGATCCTGCGACTATGAGTATCTTTCCGTTTGTTCCTTTATGACCCTCAGAGAATCCTTCAAGAGATAGTACATTCCCTGGGCCTGTAAGAATGTTTAGGATCTTTGGGTAGTCAAGAGAAATAAGCTCTGCATTAGGCAGTTTTTTGGTGAGGATGGAAAAAACATAATCTGCTCTGAAACCAGGTGTGGGTAGGTCTACAGAAATCTTTGTTTTTACAACTTTGCATTTTTCCAAGATTGCTTCTGCAGAAGTATTGATACTGTCTTTGAGCCCTGTGCCGAAGAATGCGTCTACGACAAAATCATACTGGTATAATTTCTTCTGAAAGGTTTCTGCAAGATAAACGTTTGATATGTACGGAAGAGAAGCAAGGAGTTGGGACTCTGTAGACGGTTTTAACTCAGTGGTGTACAAAACGACATCAAAAAAGTGCTTTTTTTTCCCCAGCTTTTCCGAGAGTCGCCTTAGCAGTGAAAGTCCGTCTGCGCCGTTGTTTCCAGGACCTATTAGGAACAAGCCGTTTAACTGCTTTTTGTCTTTTGGTAGAAGCCTAGATACCTTCTCAGACATTTTTCTTCCTACCTGGTCTATGAGTACTTCTTCAGAATAGCCGTAAAATTTCAAGTTTATGTCAAGTGTTCTTGGGTCTGGTAAAATACTCACGTTTAAAATAATCATATAGGATATATATAAGGGGTAGGGTGTGCACTGCGATCTTCAGGGACTTAGATTAAGGCGTTTGTTTTTGTTTATGCTTTTCAATAGCTACTTATTTTTCTGGGTTTTTTTCGGCCAGAGTAGTCAGGATATAGATAACTTTTGCAACTATTACGCTAATCCGTCTTTGTCAGAGCTCTGCGTAGAGAGATGCAGTAACACCAACGGGGCGCTTCCATACTGTCAAGGTGTTTGCTCCGGAATGTTTTCTGCAATGAGCAATGCAATGAACAGAGGTACTGATGCTAGATTTGAGATGGTTGTCATACTGCCAGATTACTGCTATACTTACTGTCCTAATGTTAATCACGGATGGTGCACACAAACATGTACTGGGACGAATGAAGCTAATCCAACGATACGGGAAAGCGTTACCTATAGTAGTGTTAGTGGAACTAATACTGAAACTGATAGATGTGTACAGCTAGTACATCCTTTTTCTCGATATGTTGCATATAATGCGCTCGTTGAATACTACTGTCAGGGAAATCAAATGAGAATAAGCATAAACTACTGCAATCGCACAAATGGAAACATGCAAGAGGCTTGCAGTGATGGTATTTGTCAATATGTGTCTAACACTATATGTACAGATACTGATTTTGGTGACAATCCATATTTGTCTGGAAGTGTTACTGTGACTGACGGAAGTTCTGTAACTACTTTCACTGATTCCTGTGAAAATAATCATGTGGTTGAGTGGCGCTGTGAGTACTCAGGACAAAATTATCAAGCAAGTAATAGAAATTATGACTGTGTGAATGGATGTGTTAACGGTGCTTGTAGAAATTCAGGATGTTCTAAAGGAGGTAGAGTTACTGTAAATAAGAACGAATTCAGGGTAGATTACTGCGTAGACCTGTTTACTCTTCGAAACTACAGCTGTAATGAGGAGAATATAGTTTTTCAAGATGTGGATTGTAGGTCTGTAGTTCCTGCAGGATATTGCTGGAATGGCGAGTGTATGGGAACGACCTGTTTCGCTTTTGGAGAAGGTTATGGCAGAAATGCACAGATGGTTGATGTTAGAGGAAGTGTTACCGTTAATTCAAGAAACATAGCAGATAGTTGCATAGATGCCTATACACTTAATGAAACTTACTGCAATATCCCTGTTGATGCTACAGTTAGCTGGTTTTCTCAACAGTGTCCTAATAATCAAAGGTGTGAAAACGGGCAATGCGTTCAAAGCACGTGTGGAAACAATCAATGTGATATTCCAGGAGATTTCGATAATGGTTGTGCCAGAGAATGCTGTGGAAACGAAATATGCGACCACGAGGCTGAACGTGACCCATATTACGGCTGTCCGGCGGATTGTCATCGTGCTAGCGTAACGTCCAACCAGATCGTTGTAATTGCCCAGAACTTTGCTCCTTGCTTTTCTATAATACTCTTTACAGTTTTTTTTGTTCTTGTTGTGATGTATATGCTATCTAAGGCGGTAAGCAATCAAAAACTTGAGGCCTTTGTTAGGAATGAATTCGTCGAAATGGGAAAAGCACTATTCCATTTATTTCTGCTTTTTGGTCTAATGGGGCTTGCAAATGTTCAGGGGGCAAATATAGGGGATCTTGTCGACCAGGCACGCATTTTTTTGGACAGGTATAATGATGCAGCAAGGAATGTTTATGAAGTGCTTGCCATAAACTATGGGAGGATGGTAAAGATATTTGCTTTTGACTTTAACTATTCCTTTCAGAGAAATTACCTATATGCTGCAATGGAGGGACTTGCGCCTTTTGCTGGCTATATGGCATTCGCTCAGGGGACGCTCCGGCTAGCAGACACATTGTTTCATCTGGTAGTTCTAAATTCGTTGATAAAGCTTGTCCTGATATTTTTGAACGCATCCCTTCCTCTCTTGCTGGTCGGAACGTTTCTGCTGAGAATAATCCCAGTTACTCGCAACGCAGGAATATTCATAATGGGTTTTGTGATAAGCATATATTTCATACTTCCGTTGGGTATCATAGTTTACCAGTACCTTGGAAATGATTTGATAGAGAGAATCGGAGACAACTTCTCTGAGCAGAATAGAGTAAGGTTTCTCGTACCAGACAAAGGAAAGCCTCCTGATGTAGGCCTCTACTGCCAGCCATGGATACAGATGTTTACTTTTATAGGCGAAGAACGCTGGGCAAGTATAATTTGTCCGCCTTTTCAGCCTTTGATTCCATATCCTTTATGCAAATTTTTGGTTATGATATTCTATATATCAGTCCACCATGGTTTTACGAGAATGGCTTCTGGCGCGCTCATGAACTACATAACTATTCCAGAACAAGAGCTCATGAATCAGTACGTTGCTAAATCTCTTTTGATAATGGATTTTGTTTCGCAGATGTTTGTCGTAACTATAGTAAGTTATTTGTTCATACTCGTGATTATGCTGATAATAGCAAAGAGCGTTGCAAATGCCCTTGGGGCGGATGTGCACTTTTATGGGTTTAGCAAATTCATTTAAGAAAAAAGTGATTGTTTTGCTCATTCTTCAGATTTTCATCACCCAGAGCTTTGCGCAGTTTAATAATGCACAATGGGCTACAGTGTTTGGAATACTGCTAGTTCTGTTTCTCTGTGCACTCGGTTATATCATAGCATATGTCTTTCATATGGAAAAGTTTGAGATACTCATAAAAGAAGAACTTGTATACATCGGAGTTTTTTTTGCGCTTGCAGTACTCTTAAACATACTTTTTTCGATTTATGCAGCAAATCAGATTCAAGGCGCCTTAAACTTTCTCTACGGCTTGGAAAACAGGATTAATATTCTTGTAAGGGATCTTAACTACAGGAGTGTAAACTATATGGTTAATTCGGCTAGTTTTCAGTACATAGGACTGTTAATATGGGGAGGTAGTGGTAGCCTACGTGGTTCCTCTGCTGATAACAGAGCGAAACACTACTATGTAGAAAACGTGTTAGATTTAACAGTCCCAGCACTCATATCTGTTAATCTCCAAAAGATATTACTGCAATTTGTTGCAAATCGGCAACTCCTTCAATGGGCTCTTGAGTGCGCATTGATAATGAAGCTTGTTCCTGGGTTGAGGGAAGTGGCAAATGCAATAGTCGGTCTGTTGGTAGTTGCCTATCTGATAATACCTCAGTTGTATGTAGGCTACATAGAAATATACAGAAACGTGAATGATTATTTATTTACTGGTCAGGTTTCTGATCAAAATATTCAAAATCAGTTTCTTTTGATAGCGCCTAATACGGTAGAATGCATTATTATTAATGACGCTTCGATCGTGCCATATGATAGGTTTGTAAGAGATGTGCCAGATGCCTACATACTGCCGAACTTTGTGATGGGGATAGCAATAATAGGTGTACTTTCTGTAATGAAAGGCATGCGGTTGATCGACAGATGGGTGGAAGGGTTGTTTGCATGAGATACCTAGCTCTGTTTTTATTGTTGCTGGCCACTGCTTCAAACATATTAGTAGTATACCCGCAGCCTACCCCTACGCAGGATATTCCGTATCAGCAGTTTATCACAGCGCTTGAACAGAACTGGCGCATGATTGCATTCTTGATAATTGTCGTTGCCATCTCAATAGCTGCGCTTGGATACATGGTAGGCTCCGCGATAAATGATCCCAAGATAAAGGCAATGGCTGGTGTAGAAATACGCCAGGCAATAGCAAATCTGCTCATCATAGCTTTTTTGTTCATGGTAATAGATTTCGTTAATGGACTTTTTGACAACTTGACCATAAGGATTTTGAGAGACGGTATACCTGAAGTAATAACATGCAATCAATTAAGAACACAACTATCTGCAAGGTATGCTGAAAGGGGTATTCAAAATCCATCGTGTCTCGTTTCTTTTGGATTATTTTATTTGGATTACTTTAGGGAACAGAGCATAGGGGTCGGCAGAGTATATCTCCATAATGCGATGGAGTTTTCTAAAAGGGCTAGCTATTCTACCGGAAGGTATGGAGTGCTTTTCTACCTGTTGTTTGGGGGTATAAGAGAACAGCCAGAAGCAGGTTTGACCATACTAGCGAGAAGGTACGATTTGCTCTATGCAGAATTGCTCAATGCGCTCTCTTTCATAGAAAGCCAAAAAAATCTTCTGATATTAAGCGTAACGAAATTGGGAATGCTGTTAATAATTCTTGGAATCATTTTCAGATCTTTCTACATGACCAGAAGGGCAGGAGGACTGCTCCTTGCTATAGGGTTAAATATTATGCTTTTGCTTCCTGCGCTGTATCTATTTGCGTGGATCTTATGGGCAAATACAGTGCTTCCGACAGAGGTAAATCCTGAAAGGTCTACATGCCCTGCAGAATGTTTTCTTTCACCTCCTGTTGCCTACTCTGTAAGAGGAACAACGCTGACGCTTTTTTATATTTCTTTGTTAAATTCGACACCAATATCCTATCAAAATCTATATGAAAGAATAACAAATGTAAGAGCTGTTAGCATCGCAGATGTAAGAATAGGAGATAACAACGTGGATCTCCTAAACGCTTTAGGACAGGTGGTTGAAAGCATACCAAGAAATCAAATAACCAACTGCTTGAATCTGTCTAATGAGATGCCAGGGGAAAAAAATTTGGGTCTACAAAATGTTGATCTCAGATGCTTGAATGAGTGCCCAACCATTTGCAGGTACATGCCTTATCCATTCCAGCTTCCTGAGTGCCAAAGATACGAAGAACAATGCAGGAGTTGCAATAGGTATTGTTATGTTTACAGAGTGCCAACCCCTATAAACACTTCTAATATACCATCTTCTCAGCTGAGTATTCAGTTACCTAAGTATACCGATGGATCAAATAGCAACAGAGTTGGTTTTCAATACTGTGATAGCAACTGTCCTACAACTAAGTGTCCAGAGATATGCAGGCTCAGATTGCCTGTTGCTTACTTTCGAGATGACCGCGATATAAATATCTATTTAGTATCTAGCAATCCAAGACATTACGATGTAACAGGGGCACAGCGTATGCAAAACAGCTGTACTTCACCTACAGAAGTTTTTGAGCAAGGTAATAATCAACAGTCAACGTGTCCGCTTGCATGTAGGATTACTACTGTGCCTGGTGTAAAAAATCCACCTAACAGACCTGAGCAAATAGTTGCTTCCTGTGAGCGTTGCACAGAAAGCGTGTGTCCAGATACATACAGGTATACTCTACCTGAGGCAAGTGAGAGCTGCGCAGACCCTAAGTTTGCAGATTGTCCGTATAACTGCAGGTACAGGATAAATGATCAGTTCATCTCAACGGAGTGCAGGGACAGGTGCGAAAGATTGAATCTTCCAGATGGTTGCTATGTTCATCTGACATATTATTCTCAAGGTTCAAATAGTTGCAATATCGTACCGAAGAATTGCCTGATAAATAAAAATCTCCAACTAAACTATGTCATAGATTCAAATAGCTACACTATTGGATTTTCAGATGTAATGAGGTACTCTCTAGGAATACTCCCTACTACAACTGATGAAATATATAATATTGGAGAATCAACAGAATCGCAAGGCACGCGAGAAGTTCTCATTAGGTTTTCTACTTATTCCGAAATAGGCCAAAATGCTTCTCAATACGGTATCTACTCACTACCCCAGTTCATGCCTCCAGATGCGTTGTTTGGTTGTGAGAATTCGTTTAACTATACTAACAACTATCGTTTGTGTAATAATTTGCCATATACTTTTTCACATTCAAATTCAGGGCCATGCGGACCTTACATGGGACCTTTATATGTAAACTCCAGCTCTAACTATCATAGCTTAATAAGTTATCTAAATGAACAAACTGGTATTCCTGAAAATGAATTAATGATAGCTTCTCCGCAGAATACGACTACTTGGGTTATGGTAATACGTGCTCTCATGAATAGCGCACACCAAAATGAACTTGCAAATATTGCAGTAAGAAATTGTTCGCAGTGTCCGATGATATGCAGATACATAGGGCTAGGTCCACAAAATACGTCTGTTTGTTTAGAGGGCGAGATTGTTTTGTGCAGTGATGAATATTGTCCTCAACAATGCAAGCTTAATCTAGACGATTACACCGGGCCTCTTGCCGGAGGATGCCTCGGGTGCAATAGACCTGAGTGTCTTTCAGGGTCAAATGCACCAGAAGACTGTCCTGAGATATGCAACGGGTTCGTAGACCTTCCGGGCACTTCGATAAAAGCGTTTTTTTACTGCCCTGCAGTTGTGGTTGATCCAGGTGCTTTGGAAGACGAATGTGCCCAGTGCTACAGTTCATGCGATCCGGCGTGCATCACGATGCCACCCTTAAGGAACAACTGCGAGGAATTGTGCTCTGATAGTCAGCTTTCTATGAGAATAGGCAATCCTTACGAAATGATGGCTAACCTAATGGGAAACTCAGTTGGGATTGGACCTAGACATCTTCCAATAGATGTACTCGCGCTGGTAGTTATATACGTTCCTGCGTATGTTCTTCCTCTGCTAAACATAGTTGTTTTGATAGCTAGCATAAGAACACTTTCTGTGTTCCTCGGCGGAGAGATTGAAATCCCTGGGCTGGTGAAGCTTTTATGAAACATAAGAGAGTTGCGCAGTTATTATTTATTTTCTTTTTGTTTCTGCGTTTGCTGAATGCTCAAACTTTTCAAAGTGTTGGAACTGTGGGAATACTTGCTATCATAACTGGTATAGCCATAATTGCTTTTTTGTACTTGTTCAGCCAGATAATCAGAAGCAATAAACTCGAGTTCTTTGCGAAGGAAGAGCTTAAAACGGTGTCTGGAACAGCTATAGTGTTTTCTCTTATTTTAGTATTCTATGGAGTTTTGGACTATATATCTTCTAACTTCATTCCATATGTCTCTTATCATAGCAGATATTCAAGTAGCTATGAAGGCTTATTGGGAAGAGGAAGAGAGTTCACTGCTTTTCAGATTACAAACCTTACTATATTCGAACAGGCATACCGCAGAAAGATGAACGATGTTGCAGTAGCATCTAGTAGATCGACATATTGCCAGTTTCTCGGAGTCGGGTTTTCGCTTGTCGTGTGTTCCATATATGCCTTTCCGCTTAATCAGCTCTCTCAAGGGTATCTTGCGATAGTTACAACTGCCTGGATAATGAATACGCTGTTTGAGATTTTTCAAGTACTTTATTTCCATTCTATGATGCTTTTGATGATTGGCCTGATACTCAGGGTATTCAGCTACACAAGAGGTATAGGAAACGCTCTGCTTGCGCTCTACATAGGTTTTGGGGTAATTCTACCATTTTCTTATCTCAGCTACTTTTCTATTTACGAGAGCGTGCGGTCTGTGATTCAAAATAATAATCTAAATTATCTAAATAAGCCTCTTACTTTTTCTACGCTCTCGTTTGAGTGTAATCCGAACGATTACAACGTAAATGGCCATGCGCGGAATTTGAGAACAATGTTGGATGTCAGTATAATAGAGCCTTTGCTGTTTGAGCTTTTTTTCAGATACATGCTTCCGAGCGCGTTTTCGATATTCTTTTCGTTGGCATGCATTGGATACGTTGGAAACTTCCTTGGTCAGAGTTTAGACGTGTTTAGGCTGGAGAGATTGTCATGATATGCGGGGACGTGCTACTTGGACCATATGGGACAGTTCCTTTTACAGGGCTTGTGATACTATCTCTTATTTTTAGCTTGTTTATTGCAGCGTCTGTATACGTGCTTTCTCAGATATTCTCCAGCGTCAGGCTTAAGATGACCTCAATAGAGACATTAAAGGCCATATTCTCAACTACCTTGATAATGATTACTTTTAATCTCTGTATGAATTTCATGTGTGGATTAACTGTGGGAGACGCAGTAGATGTCTTTGCTGCATTTAGTACTAGTCAGATGGGGTTCTATAATCCTAATTATCCTGTCACAGATAGACAGAGCTTTAATCAAATTGTTTTCACATCTGTTGAGGGTGCAAACATATATAAGTTCGGTATAACTTATCTCAACTGGGCAAAGCTGACTGTTTTTTATGAGTTGCTGAACGTAAGAAGCGAATTTTCCAGTTTGATTAAAGCAGAATCAGACGTTAAGTGGAAATGCAATGGATTAAACTGCCTTGTTGGAGGTAGCGGAGTGAGCGTGAAGTATAATGCAGGCGCTGGCCTGAGAATGGTGGCGTATCAGATAAGATTGCAGACCCTAGTTTATGGCCTGTTATACCTTATCTCTTTCATGAAGTTCTATCTCTTAGTATTGGGTGGAATAATTGAGATTCTTCTGCCTTATGCTGTCGTAATGCGTTGCCTGCCAGGGCTAAGAGGCTATGGTTCTGCTCTGATCGCGGTGTTTGCCTCGCTTTATTTTGTGCTTCCGTTTCTTTTGGTTGCATCAGCGTTTATGTGGAAGCCGATAGTAGACATGGTCGGTGAAAGGATAACCTATCCAAGAGCGTGTGCCAGTTCTTTTTCTGTTGATGGACAGGCAAGCGTAGTTCAAAGGACTCAATCAGCTCAAATAGATGAAGTAAATCCATGGCTCAACTTTGGGTCAGGGAGATTTTTGTTTGATACGATGAGATCTTTTGTTACATCAATATTTATGCCTTCGCTTTATTTATTTATAATTGCAGCTTCGATTAAGTATTTGGGGCAGTTGATCGATCAGGATATAATGGTAGGACAAATTTTTGATGTACTATGAGAATGCTAAACATGATACTGCTGATAGTAGTGCTTCTAAATTTTGCATATTCTCAGATTTGTAGGCCTAATGATATCAATGCTTGTAACCTTCAAAGAATGGATCTACCAGGTTCTCCTGCAAACCAATTTGATAATAGGTTCCAAGATTACAAAATAGTTTCTATGGTGGCTGTTGTATCAGGGTTATTCCTTTATGCTGTGCTTTACATTCTTGCAAAAGGTCTAGGGTTGGTAGAGTTCCAGGTTTATCTCAATGCTGAAATGCTCCAGCTTGGAGCTACATTCATCATAGTTCTTTTCATAGTTTTTTTGGTTGAGGCATATAACAATGCGATGGCAAACTTCAGTTCAGTGTTGTTTCAGGGTCATTCTGGTTCTGCTCCTAGCTTGGCATGTCTGGCAATAATGCACATAGATTACAATCTATGCACCATAAGGCACTATTATCCAGTTCTGTTGAGTGAGGCCATGAATCTAGAAAGATCACTCACAAGGTGCTATCTTCTGTTCGGTTTTTCTTTTTGTCCCGGTTTGATAGATGCTTTAGGACTGGGGGATAACTACAAACTTAATACCAGAGTTTCTCAGGTTCACATGGTCTCGATGATGCTTACAAAGATTCAAATCTCCCTTGGAATACAGCACTTTATTCTGCATATAATAGACCGCAATGCATTAACATTTGCGCTTCCATTAGGAATATTCTTGAGAGTGTTTCCGCCTACCAGAGGAATAGGTGCTCTTCTGATGGCTCTCGCACTTGGTGGCTATTTTGTTTTTCCTCTGGCTTACATACTTGCAATGCCCCTTCCTGCGGCTGTACTTCCACAGAGAAGCGTTTATGAAAGGCAGATATGCTATCCTTCGTTTTCGGGTGCAACGGTTATTTTCACAGGCCTGGTTTCTAATTTGGGGTCGAGGCAGAGCGTGCTCGACAATGTTGTTGATTACATCGCAAGGATGAGGATAACAGAGTGGATAATACCTTTTGTTGCGTTTGGAATTACTATGATATTTGTCAGATATGCGGTCATGCTGTTGGGTGGTGACACAGGTGAGATATTCACAGTTGCTTCAAAAATTGTTTAGTTTGCTATTTTTTATGCTACTGGTGAGCGGATGCACTGTAGATGTAAACGTTGAACAAGGTGATGCTCTAAATACAGCAAATGATGTATGCATAGATCCAAATGCTACTGCAATGATATGCGGAGTTTCTTCACAAAGAAGTACTCCATTTGCGAGCCTGTTAGATGCCCTCAAGGAAAACAGGAATAGTTTTGTAGAAGTAGGAAATACTTCTAAGATGCCTGAGAACCTCTACAGGGGCAGGTGCGTATTCAACGAGCTCAACGAAGCAACTGTTGCAAGGCTCAGGAAGGGTTCTGGAACGCAGTTTATAAACATTTTCAGGTTTGGTCTACCCAGAAATTTTGAGAGTTTTGAGATATACAAGCTGTTGTTTCCTCTCAGCGATGTGCAGTGCAATATCAATCCAAAGGTTAATCCAAATGATATAAGGGTAGACAGATTCATGAATTATTTGGATCTGCCTGAAGATACATTATCAGGAACAAGGCCGTCGTGGCATAACGTTGACAGGTATATTGATGACCTAAAAGTTGGGAAAATTACAGAAGAATCAGTAAAATTTCTAGATGGAAAAATGAGCTACGCTCTTCTAACTGAAAACTTTGGGGAGTATCATGTTCTCGATAATTTCTCACAATTCTATGATGAGCTTGCTTACAGAAAGCTCGATCCGTTTTATTATCGATATTACCTTCCGAGGGTCTGGTACGCTAAAAGCAATTGCAATTGGAAATCTGGAATGTGGCAGTGCTCTTATTCTGGTAATGTTTTTGATACGCCAAATAGGGCGCCTTATGAGTGTGCAGATTCTACTCAATGCTATTCAGGTTCTTGCACCACTTATACTTATGCACGAGGGATATGCGAAGACAAAAATACAGGTGAACCGATTGCGTGCAACTGCAGGACGATTCAGCACTGGCAAGGACAAATAGTGCTTGGCTGTAAGTATGACACTACATATGAGGAGCCTAATCATGATCTTTATTATGTTCTGACAAGGGATGCTCAAGGTAGGTGGATAATTAACAATATGATAGACCAGCGGGTTCTTAACGAGTGGGTGAGTTTGAATGATAGCTTTGTGAATAAATTTGCTTTTTCTTATTTGGTTAGGAACTGCGGAGTAAATTATATTACGCAAGGAACTAATATTATCATAACAGATTTTGGAAGATGTAACGTTACCGAAGAAGGGCATTTGAAATTGCAAAGGCTCTATGGTTGGTGCGAACCATGTACAATGTCTACTGTTGCGATGCAGAATATTACTTCTTCTTCTGTCAATCGTAATTATTGTCCTTCTACATACGGTATAAGTAGCATAGTTGCTACCGATGGCCAGATTGCTGACCTGAGATCTCAGTTGAGCTATAAGATAGCGGGTTCTACAACCCATAGGAGGATTGTCTATGGCATTTTCGGTGCAAAACCAAAGTGGTATTGCGAATATATAACACAGGAAGGCGCCAGCACAGGTCGTATTTATGAAGGTGATGGAAATGATAGGTTTGCAATAATGACCCCTGACCCGCATTATGTAGAAAATCAAATTAATGACTATTTGAAGACCAACATATTTCCGATAATAAGGGTTTCTACTGACAAATTGGGAAATATTTATCCTTTCCAGCATAAGAATCCTCTAAAAGATCCGTTTTACTTCATGATGACCCAGGCAAATGGTGACAAAAGAGGGCCTGTACTTCTGATTTTGAACCCTGAAAAAAAGAGATTAGTTAGAAATGTTCAAGATGCAGATAACGAATTTAGTTATAATGATTTGGCATTTTTTTTCAGTAATTATAGTAGATGTGTAACATGCTTTAGAGGAGTTGAGTTTAAGCCGTATAGATGGAATTGGTGGCAGTTGCCAAGTACTAATAACATGCCTACTCCTCAGCATTTTGTAAATGCTACAGTAGGTAACATCAGCAACATAATAAATTCACACCCTGATATACGTAATAACATAAATTTCGTTGCGCTGGAGCTTCCTGCACATGTCTACTACTACTATTACCGAGATGTTTCTCATGAAAGAGCATATGATGGAATGCTGTCGATAATTACAAATATATCGAGGCGACTCTATGACGAGTTTGGAGTGTTCACAGTAGTAACTGATCTATGGGCTCTTGATAGAAAGACATTCATAAGAGAATACCGGCTAATATACTCCATAGACATAAATCAGAATAATGTAGGTGACAACAATAGGATATCTTTCTCCTATGATTCTGACAGCTTTGAATGCTATAGGTATTCACAATCGTTGATCTGTAAATTCTCATTCTCAAATCCAAAGCTGAAGGGAGACCAGATAAGGTTTACAGGTTCATGGGGAAGAGGATACTCAGATCGAGAAATGATAATCTATAACCAACGAAGTCATGGAATTGTTTTTAGATATCCAGGTCTCACTGGAAATTGTTTAGGTCCAACAAACTTAGATAGTAACAACCTACCTGATTTCAGCGGAGCGCAAGCAAATGTACCTCTCCCACAAAATATTCAAAGCTGGTTTTTGGAAGAGCTGGATTCAGCGCCACCTAACTCAATATGTATACCGTTACAAAACCATAAATTAAATGCATATGTTGATTACAGAGGTAGTTATTATCTTGATCCAATATCTGGCCGGATTATATACAATAATAATTATGGCCTACTCGATCAAACTATTTTTGAATACACAAACGCATTTCAAGGTGATTTTCACATAAGGTTCCACTGGCTTAGAGAAAGGTTTGTAGAACAGCCGACTGAAGTAGTTAGATGGAACGAGTACAAGCACGCTAATTTCTGGAGATTTCTGTTCGAGAATAGGCGTAGGCTTACAGACAACGTAATAATGGCAGTGTTGCCAGGAACTATTGTTACGCGTTTGACTGAAACTGAAATAAGAACTGAGTATCTTAACCAGCTTAATCAGAATCCTAATGCTAGGCCTGAAGATATAAGAGTATTTGTTTATTATGAAATACCTTTGATATGGAACATAAGCGGATCTGTTGTGTTATTGGCAGAAGGCGATGATACACTCCAAAATTATAGAGAAAAAGAATACGTCTTTTCGCTTCCATTCCAATACATTCAGAGGTATTCCAGACTGCTTCTTGGTCAGAGTGATAGAAATGTCTACACCAGAACGTATGCTACTGTGAACTGCAGCACGCAGAAAATATTCTACAATTTTGCAGGCCAAGCAAATGAGTTTCAAGATCCCAACTGTGTGCTTGCAGATTACGTAAACAACAATGACAGACCGTTATGCAGGAGATGTAATGAGGCAGAACTCCAGAATGGGGAGTGCGGGCCTAAGTATCAGGTAAATCCAGAAGGCATTTTTTGCAGAGTACCGGAATTTGCAGACCCATATGAATTCAGATGGAATGAATCAACTAGCGTTCCTCTACCAGCGAGCCTCATACAGACACACTGGGTAAGCGGTTATCCGTATCCTTCAGGACAGGTCAGATGCGGGCTCTGTAGCTACATGAACACTACTGGTGTTTGCTACATAACTAACAGTTTTACAGGTGTAAACCTTTCTAAGCATCCGTTTACCCCTGTAATGTTCACTGAACTTGACATGGATTTAATAGGAAACCTTTACGACCAGAGAGGAAACAAGACCTACTGCTGTTTAGTCGACAGAAGATTCAACCCTTACGAAAATGTCATTGATCAGAGAGTCAATAGCCTGGGAGAACAAGATATTACAAACTATTTCACATATCTGAAGAAAACCTACTCGATATCTAATCCTGAGCTGATGATATTTCCTTCTCAGCCAGGTTATTCTCTCGATAACTTGGCTATGGGCAAGCCTGAGCCTCCACAGAGGATATACAACTTTGCCTTGATAGACGATGAGAGAGATGTTAGATGTGTTCTCAACCATAGTGATACTTTTAATATATGCTTTGACGCCTGGAGACCGTGGTGTTTGCAATGGAGTAGTTTTCCGGGTATTTGTAATGTTTTTGCCAACGAAGACAATTTATGGTGGCATTTTAACAGGATTAGAAATGTAGTATTAGAAGATATACGAAACGATCCAAGCCTTCCGGTAGAAGCAAGAAACAGGATATCGTTTAATTTCTTATTGGTCAATATAAGCGATTTATTTAGAAGAAACTGCGATGTCTTCATAAGCTCAAACGCCAATGATGTTTCGTTCAGCCAGGGCGACGTAAGGACTCTGCTTGAGTTTCTTGACAGAGGAAAAGGCATTATCTACGTTGTAGAACATGAATCGTCTTATTCTGCAACGTTGAGTCTATTCAGAGAGCTTGAGATAAGAGCTTCTCAGGCGACGTGTCCAACAGGAACTGATATCATATGGCTTTCAAATATCTCCGCGGTTACGCTCAACAGGAGTTATGATTTGCTTGAACCAAGTTCTGAGTATATACAATCACAAGCATATCCAACGAATAATCGTGTGGCAAACCTTTCGCTTAAATCTACCTATGGTTCTTCTGTAGTTGTTCTTAGAACACAAAACAGGGAAAACACGTGTTCTGACGGCAGGCTGGTGATGGGCGTCTACCGCCTCGGAAGGTTTATCGTAATGACTGATGATATCCCAAGCTTTGCATTTTCCACACAGGGAGGAGATGATTCCAGGAAGTTTAGGGAGATATTGGAGAATTCGATTCGTTGGGTGATGAGATACGGCAGATAGTCTTTTACAGTTGTCACGCAAACAAGAGGTCCAAGTAGAACAAAGGGTTTGTTAGCTCCTTTCGCGAATCAAAGTTGGTAATCATCCCAGATATTGTGTTTCTAACCCTCTCGCTTCTGCTCGCCTTGCTAAGGACGAGGTTCAGGAGTGGCTTTATCCTTCCCAGCTTTTGCAACTTGTAGCTGAGATCCATGTTTTTTCCAATGGTTTGTCTTACTCTTTCTTCGTATTCAGAAAGCGTCTTTTCAGAGAAATCGTTAAGCTTTTTTGCTTTTGCACATACTTCTGCAGCTATTTTTCCTGAGTGCATCCCAGTTCCTTGACCTTCACCTGTAAATGGATCCACTAGATGAGCAGCATCGCCTATGAGAAGCGTTCTAGCTGTTTGTATTTTTGGTATTTGAGAACCGAATGGAAGCGTCCAGCCCTTAAGCTCGCCTACCTTTTCTGCATTGTTGAATCTTTTGGAAAACTTTTCCTTTTTGATAATCTCTTCGAGCAGGCGTCCAAGGTTTAATTTTCTTTTCTTCATCTCAGATGTTATCATACCTAAACCTACGTTTGCTTCATTGTCTCCAACAGGAAATATCCAGAAATAACCGGGGATTACGTCTTCTAAGAAATATATCTCTATCGTGTTTCTGCAGTCCTTTACGTTTTTGTAGTAGCATCTAACTGCAGTGCAGTGGTGCTCATAATCTATTCTGTAGAGACCTGATTGCTTTGCGACGGTTGAATATGCTCCATCGGCACCAATGACTACTTCTGCAGAGACTTCGTATTCTGAATCTTTTAGAATTCCACGTACTATTACTTCACTGCTTTTGTACTCTAATGATTTGACTTCGAAATTTTCCAGGGTTTTGCAGTATTTCTTTGCTGTTTGGTATATGGCGTTGTCTGAAAGTATTCTTTTACAACAGTAACCTGTAGATATCATTTGGTTGTTTTCTATCCAGTAGTCCTGGCCTTTCTTAAGAAATGGTATTAATACATCAGTGTTTTCATTTCCGAATATGACTCCATTTACTTTTGCGTGCTGGACTTTTTCGATTTCAGGAAGCGCGTTTAGGTCTTTTAGTATGCTTATACTCATTCCGCTTAAGGCATCCCCGCAGATCTTGTCACGTGGAAAACAAGCTTTGTCTACCAGTAATGTTTTAAGTCCTTTTATGGCGCAGTATGAAGCACATACGCTTCCACTAGGGCCTGCACCTACTACTAAAACATCGTATTCTGGCATTGAAGCACCTCTCATGAAGAGCTTGCTATCAAACAGAGGCGAGCGATGAGCGCTCTGACTTGGATGAACTCGTTGGCCCCTTCAGTTATCCTGAAATGAAATTCTCCAATTGAGTCGATCATCTCCATCTTCTTTTTTTCTGATATCTCTGCAGCAAGGACCTGCTTGTAGAGCTGTGATATGAGCTCTTCTGCGGTTACTCCATTTTCAATTATTATCGAGTTTGCCAGATCGCTTGCTTCGCAGAACTTTCCATTTAGTATGTGTGAAAGGAGATCGTTGATGCTGTTTATCGATAAGACTCCGGATACCTTTTGCAGAGCTTTCTCATCTATCTTTTTGGTCTGCATGGCACATGCCTGAAGTATGTTGAGTGCTTTCCTCATGTCGCCTTCTGAATAGTTTACCAGCAGAGCGACTGCCTTGGGTTCTATCTCGAACTTTTCGCTCTTAGATATCCTTATTATCAATTGGGTTATGTCTTCCGGCTGTAGCTGTCTAAATCTGAATATGGTGCATCTGCTCTGCAGAGGTTCAATTATCTTACTGCTGTAGTTGCAGCTCAGGATGAATCTGGTCACAGAAGAAAATACTTCCATCGTCCTTCTCAGCGCGTGCTGTGCATCTTGTGTCAGAGCGTCTGCCTCGTCAAGAAAGATTATCTTAAACGGTACTTTGCTTAAGGGAGAAACCTTTGCAAATTCCTTTACTTTACCTCTTATTACATCGATGCCCCGCTCGTCGCTAGCGTTCAGCTCAAGAAAAGATGATGAAAAGTCTTCTTGGAATAGGTCTTTGGCCAAGGCAATGGCGCAGGTTGTCTTTCCCACTCCTGGATTACCGGAGAATAGCAGATGGGGCATACGCTTTGTCTTAACGAAATGTTCGAGACTGGCTACTATTTCTGCATGACCAACTACATCTTTAAGGGAATTTGGCCTGTACTTTTCAGTGAAAGGCAAGAAATCAGTGTCCATGTAAAAACCTTGTTACTATTGTTTTGAATATTTTAAAGTTGAACATTTTTAATTAGTATTTTGTCAAAATGAATATTCTTAAGCGGTGCTTTAGATGAGGGATCACAAATACATTGAAGAATCGGTTTTGGATTTTTGGAAAAGAGAGAGGATATATCAAAAGCAAAAGGAGATGCTAAAAGATGCAGAAAAGTTTGAGTTTGTCGACGGACCGCCATATGCTACTGGGCAGATACACCCCGGTACTGGCTGGAACAAGTGCATGAAGGACTTCGTGCTTAGGTATATGAGGGCGAAGGGGAAGTACGCCTTTGCAGAGCCGGGTTATGATACCCACGGCCTGCCAATAGAAGTAAAAGTAGAGCAGAAGCTTAACCTGAAGTTTAAGAAGGATATTGAAGAAAAGATAGGAATCGCAAGGTTTGTTGAGGAATGCAAGAGCTATGCTACTCAGTATATGGGCATAATGAACAGCGATTTTGAACGCTTGGGAGTTTGGATGGACTATGATACTCCTTATATAACGTATACTGATGATTATATTGAGAGAACGTGGGCTGCACTTAAGGAAGTATGGGATAAAGGATTGATGTATGAAAGCGTTTATGTGCTAGCTAACTGTCCACGTTGCGAAACAACGCTTGCCAATTACGAGCTAGAGTATGAAGACAAGAAGAGTCCTAGCATATATGTTAAGTTTAAAGTCTTAGGTACTGAAAACGAATACTTAGTTATATGGACTACTACTCCATGGACACTCGTGGCGAACATGGCGGTCATGGTCAATCCAATGTTAGAATATGTTAAGGTTCAGGTAGATAACGAGAAATGGATAGTAGCAAAGGATAGATTAGAGAGCTTTGTAAAGGAAGCTAGATTAGAAGGTGTTATTCTGCTTGAGAGCTTTGCAGGTAAAAAGCTCGACGGCCTAAGGTATGCGCATCCTCTAGAAGGAATGATAGGCAAGGATTATGATAGAAGAGTTGTGATGTCAGACGAGTATGTAAGCGTTGAGGAAGGTACTGGTCTGGTTCACGTTGCACCGGGCCACGGGCCGGAGGACTTTGCAATAGGTAAAAGGTATGGTATAGAAATATACTGTCCTGTAGATGAAAAAGGCGTTTATGATTCTACTGCTGGAAAGTATACTGGAAAAAGAGTCTTGGATGTCAATGACGAGATAATATCTGATCTGAAGGAGAGAGGTTACATAGTAGCAAAGGGCGTTAAGGTTCACAGATATCCACACTGCTGGAGGTGCAAAACCCCACTTATATTCATATCCTCTAAACAGTGGTTCATAAGGATAAGCAGCATAAAGGATAAGATGCTTGAAGAGATAGAAAAGATTAGCTGGTATCCTGATTTTGCAAGAACAAGGTTCAGGGACTTTGTTTTGAATGCTCCAGACTGGTGCATATCTCGCCAGAGATACTGGGGAATTCCTCTTCCTATATGGAAGTGCTTAAAGTGTGGTTCTTATGCCACAATAGGAAGTAAGAAGGAGTTAGGAAAAGAAGTTAGGGAACTCCACAGGCCTTACATAGATGAAATAAAACTAAGGTGTCAAAAGTGCAGTGGAGAAATGGAACGAATAAAGGATATACTAGATGTTTGGTTTGATTCTGGAAACGCAGTTTGGGCAAGTGCTTTAACCAAGGATAGGTATGAAGTAGATTTCATACTTGAAGGCAAGGACCAAACAAGGGGATGGTTCTATTCTCTGCTAGGAATGGGTATTACCTACAAAGGTAAAAGTCCTTACAAGAGCGTTTTGATGCACGGTTTTTTTGTTGATTCCAAAGGCGAAAAGATGAGCAAGAGCTTGGGTAACTACGTTCCTCTGAATGAGATAATAGAAAAGTATGGTGCTGATGCATTCAGGTTCTGGAGTCTTTCTTCAACTCCTTGGGATGACCTCAAGTTTTCATGGATAGACCTTGAGAATTCTGCCAAGAGCTTGGAGATAATACACAACATGTGTGTTTACTTGAAGCGGTTCTACTGGGCAAAAGATAAGCTTTCTCTTGGCGATAACCAAAAACTGAAAGTGGAAGACAGATGGATACTTTCGAGGCTGAACAGCGTAATTGCACAGGTGGATGAGTATAATTCTTCGTTCGAGTTCCACAGGTCTGCCAGATTGCTTGAGAATTTCCTTGTTGAGGAGGTCAGCAGGACCTATCTAAAGCTCTGCAAAGAGAGGATAGAAAAAAAAGAAGAGGCCGCAACTTATGTATTATACAATGTAATTTTTACTTCACTAAAATTGCTTAGTTATTTTGTACCTTTTATGACTGAGTACGAGTATCAGGACTTCTTCAGAAAGTTCGAAAAGCAGAAATCTATTCATTACTTCGAGTTTCCGAGAGTCAATACGCTGAACATCGACAAAGAGCTGGAGCAGGAGATGGAGAAGATTCTTGAAATAAAAAGCGGTATAATTAATCTGCGAAACAAGAAAAGGCTGAACCTTAGACAACCGCTCAGGAAGGCAGTGGTTTATTCACATTCTGCCTCTCTGGCGAGTGCACTCAGAAACTTTTCCCATATTCTAAAGCAATTGATTAATGTTAAAGAAGTTGAATACAGGAATAGGCTAGAAGGCCTTGAAGTTGATTTGGAGCTAAAGGAGAATCTTTTTGGGCAGGTATTCAAAGAAAAGTCAAAAGAGGCAATAAATAAATTAAGCAAAGTGCCTGTTTCAGAGCTACTTTCTCAGTTAATGACCTATCAGTATGTTGAATGTATGGGCAATAAGCTAACTGAGGACTTTTTCGAGTTCAAGTTAGATAGAAAAGGTCTGGTTGGCTGTTATGTGAACGGAGTTTTTGCTGTCATAGATACTAACATCGATGAAGACCTTCAAAAAGAGGGACTTTTGAAAGAGCTGACTAGAAGAATCCAAATGATGAGAAAACAGGCAAACCTTGTTGAAAAGGATTCTATAGAGTTCTATGTTTCTGAATGCGAAGATGAGCTTCTGAAAGTGCTTGGAAAAGAGGTAAACGGCATAGGAAAGAAAGCTCCACTAGATAAGAGTGACCTTGAAGCTGAATGGGAAATAAAAGGTTTCAAATATACTGTGCAGATAAGAAAAATAGGCTGAATCAAGCTGACTTGAACTGTTTTCTTAACGGTATCGAGGACCAACAGGTCTTGCAGATTACCAGTCTCTTTACTTTTTTGACCCGCTTTACGCTCTTCATGCAAGCCCTACATATCAGTCTGTTGCAGTAATTGCATTTCTCTAAGAAATAAACGTGCTTCTTGCACTTCTCACAAATCATTGCTACACCTCTATGTTTTTTTCCACTTGTTACTATCCTTTTTTAAAGGTTTTTGTTAGAAGGCCCTGAGATAATCAGGTTTTCTTATGAGAATAACGTTGATGCATAATTTTTTGAATAATTAATGCGCATCTGCTCTGCTGGTTGTTGGTATTTCTATCTCCTTTCCATCTATTCTAATTTTTCTAACAGGCAATAGATCTTCTACACTTATCTTATCAAGAGGTATGTAACTAGATTGATTATCTCTGTATATTTCTATTTTTGCTGTACGATTCTGAGATATTAAACTGATCACTTGACTAACTCTTTCTTTTTGATCAGAGTCCACAACTTTATAAGAAAAGTTAACAGCTATATAATCTTTTGTTCCATCTGAAAATAAGTGTATTCTATTAGACAGCAGATAGTTGATATTAGACCTAGAAATTTTATTATTATTTGTATCAAGGAAGGTTGCATTTGGAATTTCATTTAGTATCTTCAAGATTTGTGCTATAAGTTCCTGTTGGTCTAATAGGATATAGTCTGGTTTTAATATGATATTGATTATTTCAATAAGTAGCTCTGTACTATTTATGTTGTTTGACAAGTAGGTTCTGGCGATTGCCTGTCCGGCCATATCTAAGAGCTGTTCTTTAGTATTTGAATAGCCATGCTCTTGAATTGCGATAGAGAGCGCAAAGGCAGTTTCTGAAATTTCATTTATTAGCTTATTTTTACTTTCAGGATTATCTTCACTACTAGGTATACGTGTAAGTAATGACATGAGTTTTTTTGTTAGATTTTTTACAGTAGAATCTAGTTTTGTTTTTCTAAATTTCTCAACGATATTTGTAGTTTCGTCTTCTGTAGTAAGCAATATCAGTGAATTGGTAACAAAGGGTACATCTGCATATAATCCTGCAGCTACAAATTTCATTGTCTCCCCGAGTTCTATGCCAAAGATGTTTAGCTTAGTAAAATTCGTCATAAGATAGTAGAAAAGTAAGAAGTTTGCAAATTCTATCCGCCAGCTGTCCATATCCAATTCCGGGCCCCAATACGATTTTAGGGCTAAGTATTCTCTAAGCTCTTTATCCTCTTTATCAATCTCCTTTTTTGCGTTATCATTAAGATCTTGATAATTAGTTATTTTTCCGTATTTTTGTTCCAGCTGGTAATATCTGCTGTAGCTCTGTATGCTGATCCATAGATTGTATGTTAAAACTGTTCCAAGAAAACGCATATCTACTGGATCGCTTGAACCATGACTAAGAGTTTTTATGTTGAAAAGTTTTCCAGTGAATCTTGCAATACGTTCCCCCATCTTTCCTGTTATGTCCTGGAGACTGGATATGTATCCAAAAGGCTTGAAATCTCCTACTTTAAGGTCTGCAAGAAAATCAATAGACATCGCAATAGCTAAAGTTTTTCTGTATATTCTCAACTTATGGTCTATTATTTCCATTGCTGAACGTTGATTGTCATCAGGGTTGTTGTTTACATTATTCTTAGAATTTACATTCCTATTAGAAAGTTCCTTTAGTCCTTCTAAAACTTCATTGTACGGTAATGTCAGAAGAAAAATTACTCTATCCAAATTAAGATTTCCAGTTATCTTAGGTATTATGATCTCTTTTGTTTTGTTATTTTCTTCTTTTTGATTTTGGTTGTAGACAAGCATACGAAAGTATCTGCGGGGATGGCTAGCTAGAAGAGGCGCTAAATTATTCTTTATTCTTTTTCCAGGACCAAATGTTCTATCAAATATTTGGTTTAGGTATCCTTGATCTTCAGGATTACTGTTTGTTTTGGCACCTTGGCTGTTGGATTCCTTTTTTTGAGGCTTTTTTGGATGTGTATAGATTGAATCAACAAAGTTTTTCATCGTTATTGCTTTTAATGGATTTCTCTCACCTCTCTTTGCTTGTTCTTTTCTGGTTTCTAATGTTCGTTGGCCCATGTGTGACATAACTCCGTAAAGTAACGAGTCGAAAGAAATGCTAACCGAAAATGTTCTTGGTGTAGTTAGTTTCTGTGTTTTGTATCTTGGTGGGGTGCTACTGAACATGTAAACAGGGTTTCTTCCGGTCAGAAACAAGGATGTTGCAAGAAAGCCTATGAGAAATGTAACTATCAAGCAAATTTCGAAATTTAATCCGAAAGGCATGTTTATCGGTGAACGGTTTTCTACAACGACTTCTTTTGAGTTAGAGCGCATGAATCTGACTTTGTAGCCCGGTAGCAGTAAGCTTTGCATATTTACATTTGGTCTGTTTGTTTGTGTGTCGCAGAGGGGAATAGTTGCCGGGTTGATTACAAAACCGAGGCATTCTTTGAGGTCTGTGTTTTTTTCCATGGAATTTCCGCAGTAGACGAAACGGTATATGTTCAGGCCGTTTTGTGGCGGCGGTCTGGGCTTAGTATTCTGGTTAGCAAGGTCGTTTAGTTCCAGGGTTGCTATGCTAGAGCCATTAGTTATGATTGCGCAGGTAGTTTCTGGAGAATAAACACCTGATGCATTTGGCCAGGAGACATAGATTATCTGGTTTTCCAAGCCCTTTCTCGGAAAAGTAAAGTCTTGGTAGAGAAATACATTGAATGTAATACTCTCCAGAAAGCCGGTCTGAAAGTTTACTATTGGCGTGTAGTCTACTTCTATCCTAGTCGAAAGCTTTTCTATCCCAGTAGCCGAGAAGCTGGTTTTAAACAATAGCAGAAAAACTAACAGGATCAAGCATCTTTCTCTCATCTTCTTCTTTTATCCTAACCACTCTTAGATTAATAAATTTTGCATGCATAGTAGATAAGTTGTAATGTATCTTAAATCAAGATTGTTTTTTGCTAACTTTATAATCTTATTCTGTGAAGCGTTATGATGGGTGAAGGTTATGAGATTGGCTATAAACGGTTTTGGTAGGATAGGGAGATGTTTTTTGAGGATACTTGCTGAGCGAAAGTTGCTTGGCAAGGAAGTTGAAGTAGTTGCGGTAAATGACCTTGGTAGCCTTGAAGCTTCCAGGTATCTCTTCAAGTACGATACCGTTCATGGTAGATATAATGGTAGTGTTGAGATACAAGATAACGGCTTGGTCATAGATGGTTATCACATAAGGTTTCTTTCCGAGATGGATGCATCAAAACTGCCTTGGAAGGACTATAAAGTTGATGTGGTCGTAGAAGCAACAGGGGTCTACACAAACACAGAAAAGGCAAAGGCGCACATTGACGCAGGAGCAAAAAAAGTTTTTATAACTGCTCCTGCGAAGGCTCCAGAAGGGGCAAAAGACCTAATTACGATTGTTTACGGGGTAAATCACAATATGTATGATCCACAAATGCATGTCTTTGTTAGCAATGCATCGTGTACTACGAATAGTCTTGCACCTGTGGTAAAGGTTCTGCACGAAGGCATAGGAATTGAGCGCGGTTTCATGACAACTATTCACGCATACACAAACGATCAGCTGATACTGGATGTGGCGCACAAGAAAGAGATGCGCAGGTCGAGGGCTGCAGCAGCAAATATAATCCCGACAACCACAGGAGCAGCAAAGGCAATAGGCCAGGTCATACCTGAGTTGAAGGGAAAGATGGATGGGTTGGCTGTAAGGGTTCCGGTTCCTTGTGGCTCGCTCACTGACCTAAACGTTGTGCTCAAGCGCGATGTAACAAAGGAAGAGATTAATTCACTTCTGAAAAAGGCGTCAGAAAACGAACTGAAGGGTGTGCTATACTATACAGAAGATCCTATAGTGTCTTCCGATATAGTCCATACTGAGTATTCTTCAATAGTAGATGGCTTATCTACTTTCGCAATCGGGAACATCGCCAAGGTCATGGCATGGTATGATAACGAATGGGGCTTCAGCTGCAGGCTGGTAGATGTTTGCACTAAGGTTCTGTCCAATGGTTTGTAGAAAGTATTTTGATTAGCTTTTTGTTATTTAGAGCTTCTGGAAGCCAAGATATTTTTTCTGTTTTTTTGTTTTTTAGTGCACGCAACAATTTCTCTGCAGTATGTTTTGTATCATGTGTGCTGTCTATTTCTATTACATTCTGATAGTTTTTTTCTGCTTTAAGGGTGCAGTAGTCTAGCATCTCAGCCTGGACGTTTTGTACAATTTTGTTAAATGAGTAGTCCCTTTTCTTTAGCCGTTTCCATAGAACGAGTGGATGGCAACGTAAGACAATAACCAGTTCTACCGGAAGTTTGAGCTCGCAACCCAAGTGTCCTTCGATTATTATGTTATTCCTTGCTCTGTTGAGCACTTTTCTGAGCACGCTTGTCAGTTTTTTTAGGTCTGCTACATAGGCTTGGTTTTTCTTGTCGAATTTTGAATAGAGCTTGTGTCTTTTTAGGATATCTGTGATTGAAACCACTCTTGCACTGAGCTTCTTAGCCAATATGTTAGCGATTCTGGTCTTTCCCACTCCTGGAGTTCCTGTTAGCAAGATTCTCATAGTAGTCAATCATCTTTTTCAGTGCATTGACAGCTCTCGGCGGTGAAGGATAACATGGTATACCGTTTGCTTCCAATACTCTCGAGATAGAGGTAGTGTATTCTCCGCCCATGGTGCAAACGAGTATTGGTTTTTTTGCAAAGTACCTTGCCCTTACCAGCACATTTATTATGGTTGAGTCAAGCCCTATGGTTTGAAGGAGGAGGCATACTATTATTACGTCTATGTTCGAGTCTCTAATCATTGCATTTATTGCTATCTCAAATCTCGAAGTGTTGGCATCGCCTAAGACATCCAATGGGTTGTCAATGTTTACTTCATTCGGTAATATCTTTCTGAGTTCTTCGCTTATCGATTGGTCAAGTTCCGGGATGTCAAAACCTCTCTCTACCAATGAATCCACCAGCATTATACCCAGGCCGCCTCCGTTGGTTATTACCCCGATTTTTCTTCCTTTTGGTTTTGGTTGCGAGAATATTTTTGTGACATCGAAGAGCTCTTCAACGTTGAGTACCTCTATTGCATTTGCCTGCCTGAACACTGCTTTGAAAGAGCTGTAAGTTCCCATGAGTGAAGAAGTATGCGAGGCAATGGCTTTTGCGGTGCGTGTGTTTCTACCTCCTTTAAGGAGTATGACTGGTTTTTTCCTTGCAGTTTTTGAGAGAGTTTCTATAAACAATTTTCCGTCTCTGATACCTTCAAAGTAGCATGCAATTACTTCAGATTCTGGGTCGTTTCCCAAGTACTCAAGTAGCTCTTCTATTCCATAGAGCTTTCCGTTCCCGTAGGAAACAAACTTGTTCATTCCTATTCCATCGTAAGAAGCTAGATCTAGTATGCAACCTCCTATTGCCCCACTCTGCGAGATAAAGGAGATATTGCCTATTTTTGGTCTGCCCATCTTATAAACAGGTAAGAATACTGAGTCCACTCTTTTTTTTGTATAGATTACCCCCATGCAGTTAGGTCCTATGAGCACCATGTTGTTTTTTCGGCATATGTTTAGTATCAGCTGCTCTGTTTCTACATTGCCAGTTTCGGAAAAACCGCTGGTTATCATGATGATTGCCTTCACTTTTTTTTCTGCGCACTCCTGTACCACCTGGAGCACTAGGTCTTTTTTTACACAGATTACTGCACAGTCTACACTTGAAGGTATGTCCACTACTCTTTTGTAGCACTTGATACCGTTTATTTCATCTGTGTTTGGGTTGACTGGATATATGCTTCCGTTGTAGCCGCCTTCTACCAAGTTCTTTAGTATTACATTTCCTATCTTCTGCGGTTCGCGCGAAGCGCCTATTATTGCAATCGATCTTGGTTGAAATACGTATCTAAGGTTTTTCAAATCATTCACCGTTTACTATTTTTACATCGACTATTCCAAAAGAACCTGATTTTTCTAGAATGATCGGATTGAACTCAATTTCTTTTGTGTTTGTTTTAAGCAGTAGTCTGTGGCATTTTACTGCGAGTGAATAGAGTTTCTGCGTGTCTATTGCGTAGTTCCTGTAATTTTTGAGAAGCGCTTTTCCTATCTTTGTGCTCTTTATTACTTCGTTGAACTGTGAGAATGTCAAAGGCATTATTCCATATGATACGTCTCTGTATATCTCAACGAAGATACCCCCCATGCCGAAAACCAATATGTTCTGAAACAGCTCATCTTTCTGCATTCCCATAAAGAGTTCTATTCCGCTCAAGCGTTTCTGAACAACTATTTTGTAATCTACATCTGTGGCCTTAAGGGCGTTGAAGAACCTCTTTGCATCTTCTAAGGAGGTAATCTCTTTTACCAAGCCCTTGTCTGATTTGTGAAGTTCTTTGGCAGCTATGCCTTTCATAAAGAGCGGAAAGCCAAACTTTTTTGATGCTTTCTCTACTTCTTTTAGGTCGTTTACTATGCAGTGAGGACTCAATGAGATCCCAAACTTTTTTAGTTCTGGGAAAACTAACTCTTCGATTGTAGCTTTTCTATAAGCCATGTTCATCACTTGTTTTGTAATAAAAGGACTAGCACTGTTATTATAGTTAGTATTAGGAGAATTATGACTTTCCAGAAATGTTTCTCTAAAAGGTAGTGCGTTTTCGATTCGTAGGTCTTTATTCCTTCAGGTCCACGAGCTTCTTTTTCATCTTGTCTTTTTTCTCCTTCTGTTTTTTCTGGTTTCTCTCGCAGTATTTCTTCTACGTCTTCGTTAGCTTTTTCTTCTGTTTCACTTTTTTGGGCTTCTTGCTTTTCTTGGTGTTTCTGAACAGTTTTTCTTTCACTGTGGGCCTTGATAAAACCGCTTTCAGTGAGGGTAAGTGTTACTGTGTTGTTTCCTGGTTTGTAGTCCAAATAGTGCTGTACGCAGAGCCTGTGAATGTGAACTGCTAGGTCCGTATCTCTGATGTTTAGCTTTTCTTTCAGAGAGTTAAGCTCGCTGAATCCTTGCGATATTACCTTAAGTAGTTCTTTGTCGACTAAATCAAGGTGCTCTGAACTCTTCTTTTCTACCTGCTCCAGAATTTTTTTTGACTTGTCTGTGAGTACTATCTCGTTCATCCCCAGACCTGGTTTAAGGTCTATGAGTCCTTTGAGCTTAAGTGCGCCAACTCTGTTTGCCACTTCAAAAAAGCTTGTGCTGAGTTCAGGGCTCAGCTTTTCCAAGTAGGAATTTTCTTTTTTCTGAGATATCCGAAAGAGTATTATCAGTTCAAAGAAGTCAAGATCTTCTTCTATCACATTGAAATATATTTAGATGATTTTTATAAATCATACACATACTTCTTTTAAAGACTTGCAGAAAACTATAATATTATCTTTTGTTAATAATTAATTCTTTACAGGGGAATGATTTTTTATTAGATTAAAGTTGGTTGAGAGCTATGGCCAGAAAAAAAAGAGATGAAGTAGTTCTTATGATAGATCTTCACAAGTACTATGGAAGCGGAAGTTCAAGGTATCACGCCCTCAAAGGAATTTCGCTCTCTGTTGAGAAGGGCGATTATGTTTCTGTTATGGGTCCTTCAGGTTCCGGTAAATCAACGCTTCTGCACGTAATGGGTCTTTTCGATGATTATGAACAAGGTGAGTACTATCTCGATGGGATAGATGTCAAGTCACTTTCAGAAGCAGAGAAAGCAAAGATAAGATCTCAAAAAATAGGTTTTGTATTTCAGATGTTTTACTTAATTCCTTCTATAACAGTGCTGGATAACATAGTGCTTCCCGGGTTGTTGATAAACAGGCCCAGGGAAGAGCTGGAAAAAAAGGCAGTTGAACTAGCAGAGAGATTCGCCATAGCAGGAGAGCTCAATAAGTTTCCGAATAAGATAAGCGGTGGCCAGATGCAACGAGCCGCAATAGCAAGGGCACTGATAAATGATCCTGCAATGCTTCTGATGGATGAACCCACAGGAAATCTTGATTCTAAGTCAGGTAGCGCAGTTCTTGAACTTGTTGATGAGCTTCACGATGAAGGCAAGACGATAGTTCTCATCACGCACGACAGCAATGTTGCAAAGCGTGCTAGTAGGCTAATAAGAATATTTGATGGTATGATAGTTAAAGAGGAATGATATTATGAACACAAGGAGCTGTTTCCTGATAGCACTTTTGAGTGCTATATGGTTTTTTGGTAACATATTCGCAGACATAAGCGTTACTTCTACTACATTGGTTCCTGATCCCTTACTCGCAGGAGCTAATGGGGTGTTGATAGTAACTGTTACTAACACTGGTAGTATACTTTCTACAGTCGTAATAGACACAGCTTCTATTCGGCCTATAATTGCGGACAACAGGATTCCTATTGGTGACCTTGAGGCAGGTGGAAGTGCTACAGTTTCTATCCCTATAAGGGTCGAGAGCAATGCTGAAACAGGGCTTTACACTCTTAGGATGACTATCTATGGTAGCTCTAAGTCTACAAGCGCTACGAGCGCATCTGGCCAGCTTAAGACAATTACTGTTCCAGTCAAAGTGTTGAATAAGCCACTCATCTCTCTTGAGAGCAAGAGAATTTCGATTGAAAAGGAAACAGAAAAAACTTTTTCAGTGAAGCTACTTAACAAGGGAGGTAAAGCCATAAATACTAAGATCGCACTCGCATCTGATTACTTTGTGCTAGTGAATGGAAATCCTTTGGCAGTCGATGAATTAGTTAATTCGACAGAGATAAACATCACGGTTTATGCCAAGAGCACGCTTTCTGCAGGAAGTGGTGTGATACCTCTCATGGTTACGTATCAAGATTTGCTGGGCAATCAGTATAGTGAGAGCGTTAGTATACCCGTAGACATAACAGAAAAGAAATCTAGCTTTACTGTTTCTACGTTAGTTTCTGAAGTTCGTATGGGGTCACAGAGCGAGATCAAGTTTTTGATAAGGAACACGGGTGATGAAGCCGCAAACAACGTAAGGGTACAGGTTCAGGAAAGCGGGGATTTCACTCCGATAGGTTCTTCAGAGGTTCTTGTAGGAAGCCTCAAGATCAATGAAGAAAAGGAATTTAGAGTTCCTATTGCAGTGGCCCAAGGCACAGAAGGGTTCAAGACATTGAGGCTTAATGTAATCTACGAAGACAGAAACGGGAACAGAAAATCTGAGAGCTATGCAGTTGGTTTGAGAGTAATAGGAAATATGGAGCTCTTGGTTTACACAGATGTTAAGCCAGTTCCTATGGTTGCTGGTAAAGAACACACTTTTGCAGTTATTGTTTCAAATGCGGGAAGTTCTAAGATAAGGGGCTTAGAAGTAGAGCTCAAGACAGATGATTCGTTGATAGTTCTTGATTCATCTGCAAACCAGTTCATCGGTTCGTTAGAGGAGGATGACTTTTCTAGTGTGCAGTACAGGATAATACCTAAGCAAGGTACGAGAAACGCCAATGTCAACGTTTTACTCAGGTATCAAGATGTTTTCAACAACAACGTTGTTGAATCAAAGAACTTTACTCTAAGGGTATACTCAAAAGAAGAAAGCGCTTCATTCAACGGTGAGAGGACAAACAATCTCATCCTCTTCGCAAGTGTGGGATTCGTGGCAGTGCTGATACTGCTTTGGTACTTCAAGTTCAGGAAAAAAGCGGGGAACAGATGAATTATCACGAAGTTTTCAGGTATATTTTCAGCAATTTGTACTACAGGAAGCTTAGGACTGCGCTAACCATATTAGCCATAGTTATCGGAATAGCTGCAATAGTTGTCATGATATCCCTGGGGCAAGGCATAAAGAAATCCATAGATGAATCTTTGCAGAGGTTTAGCCCGAGGACTGTATTTATCGTTCCGGGTGATGTTAGAATTGGTAGTTCTGCTACTGCTCTATCTGGAAAGCTCTACGAGAAGGATGTGAGGGCGCTAGAAAGGATTCCAGAAGTCGAAGCGGTTGCCAGATTAATTACTAGCAGGGCGAGCATAGAGTACAAAGGGACGCAGATAAACGGTGTTATTACAGGTGTAGATCCAGATGTTTTTCTGGTTGCTTCGCCTGCGTTTGAGTTAGAAAAAGGAAGGTTTTTGAAAGAGAATGACCAAAACGCGGTTGTTTTGGGCTACAAAATAGCAAAAGAAGGATTTGATCAACCAGTTGAACTTAATAGCAGGATCTTCATAAACGACAAGCCATATACAGTAATAGGCATATTTAAGGAGCAGCCACAGAGCGTTGGTGGAAACCCAAATAATTTTATACTGCTTCCTTACGACGAAGTAAAGAACAAATTCAAAGCATTTGTTGAAAAGGATGAGGTTTCTTTTCTGAACGTGGTTGTTAGAGAAGGTTATGATGTCAACGAAGTGGCAAGGCGAATGGAAGAAGTTCTCAGAATAAGTCACAAGCTACCAAGAGATGAGAAGGACTTTACTGTGTTTTCACCTGAGCTTATCCAAGAACAGGTAAACAGCATTACAACGATAATAACTGCGTTTCTAGGGAGTATAGCTGCAGTATCTATTTTGGTTGGCGGAATCAACATATCAAACACGATGTTTTCTTTAGTACTGGAGAGAACTAGGGAGATAGGCATACTCAAGGCAATAGGCGCTAAAAATGAAGACATAGCGTTTATGTTCCTTGTTGAGAGTGCAGTTATGTCTCTCATAGGAGGTGTTTTCGGTCTATTAATATCGTTCTTTACAGGAGTCATACTGAGATATTTTTCAGTTCCATACTATACCTCACCTGAGCTCTATGTTGGAGCACTGGTATTTTCCTTCGTGATAGGAATAATTGCAGGGTACCTTCCAGCGAGAAGAGCGGCCAACCTTTCAGCCGTAAGCGCACTCAGATACGAATGAGGTAATTGAATGAAGATTTCAGTCATGCTGTGGTATGTTGTGATCAATATTTCTCACAGGAAGCTGAGAAGCTTTTTGACGATACTTGCAATAGTTTTTGGTATATTTACTATTTCTACAATAGTGGGGATATCGAGAGGTGTTGATGAAGAGGTAAATAACAAGTTGCAGGTTTTTGGCGCGAAAACGATTTTTGTTGCACCTGTACAGGGCGCAAGCGTTGTCCAAAGGGCAAACCAGCTTCAGCCAACTTCTAAGTTTACAATGAGGGACCTTGAAACAGTTAAGAGGATTATAGAAGTCGACAAAGCTTCTTATACACTCATGGGAAGAGCAGATGTTTCTTATAGAGGCAAAAGGGCTACTGCCTTGGTAGTTGGTAGTGAGCCATCAGTAATGGTAGAAATAAACCCGGCACTGGAGATAGCAACAGGCAGAGCGCTAAGGGACAATGATAGAGGAATGGTAGTAGTTGGATCTAACTTTGCAGAAAACTTTTTTGATTCGCCCATAGAGCTCAACTCCAGAATTTTTATATCAGGGAAGCCTTTTCAGGTAGTAGGGATAATCAAGAAGAGCGGTCTGTCTGCAGGAGGTATGAACATAGATGACCTGGTAGTTGTTCATGCAGAAGACGCGAGGGTTTTGTTCGGAGATCTGTTCAGCAGAGATGAAATAACCCAGATGATGCTGCTGATCAAGGAAGGCTATGATGTACAAGAGGTCGCAGAAAAGATAGAGGATTCTCTCAGGTTGCAGAGAAAGATCGGAAGAAACGAGAAGAGCGATTTCACAGTGCTTACTGCAGCAACTGTAAAAAAGCAGGTTGAAGACATAACGAGAAACCTAACGCTCTTTCTTGGAGCAATAGGCATGATCTCTTTGATAGTAGGCGGTTTAGGGATTGCCAATACAATGTTTACTGCAATACTTGAAAGAACACAGGAGATAGGTATTCTAAAAGCAATAGGCGCATCGAACAGGGACGTACTATCTATATTCCTCATGGAGAGCTCTCTTATTGCCTGCGTTGGTGGCATGATAGGTTTTCTTCTCAGTTTAATAGTGGGATTAGTTATTCAGAAGTTCGATATACCTTATGTTATTTCGTTTGACCAGTTAGCTGTTTCTATTTTATTTTCTGTAGTTGTTGGCGCGGTAGCAGGCTACATACCTGCCAGAAAGGCGGCTAATCTCGAGCCCGTTACTGCTTTGCGCTCAGTTTGATTAAAAATCTTGATGTTTTAAGTTGTTATGCGAAGGTCGAGGCAATGTGGACACAATACTCAGAAGGTTCTTCTATATAGCGATAGCTGTATTTTTTTTGATGTATCTCTATCTGAGTTTGTTTGATTTTGCGCTTCTCCAAAGCGGACAGCTAAAGGAAGTATACATTGCTGATTTATCTGATGAAAAAGTAGTCGTCTACAGCAGTGCAGAGCTCTTCTGCAGAGTTTGTAACGCACAAGATTTTTTTCTTCAAAGAGGAAATAACACAATTCAGGTTGACAAAGAAGCACAAAAACAGTGCAGAGAAAGAGATAATTATTCCTTTTATTTGGAATGCGAGGAAAATCTTACACTTTATCTTACAAAGCCAGTCGTTTCTGCAGTCATAGGAATAAGTGGCAACGATTTATCTGTTTATGCGGACACTTCAAACGGAAAGATAGTGGTCTCTTTTGAAGGCAGGATTATCAGAGAAGGCTATGTGAGTGTAGAAATAAGGAACAATGACAAACCAGTAGCTTTTCCAATAACCTATGCATCTGGTAATGATTTTTGGTTTTATCACGAGATATCAATGGAAGATGATAATCATGTAGAAGTTTTTATAAACGGCCAGAAGCTTATTGAAAAGAAGTTGAGTGGTAAGCGAATTGTAAGGCTTGAGTATATTGGTTATCTATTGGTTTTGCTGATTGCTGGCTATAGAAAAAGGATTAAAATCCCAGAGCTTTTAGCGCTTGTTTTGTTCGTGCTGATTTTATCTCATCACCTGTTTGATTTTGCAAAACCATTTGCTCCTCTTGGTTCACTTCTACTAGTAGTCGGAGCAATTATCTATATGTACAGCAGGCCGCAGAGGGAAGAAAAAGCAGAAGTTCTTGCAGTAGTTCCAAAAGTTATTCCTTTTGAGGCAGTGATCTTCTCTTTATTTTTTGTGCTTGTCTTGCTCGTATTAAATTTTAGCATCACAGGAAAAGGTATTTGGAGTTCGTTTTATGTCAGGCATGCCATAACGAGCTATGAAAAGAATACTGTTGATTATTACGATGAATTGAGTTACTTGGGTAGGGGGTTTACCTATCCAAGACCGTTCTTTCAGTTTTTCTCGCTTATAGGGAATCTTACATTTCGGATTGTAGATCCATCGTTATTGCTGATAATTTTAGGACCTTTGTTATCTTTTGGGATATTCCTCATGTCAATTCTTTTATTCAGCGATATGTTTAAGGAGCAAATTGAAAGAACTAATGTGGTTGTTGGTGCAATAGTAGCAACGATATTCTTTTTGTTTAATACGTTTATGTTTTCTACGCTTGCGATGGTTCCGCTTCACGGAATGGCTTATTTCTTGGCCTTTTTAGGCTTCTTCTGTGTTGACAAGAGAATAAGGGTTGCTACTTTTGGGCTGGCGCTGGCTACTCATCCTATCTCAGTGGGCTTGATAGGTATTTTCGTAATCCTTAGATTTTACAATGCGAGACAGGGAATAACTCTTGATTACATCAAGAAAATATTAAATTTCGTCATAACAGAAGGTATACCAGCGTCGCTTGTCGCAATGATATTCTATCTGCCTATATTTGTGAAGTATGGTTTGCCATATGAGATTCAACCAGATATATGGGGCTATTTCATAACTTATGGCATAGGGGGTTTTTTTTACGAATATAATTTCCTGCTGTTTAATTTGTTTTTTGGTACGCTCATGTTTTTGGAAAACCGAGAAACAAAGAAAGATTTGATTGTACTACTAATATTGTTGGCTCTTCTGATGATGTATGTAAGCTATAGGATAAATCTAGTGTTTATGGTAGTGGCTTCATATGTAAGTGGGTTTGGGTTTGCGCGGGCAATTCAAACACTGTCTAAAAAGAAAGCTCTTTTTGAAGTCAAGGTAATTTATGTGCTCACCGGGTTATATCTATTGGCAACGTTAGGAGCGGGTGTGCTTTTAACAGTAGGGACTACACATTACTGCACAGCTGCTTTTACTCAGGATGTTTGTGAGCAACCTTTTAGGTATGTGGCTAACCATACTCTTTACAGAGAAAATGTAGTTGTGAATCCTTATTTCGGACATCTGGCTACTCTGGTTGCACAGAGACCTGTTCTAGCAGATCTATACGTTGAGTACGCAGATGAGGAAAAACTTTTAGAAGCGCAAGAAGTGTATTATAATATAAAAACAGCTAAACAGAAGTTTAATATAAACATCTATATTATGGATGATCTATATATTCCATATTATAATCCAAAAATCAAAGCAGATTTGGCGGGTGAACGTTATACAAAGAAAGGGATATTTTATATCAGAAGAGAGCTAAAAGGATTAGACAGAGTTTATGACAATGGTTTTATGAGAGTTTTCAGAAAATAAATCATCGTGTGGTATGATGAGCAAACAGTTTAGCGTTGTTATTCCAGCTTACAACGAATCCAAGAGAATTGGGTTAGTGATAGAGAGAATCCTGGAGTTCAACAAAGATATCGATAGAAAAGACATAATAGTTGTCGATGACGGGAGCACGGATCAAACAGCAGAGGTTGCAGAGAGCTATGGAGTAACGGTTATGAAGAACTGTAAGAATCTTGGCAAGGGTAACTCAGTCATAAAAGGGATAGAAGCTTCAAGAAATGAATTTGTGGTTTTAATTGATGGTGATGGTCAGCATGACCCAAGACACATACCTAAGCTGATTGAAGCTCTTGATGAGTGTGATTTGGTCATAGGTTCTAGATTTTTACAAAAGAATGAGATCCCTTTTGAGAGGAGGTTCCTTAATTTTGTAGCTTCAGAAGTAATATCTTTTTTTGGTCGGAAGAGAATAACAGATCCTCTTTCTGGCATGCGGGCTTTGAGAAAGTCAAAGTTTAGATTTGAGAAGAACGACTACAGAATAGACTTGGAAATGGTTTTTTATGCTCTCAGAAATGATCTTAAGATAAGAGAAGTCCCAATAAATGTCAAGTACTTTCCTGACAGAAGATCTATGCTCAGCATTACTCCTAGAGGTATATGGGAGATAATAAAGATATATTCTTATCTGCTCTTTTCTTCACTCGGCCTGGTTTTTTCTGAAAAGACCAGGAGGTTTTTTGTGCTTCTTTTTGTGGTTATTCTCTCATTTGCGTTCGTGGTTTTTTCCTATTTTTTGTTTGAATACTCCAATACTCTTCACTTGAAGATATTGACCGGATTCCTATTGCTTGTTTCTTTTCCTGGGCTAATTTTCAACTCTATGACAGCTTACTACTACTATAGGAGTAGTGATTACAGGTTGCCTGCGTTTTCTGGTAGACTGCAGAACAAGAAGAAAGTTGCAGTAGTGGTCACTTCTTACAATGAAAACCCTGCACTGCTCAAGAAGACTTTAACGAGTTTGCTTACGTTGGATTATCCTCGAGAACTGCTCAGATTCTATCTTCTTGACGACTCGACGGACGAAGGGATTATAAGAGAAATGGAGAGATTCTGTAAAGAAAAAGATATAAAGTATCTACATAGGGATAAAAGAGACGGCTACAAAGGGGGCGCTATAAACGCATTCGTAGACAAATGCGAAGAAGATGTTGTCGCAATATTTGACGCGGACGAGGTGCTTATAGATAGGAGTTTTTTGAAAGAATTGCTTCCATTGTTTGAAGACGGTAAAGTTGCTTTTGTGCAGACTACCAAAAAGTACTCCAATAAAAACGTGTTCAGCACAGCCACGGATAAGACATATTCTCTTTTTTACGACTTAGTTCTTCCAGCAAGATCTGTGGAGAGGAATGCAGTTTTTTGCGGTTCTTGTGCAATAGTGAGGACCAGTGTCTTGAAGCAGGTCAAGATGCCGGCTTCAGTTACAGAGGACGTTGCATTTTCCTTAAAGGTTCACGAGCTAGGCTATGAGAGCATTTACGTGCACAAGACATATGCAATTGGAGAAGCTATCGAAAGGTTTTCATCATTCTGCAATCAGCAGTACAGATACATGTATGGCAACATGGAGATATTAAAGATCTATATACGGTCTTTGAACCGCCTAAATTTCAGCAACGCGATAAACTATTTTATGCACATATTTAGCATGCTCTACATATCTATTGTTCAGATAGCAATAGCATTTCTTTCTTTCGTGATTGCGTTTTCTGACATCAGAGTCGTTTCTTCGCTTCTTTACGATACGTTTGTTCCTGTAGAGTTTAAGATTCCACAAGACGCAATAGGAATAATGTCTATAGTTCTTATGTACTTAAGCATATTGCTGTTTTCGAAGTTATATTTCAGCAGTTATAGGTACGGTTTTTTCGTTTTTATCCTCAATTTTGCAGTTGCATTCGTGAGAGCAAAAGCTGCTATAGACAGTTTAATGAGGAAGAAAGTTTTCTTCAAGACTGCCAGGGAAGAAGAAAGCAGATCGATTTTACACGTTTTTCTAAAATTCGCAAAGGCAGAAACGCTTTTTTCAGCAATGCTCTTGATAGGTGGGTTATATGCGTTTTCTGTTTCTAATTATCTTGGAGGTTTCTGGCTCTTATGGTACTCTCTACTCTTCGGAACTACTTTGCTCCTTGCGTGGTTTTACAGGTGAGATTGAATTAGCGGGCCCGACGGGATTCGAACCCGCAACCTTCTGGTCCGAAGCCAGACGCTCTGTCCGTTGAGCTACGGGCCCTGTTTAAAAACTGTTTAATGAATAAATTCTATTCGATAACTTATGGTTAAAAAGATAAGATATGTCTTCTTTGATCTTGATGATACTCTTTTTCCTACTAGCGTTTTTGCTGAGCTTGCCAGAAAAAATGCCATAAATGCAATGATTCAACAAGGACTGAAGAGTGATCCAGATACAGCATATAGAGAATTGCTCGCAATAATAAAAGAGATGGGATCTAATTATCCTCTGCACTTCAATATACTCTGCGAGAGATTTAATAAAAAGGTTGAAAGCAGGATAGTCGCAGCAGGTGTTATAGCGTATCATAACACAAAAACTACTATATTGCCCTTTACGAATACATATCTTACTCTGGTTAAGTTGAGAGAATCTGGCTACAAAATCTATATAGCGACAAACGGAAGTCCTTTGAAGCAGTGGGAAAAAATACTCAGGCTTAAGATAGACTACTTTTTCGATGACGTATTTATTTCAGAGGAGCAGGGGCTTGAGAAAAGCAGGGAGTTCTTTGAATATATATTAAAGCAAAAAGGTTTGGATCCGGAAGAATGTATCATGATTGGAAACAGTCTTGATGTAGATGTTTTTCCTGCACTGGCTTCAGGTATGGATGCAATGCTAGTTGACCACTATAAAAGATTCCAAAAGCTTAAGGAACATTCTGTGAGAGAGGAAGGAAAAAAATACTTCATATGCAAGCTGAATAGACCAGAACTCTACGAGCTTGGTTTCTGTAAACTAGAAGGCGAGTGTCCAAGCAGTGTTTGCTATTCCATAGTAGAAGAACTTTTATACATTCTTGATTATCTAGAAATCCTATAATTACTGTAGCGGTGATGAGAGATGTGGTATGGAAGTAAGAAAGACACAGTTAAGGATGATCAGGAAGAAAAGGAAAAGAGCATTCAAAAGCTTAAGGTAATTGCGTTGGATACTCTGAGATATGCTAAGCAGTCTTTGATGGTTGGTAAGCAAATACTTGAGTATGTAGAAGGAATAGAGGGCTTTATCAACGAGAAAGGTTGTTTGCCTGCATTTCCAGTAAATGTCTCTATAGATGAGGTAGCAGCCCATTACACCCCACAGAGAAATGATACGCTAGAATTTACAGAAAAGATGGTAGCAAAGATTGACATAGGAATAGCGTTGAATGGATATGTCGCAGATTTTGCCTTTACCTGTGACTTTAGCGATACACATCAAGATCTCCTGGAAGCTAGCTCTTCTGCACTTGCAGTTGCACTCGAAGAGGTTAAAGTTGGAATGCCTATAGGTGAACTCGGAAGAGTAATAGAAGAAAATATACGCGCAAAAGGCAAAAAACCAATAGCTAACCTTTCTGGGCACATGATAGAAAAAAACTGTCTTCATGCAGGAGTCAACGTTCCTAATGTGGCTTCGTCGACTAGTGAAACGTTTGAAAATGACAAGCTATATGCCCTGGAGCCGTTTGCGACTGAAGGAGAGGGTTATGTAGAAGAAAGAGATCAGGTGGAGATATTTTCTGTTTCAGATCATATAACAATGCCTAGGATGAGACACACAAGAGAAGTTCTTAACTTTTTGAAGAAAGAGTACCCAAACTTTCCTTTTGCGGAGCGCTGGCTCTACAAGAAGTTCGATTCAAGGCTGGTAGTTGCGACTGCGCTAAGAGAGCTCATGCTCAGTGGTGCGATAAACCTATATCCTGTCCTTGCAGACAAGGGCTTGGTTGCACAGTTTGAAACAACAGTGTGGGTCAGAGAGAATGATGTAGTTCCTCTAATTGAAGTTGCAGAACTTTTGAAGTAGGTATTCTGATGGAACCAATATTAATAAAGAATGGAGTTTTGTTGGATTGTTTTGGATTAAGGAAAGGAACCCTTTTAGTGGCAGAAGGCAGGATAGCAGATGGTTCTGACAAGACAGGTATAGTGATAGATGCTACAAGAAAGCTGGTACTCCCTGGATTTGCCAACTGCCATACTCATGTTGCGATGTCTGTTTTCAGAAATTATGCAGACGATATGCTTCTCCAAGAGTGGCTGACGCGCAAGATATGGCCTTTGGAAGCCAAGCTTACTCCTGAAGTTGTAGAGTATGCTTCGTTGCTTTCTTGTATTGAGATGCTTAGGTGCGGTACCACGCTTTTTAATGACATGTACTTTCATTGCGAAGCGATAGCCAATGCAGTTAGGAAGACTGGTATAAGGGCAGTCATCGGCTATGGGATGGCAGATTTTTTTGATGAAGATAAGATGATAAAAGAACTCAAAACAGCTGAGAGATACGCAAGGATGTTTTCAGAAGAAGGAAATATCTCATTTGCAGTATGCCCGCACGCCATCTATACGTGTTCTGGAGAGCTAATAAAAAAAGCATATGAGTTTGCGAAAGAGCAGAAGCTGATTTTTCACATGCACGTTTCTGAAACAAGAAGAGAGGTCTTCGAATGTATTGAAAAGCATTCCAAGAGACCTTTTGAATATCTCTCAGGTCTAGGGGTCCTGAAGAAAGGTGTTTTTGCACATGCTTCGTGGGTATCGCTGAAAGAGATAGATCTGTTAAAGACTTCAGAAGCAAACGTGGTCCATTGCCCGGTTAGTAATATGAAGCTGGCAAGCGGTGAATTATCTCCAGTTGTCGATATGCTAGAGAAAGGTGTGAATGTTGGATTTGGTACTGATGGTCCTGCGAGCAACAACACCTTAAATATTCTTGAAACCGCGAAATTTGGCGCAATTCTGCAGAAGAATCAAAGGTGGAATCCGAGAGTGATGGATGCAAGATCAGTTTTTGCTATGCTGACAAGCAGCGGATACAGCATACTTGGGCTGAAGGGCGGAACGCTAGAAAAAGGCATGCTTGCAGACATCGTTCTGGTCGATCTGCAAAGACCTGAATTGATTCCTTTTGCAAATCCATACTCAATGATTGTGTATTCTAACGTTTCTCCATGTGTAGATGGAGTAATCGTAAATGGTAAACTACTCATGGAGGATAAGAGATTTTTGATTTTTGATGAACAGGACTTTCTCGAAGCTTCAAATAATGTCTTGGAAGGCTTTTTACATGAGTGCCAGGAGGCAAAACAAGAAAAATAGGAAGAGAAATATCAAGGCTGTTTGTGTGTTCATTTTCTGAAGTGAATTCAGAAGGTATAAATGGACTGCCACCATAGAAATTAGGAAGAGTGCATAGGGTAGGATTAATAAGGTGTTAAAAACTATTAGGCCAGAGCTCAACTGCGCTAAGGGGATTCCAATGGTAAACGCTGAGAGAGTATTTAAATAGATTTTTTGCAGAGGTTCTTGGTGGTTATCGTTTTCCAAAGCGTGACGTGATAGACAAAAGAGCATCGATAGCAAAGAAGTTGCACTGCCAAGGATTATCACAGAAAAGGTGAATACGCTTATACCCAATCCACTAGAAATGTTTTCGCTCAGGTTTACTATTAGATATCCCATTACCAAGATGATCGAAATCAATACAATCGTAGCAAAAAAGTTCTTTATTATCTTTGATATGCTTGTTTCCTGAAGGGGACGGGTCAACTCAGTTGTCTTTTGTCTCTCTGATGTTGCCAAGTAGAGAAGAAACAGTAGGCAAAGCAAAAGGCTTTCAATAGGGGATATGTCTCTACCTGAGATGATGAATAATATTGTTATGATTAGTGCAAGCCCCAGAAGAGTAGTTCTCTTCAGGCTTTCGGCATTAAGCTTAAGATTCTTTATAGTGGTAATAAACGGTATCACTACCAGAAAGTTTGTTATTGCTGAACCTATGAGTATTCCAAAGACAGTGTCAGTTTTAAAAAAGAGTGCGACAGGTATGACTACTGCTATGGTAGGCAAAACCTCTGCAAACCTCAGCAATACAGAACCCAGAACCAGCCTATGTATCTTGGTAGCGGTAACGAAATTGTTCATGAGAGATAGAACAATGTAGTTCATGTAGCCCATCAGCAAGAGCAAGAGTATTAGAAGAAGTGTTTCTAGCAGAATCATCATCAAAGTATTCTTGTTTACGGTTTTTTATTCTATCTCTAACTGATAGCTGAGAAAACCGGCGATTCCAAAAGTTTTAAACATTTCTCCTGCCTCTGAACCTTGTTCAATGATGGTTATGGGAATGTTTCTTTCTATGACCAGGTCCAGAAAATCACGCACGTCTTTTTTTTCTAGGAGTTCTTCGTGAATGATTACGTGATTTAAAGCGTTTAGTTCAAGCGCTTTTTTGGTCTGAACAATTCCATACGTTATGTCTTTTTTTTCTTTGCTGAGGTGGGTTATAAAAGCATTTACGAGCTTGTTTTGTTCAATCAGAGGGTATCCTTTCATTATATTGGCTATTTTTTCTGAATTCAGCAGTTCCCTAAGCCCGCCTTCTTCAGAATAAGAGACATTTTCTATTGCTATTGTTAGCTTGTTGAAGCTGCTTTTTATTCTTTCTGCAATTTTCTCTTTAAAACTGCCTGGGCCAGCTATAATTAAGGTACCTTCTGGTTTGGTGTTTTTTAAGTAGTTGATTATCTTTTCTTCGTATCTCTTTATTTCGTCTTCGAACTTTTCAGAGCTTTTGCGTGTCTGGGAAAAAAATTCGGCTTTTTTTGTATATCCTCTTGGAGATATTACTGCAAGTAGTGCAGAGTGCTCGTCGATTAGTAGAACGGTGAACAGAGCTTTTGATGATTCTTTTACTGCCTTTTCTATCACCTTTAAGTATATTTTGTTCCATTCGCTTTTCGTGATATCAAATGCTTTGTTTAGCTCTATTTCCAAAGAATGATAGCTGTGTAGCTGAACCAAGGAGTCATCTGCTTTGGTTATCCTACCTAAGAGCTTTATGCTCTTCGAATCTTCTATTAACTCAATCTTTTCTACCTCTATTTCAATGACCATAGATTTTCTTTCAGAGTCAGTCTCGTTTACCTTTATCTTCCGAAAGCTCCTTGTTCTTACTCTATCCCCTTTTTTTATTATCTTTAGAATAAAGTGTAGATCGTTTACTGTTTCAGCCACGAGGGAGACTGTGTTGTCTCTTATCTTGAGGAGTTTCATTTAACATCACACGACCATTTAAGAACGATTATAAATAGATCAGTTCATAAAGCATTCATTGACTACCAAAAATGCAGTTTTTTAGTGCATTCTTGTGTAGCAAAAGCAGAAAAGGTGTAAAAAGTGGACGAAGAAACATCGACGATAGAAAGAAAGCTCTATCCTGCAGTCTGTTCTGATTGCGGGGCAGAGACGAAAGTTCCTTTTGAGCCTCAAGAAGGCAGGCCTGTGTACTGCAGGGACTGCTACACGAAGAGGAGGAACTTCAGAGGACCAAGAAGAAACAGCAGGTTCTCTAAGTAGAGTCAGTGCAATTTTTAACAACCAAAATCCAAATTGCTCTACTTAACATAAGGTTTTTTTATTTATTTGCAAGATAATCTGCTATATTGCGTTTTCTAATCCAGCGAGGTAGGGTAGCTTGGAGTGCCCGCCGGGCTCATAACCCGGAGATCGATGGTTCAAATCCATCCCTCGCTATAGTGTTATGCTCGCGTATGCTACTACGTTTTCAAAGTCTTTTGTGGTGTATCCTGAATTGGTATACATGTGAAGTTTTGGCTCGGGATTAGGTGTTTTTTTTGCCAATAAAGTTACAACTGTTATGGGGCCATAACCGCATATTGTAAGCGATTTTTTTTCTACTAATGAATGGAAGCCTTCAGCGTCCAGCTTAAGGATTTTTTCTATTGCTTCTCTATCATGCTTTTCTGCACGCAGAGCACTTTCGTAATGCGTAAAGTCTGACGAAGCTAGAAACAAAACGTTTTTCGTTTCAAGAGAAGAAAGTGCATTAAAGAGCTCTCGGCAGGTCTGTAGTGATTGACTGCCCATACAGATGCATGTTATTTTTGCGTCAGGATTAAGGTACTGTATGAAGGGAATCATTACTTCTGCAGAATGTTCATAGAGGTGTGCGCTTTCATCTAACGTTATTCTTTTGTTCTTCTGAAGTTGAGATATTAACTCTCTGTCGGGGTTGATAATTCCCAGGGGTGTTTGCCAAGGAATTGATGAGAGTGAGAGTTCATAGCCAATTCCTGTATGGTTCGGGCATATGATTATTACTGTAGTTTCTTGGTTTTCAATTCTTTTGCTCAGTGCTTTGAATGTGTGGGCTGCGCAGAAGCCAGAGTAGATGTAGCCTGCGTGCGGGGCTATTCCTATGGAAGTTTCTAGTTGATGAGATGAAGCTGTTTCAATTGCGTGTTCTATGAATTTCTGGAGGTTTTTTTTATCATCAGGATAAAAGGTGCCTGCGACTGCAGGTCTTCTTATTTGTTCATTGTTCATACGTTTTTTCATCTCTTTACAGCAAAACAACGTTGATAAATAGATTTATAAAATTTGCTTTAGTATTAAAATCAATTCGTTTAGGTGGTCGTGATGGTGCTGAAGGGCTATAGAGGCGATGTAGGCATAGGAACATTGATAGTGTTCATAGCGATGGTTTTAGTAGCTGCGATAGCTGCAGCAGTTTTGCTCAACGTGTCTGGGATGCTGCAGCAGAGAGCGAGTGCGACTGGAAAGGAGACTACAAAACAAGTTTCAAGCAACATAATAGTTACGGGCATAAGTGCGTTTGTAAATCTTGGTAGCAGTAGTGAGATCGAGAACATTACAATCACTCTAAAGGCAGCTTCTGGATCAGGAAGAATCGATCTGCGCAACATGCTGATAAGAATGGATAACGGAGTTAATGAGATTAAGCTGACATATAATTCTTCTTGTGCAGGTTATAATAAAGATACTTCAGTAGGTAGTTGCTATACAATGGTTGCACAAGTAGATCCCAATGGTGTATTTTCAGCTGCAAATCCAGTCATAGATCCGAATGCGATAGTAGATGTCAAAGTGACAAATCTTAGCACTGCAAACAATTTTGCCCTAGGTACGAGGAAATCTTTATCAATAACATTAATACCTGAGATTGGAACGCCTTATAATATAGAGGTTAAGACGCCAGAAGTGTATACAGGACCAGTTCATATACTCTATCCCTAAAAAATAGATCCTATTTTTTTTTGTTTTAAACTCTGATGACTTCTACAAAGAAATTCTTTTCAATGGATAGTTTCCTATTCTAATGGCATCGATAGGTTTTTATATGTTATATGTATTTATGAATTAGATTCGATTTAAAATTTCGAAGGTGGTCTTGATGGTGCTGAAGGGCTATAGAGGCGATGTAGGCATAGGAACATTGATAGTGTTCATAGCGATGGTTTTGCTCAACGTGTCTGGGATGCTGCAGCAGAGAGCGAGTGCGACTGGAAAGGAGACTACAAAACAAGTTTCAAGCAACATAATGGTGCAGAACATTGTTGGAAATACATCTGTAAATGGTAGAATAGAAAATCTTTCTATAACGATAAAGGCAGCAGCAGGATCTGGTAGGATAGACATAAAAAACATGTTGATAGAGATAAACAACGGTACTAACGAAGTTAAGCTGGTAGTTAGGCAAGGTTCGTGTGGTAGTACACCTACCAGTACAGCATTTACAGTTACTGAAAGAGTAGACCCGAACAATGTTTTAGACACAAGCACGTGTACACTGGTAATTGATAGTTCTACGCTAGCAGACATAAATGTTGATCTTTCAAATTCTTTACTACTAACGCGTGGTACTCTAAGCTTAAGGCTAATTCCAGAAGTCGGTGCGCCAATTTCGCTCGAGTTGAAAGGGCCTGAAGTAATAAACGCAGGCGGAGTCTACAGACTCTATCCATAGCTATTTGTTCTTTTTTTTCTATTTTTTCTTTTCTAATATCGCATTCATACTTAATAGATAGCTTTATATACATTGTCTGCATATAGCTTTTAGATTTATCTCAGAGTGCATATTGGTGGTCTTGATGGTGCTGAAGGGCTATAGAGGCGATGTAGGTATAGGAACATTGATAGTGTTCATAGCGATGGTTTTAGTAGCTGCGATAGCTGCAGCAGTTTTGCTCAACGTGTCTGGGATGCTGCAGCAGAGAGCGAGTGCAACTGGAAAGGAGACTACAAAACAAGTTTCAAGCAACATAATGGTGCAGAGCGTTGTGGGCAGGTCACCATCAGGACAATCTAACATCACAAATCTAACGTTGACTATCAAAGCAGCTGCAGGTTCTGGTAAAATAGATTTTAGAAATCTGCTTGTAGTGGTAAACAACGGTACCAATGAAGCTAAACTTGTGACTAATGTTAGCTGTGGTAGTTCTCCTTGTCGTTGTTCTACTGCAAACAATACTATCTTCGGTGTTGTTGAAAGAGTCGATCCTAACAATGTTTTGGATCCAGATACATGCACTCTTGTGATGGATAGTTCGACGCTTGTAGATATAAACCTCTATGTAAATCGGAGTGTTCTGAATCAACGTGGTTTCATAGAGGTGCAAATGATTCCTGAAGTTGGATCGCCTGTAACGATTGAGATAAAAGGTCCAGAGGTCATAAGACCCGATTCAATATATCAGCTATATCCATAGAATTCTTCTCTTGACTGAAGATAACTTTTTATATTTCAAATTCTTTTGTGTAGTTGGTATGCTGTATGGGGTTTTTGGATAGTCTTAAGAATATGTTTTCAAAGCCTGAGAAAAAAAATGATTTAAAGGTTACTGTGATTACTGCGCCGACAGTTATGCCTACACAGCAGGCCAGTAAGCCCAAGCTTCAAGCTGTGCAACAGCCAATTCAGAAGCAGACTGAACAGCAACAGCAAGGTAGTGGCTTCAAAGAAGTTCCTCTTTCCGCCGGTGTCGATGCCTCGACGATTAACAGGATAACTGATTTAGAATCAAAGGTCCAGAAGCTTGAGTTAGAGTTTGGTAAACTCAGCAAGGACCATGATAACGTAAAGGCAAAGCTCAGTGAGATAGATGCAAGATTGGTAGAAATGCTTTCTATGTATGAACTCATATCCAACCAGATGAATCCTTTCGTTGGTGATTCTCGTTCACTTCAGGGTGCTGTAGTTGATCTGCAAAAGGAGACAACTAGGCTGAGAGAGGAGTTTGAAAACCTTAAGGCCAACACTGACAGCAGCTTGAAAGAGCTGAAGGACAAGCTAAATATTTTGACTAATGATGTCAATCTGCTTGCGGTTTCCAGAGTCAATGTCGGTGCTGTGGTTAAAGGGATAATCAGTAAGAAGAACACAGAAAAGCAGAGAAAAGGCATTCTACAGCACGTCATAAACGAGGTTGAAAAAAAGAAGGAGGTGAAAATGAATGAGTAATGACGGTATAGATGTTTCTCCTGTTGATACAGGCAATCCGCAGACTGAAGTGGCTAAGAGTGAATCTGAGTTTGTTAATGAAGAAACCCTAAAAAAGATATTGAACACATATAGGAGCAAGCTTCCTTCTGCCGTGATCACCGAATTGTATGAATCTCTTAAGACCATGGACCTTACGGAGGAAGAGGTTGTGTCAATAGCAAACGAAGTAGTAAACAAGTATGTCCACGGTTCTCGAGAAGAACTTGAGCACATACTGATGCGGTTGCAGAGAAGCGACATGCTTCTGAAAAACATTACTGAGAAAATAGAGATGATTGCCAAGGCTTTGGAGGAGCGCAAGGAGGAAAAATCAGTTAATCCAAGCGGCAGACAGGAAGAGATAAACTTAAAAGTAGATGCAGTTCAAACAAAGCCAAATGAGGGTATTTCATCAGGAAGCCAGAAAATCGAAGGGGTTCCTAACGTTTTTATAATGGATAACAGGAGCCAGGCAAAAAAGTCGTTTGAGGAGCCCATGGAAAAGGTGGATTTTGAAAGCAAGGCTGCGAAAATTAGGGAATACTCAAAAGAAAAAGAAGAAAAAAAGGAGGATGCAACGGAAGAAGAAGAGTATAGAAAGCCGTTGTTGAGCGCCATAAGAAAAGATCCTTTCTCGATGGCAGTTTTGATGCGTTGGATAGAATTTCTTTTGAAGAAAGTAGGCAATGAACGCCTTTCAGATGTTTTGGATTACTACCTGGATATAGGGTGGATATCTGAAGAGGTTGTTCTGCAGATACTTACCTATGCAAAAGGAATGGAAGTGCAAGCAGAAAAGGGTGCAAGCAGAAAGCTTGCTCCAGAAGACCACTTCAAGACGTTGCTGTTCATAGAAAAGCTGAGGGGTACTCCCATAGATAGATTGACTCTTACTAAGATGGAAAGAGAATTATCTCTCCTCTCTCAGAAATCTGAGGACTACGAGGATATCTATGGGCTATAGCGTAATAGCTGCATTTGCGATACTCTTTATAGCAATATTTTCAATTCTTCTTCTTGTTTATTCCCAAATGGAAAACAATTACATGATGATAGTAAAGGCAAATCAGGATAGAAGCCAGCTTGACTCCAAGCAGTTGGAGCACCAGAAAGTGGAGATAACAGCTATAAGCGTGGAGGGCAGTTGCACTGGTACTCATGCATTAAAAATAAACGCAAGCAATAAGGGTAGCTTGGTCATTAACCTTGAAAAGGTCCAAGTACTTCATGATGGTGTTTTTGTATCTCATACAGCCACGGGCGGTTGGGTTCCAGCGACAAGCGTAGTAATAACAGTTCCAAATCTTCCTCCAGTTTCGCAGAATACCGTTCACAGAGTAAAGCTGCTGATGGATTCAGGAGCAGCAGTTTATGGTTCTTACACTTGCATATGAGAGGCTGAGCTGATTGGCCATATCGATAACTACGGCAGAGGTCATTCTTTTTATAGGTCTTCTGATAGTTCTCTCAGTAGTAGTGCCTATGTTTTTGAAGACCTTCGAAAGCATACAACAGCAACAAACAGAGAAAACGAAAATGGAGTTCTATCATAAGTCGTCCAGGATAATGATCGTAAACGATGAATGTTCTTTCTCTGTACAGCCAATGGTCTATGTGAAAAACACTGGTAATATTCCTCTGAGCTACAAGGACGTTAGTGTGCTTTCCAACGGAGAGCCTCTACCGATAGCTAATTACTATAAGGTATCTGGTGGTATGCTGGTGCCTTTGGGCGACCAAGAAGCATGGGAACCAGGGGAGATACTGGCGCTTAACGTTTCTGTTCAAATACCAAATGGGAGCATAAAGGTTATTGGATCTTACGCTACTGAAGATACTTTGTACTTTACCTCATTTGCTTGCGAAGCAGAGCTCAAGATTACAAATGTATTGCGCAAGTGTCCCATGATGGATTCTTATATCTGTGTGGGCACTTGCAACTCTACTAACTTTGGAGACTCAACAATACTTGTTTTTGGAGGAAATGCCACTCCACCACATGACCAGTACGAGATATATCTTTTCTATGATCTCTCAGAAATACCTCCTTATTCGCATATTAAAAGTGCCAAACTGAGAATGATTAAAGCAGGTGGCGATTATGATCCCGGAAGTACGTCAGGCTCAGGTATGTATATAGCTTTAGTTACTTCTCATTGGGATGAGCAGACACTGACGTATGAAAACAAACCTGAGTGGGAGCTATATAACCTCCTAATCCCTTATAATGTTTCTGACCCAATAGGTAAAGAGTATGTTGTTGACAATGATAACTTTTTAGCAGAAATACTTAACGATGCTGTTGAATATGGGGCTTACCCGTACTATGGCTTCAGATTGGTAAATTACAAAATTTTGCAAGGGGATGTCGGAGGAAATATTATCTATTCTTATATGCCTATCATAGTATTCAATTCTTCAGAAGCATCCGAGGGATGTATAGAGCTGGAGCTTGAATACGAGCCATCTGAAGTGTGGCCAATGCTTAAGTATGAAGCAAGAAGAAGCGCTAGCGCTCGATATGCTTCTCCAGCTAATAATGAAACTGCATGGATATTTACGGCACAGCAAAGTTTGTATTCATCGCCGATTATCATCGGAAAGGATGAGATGGTATATGTTGTTTCAAGCGATGGAACAACTTCAAAGCTCTATGCAGTGAACTATACCTCAGGCGTGCTAAAATGGAACGCTAGTTTAAGCGGAGTTATTACAGCCACGCCTGCTTATGATGGACAACAAGTTATATTACCGTTTGGAAATTCTATATTATCTTATATTAGCAGTGGAGATTATACTTATAAAACGCTAGATGTTCCAGGAAAGATAGATGTATCTCCTGCAGTTTACAACGGCAGAGTCTATTTGGGATCTAATGACTATTTGACATATCAGGGATTGGTTTTTGCGACAGATGGCGCTTACAACATTGTTTGGAGTCAACCTGTAAAAAAAGTTATCGACTCGCCTGCAGTTTCGAGCAAGTTAGCTTTATATCCTGTTGAGGATGTTTCAGGTTTACCTAAGATCATCGCTTTTAGCACTTCTAAAGGTACAAAGGTTTGGGAGTTTTTATCCCCAGATGGAGACTATTGCAGCGGATTGACAGTGCCTGCAGTAGCGCAGAATAGTGTGATAGTTGGCGCAAACTGCAATAATGGAGGATATATCTATAAGATAAATGCTTCGAATGGTCAGCTCTTGGTAAAGGGTACATATGAAAACGGACAAATTACTTCTTCTCCGGTCACTAATGACTACCTTGTATACTATATTGTTTCTAATTCTTCTCATTCGACGCTGTATGCAAAATCATTGGATAGTTTTAACACTCTTTGGAGTTATACTGTTCCTGGGCAGGTGGTTTCTTCTCCTGCGGTGACAAAAAGCTCAATAACATTTGGTACTACCAATGGAGTGCTCTACTCTTTAAAGGATACAGATGGTCAATTTTTGTGGAGTTATAATGCTTCAGGAAGCATAATAGGAAGCATAGCAGGTGGAGAATCTGTCATTGTTTTTGGAGCAGGAAACAAATTGTACAAAATCAACGGTACGTCGATGACGATTGATGAGCCGCCAGATATTTTTTGTCATCAGTTCTCACCAAGGGCCGGAGAGGAAAATACTTTTGAAGGAGATATATTTGATGATAAAGAGATATCTGGATACATATTTTCGTTTGATAACTGTACGGGGCAGTACTATGATCTTACGTGGATGCCCTCAGGATCAAGATATCAGTATGTAAATGTCGCGAGGTATGTAAACTCTACTATAGGCTGTCAGGTAAGATGGATCATCTACGCAAATGATTCTTCAAATCAGTGGTCGAGCAATCAATGTAGTGGCTACACATGGGTTGATTTTACAGAAGAGCTTTATGGTGATTGGCCAAAGTTTATGAAAGATTTGAACAATACAGGAACGGGAAATGGACCCGCAAGGTTAAGGCTTTTGTGGTGGGGAAATACATCTTCAAGAGGTATATACGGGAGCCCGATAATAGTAGAGGATAGGGTTTATGTTGCCTATAATAATGATACTCCAGGTATTGCTGTTTATAATGCCACGAACGGTTCACTAATAGCGCTCTACAGAAATGCTTCGATGAAAAACATATCAGTTAGCATGTTATACTATCATAACGAGCTGTACGCAGTTGGAAATGACGGAACTTTCTATGCTTTTAACGCGAGCTGGCCTGCTGCAAATCTTTCGTTGTTGTGGCAGGTATCTCTCTCTTCGCAACCAAGCGGAGCCATTTCTATTTATGATGATTATGTTCTTGTTCCGCTGAGTAACGGGGACGTCAAGGCAGTCAGTAGAAAAAACAAAGCAGTTGCTTGGACTTACACTTCGCCTAGTGCAATTACCACTCCAATCGCGGTTCACAATGGACAGTTGTTTTTTGGAGATGGTGCAGGAAGGTTATATACTCTTAACATGAGTGGTGTGCAGCATAGGATGGATCTTCTGGGTAAGGCAGTAACAGGAGGACCTGTGGTTTACGGGGATAGGGTATATGTAATTACTGCTAATCAGAGCGGAAAGTCTGCCAATCTCATAGGAATAAGAAGAGCCAATGGAAATGTAGAGTTGAACGTTAGCTTGGGTGCCTATAATTATTCACATGGAATTGCGTTATACAATGATTTGATAGCGACGGCAGGGAGAAATGCTTCAGGTAGTGGAGTGCTTGCTCTAGTTAATGCGACAACAGGTAACATAATAAATATTATTTCGTTCGCTAGTCCAGTAAATTCATCTCCTGTTATCAGCCAGACCCAGCAAGGGATTTATGTATACGTAGGACTTTCAAATGGTACTGTTATGGCATATTCTTCTGTAGGTTCCCTTATTGAGTTATATTCTTTATCTCAAAACCTTACGGGCCATCTGGCGCTTGCAAGAGAAGTTCTATATATTACCACAGCCAACGGCTCACTTATAGCGCTCAAAGATTTACCCACAGAACCAAGGGTGTGTGCTTTTAGGTCTAGGCCTTGGCAGCAGTACATGTACAGCGGAGAAGGGTATGGATATAATCCTCATTCTTACGTAGAGAGCTACTCTGGCATCGCGTGGGAAATTTCAGGTTCCGGTTATGGTCAGGCGCTGATAGACAACAGGTATGTTTTTACTGCGAACAACACACATCTCATAAAAATCAACGGGAGCAGTGGGGTCGTAGTAGAAACGCTTCCTCTCTGGTTTAATCAATATCTTCCTCAAAACGTTTCAGAGTACCAGAAGCTCTATGGAATAGTGACCCATGGAGATCGCTATTATCTCGCAAACATATCTTCTGGTTATGATTATCTAACTGCAAGAAACATAGTAACAAATAATGTTCTGTGGTCAACTTCGCTCAGTAAGTACTACAGCACTGATCAAACAGTGCTTTTCTTGAGGAGAAAGGGCGTATACCTTATAGGCTTGAAGGAAGCTGATATCTGTAAGGAGCCTTATGAGTCGAGCATTGAAGATCTGCACAAAATATGTGTAGCCAGATATGAATACTCTACAGGTTTACAGCTATGGGAGAAGTACAACTACTCTGGAAAACTCAGCACAGGAGAACCAAGAAGCGTTTACAGGTCAAACGTTTTTCCCACTATAAGTGGCAAAACGCTGTATGTTTTCGTTAGCAAAGATGTAAGTGTTTCTAACCCCCGTTGCATGAGCAACAGCAACATCTGTGTAGGGAACTTAAACAGGTACAGCTTAGCAGATGGAAAAAGATATCCAGGCATTAATTATGATGCGATGATGTACTACGATGATGTTGACTATGAGGCTAAGATAGATAATAACATTTCTTATCTCATTACTCACGACATGAGTAGTGTGGTTTACTATGGACAGGAGTATCCGGATTTCTTGGTAGATGGAAGGAGAATCAACGACAGCGTTTCAGTATTGTATATCCCAGGAGAACAAGGGGTCTACTACAACATTTCTTCGATAGCGTATGCGTATGACCCTGTTTACAAAGTGTTGATAGTGCCTGCAGATAATAAGGTGATGGCATTTAATATTACGAGCGGAGCTAACATATGGAACTTTACAAAAACAGGGGTAATGTTCTCTCAGCCAGCTGTCTCTGGAAATCACACCGTAGTGCTGGGTGATTCCAACGGGATGCTCTATAATCTGAACGTAACCAATGGAATTCAGATTTGGAGCATAAACATATCACAGCTCACCGGAAATAAGAAAGAAGTGAAGTATGTATCTCTAGCGGACAACAACGTGTATGTTAGCACAAATGCTTCGCTTATTGCCCTCTGTAATCCAGGCTTAGATGATTTATGTGGTGTGCCTCCTGAAATAGAAGCGATGGAAGTCAACTCAACACTTGCAGGGTCTTTTGTAAATTTCAGTTTTGTTTTGTATGATTCGAGCGGTCTTGATGGTTACAGATTTTCGATAGATAATGGCACAGGAACTTTTGTTTCAGATCCATTTGTTCCGCTTACAGGTACTAGAGCAGAGGTCAATGTTGTCAAAAAGGTTAATTCTACGATAGGGAGCAAGATACGTTGGAAGATTGAAGTTAATGACACCTGTGGGAATGCCACATCTGCTATTGAAGAATTTAATACAACAGGTGATATGTGCGATTCGAGACCTGTTCTGCTAGATGTCAAGCACAACTCTACGCTTGCTGGCTCCTGGATCAATTTTACTTTTGAAGTGGAATCAGGATCACCGATAAACTGTTACTGGTTTGCCATGGATAACAATACTAACGGATTCGCTCAAATAAGAGAACCTGTGTGCTTTGACAGTGACAACGATATCAGAAAAGCCAACCTTACAGTAATTGCATTTACCAATACAACGTATGGAATAATCCGAATGAGGTTATATCTCAACAATACGTGCGGACAAAACGCAGTGTTCCAAGATGCGTTTACTACCTATCCTGGGATGACTATATGCACCAGCTTTAACGAAAGCTATGATGGAGACGTTTACAAGAACAGAACTAATAATTACTCTAGAGATGTTACAGCACGAGGGATTCGGATTGGATATATGAATACTAGCGGAGAAGACAGACTCTACAAGGCTTTTGCGGATTTCAATGTTTCAGGCTTTTTGTCACACTATGTTCCGCAGAGGATATTTTTCAATTACTACTTGAATTCTACAGGCACTAATTGCAGTGGTTTCAGCGTTAGAAAGTTACCTTACACTGCTTGGAACGAGAGCAGCTTACAGAGGCTCTATGAAAACATTACAAGCACGGAGCTTCCCCTCTATCTGGATAAGGCACAGCTAGAGGTAGTTGGAAGAGATGTGTATGAATTGAGTGGTTCTGTTCTGAATGATTTTTCTTCAGCAATTCCTTCTAAGTACTTTACTCTAGGCCTTGGAAATGATAGTTGTGTAAACCAAGGCGGGATGCCTGCTGTATTGGAAAGTAATGAGAGTAAGCCAGGAGAGATTTGTTTGCACGTTAACTATTCACTGTTAATGTGCGAAATCCTTCCGTATCCTTTGCCTTTTGCCATGCTTGTAAATGATACTACTGCAGGAAGGAGTGCTAATCTGACTGTTTTGATCGATATATCTAACATAAAGAAGTACAGGTTCTCGTTTGACAGCGGCACAGGCGAGTTTGTTAATTATTCAGAGGTTTTCTTAGAAAGCGGAGCAAGCGGTTACAGAAACCTTTCTACAACAGTGTTGCTAAACAGCACTCCGCATACCAAAACAAGATTCCGAATATACATAGAAGACATATGTATGAGAACTGTTCACTATGAAAATGAATTTATTACGACACATCCGTGCGTGACAATCTGCCCATACTTTGATGGATATGTTAAGAGAAATGAGACTGGCCAGGTCAGAAATGACAGCAATAATCAAACTGCACTTGTTGGATACGAAAGGAATTTCTATGAAGGCCTTACACGCTACAAGGCATATGCTGATTATAATCTTTCGCTTTTGCCGGCATATTCACAAGTCAATATAGGATATCTGAGATATGTAATAAGACCTGGAGATAGGTGTGATTATTTCGAGGTTAGGCGGCTTGATGGAAGATCATATAACTACAGCAGTAATCTGGAGTTATATCTTGCCATAACCAATGCATCTGTAGATCCTTACAACAACAGCGTTGATTTAAACACAGGCTTGATGGTTACGTGGTATACCAAAAATGCAATTCTGGGAAACAGCTTTTCAAGCGATGTAGAGGTCTCTCTGCGATCTAGCAAGCTCTTCTCTCTCGGATTTGGAGAAACTTCATGTAATGATGAGTATGCAAAATCAGCTCATCTAGGTACAAATGAAAGTGTTTATCCTGCAGGGCCGACTTGCATGTGCATAAACTATACATACTGCGGTCCTGAAGCCACAATTAGTGATATTGTCATGAATACCACGCTTATTGGTGCTACTGTACTCATAAGTGCTAACGTTTCGCAGGAAGTTGGCCTGACAGGAGTAATGTTTTCCATGGATAACGGTGCTGGCAACTATGTGAATGACAGCTGGATATCTATTGGAGGATTGCAAAGCTATGAGTTTAATACAACCAAGAACTTGGTGAATAATTACCCTGCAACTGTTTCCCTAAGGCTTTACGCAAACGACAGTTGTGGAAGAATCGTAATGAAAGAAAATAATTACTCTCTCACGATAAGCTGTCCATATCCTACACTGTTTTCAGCTGGAACTACAAACACTACAGTGGCAGGCAGCGTTGCCAATCTCTCGGTAAATGCAAGTGATGGAGATGGAATACGAGGATATATATTCTGGTTCGATAATGGAACAGGAACTCTTGTTCCAGATGCTTATGTAAGTTTACCAGGAAATCCAAATGAACTAAGATTCTCTACTGCCAGAGTGCTAAACTTTACTCCTGGTAGTAGAATAAGATGGAAGCTAACAATCAATGACACGTGTGGCAATCTGCAGAACTCGAGCACATATGAGTTTGATACTACTTATTCTCAATTCTGCGACGCACCTACTTCTTATGGATACTGGGATTACAACAGCACGATTGCAGGTAATCCAGTTCAGTTTAGCATAAGTGCTTACAACCCATACAACATAACTGCCTATAAGTTCTATTTCGACAACGGTACTGGGGTTCTTGTTGGCGACTCTGAAGTTCCAGTAGCGCCGAGTGATAGTTACTACTTCCAAACTGTTAAGGTGGTAAATTCAACTCTTGGTTCTAGGATAAGGTTTAGATTAGATACTAAGGATTCGTGCAATAACTGGTGGAGCTCACAGATAGGCGAATTTATAACCACTCAGGATGTTTGTCCTTACTATGTCTATGAGTCAATCACCCTCAGCAAGGATTATTCGTGTCCTGGAACTGTATTCATAATAGCTTCTGACAACGTGGTTCTTGATTGCGGGGGCAAAAACATAAACTTTTCTGAGTACTATGCAGGGAACGGTATAGAGATAAAAGAAATTAATCCTGGTGTTCCGCTAAAGAACATTACTATAAAGAACTGTGTAATAAACGCGAGAAACTCAAGCATTTCGGGCTTTGGTGCACAAATAAATTCTACATATTTTGATAACGTTGTTAATATTACGCTTCAGAACGTTATGTTTAGGTCTAACTACAACTTCACTGTTGGATTGAGCGGTGAAAAAGTCAATAACATGAACGTTTCTGGATTGTATTATGATGCAAATGTCAATTCTTCTGCGCTGAGGCTGTTTAACAGCAATCTAGTAGATGTTAATTCTTTAGATGCTAACTCCACTGCGTTGTTTAATACTGCACAACTACTTTTGGAAAACGTAAGTAGTTTCAGGTTGTTAAATTCAAGAGTGAATGTAAGCAATGCATCGCAGGCAAAAGCAGTAGTTTATCTTTTCAATGTCTCTAACGTTCATGTGATAAATTCAAACATTACTTCTAATAGTGTTCCTGCTAGTCGAGTGCTTATGCTGATCAATAAAACAAATATGGTTATCGTAAATGGCACAAGCTTGATTGGCGGCCAAGCAATGGTGGTTCAGGATTCTGTAGCCTACACCATGAATAACAGCTATGTTTTTGGAAATTCCACGCAGTTGGGGATTATAGAAATAAGAAATACTTCGAATGTTTTGATGTTCAATAATACGATAAACGCATCTACAGAGTCCAATGGTTCAGTTATGTATCTGAAGGACTCTTCACATGGTAGATATCTTAATACCTCGTTTGCAAAGCTTAACTCAACAGGTTATACGATATTTATAGACCACTCTTCTTCAAACAATCATTTTGAAAACATAAGCTTCCTGGGTGAGTCATCTAAGCATGTATGGAGCAGAATGAACAGCAGTGCATCTGCATATCCTGGGAATAACGTGATACTCAATGCAAGCACCATAAACAGAAGTGGTATATACCTGGAAGGTGCAGATGACAGAAACAATCTAACGCTTAAGTGGTTTGTGAGAGGATATGTTGTCGATTCTTCTGATGTTCCAAAGCTCGGCTTCCAAGTTAATGCTACCGATAATCAAAGTTATTTCTATGTACTTGGGACATCTACAAGTAGCGGATACACTTCATATAAAGTTGTGAACGATACGATGTTCAGAGGAACTAATAACATCTCATACAATCCTATCAACTTTACTACAGGAAATGCTACACATCTTGCTTTTAATTATACTAATGTTACGATAAGCCAGAGCGTGCTCCTGAGACTTCTACCTCTGGGCGGGCAGGCTTGTAGCAATCCAGGTGTTAATACCTCTCCTTGGAGCTGGAACAGCACGTTGGCTGGGAGCCCAGTTAACCTAAGCGTGAACGTGAGCGATGATGACAACATAAGTTCGTATCGTTTATGGTTTAAGAACGGTAGCAGTTCCAGCTGGGTAGCAGACTCTTGGGTAGCATATGATGGGAGAAAAGAGCTGAACTTCAGCAAGGTAGTGGTAGTTAGTTCGGTTACAGGAGATGTAATCAACTTTACGTTAGAGGTGAATGACAGTTGTGGGAACAAGTTAAACATTACATACGGAAGCTTTATTACCACAGGTCAGGCGAATCAGTGCTTAGTCACGCTTTATACTAACGATACCGGTGGTTTTGATGGATATGTATTCTATGTGTTTCCTGCTTCCTACACAGATTATAATTCAAGTGCTTATATAGATATATCTAGTCTAGGTACTTTGACACGTGGTTATCTCGAATTCAACATTTCACAGATACCTGATGATGCACAGATATTATCTGTTAACATTAGCTATAACGTTACACTAGATGATACGCTAGGATTGTATGATTGGTATGCTTTTGAGAGTAGGCCACGTACATTGAATAACCAAAGCAGATTTTTAGATGCAGGTAATGGAAGCATATTTCTTTATAGACATAGCTCAGCTGCGTCTACGGGTGTGAAAAATATACAGTTGAGCACAAACGCTACGAATGATCTTCAGAGCAAATTGAGTTCAGACTGGTTTGGCATTGGTATAGATCCGCGAATTTTTGATTCAGAAGTTTTTATATCATCTGCAGAAGGTAGTTATCCACCTAGGATAATAGTTGTTTACAATCATAGTACATGCGGTGTAGGGAGCAGTTGTAGCAATCCAGGTGTTAATACCTCTCCTTGGAGCTGGAACAGCACGTTGGCGGGGAGCCCAGTTAACCTAAGCGTGAACGTGAGCGATGATGACAACATAAGTTCGTATCGTTTATGGTTTAAGAACGGT
>FWWL01000497.1_pt1 | contig 90466 bp, 82 predicted proteins | sample 2228331 | NCBI WGS metagenome assembly FWWL01 (sample SAMEA103939775, study PRJEB20133) | metagenome | reverse complement strand
TTTTTTATACTATATAACAAAGAAAGCGAGGGTCAGACAATGAATCTACAATCGTTATTTCACATTCAGAAAAATCTTGATGACCGAATTTTAGAAGAGCATGGTCTAATTAGAGAACATTTATTGTCACATAAGCTCGTAGCGTTACTGGTTGAACTTGGTGAGCTCGCCAATGAGACACGATGTTTTAAATATTGGAGTAAGAAAGCAGCGTCTGACAAACAAACGATTCTCGAAGAATATGTTGACGGTTTACATTTTATTCTTTCCATCGGAATCGATCTTGAGTATACAGATGTTGAATGGAAACGCAGAAACGATGACTCTGTTACAACTTCTCATACAGAACAGTTCCTTGCGATGTATTACATGGTAAGCACTTTTTCGTTTTCACGGTCAACGTGTACGATAGAAAACTACGCGCAATTATTACTTACCTTTTTATCAATTGGTGAAAGCTTAGGTTTTAGTCTTGATGAAATTGAACAATCCTATTTAGCAAAAAACGAAATCAATCACCAGCGACAAAACCAAGGTTATTAATGCTACCCGTTTCGAAATTCTTTGTTGTAACCATTTCTTTGGCAATGTAATGTTTTATTTATTTTATACATGGGTAATATAAGACCAAGCACAAATACATTAAAAATTTTACAGGAGGTAGTTCAAATGTTTTTTTTATGGTCTCTCATTATCGGAGGTATCATTGGTTGGTTAGCAGGTATTATCTTAGGAAGAGATATACCCGGTGGCGTTATCGGTAACATTATCGCAGGTTTCATCGGTGCTTGGTTAGGTTCATTCCTACTAGGTACTTGGGGCCCTGTAGTCGGTGGTTTCTACTTCGTCCCAGCTTTAATCGGAGCTGTTGCGTTAGTATTTATCGTTAGCTTAGTAATGAGAACTATGGGTAGGAATAGGGATAGAGGAACGAATCCTTAATTAACGTGTATGACAAAAAGGGGCTGGCTCGTCACTTATGAGTCAGTCCCTTTTTGTATACTCACTACACTCTTGTGTTATCTACAAATTTCAAATCAGGATATTTATCAACTACCCATCTTAACGAGAACTCGTTCTCAAATAAAATAGCCGTATCATCATAACGATCTTTCACACACAAGTATGAAGTCGACTGGAACTGCCTAGGATCGAATTTCTCCCCGCGTACCCATCTTACTAACTGGTAAGGCATTCGCTGTAGCATCACTTCTACACCGTACTCTGCTTTCATTCGATATTGAAGCACTTCGAACTGGAGCACACCAACCACCCCAAGAATCGTCTGATCAATCCCCGTACCAAACGAATGGAACACTTGAATCGCACCTTCCTCGGTCAACTGATGAATCCCTTTTTGAAACGATTTACTTTTTAATGAATCCTTCACGGTTACGCGCGAGAAGATTTCAGGAGAGAAATATGGCATCTCCGTAAACTCAAACGTCTCCCCTTGGCAAAGGGTATCCCCAATTTGAAAAATTCCAGGATCAAACAGACCAATAATATCGCCTGCATACGCCTCTTCGATAATATTACGCTCTTGGGCAAAAAACTGCTGTGGTTGCGCAAGCTTAATCGTCTTATTCGTTCTGACGTGTGTAACCGGCATCCCTCTTTCAAATTTACCCGAACATACGCGAAGGAACGCTATCCGGTCGCGATGTGCAGGATTCATGTTCGCTTGAATTTTAAAAACGAACCCAGAGAATTTCTCTTGAACAGGCTCTACTAAGCCCTTATCACTATTCTTCGGCGTTGGTGAAGGCGCAATATTTAAGAAATTATCAAGGAATGCTTGAACACCGAAGTTCGTAACCGCACTCCCGAAAAAGACAGGTGTTAATTTTCCGTTAAGGATAAGATCGAGGTCATATGGATCTCCGGCAATATCCAATAACGGTAGTTCATCGGCAAGTTGTTCGTACTGCTTCGTACTGAGCAAGTCTTTTAATCTAGGATCTTCGATCCCTTCCACTTCCATATAATCAATCGTTTCATTACCGGAAGCGTTATATAACTCCACTCGGTTTTTATGACGGTCATATACCCCTTTAAAGTCTTGACCCATCCCAATGGGCCAGTTCATCGGATACGAGCGAATACCCAATACGTTCTCTAGTTCTTCAAGTAACTCAAAAGGGTCTTTCCCTTCTCGGTCCATTTTATTGATGAACGTAAAAATGGGAATTCCACGAAGAGAGCACACTTCGAACAGCTTCTTCGTCTGCGCCTCGACCCCTTTGGCGACGTCTATAATCATAACGGCACTGTCGGCCGCAGTTAACGTCCGATACGTATCTTCACTGAAGTCTTGGTGACCTGGTGTATCTAAAATATTAATTTTATGATTTCGATAATCAAATTCCATTACACTCGAAGTGACCGAAATCCCACGTTGCTTTTCGATCTCCATCCAGTCGGAAGTTGCATGGCGAGAAGACTTACGGCTCTTTACAGATCCTGCAAGATGAATCGCGCCTCCATATAATAACAGCTTTTCGGTTAATGTCGTTTTCCCGGCATCTGGATGGGAGATAATCGCAAACGCACGTCTTCGTTCGATTTCATGTTGCATTGTTTTTAAATTGTTATCCATTCTATATGCCTCTTTCTTATTCATTCATTAGTGAATATAACCTATCTATTTTAACATATTACAAATAAATAAAAAGGCATCCTTATTCGGACACCTTGTAACAATTGATTTACTATATTTTACCCACAATATTTATCGTATGCCTGTTTCAAATCAGCAGCAATCTCAGCCGCTTCTCTGTTTTCGATTTGATGGCGTTCGATCATATGCACGAGTTTTCCATCCTTCAGTAAGGCAACCGATGGAGAGGAGGGCGCGTATCCAGTGAAGTATTCTCTCGCCTTTGCTGTAGCTTCTTTTTCTTGACCCGCAAATACGGTGACGAGATTGTCAGGCTTAACGGCGTTTTCAAGAGATGCTTTCACGCCTGGACGTGCAAGACCCGCGGCACAACCACATACAGAGTTGACCATAACCAACGTCGTGCCTTTCGCATTCTCAAATTCAGCTTCTACCTCTTCTGGTGTCATTAACTCTTTAAATCCAACTGATGTAAGTTCAGTTCTCATAGGTTTAAGCATTTGCTGCATGTATATATCGTATTGCATGGACATGAACATCGCTCCTTTATAGGAATTTCTACATATATTCTATTATACAGTTACTTTTTGATAGTCACAAGTGAACATGTGCGCTGTTGGTTCAATTCGGGCGAATCAGATATAATATTGTTATTGTTAGATAAGAGAGAGGAGAGATTTCGTTGACCAATACCTATACACCCTTATTTGAGCCTTTCACTCTTCCTAGTGGGATAACATTAAAAAACCGGTTAATGGTAGCCCCGATGACGACGTGGTCATCGCATGATGACGGTACGATTACAGATGATGAACTCGCTTATATTCGTCGTCGAAGTAGAGAAATCGGAACGTTTATTACGTCATGTGCTTATGTTATTAATCATGGAAAGGCTTTTCCCGGACAGTGGAGTGCGACCAACGATTCGTATTTACCGAGTTTAACATCCGTTGCTGATGCGATCCACTCTGGAGGTGCCAAGGCTATTTTACAAATACATCACGGTGGACGTGCATGTCCGTCAAACGTTGTACTTGATACAGACGTTCCATTAAGTGCGAGTGCGATCCCATCTCCTCGTGAAGGATCGGAGACACCGCGCGCGATGACGGAACAAGAGATTAACGATACGATTCACGCTTATGGGAATGCGACTCGTCTGGCGATTGCAGCCGGATATGATGGAGTAGAAATTCACGGAGCAAATACATACCTGATTCAGCAATTCTTTTCCCCTCATTCCAACAGGCGTGATGATGAGTGGGGTGGAACGTTAGAAAAGCGACTGCGTTTTCCACTTGCTGTCGTTGCATCCGTTTTTGATAATGTAAAGCAATACGCCGACAGACCGTTTATTGTAGGTTACAGATTCTCTCCAGAAGAGCCACATACGCCAGGCATTACACTAGAAGACACGATGGTGCTTGTTGATGCGTTAGCAGATACAGGAATGGATTATTTACACGTATCGTCTTGGGGATTCTGGCACGGTTCCATTCGAGATGAAAATGAAAAGCGACCCATAACAACACTCATAAAAGAGCACGTCGGAGATAAAATTCCCATTGTCGGAGTTGGTAGCGTTGTAACGCCAGCGCAAGCGTTGGATGTTTTAGGACGCGGAATCGAATTCGTGGCACTTGGAAGAGCGATTCTGAAAGACCCTGATTGGGTATTAAAAGTTAAGGCAGGCAAAGAAGACACGATTATGCACGAATATTTGCCAGATGGACAACAACAATTGGTTATGCCAACACCATTATGGAAACGTCAAACGAGTAGCTAAAAAGAGACACATCTCTCGAATAAACGAGTGATGTGTCTCTTCTTACTTGTACAAAAACCCTTTCAGAGCATAGTGTGTATATTAATGTAACAGCTTTTGTATTTTATCAATCACCCGATCCTTAAAAAAGACACCCACAATGAATATGATCACAGCTGCTGATGAAAAGATAACTACTTTTAAATAATTTTTCTCCAGTAGGTTCGCACCGATATACGCAGATACAAAAAGAGCTGGAAATCTTGCAACTATAGCTATAATAAAAAATTTCAATGGTTTTACCGGAGTCAGACCGGCAATGTAGGTCAAAATGTCCTTTGGAATTCCAGGAATTAGAAACAAAAAAAACATGATCACATCAGACTTTTGACTTTCCATTAAAAAAATGAACCTGACAAGCTTATCCTCCGGTACAAAAGCTTTTACAAGCGGATATCCCAATAACCGAGAAGTAAAGAATACTATCACCGACCCTACAATAACACCTATGATTAGATACATGGTTCCAAGCCACGTACCAAAGATGTATCCCCCTGCAATTTGAACGACTTCTCCAGGGATAGCTGCAATCACCACCTGTAAAATCTGAAAAAAAACAAAAATAAAGACACCCGTATTACCGTAGGACTGTATCAGGACTCTGAATTTTTCTGTTTCACTTACATGTTCCATTATTAGGGGAGCATATTTAACAGTGACAAATACAAATAAAACTGTAAAAGCCACCAGCAATGCTATATTGAAAACAGGAACCTCTCTATTACGAATGCGAATGGTCCTCAGCCCCTCGATCTGAATAGCTGCATTACTTGCGATATTCCTCTATTAATTCATTTTTTAATTGCCATAACAAATTCGACAAATTGACATGATATTCGTGTGTATTAACCAATCGTGTCATTTCCGGTGAAAACTTTCGTAGTTCATTAATTGACTGCGTCCTGATTTCCCCGAGTGAAGGACTTTCGTAAACTAATTTCCCTTTAGAAAAAATCGGAATAAGAAGCTCTCTTGTATAATAATTTTTTAACCTCTTACGTTTATACGTCATAAGCGGATGGAAAATCTCAATTTCACTGGTAGGAATCGCTTCCTCCTCCAGCATAATGAGGTCAGCTATTGGTTTATCCGTTTCGTTGTCATAGAATCTAATGACCTTTTTCAATCCTGGATTCGTGATTTTTTCAGGATTATCACTTACTTTAATTTTCGGCATCCATTGTCCTTCGACTTCCTCAGCTACGAGCTTATATACCCCCCCAAGAGAAGGGCATTCTTTAGATACGATGAGATTCGTACCTACTCCCCATACGTCAATGTGAGCACCTTGTACTTTTAAGTCCCGAATAAGGTATTCATCTAAATCACTTGAAGCGACGATTTTTGCATCGTGAAACCCTGCTTGGTTAAGCATTTGTCTTGCTTTTACAGAGAGGTAAGCCAAGTCTCCCGAATCAAGACGGATACCATAATAACCTGGTTTATCACCATGTTCATGTTCATATTCTTTAAATACGCGAATGGCGTTAGGTAGCCCGCTCTTTAACGTATCATACGTATCGACGAGGAGAATCGCATTATTAGGAAATACTTCAACAAAATGCTTAAATGCTTCATACTCACTCTCATAGCTTTGAACGAAAGCATGAGCATGTGTTCCTTTTACAGGAATATTGAACATTTGCCCTGCCATCAAGTTCGAAGTAGCGTCTACACCACCAATATAACTGGCTCGAGAACCGTAAAGACCAGAATCAGGACCTTGCGCGCGACGTAATCCGAATTCTAAAACAGCATCTCCATGAGCAGAATGCTTCACTCGAGCGGCTTTCGTTGCGATTAACGTTTGATGGTTAATAATCGTGAGTAACGTCGTCTCGACGAGGTGCGCTTCGAACAGAGAAGCCGTTATTCGAACCAACGGTTCCCCTGGGAAAACGACAGTACCTTCGGGAATAGCAGCGATGTCGCCCGTGAAAGTAAACTGTTTCAACAGGACTAAGAATGGTTCGTCATACCCGCCTACCTGTCTCAAATAGCTAATATTTTCGTCAGTAAACGATAATGACTGGATGTATTCAATCGCTTGTTCCAAGCCTGCCGCAATTGCATAACCACTTTTACACGGACTTGTTCTGAAGAAGAGATCAAACACTACTTGTTGATCCTTCTTGCCATTTTTATAGTGAGCAAACATCATGTTCACTTGATATAAATCCGTCAGTGTCGTTAAGTTTCTCAATATGCTCATCTCCGTCGTTTCTCATTCAACTCTTCTATTTTTCAAACTTAAACGTTATTTTGCCATTATCCAATTGAAGTTTAGCGTCAAATAATTTTCCGCTTTTCGATTTAAAGCCTTTAAGTATAGGTGTTTCTCCTTTAATCAAAAGCTGCTGAACTTGGTTATCACTCATTTTCTTTCCAGCGATCGTTTTCCATATCGTAAATGTGCATCCTGTTTTCCACGCCGAGCATCCGAATGCTTTCGTATTTTCTATGACCGGTGATTTACAAATAGGGCAGTTTCCGATGGATTCAGACGTAGCAATTGTTAGAGTAGATGACTCTGCTCCACTTTGCGTTGGCTCAGTCCCAACAGAACCAATTGTGAGTTTCTCTGGACGTGTTTTCGCCGTCTGCACTATATCATATATTAAGTTTTCTGCATAGACTTTAATCTCTGCCATAAAGGCAGCGCGCGAATATAATCCTTTTTCTATCTTACTTAATTTTGCTTCCCATTCTCCCGTTAGTTCAGGTGAACTAATTGGTTTTTCTCCGATGACGTTGATTAATCCGATTCCTTTTTCTGACGGAATGAGATTTTTTTTGTTACGAGCGATATACTGTCGATCGATTAGCGTTTCAATGATCGAAGCACGAGTTGCAGATGTTCCTAATCCACCTTCTTTCATCGCTTCACTTAATTCCTCATTATCGATGAGCTTTCCCGCTGTCTTCATCGCTTCTAATAACGTTGCTTCAGTAAAAGGGACTGGGGTCTTGGTCTGCTTTTTCTCGGTTTTTGTATTTTTTGTATAGACTTCATCTGCTTGGTTCACTTGAGGAAGAAGTGCCTTCTCTTCCTCACCATCATCAACCACATTCCCGTAAACTTCACGCCAACCTGGAGCTAACAATACTTTTCCGTTTGTATGGAAGGTTTCTGCTTCAACTACCGTTATAATCGAAGTTTGCTCATAGACAGCCGGTGGGAAAAATATCGCAAGAAACCGCTTAGCAACTCGATCATATAGCTTTGCTTCGTCAGGACTTAACTTCAAACCCTCGGCAGTCTTTGTCGTTGGAATGATCGCATGATGATCCGTTACTTTGGCATTGTCATAAATTCGCTTGTTTGTCGTCAGCTTGTCTGACGTGAGAAGTTGATCGGCAAATGGTTTATTTTCACCAAAATGGCATGCTTTAATATGGTTCTTAATTTGTGAGATCATGTCTGTACTTAAATACCTAGAGCTTGTTCGTGGATACGTTAATATTTTCTTTTCGTACAAGCTTTGGGCAACTTTTAACGTTTTATCTGAAGTAAAACCGTATCGTTTGTTCATTTCCTTTTGCAGCTCAGTAAGATCAAACAAAAACGGTGGATGCTGCAACGCTTCCTTCTTTTCTGCTTTTGTGACCTTTCCTATTTTCTGTGCAACCTTTTCAGCGATAATGCGAGCTTCTTCTTCACTCTCAAAACGGTTTTGCTTACCCTTCTGCCATTTTCCTTCATATGTATTTCCATCTTCAAGTAGAAAGGTAGCGATCAGTTCCCAATAATCCTGCGGAATAAACTGTTTGATCTCAAAATCTCTTTTCACGATCATCGCAAGCGTTGGAGTTTGTACCCTTCCGATTGAAAGAACGTTACGAAATCCGCCGAATTGTATTGTATAACCACGCGTCCCTGTCATTCCAATAATCCAGTCTGCTTCTGCACGGCTTTTTCCGGCATCCGCTAGACCATTCTTAGCTTCGCCTGGTAATAACTGGTTTAAACCACCCCGAATCGCTTCATCTGTTAACGATGAAATCCATAGCCTACGAAATGGCTTTTTACATCCTGCTAGATCATAAATGTAACGGAAAATTAATTCCCCTTCACGACCGGCATCGGTTGCTACGATTAATTCATTGATATCTGGCCAATGCATGAGTTTCTTTATAACGTTAAATTGCGCTCGTGTTCCATTAATGGGGGTTATTTTCGTTTTAAATGTATCCGGAACGATCGGTAACGTATCGATCGACCATTTTTTATAAACCGGATCGTACTCGTCTGGATCCACTAGAGTGACCAAGTGTCCAAATGCCCACGTAACGACATAGCTGTCTCCATCTATGTATCCCTCGGCCTTCGTTCTGCTACCGACTACTTTGGCAATGTCTCTAGCGACCGATGGCTTTTCGGCAATAATTAAAGTTTTCGGCATTCACGTTCTCCCCTGTTACTCACTTTATTTACGAGACTATCATTTGTTATTTTACCATATAATCTAATAAGTCTAATTTCATTTTTTTCTTGAATATCGTCTTCATCATTAGTAGACTTACTTTTTCTCAAAAATGTTGTTGCCTCTTCGGATTTTGTTGAGTATGATAATTGGGTAAGATATATTTTACACATTCAAGGAGGAATCGATAATAGACATGAAGTCCACTAACTTGTTTCGTATGTAATTTCAAACGAACGAGCGGCTCTGCCTGTGGGAGAGCGGATGGATGTAGTGTGTCTATTTATGGATACTCTTTTAAATATGTTTAGTTGACTGGGAAAGCGAATACTCATCTTATTATTAGATGAGTACATCACTTTATTTGTTTGATATTGCCTCCTAGTTCATTTTAAAGTCCGCCCTTTAAGTCACAGGCACCCGCCTGTGATTTTTTATTTGGGAGGTTTTTTTATGTTTATATTGAAAGCAGAAAGATTAAGTAAAGAAATAAACGGAATTCCATTATTTAAGGATGGAAATATCGAAATATCGGAAGGCGAGCATGTTGCGATTGTCGGGAGTAATGGAGTTGGTAAAACAACTCTCCTACGTATGCTACTCGGTGAAGCAACTATTGATGGAGGAACGATATACCGACGCAATCCTGTGAATGAATGGGGAGTGATGGAGCAACAAGTTGAGCAAGACGGAAACTTACGTTTACTTGATTTCGTACAGTCAGGTGAACCTCTTCTATATAAAGTAAAAAGAAAGATGGACGAAATAGAACGTCTGTTTACAAGTTCTGATCAAGGAATACAAGCTTCAGTTGAACAAATTGCTTTGAATGCGTTGGTTCAAGAATATAGTGATATTCAAGACGAATATATCCAACTGAACGGTTATGAATGGGAAAAAGAGATTGAAAAATGCTTGCAACGGTTAAAGCTACCTCCTTCCGAGTGGTTAATCCCATACGAGCAATTAAGCGGTGGCCAAAAAACAAAAGCTCAGTTCGCACGAATATCCGTCCATAAACCAAAGTTCCTTCTATTAGATGAGCCAACCAATCATCTCGACTCGGAAACGTTAGATTGGCTTGAGCTATGGCTGAACGATTTCAAAGGATCCGTTATCTTCGTCTCTCATGATCGCTATTTCATTGACCGAACAGCTCATTCAACGATTGAACTGACAAGTGCAGGAACGAAACGGTATAAAGGCGGGTTCAGCGACTTCCGTATTCAAAGAGAATTAGAAGAAAAAACACAAATGGCGTTGTATCGAAAACAACAGCAAGAACGTAAGGACTTAAAGGAAGCAATAGAGCGTTATAGACAATGGTTCAAATTAGCTATTGGTGCAGCTTCAGTACGCGACGCCGCAGCACAAAAAAGTGCAACGAAGCATATCAAGAAAGCACAATCCAAGGAAAAAGCGCTAGAGAGATTAAATCGTGATGGGGTACAAATGTTAAAAGAGACGCCAACACTTCATGTACGTTTTGATGAGGACTTTGAAGTGAAGACATTATTACGTGCGGAACAGCTCTCTTTTTCATTTCTTGATAAATTGATGTTTTGCAATTTGTCGTTGTCGGTTAAGCGAGGGGACCGTATCGCGGTTACTGGACCAAATGGGGTCGGGAAAACTACACTTCTTAAGCTTTTAACCGGTAAACTACAACCCGATGATGGAAAGGTGCTGCACCATCCCCAATTAAAAGTCGGCTATTTTGCCCAGGAACTCGAAGAATTGCAGGAATCGAAAACAATATTGGACTCTATTCTCGAACTTCCGAATATGACTCAATCTAACGCTAGGACGATCTTAGCTTGTTTTCTTTTCCGTAAAGAAGATGTGTTTAAACCGATTAGCAAGCTAAGTATGGGAGAAAAGTGTCGGGTTGCGCTTGTTCGACTGTATTTCTCTGGTGCTAACTTGCTCGTTCTTGATGAACCGACGAATTACCTCGACATTGAAACAAGAGAGCGACTTGAAGAAGCATTGATAGAGTATCCCGGTGCGATGATCATCGTATCACACGACCGTTATTTGATACAAAAAGTGGCGAATCGAATCTTTCATCTTGATGGGAATGAGGTGACGATGTTTCAAGGTTCTTATGGTGAGTACAGCGATCATATGCGAAGCAATGATGCTCCAATGGATGTAGCGACTGATAACGAAGTCCGCCAATTAGAACTGCAATTAACGAATTACGTATGCGCGGAGCTACCGGAAACTCCTGAAGAACAGAAGAAACGAAAAAAGATGATCAAAGAGATTAAGAATCAGATTAATCTATTAAAGTCGCAGAGTATAGCTAATAAGCCCTAATCAGGCAAAACATTTTGTAACGCCATTTACTAAATAAACCCGTTAAGACCAAGTGTCTTAACGGGTTTACATTAGTTTCCAATAGATGAATTAAACGGTTTCTCCTAATGCTTCATAACGAGCTTCTATTTCTTTCTCGGATAGTCCAAGCTTCACTAATCTCTGAAACATAGCCCCAGCCCATATTCCCGTTCTTTCAAACATTTTGTTATATTTCTTGGCCTCTTTACCTTTACGCTTTGCGCGATCTTCACTGTTGGACTTAAGACTGTTTAGAATAAGGAGCCCTTCTAAACTTTCCTCTTCATTCAAGCTCTCAAAGTTCCCTTTTAAAAATTCAATATATCGCGTGTAATAATCGTTGAATTCTTCAAAAGGAATCTCTGAATCCATATTTAAGTATTCTTTCATTTTTTCAAAAAAATCTTTCATTTCTTTCACTCCTAATCATCTAATTTTGAGCAGCAACCGTTTTATCTGCAGTTGTAAAACTTACGACAAGAAATACGGCTAAAAAAGTAAGGGCGGAACCGACGATGAACGGGGATCGAATATCGAATTGATACAAGTACGTCCCCATAAGTGGTCCCAATATACGTCCAAAGCTGTCCATTGAAGACATAAGCCCTGATGCAACTCCTTTGCCAACCGTTGATTTCTTCGTAATGAGGGACTGTACACACGGTCGAATCAAGGAGTTACCTGCAGCAAAAATGGCAAGATAGATTGTTGCTGTTAGCATGTTTGAAGAGAAGATAATAAGGAAAAAACCAATCGCTGACGTTACGAGACCAATCTGAATCGCTCTATGTTCTTTACCTGGCTTTATTCTTCGAACGACACCACCTTGGATAATCGCTCCGACTACTCCAACAACGGCAAACATCCAGCCAATTTGGACGGAAGTAACCCCTATTGTTTCTGTTTCAAAGAACTGCAACGTACTTTCTAGTCCAGCTAAACTAAATGAAACAACGAAGGCGATTACATATAAATATTTCAGTGCCCCTTTAAAGGCTGTCCAACGAGATTGTTTTTCGGTTGTCTGTTTTTTTCTAACTTCTGGTGTCAATGATTCACTTACATATTTATACGTGAATAGAAGCGTTATCAAGGAAAGACCACTTGCTACGAAAAACGGCGTAACATGACTGAAATAACTAAGTAATCCTCCTAATGCTGGCCCAAATATAAAACCCATTCCAATAGCCGCACCTGCGAGTCCCATTCCCTTTGTTCGATTCTCTTCGGAAGTGATGTCCGCTATGTAAGCGATCGCACACGTCGTTGCGGCACCAGAGAACAGCCCTCCAAGAATCCGCGAAGCATACATCAACCATAGACTTTCGGATGAGATACCAAATAGAAAGAAGCTTAAGCTAAATCCGATAAGACCGATCATCATGACCGGTCGGCGACCGATCCGATCGGACAGCGATCCCCAAAATGGTGATACGAGGAATGAAGCTGCAGAATATACTGCTAACAACCAACCAAGATGAATTTCTTCCGCACCGACATCTTGTACCAATACAGGCATAACCGGAATAATAAGTCCAAAGCCGAGAAACATCGTCATAAGGACAACGAGTATAATCATTATTCTTTTATCCACTATTTAACCACCTAAAAGAACTGAATTAATAAAAACCTTTATTATCGTAATAAAACATAAAAAGCTGACAACCATCAGCTTTTCCAGTTTAAACGGAAATGTTTACTTTTTCAACTGATTAACAACAATGTTACTTAAATGATCACATCTTCATAAGTTAAATTATTTTCTCGAACCATAAAATTGATAGTAATCGACCTTAATATTACCGTTATATAGTTTACGTTTCTTTTTCGCTGGTCTTTTAACAAGCTTTTCGAACTGTGGGTGAGAGGTGAGGACGAAAAACGACCACGTATCGAGCTTGTCCCATAGTTTTCCCATGTCTTTGTAAAGTTCTTCAACTTCTTCTCTTTCACCCAGCCTTTCTCCATATGGTGGGTTACAGATAAGGTACCCTTGCTTTTTAGTTGACGAATATCCTTGCATCGGCATTTGTGTAAACGTAACGCTTTCGCTTACACCTGCCTCTACTGCATTTTCCATAGCAATTTTCAGCGTATCTCCGTCAATATCCGATCCATGAATATCTAGCTTTCGATCATATTTCGCTAAATCGTGCGTTTCTTTACGAGCTTCTCTCCATACATCTCGAGGAATGATTGACCACTTTTCCGAGGCGAACTCGCGATTCATTCCTGGTGCAATGTTGTGACCGATTAACGCCGCTTCGATCGGAATTGTTCCAGAACCACAGAACGGGTCGACGAATGTATTATTCGGACTCCACCTTGTCAGTAAGACTAATCCCGCTGCCATCGTTTCCTTCAGTGGTGCTTCATTGATCAATTCACGGTAACCACGTTTATGTAATCCAGCTCCACTCGTGTCAATCGTCAGGGTAGCAACATCTTTATGAAGTGCAACTTCGATTCGATATAATGGTCCTTTTTCTTCAAACCACTGTTTTTTATATGTATTCTTTAGATTGTCAACAACCGCTTTCTTTACGATCGCCTGACAATCAGAAATACTAAATAGCTTCGATTTAACGGATTTACCGATTACAGGAAACTCTGCATCATCAGGAATCCAGTCAGACCACGATAACGCCTTCGTTTTTTCGAACAGCTCGTCAAACGTTAATGCCTCGAATTCACCGATCTTTACTTTTACTCGATCGGCTGTACGAAGCCATAAATTCGACCGACAAATACCGGTCATATCTGCTTTATATGTAATTTTACCTGTATCGACTGTAACGTCTTCATAACCTAGTGCTCGAACTTCATCGGCAACGACCGACTCCATGCCAGCCGTTGAAGTAGCGATTAATTCTATTCTATCCATCTTTGAACTCCTGTCTGTCTATTATCTGTATAATCATATCATGTTTTATAATAGGTTCAAAATTCTGTTATCCTCTATTGCTTAAAAAAATAGCCCTCGATTACACAAGATTCGATGGCTATCTATATTTATGATTTTTGGGATAACCGTTTTATCAACTCATAAAACGCATTCTTCGCCGCACGAAGACGAATCTGAGTACGATCTCCTCGCAGGCGGCGCTCAACAACAGTTGTGCCACTTGGACCTGAAACGCCGATATAGACTAACCCAACTGGTTTTTCTACTGTTCCACCTCCAGGTCCTGCAATACCTGTTATGGAAATAGACCAATCGGATCCCGTACTTTTGATAGCCCCTTCAGCCATCTGACGGGCACATGCCTCACTAACTGCTCCGTGTTGTAAAAGAACCTCTTCACTAACACCCAATACTCTCTTTTTCACTTCATTATTGTAGGAAACGATACTACCAAGGAAGTATGATGAGCTTCCTGGTACATCGGTAAGCATTGTTCCGACCAATCCACCTGTACAGCTTTCAGCGAGCGTAAGTGTCTGCCCTGCTTGTTGAAGCAATTGCCCAACCTTCACAGGTAGAGTTTCTTCGTTGATTCCATATATGTAACTTTTTAATCTTACCTTAATCTCTTCTTCTACAGGTTTGATTAGTTTTAAGCCTTCTTCTTCAGTAGGGGCACTAGCTGTTATTCGCAATACTGCCTCCGCTTCAGATGCATACGGAGCAATTGTCGGATTCGTCTGTTGCTCGATGATGTCTTGGATACGTTCCTCCATCATCGATTCCCCAATTCCGAACGTTCGAAGTATACGCGAAGTAAATACTTGCTTGTTCTCTCCTTGCAATCTTTTTAAAATAGGAAGAACTTGCTCTTCATACATCCCTTTCATTTCTGTTGGCGGACCCGGTAAGAGAAAGAATTGAACGCCTTCCGATTCTATATACATGCCAGGTGCAGTTCCGCGAGGGTTCGGCAATACAGTCGCTCCCTCGATGACCATCGCTTGCTTTTTATTGTTGTCAGGCATTTCACGACCAGAAGACGTAAAATAGCCTCGAATATGTTCTACTATTTCCTGCGACAGATGCTGCTCCTTATTAACAAATGAAGCTACAACATCTCGCGTAATATCATCATCTGTAGGTCCTAATCCCCCTGTTAAAAGCATGACGTTCGCACCACGATTCTTCGCAATGGCCAACACTTCTTTTGCTCTGTTGAAGTTATCTCCTACGACTGAATGATGGTAAACAGGAATTCCGATTTCTGCTAATTTAATAGAAAGATATTGAGCATTCGTATTCGAGATTTGCCCCATTAATAATTCTGTTCCTACCGCTATAAGTTCCGCTTTCATTCGATTCATTCACCCTTTATATGTATCCGAATTACCTTCATCATATCATAAAGACTACGATCGTTGACAGATTGATTCTTCCCCTCTATAATAGGTACACTTTTGCCATTCATTAATTCTGATTAACCAATTGGTTAATCGAAAGGAGAGGGAATGTCGGACAATAGTGTATTCCACCTTTACAACTTTCTTAAAAAGAAAACATCGGTCGTTATCTCTGAATACGCAGAAATGTTAACGAGCCTACACGTTCTTCATCGTCCGGATCATCATCCTTTTCGGGTGAAATGGGCTAAAGAACTGCGCGAGAAAATACCTGGCTCACTTAAAGCTAGGCTGCAGGAGATGGGTGAATTATCTTATGAGTGGTTAGCCCAATTCGATGTGGAAATCGGCACAGAACCGAAACCATCATTTAACCATTTGATCACAAAACTAAACTCACTTCCCGATGCTGAATTCCTTGTTGTGTTATTCAATCAACGGTTCTCATTGGAGCAGATCATCCGTTGGATGAAAGGAATGGATGAGGCAGATTTCAACAAAATGTTAAATGATAAAGAAAAACAAGCGCTACACCGACCAAGCTGGACAAAGCGTCAAATGACAGAGGTTTTACACGATTATCATGAACAATTTTTCCAAGAGGAATGGAAAACGATCGAACCTTGGCTAGTTCGGGCAGAGCGTATATTTTATGAGGAGCTTGAGCTTAACCCGATCGATGCCATTGAAGGTCTTCATCCTCGGATCTTTGTGAAGGATGACGGTATATATGCACAGAAAGTCACGCTGTATCGATTACCTTATGAAGAAATAAAGGGTATACGAGTACGTCCTTCTACTTTTGTGCATCCTCATTTGCTTTTAGGTTGGACAAATGGAATCGCTTCCCTTCCCCTTTCTGTCGAAACACCCGACGCAGCGAAGGTTGAAGAAGTACCAGATGATTTGGTTCGCATGTTTAAAGTACTCTCAGATGCAACACGGTTGAAAATTGTCCGTTCACTTTATCTCCAACCCCATTGTACGCAGCAGTTAGCACACATCCATCAAGTTACTGAAGCAGCTGTATCCAAACATTTAAAGCTATTACTTGAAGCGAATTATGTAACGACAGAAAGACGTGGAAATTATATTTTCTACTCTTTAAAACCTAATGAGGTAGAAATGATACTCGTCTATCTCAGACAGTATTTAGAACAGTGAAAGGAGTGTTTTCTATGTGGTCAATCGCTAAAGCTATTTTCATTCGTAACCAGCGCTCGGATCTTCGTGCTTATCCATGGACGTTCGCGTTCGGTCATATTATTGACGGTGCGTATATCGTACTCATTTCTTTTTTCGCTTATCACTTTCTAATAAAGGGGCAGTTGGACAGTCAATTCGTGAAGTATACGGGAAGCTCCAACTACCTTACTTTTGCCATTATCGGGGGGTTGCTCAGTTTGTTTTGCATTAGCGTCATGATGAATGTTTCACGCTCCCTTATTACGGAATGGAGGGAAGGGACATTAGAAGTACTACTTCTCGCTCCTGCTAGTCGGTTCGGTTATTTCATCGGTACGGCCATTCAACAGTTGTACCGTTGTGGAATTGAATTTATTGCCGTTTTATTAATTGGCATCCTACTCGGCTTAAGTATGCCTGATGCAAATTGGTTATCCGCATTACTAGCGATGATATTATTCTTCGCTTCTTGTTTCTCGATGGCTTTAGTTATGGGGAGTATTATGCTATATACGAAAGATACATACCTCGTTCAGAACACATTGTTTTCGATTACGGCTCTCGTAAGCGGCTTTCAATTTCCTGTACAGTACTTACCACTGCTACAGCAATGGTTCGGACAAATCTTCCCGATTACAGAATCAATGTATCTCCTTCGCAGCAGTTTACTCACCGGTGAGTCAATCGGGAACCATCCTGAGAAGGTGATAGTTGTTCTATTACTCACAGTCTTGTATAGCTTTGTCGGCATGTACTTCATCGGTAGAGTTGAGAGAACATTATTCGAAAGAAAAATGGCATAGGAGGTAGTGAAATGATAAAGGTTAATTCGATTACAAAAATCTACAATACTGTAGATAAAAAAGGCTGGTTTAAGAAACAGAAACGTGAAGTCATGGCTGTTAACCAGTTATCTCTTGAACTTAACCGAGGTGAGATTATTGGTTTACTAGGTTTAAACGGAGCTGGAAAAACAACGACGATAAAAATGTTATCGACGCTATTGGAACCTACTAGTGGTTCAATTACTGTTGACGGATTGGATATTAATATGGACCGTCGCAAAATCCAAGGAAAAATTAACATGATTGCCGGTGGAGAAAGAATGCTTTATTGGCGATTGACGGCTAGAGAAAATATGACTTATTTCGGTAGATTGTACGGTTTATCTGAACAAGAAATCGCTTCAAGAACGACATCGTTACTTGAAGAAGTAGGATTAGTAGAATCAATTGACGTTCCGGTTGAGCAGTATTCTAAAGGAATGAAGCAGCGTCTGCAAATTGCTCGTGGCCTAATCAATGATCCGGATTACTTGCTGTTAGATGAACCTACTCTTGGTCTTGACGCTCCAATCGCCCGTCAACTACGGAAAACGATCAAGCGTCTAGCGAAGGAACACGGAAAAGGGATCCTATTAACAAGTCATTACCTTCAAGAAGTAGAAGAGTTGTGTGACCGTGTCTATGTTATTAACAAAGGCAAGCTCATTCTATGTGATACACCTGATCGAATTGTCCGCCAAGCAGCAGGCTTTCAAACGCTTCACCTTCATTTAGATGGGTGGAAGGAAGAGAAACTACCAATTTTACAATCACTATTTTCTCTACAACCAAATTCCATATCCGTAGTTTACGAGACGGATCGTCCGCATATCATTCTATCTGTGAAAACTGAATCAGCAGACGAACTTGTTCCTCGAATTATTCCTTGGCTTGTCGGGCAAGGGATGAATGTCCATCATATTACAACGGATAAACCAACGTTAGAAGATGCGATCGTGCAATTATCAGAAGGAGGGATGCATGATGAAAGGGTTTTGGTCGGTGTTTCGGGCTGAATTAATTAAACAGCATCATCAAGCTTTAGGGGGAAAATCAGTATTTTTCTCCTTACTCCTTTGGCCTGTGCTTACGTTTTTCGCGGTATATTACTCAATGAAGCCTTATCAAAGTGGGGCTGGTTCCGCATTGTCACAAATCATTCCGGAAGGAAATATCTCTTTATTCTTATTAAGTGGGTTTTTAGTATTTCAGTTGTTCTGGACAGTTGTGCAATCAGCGTGGACGTTTGAGTGGGAAAGGAAACAAGGGACGTTAGAAATGATATATTTGACTCCCGCTACGAAAATAGCGTTTCTTTATGGTCGCTCCGTCTATTCTTTGTTTAACGGAATGTGGATGTTCTTTGCTTTCTGTGTCCTTACGTTTCTTTTTATCGGGAATTTAATTAACGTATCGTGGGGATATTTAGTCTTGTCCTTTATTATTATGATACTATCCGCTGTCATATGGGGAGCATTTCTTTGCTCCATCTGTCTTTTTTCGAGGGATTCCGGTTACCTCTACTATATTTTTCAAGCACCGATGAACTTATTTGGAGGGGTAAGGGTGCCACCCGTCGTGTTTCCATTATGGGCGAAAGGCTTGTCCCTACTATTCCCAGTTACATATAGTTTGTTTTTAGTTCGTGAGTCGTTATATGGTCAAATCAGTTCTAATTGGTGGGTTACAGCATTGGGACTTGTGTTGATCAACGTTTTATTAATAGTAGGTACGCTAGGAATATTGATGAAAGCGGAAAGATACGCTCGTAGGCAGGGGAATTGGACAATGTTTTAGATTTCTCACAAAAGTGAAGAGGTCCTTCGAATCTTAATCCGATTACTTTCATGGGGTCCCCTTAAGATTAAACACCTTTAAATTATTGAAGCCTGACCACATATAAAGTCGTGATCAGGCCACTTCTCATCAATATTCTTGTTTAATCAATTCTCAACAAATGCCCTCCATCAAAGAAATACAAATATTTCTCCTTCAAAGGTCGTTTCCAAATCTGCTCAATCGCTTTCGCATATAGATTGAGCTGTTGCTGATAGCGTTCAATCATGATGGGTTGCGCTTCTTCAAAGCCACCTCGATACCGATCGATAATGGCATCGGTTTTATAATCGATTAGCACCAATCCATCTTCCTCTTCAATGAGACAATCAATAACCCCTTGAACGAGAATCGTTTCTTGCTCGTTCTCATCCCAATCAGGATAAACTTCAGCAGCAGGAATCCCGAAGCTGAACGGAATTTCTCGTTTTACTTCTTTCGCCTTGGAGATTCTCTGTCCTAGCTCACTTTGAAGAAACAGAGATATACCTTGGGAATTAATTTCCGCTGCTTGTTCATTCATTAACAGTTCCATTTCAACCATTCGAGCGATATGACTTTCTATCTCAACAATAGTAAGAGACTTCGTGAGCGGGATATGCTGCATGACCATGTGCATCGCAGTTCCGCGTTCGGCAGCAGTCAGTTTCTTTGATTGCATGAATCGAGGTTGATCGGCAATTGGTGAACGACTTGATTGCCTGGATGGAACTGATCCATCTTCAGCAAACCATTCGTTGTGACGTTTCAATTCCGTGACCGATTGCTTCGCCATATGTTCTTGTGATGCTGAATACGTATACGTCCAAGTTAATGCCTCATTAACGGTCGATTGATATTCACTCGTTCCTACAACAGGCTGCAAATGAGTCAACGCATCCTGTTTCACACGATCTAGTTGAGATTTATCGGTGATGACTTCCTGCAGTTGATCCGATTCGATCAAAGAAAATGACCATCTGGATGGGTGATCGGATATCTCATTATGATTGACAGGCGGAGCTGCACCATAAATCTGTTGGAATAGCTCGTTTGCGTCGCGATGACGAACGATCGCAGGACCGATCCAATCTAAATAGCATCTTGCCTTCGTTCGCTCATAGTCCGCTAGTAACCACTCGGGGGAGTCGAGGTGCTGTGCCCATTGCTCTACTTTCTTCTCTCCGTCTTTAACCGTTCCGATTAAAAACAGCTTTTCCTTTGCACGAGTCAAGGCAACGTACAATATTCGCATTTCTTCTGCAAGCAGCTCCATTTTCATCCTTCGCTTAATCGTCAGTTGGGGTAACGTCGGATAACTGATACGACGTTCGGTGTCGATAAATTTCGTACCGAAGCCTAGCTCTTTATGAAGCAGGAATTTCCTGTTCAAGTCTTGCATGTTAAACATTTTCGCCAATCCAGCAATGAAAACGACAGGGAACTCTAACCCTTTGCTTTTGTGAATCGTCATGACGCGGACGACGTCTTCTTGCTCTCCAAGTGCTCGTGCGGTACCGAGATCACTTCCTCGGTCTTGCATTCGCTCGATAAAACGTAAAAATCGGAATAAGCCTCGAAACGATGTCGCTTCATATTGTCTCGCTCGATCATACAGCGCTTTTAAATTCGCTTGGCGCTGTGTTCCTCCAGGTAGCCCTCCAACAAAATCAAAATAACCCGTTTCCCGATATATTTGCCAGATAAAGTCCGATAGAGATCCTTGTCGCGCTCTCGTTCTCCACGTTCTAAGCAGTTCGTTGAATGACTGCAGTTTAGCGAGGAGCTCCTCACTTAACGCAGTTTCGGTTTCATCTGATTCCTCTGGTTTATCTATAACTGATGAGAGTAAAGCCTCATAAAGCGCCCCGCTTCGCTTGTTAATTCGAATGTGGGCAAGTTCATCTTCATTTAGTCCTACAATCGGTGAACGTAATACCGATGCAAGGGGGATGTCCTGAAACGGATTGTCAATCACTTTCAGCAACGACATCATCACAGTTATTTCAGTAGCATCAAAATATCCAGTAGATAACTCTGCATAGGAAGGTATTCCTTGCTGCTTGAACTCTTCAAGAATGAGAGGAGCCCAAGAAGATGTTGCGCGAAGTAAAATGACAATGTCCCGGTATTGAATCGGACGTAGTAATTTATGTTTGTTGTCATAAACATAAAAAGGGTTATCTCCATCTGTCCCTATTAACATCTTGATTTTCTGTGCCATCAGCCTTGCTTCTAATTGAACGGTCTCTAGTTCTACAGCGTTTAATGAATCGGGACGATCAGATTGTTCTGCCCCGCCTGTTGAAGATGTTTCAATCGTTTCATCTTCATCTGAGTGTTCAAAAGGCTCTTCATCATTAACGCCTTCATCTGTTCTTTCGTCTTCACCTCTTGTTGCTCGGTCAATCATCATTAGTTCCACTTTCATGTCTTGAGAGGAAGGATAGTCCGCTCCCAACTTCAAATGAGCGTCCTCATCATACTGAATTTCACCGACCGCCTCATCCATGATTTGCTTGAATAAATAGTTCGTTCCGTCAAGTACTTCTGCCCGACTGCGGAAATTGCGGGCAAGATCAATTCTTAGTCCTTCTTCTTCGGCGAACTGCTTATATTTACGTAAAAACAGTCCCGGATCCGATAGTCTAAAGCGATAGATGCTTTGCTTCACGTCTCCGACCATGAATAAGTTACCCGTTCCGGTATCTCCACGTGTAACCAACTTTAAGATCGATTCTTGAACGAGATTCGTGTCCTGATACTCATCGACAAGAACTTCCTCGAATTGCTTCTGATAATCTAAAGCTATCTCGGATGGGAGAAGGAGATGTTCATCCATTGAATCCGGACTTCGCAAAATCTCTAAACAATAATGCTCCAAATCTGAGAAATCGACTAAGCCTTTTTGCTGCTTCATAACGGTGTAGCGCTGACCGAACTGTTTCACCAAAGCCACGAGCATATGCATGAGGGGAGCCATTGCCTTTATATCGTTATATAATTCGTCGATTGGTCGTGTGAATAAATCTTCTTTCATGCTATTTACTTGTTTTTTTACTCCATCACGAATGCCCTTTACTTTCTCTTGTAGGAATTTATCATAATGATCTCCTCTGCAAGATTTTAACTTCGTAAACTCCAGCTGTTGAAAAGCAATATAGGCTGAATCCCATGACCTCCTACTTGCAGCTATTAATCTATTTATTAGCCCAATATCTTGATCGAGATTTTCTGCATATGGAGCAGGACCAGACGGTTCTCGGGTCACGTTCAACCCTTGCTCCAATAAAGAACGTAAGCCTTGTAGTTGTATGCCTATATCGGATAATAGTTCCTTTGTCCAAAGACTATAATCAAGCTCGCTTTCTACTCCATCCGTTCCATCCACTCCATCATAACAATTAGCCATTTTCTCAAGCCAATTGTCAGGAAAAGGATGACTTCGAGAGAAATCGTATAATTTGGACACAAGGATTTGCAGATCCATATCGCTTCGATCCGAACTAAAGCAATCGACAAGGTTGTAAAACGCTTCGTTATCTTCTGTACTATACTGTTCTTCGAACAGTTCATCTAACACATCATCTCGTAGAAATTCCGCTTCCGTACTATCGGCGATTCTAAATTTCGGGTCGAGATCGAGCTTATAGTAATAGCGGCGAAGTACGTTCATACAGAAAGAGTGCAATGTCGATATCGAAGCGCGATTCAATAACGTGAGCTGCTTCTTTAAATAGAGCGAGTCCGGTTGACGTGTAAGTTCCTTCTCGATTGCTTCACCGATTCGTTTCTTCATTTCAGCAGCTGATGCGTTAGTAAACGTTACGATCAACAAACGATCGACATCAACGGGATCATCGGTAGCAGTTATTCGTTTAATCATTCGTTCAACAAGAACAGCCGTTTTTCCAGAACCCGCCGCCGCGGAAACTAATATGTCTTGTCCGCGCGCAACAATCGCCTGCCATTGTTCATCTGTCCATGTCGATCCGATTGGTTTCGCTATTCCCTTAAGCACCGAATTCCCCTCCTTTACTACGAATCACGTCTAGCACATCCTCCTTGGATGTAGCCTGAAGCAATCGATAATCTTGATCCTCAAACTCGCGGTCAAATTGACAGACAGGTTTGTAGGAACAGAACGTACACGCCGTTTTTTTCTTCAGTTTATACGGACGTATGTCGATCACTCCATCGGTGATTTGTGTACCGATGTCTTGAATGTGATGACGTACATAGTTTCTTAAATGTCCGAAATCTTCTTGAGAGGCAACGGACGAATTTTTATAAAACCCGCCATCGTTTTTCAAGCGTACCGGAATGATTGAAGACGGTTGGTTTGTCATCGACGTATCCATGAGCTGTACCGTTTCTATATCCGCTGCAACAAGTCCCTTCATCTTGAATTGCTTGAACAGTTCAAGATCAATCTGGTCTTGGGGCAAGGCTGTTTTACGATTGAGCATCGGGTTGTGAATGTGGAAATATAGTACGCCCGCTGGTGTCGACTCTTCACCCAACCACGTTTTCGAATGTGTGATGAGGACGTCTAAATACGTCAGCATCTGTAACGATAACCCATAATACACTTCGCCTAAGTTCAAGGCGGTCGAACTCGATTTATAGTCAATGACACGCAGCATCATACCCTCTGAACCAAACGCTTGATCGACCCGATCAATTCGTCCGACGACTTCCATCGTCTTACCGTTTCCTAGACGGTATTGCATCGAAGGGAGCGGACCCGCAGGACCGAAGTCAATCTCTAGTCCAATCGGAGAAAATTGACTAGATTTCGCATGCTCACTTAATACGATCGTCGCTCGTCCGACAACTTGCGCAAGTTTTCTACGTATATAATGATGCCGATTAGAGCTCAACAGAATGTTGTTTTGTAAACGAGGCGCGATGGATTTAACAACTTCGGCGGCTAAGTGCTGGCATTCTGCTTTGTTCAGCGACTTCCAATCCCGCCCACTAAGTCGTAACTGATCATCAATTAACTTCAATGCAGCGTGAAATAGCTGTCCGATGTCTGGCGCTTCTAGTCGATAAACGTCTCTTTCCTTCAAGCGTAATCCGTGGGAAAGAAACTGCGAGTAGGGACACGATTGGAACCGTTCCATCCGTGATACACTCGTTAAAATATGATCACCGTACAACAGACGACTCGTAGACTGAGGGAGCACATTTGCTTTATTTTTATAAAATAAGCTGCTTAAAACAGCCTTTGTTTTTTCACGCCAGTCATCCTGAGCAATAAACCAGTTGTATACGTCCCACCAAAAAGGAGCAATCCTGTACCCTTTTTGCCATTGTCGTAATTGTACGGCTAAATAGGATAATGTTTTTTGCGGATTGGCGACATACGTGAGTTGATCCTTTTCCCCTTTTTCATACGGATCATTTACGATCAACTGCTCCTTCATACTAGGGAACCATTGCTTTAATCTACTAACGATAATAGATGGTGTAAGCGACTTTCCTTCTTCATCGGCGAGAGCATAGCTCACCCACAGTCGATCAGAGGCACTGTTCAAGCCCACATAAATATTAAAATGCTCGAGGGCGAGCTGTTGTTTACTTCCCGGTGCAAGCGCTATCCCACGGTCAAGTAGTTGTTCTCGTTCTGATTCAGAAATAAGGCCTTCTTCCATTGGTCTCGCTGGTAAGATTCCATCATTCGCTCCCAATACGAATGCACATTTCACATTTGAAAAGCGACTTCGATCTAAACTTCCGACGAGCACTTGATCAATCGCAGGGGGAACGAGTGCAAACCGCATACTGTCGCATCCTGTTTCGATTAACTTACTGAACATCTGTAGTGATAACGATTCTTCCCCCATTAACTCTACTAATTGATCGAGCAAATCGATCACAGATTTCCATACTTGGGAATGCTCTCTCGAAGCACGAAGGTTTCCTTCGTCTTCTTCGCGTTTACGCCAAGAGTCAAGTTTCGATAGAACGTCCCGGTCCATAAGAAACATATAGAGTGCTTCACACATTTGTCGTACGGTTTTCGCCTTCTTCAGCTTCTGCTGTAATCCATGAAGCGGCTTAACGATCATCGAACGAAGATCATTAAGTCGATCTTCTGTCCGTACATCATGTTCCGATTGAACGATGTCCTCCTCTTCTAAAGATTGAGGACGGTAATAAACCCATCGTTGCTCGTTCGTCCAACGAGAGCCGTTAATCCCATAAGCTAACACGTAATTTTCAAGTCCATCTAGCTTCTCGCGTAAACGATGGAGTTGAAATGGATTATTCCATTCGAGTAGAAGATCTGTTTTGACACAGCGAAATACCGCTTCATACCGCCAGTTTTGAAGAATAACATCAAGGCTTGAACGGATAAATTCGATGAGCGGGTGATTAAGCATTGAACGCTTTTGATCTAAAAACAACGGGATCTCGTAATCTTTGAATACCGATTCTAGCAAGTCATGATAGGGATTCAAATCTCTTACTAAAATAGCCATGTCACGCCAACGATAGCTACTATTCTGAACAAGTCCTCTTATTTGGCGAGCTACTCCCTCTACTTCGGCACGTCGGTTAACTGCTGCAGAAAGAGTAACAGCTATGTCTCCTTCATACGGAACGATCGGTCTATGGTCATAAAACTGTTCGATATGAGCGAGAGAAGGTTGCCCTTGAAAACGAATCGGAGGAACCGATAGTGAAATTGCTGGAATTACCGGTACCATTTCCTCCTCAGCTAACTGTTTCAGTTGCTGATACGTCACAGCCGTTGAGTAAAACAAATCGAGCTCATGTGGCAGGGAGTAGTCATAAGATTTATCGATCGTTAAAGTTATCTTTACGTCAGGACAGTATTTCATTAATGCCCTTAACACTTCCAATTCTTGCGGTGTAAATTGATAAAAACCGTCAATCATAATCTCTGCCTGTCGTATGGAGGAAGAATGCGGTATTTTCTCTACTAACAACCGCAAATAGTCTTCGGAGTCAACGTATTTATTCAATAGATGCTGTTGGAAATCATCATAGATGAGATGCAAGTCGTGTAGCTTGTCCCGAAGAATCGGGGAATCTGATTGCATCTGTAGTGACGTTAACTCTATTTGTTCTTTAGAAATACAGTATCGTTTAAATTCTGTTACCATTTGCTCTACATGCTCATAAAATCCTTGCTGTTCACATGAACGCCCAAAAACCTTCAATTCGTTTTTTCGATGCTCAATAATCTTCCGTAACATCATCGTCGTACCGACATGATTCAAATGATACCGTGAAATCCCTCCCGCTTCCTGTAATACCCGTAAGGCGAGTCGTGAAAAGCTAAACACTTGTGCTCGAATCATACCTTGAAGTTCCGGAGTCGACACGAGCGCATACTCCGCTTGAAACGTCATTTGGTCCGGAACGAGATAGATGTTCGATGGTCCTTGTGCATCGGAATAAAGCTTTTGTCTGATTTCATTCAAACAGTATGTACTTTTCCCGCTACCCGCTCGGCCGAGAATAAATTGAAGTGACATGTTGTTAATAACCTCCCTTCTTACCTTCGATCGTTTTGATCACGATGACGAATTACCGTCCCACTCTTTCAGGCGCTGGATAACGCACTGCATTCTTCCGCATCTTGTCCTCAATTGCCTCTGATATATCGATTCCTAGTTGATTCGCTAATGAAATGCTGTAAATGAGTACATCCGCCAGCTCTTCTCTCACATGCTCTGCTTCCTTCGTCTCGTTGATCTTCCACGAATCTTCGGTAGTACACCATTGAAAAATCTCCATCAATTCAGCAGCTTCGATGCTAATACTCATCGCGATATTCTTCGGGTTATGCCCCCTCTGCCAATCACGCTCTTCAATGAATGCTTGAACTCTCTCTTTAAAGTGTTGAAAGTTAGTATTGTTGTCAGCCATTATTGTTGTCTCCTTTATCATGCAATATTAAGTTTCCCGTACGATTTGACTTCCACTATAGAGTTTCTAGGTAGACGCGGCTTCCTCTGCCAGACGCCTCAGCCGGTTCGACAATGAGTCTACGTGGCAATCGTGCACGTAATTCAGGTACGTGACTGATCACACCTACAGAAAGACGATCTGTATGGAGATGCTCTAGAGCGGTGACGACCGTATCTAATAGATCTTGATCAAGCGTACCAAAACCTTCATCGAGGAAGAAGAACTCTAATGGAAATTGTCCTCTTAATTGGATTTGAGCAGATAGGGATAATGCTAGCGATAATGCTGTTAAGAATGTTTCTCCACCAGATAACGTAGAGACTGGACGCTTTACGCCTCCGTTAGCGTCATCACGAATGATAAACCCACCCATCGAATCTACTTCAAGAGCGTATCGCTGGCGGGTTAGCGTACCCAGTCTTCCCGATGCATCGCGACAGACGTTCATCAATTGTTCTTCTGCAATATACTCAACGAAGCTATTCCCTCTAAAAACCGTCTGAAGTTTTCCGAGCTTCTCTACGTCTTGCTCGGTTTGAAGTCGCCGTTGCTCCAACTCCTTATATCGGTTATGCTTCATCTCTAGCTCATTAAGCGCTTGCTTTGCTGCCCCGCGCTCTCCAAGAACTTCATCCCACTTAAGTCTAATGAGCTCCTTTTGTTCCGTACAAGACTGCCATTGCTCTAACGTTAATCTCTTGTCCCCAAGTAATGCATGGAGTCTCGCTAGTTCTTGCGACCATTTCTTTTCCTCATTACGATACTGTTCGATGAGCCTCTGCCAAGCCGCTTGCTCATCTTTCGACGCTACCGCACCCTTAACTTCATCCATCGTAGAAAAAGTCGAGTCTTCACAGACTTCTTCCCACGCGCTCAAAGCTTTTTGTAATCGAGATTGTGCATGCTTGAGGGATTCGATTGCGACGCTTTCTTCTTTCTCTATCTGTTGAAGCAGAGTACGGGATGTCTGCCATCTTTCAACCGCTTCTTGTTCCTGCTTTTTCAATTGCTCGAGTTTATTTATGGCTTCATCTAGCAAATACTCGATCGATTGCGTGCCGATTTGCTTCGCCAATTGCCCTTGCTTTTGTTCGATTTGCTCCTGCTTTTGACTGTATATCGATTGGCTTTCTGCTAGCTTCAATTGAAGTCCATTTAGACTCTCCTTCGCTAGCCCGATTTCCCGTTCCTTATCTTCAATGACCTTTACGCTTTGGTCGAGTCTAAGTTTAATGGCTGCTGCCTCACGGTCATTTATATCCATTTTTTGCTGTTCTTCATCAATTTTATCAAAGTGATATTGCGGATAGTTAGACATCCACTTATCCTTCTGAAGATTCATTTCCTGCTGTAATGTTTCTATTTTACGATTAAGTTCTTCGCAATCTACCTGCAATGACTTATACGAAGCGAGTAGTTCTGAGAGATGTTTAGACTCTAGTCCATATTGCTTAAGCAAACGTTTTCCATCGTCATGTAACGGCGATAGATTTTTCACTAAAGAATGAATCTCTTCAAATAGCTTCATGAAAGATGGGAGAGAGAACGTTCGTGTCGCTTCTGCTTCCTCCGATGCTACAGCCACTTGAGATTGAGCTATTTTCATCAAATCAAGATGTTCAAATTCTCCTCCCTCTGAAAATAAATCTACTAATTGCTGATAGAGCGATTCTAGTGATCGTTTATCTGCAACGATCCCATGCTGTTGTTCATTACCACGCTCAATCCACTCTTTGGCAATATGTAGTTGTTCAGTAAGATGCTGAACGAGATCGTCTTTCTTCTCAGCAGGATGTGGATGCTCTAATGAACCACATACAGGGCACGCTTCGCCCGTACATAGCTGAGTAGCTAGCTGATTGGCTAGATTGATTTCCTTTTGACGTTCAATTTGAGACTGCTGTTCAGTTAGGAACAGATTCCCCATTGATAGTTGAAGCTGAATATGTTGATGTGCTCCGTCAAGCTTACAGTACGCCATAATAATCGTTTGAAAGAGAGAATCCCCTTCACGGCGGTAGGCATCACAGGTACTTTGAACTCCCTTTACTTTTCCCTCACGTTCCTGTAGCTCGGTACGTTTCTTGTTGTATTCGTTAAGGTATTCCTTGACCATTCCTTCACGATTATGAATCAATAGCCAGTCTGAATTAGCCGAGCGAATCCTCTCTCGCTCCTCAATCGGAACTGTGATCACTTCTAATTGTTGCTTTAATTCGTTCTGCTTGCTCACGTATTTAGCCTGTGTTGTATGATGGACTTCCAACTGTTCACGCTGTTCGTTCACTTGCTTCAGATCTACTTCAATCGTTACTGCACGCAATCGGTTATCCGCTTGAAGGGACTGAAGCTCGTTCTGTATAATTTGCGCTTGTTTCAACTCGGATTGACGTTCAATCCAATATGGCTGTTGTTCTTCCCGTTCTTTTACAGCTTTTCGGTAAAGAAGAGTATGCTCGTGCTCTTGTGCTTTGATTCCAATCAGTTGCTGAGCATTTGCCTCATGCTTAGTAGTCCAATCGTTGACTTCGCGATTGCCCTGTTCCCATTCATCTACATAGGGCTTCAGTTGTTGCGCTCCTTGTGCTTGGAAAAGACGTTGCTCCAAGGAAACAATCTGTTGTTTCTGCCCTTCTAGTTGCGTTAACTGCTGTTCTACTTTGCCACGCTCATCTTGCCATTGCCAAATTTTCTGATTCGTATCAAAGGTGGCCTCGATTTCCTTTCGTTGTTGCTCAACATGGAGTAACAACTCCTCTGCTTGTTTTAATCGCTTGTTCACCACTTGCATCGCTTCCTCGGAAGCGTCACCTAATCCTTGCTGCTCTGCGACAATCGTATCGAGCTGACCTCTTGCTTTGGTCGTTCTGTGACGAAGCTTATCCATGAGTTGATCGCCGTATTGCTCGAGATGAAACAACCGTTGGAGCATTTGCCTTCGATCTGTACCCTTTAATGATAGAAACTCAGCAAATTTGCCCTGTGGGAGTACGACCGCACGAGTGAAGTCGTCTATCGTTAATCCTAGTAATTCTTGAACCTTTATATTTACTTCATTATTTTTATCCGCTATGACGATACTCTCTTCTGTTAAATCTAGCAAGCGACAGAGCGACGTTCGTAAGGTTAAGTCACTCGTCCGTTTAAAGCTGCGTTCCACCCGATAACGACTCGTATGCTCGGCATTCCCAAGTTCGAACGTAAACGAAACGTGGATTTCATTTTCTGCATGGTTCATAATGCCTTGAATGTTGTTCATCGCTCGTTCCACTTTTCCGTACAAAGCTAATGTAACCGCATCCAATAAGGAAGATTTCCCGCTACCCGTCGGGCCGAAGATTCCGAATACGCCGCCTTCACATAGAGATTGAAAATCGACTTCCTGCTTTTCTCGAAAACTATGTAGTCCAGAAACACTAAGATGAATAGGACGCATCTATTTCCCTCATTCCTTCATCGGACATCGTTTTACTCTCTGTATCAGTCGATTCTGTATGTTCATCATTTATCAGTTCTAGAAATAGCTGTACTAGCTCTTCCTCAGGTTTCGCACCGTTCATTTGACGCTCATAAAAACGTCGAAACACTTCATCTATCGGTAGATTCGATTGTCGTACAGCCGTAACTGCATTGACCTGGTCTTCAAAAATAGGCCGAATGTGAATAAATCCTGAATGTAATTTTCTTAAACGATGAATTACTTCTATTGATAATGCATTTTGCAAATAGATTTCTAAATCAACCCACGCTTGTCCATCTCGTCCTTCGTCCAACCACCCGTAAACCTGTTGTAATCCTTCTGTAGCCTTCCATTTCATTAACGGTTTTCCGCTTCGAAGGAAAATTTCTTTCATCTGTGCAGGTTGACCTGGCTCAATATCGAGTACTGTAACCGATTTGGCGTACCCTGCCTCAGAAAAGCTGTATGCAAGAGGCGAGCCCGAATATCTAGCAAGTGTATTCGCTTTCGTCATCGTTTGTGGACGATGAAGGTGACCTAATGCAACGTATTGTGCTGCTTCTGGCAGTGATGTTGCTCCTACGGTATAGGCACCACCGACTTCGATCGGACGTTCGGAATCCGATGAGTCTCCTCCAGCTACGAATAGATGACTCATTGCTACATTAACGGAATCTGCTGTAAAGCTTTTCGTTAACTCTCCAAATAAACCCCGAACACGTAAATCGTATTGGGCACGTAATAACTCTTCGTGTTGACTTTGCTCAAGCAATTCTTTTAAACGAGATTCAGATGGATAAGGTAACGCAGCAACGTGAAGCTGTTGCCCACAGCTATGTACCCAGATTGAAAGGCATGCTGATATCGGATTCCCTAGCAACGTAATACCTTGTTCACTTGCAATCAGTTTCGCCGCAACTAAGCGTTCAGGGTTGTCGTGGTTTCCTGCAATAACAACTACTTGACGCTTACCTTTATCCGCTATTCGCGCCAAACTCTCGTAAAATAGTTGCTCGGCAGAAGCAGGTGGATTTACAGTGTCAAATGCGTCTCCCGCCATGAGGACGACATCGATCTTTTCCTGTTCCACAATTTCGTATAACTCGTCCAAAAACTGCTCCTGCTCTGCTAGTCGACTTCTTCCTTCCAACGTCTTCCCTAAGTGCCAGTCTGCGGTATGTAATAAGCGCAACAACATTCACTCCGTCCTATATGTAATCTATTATTCTCATCATATCATAAGTATTTGTCGCATGACCGTCAGCGAATGTATGTTCTAAAATTTACCTATTAAAAAATCTCCAATATGAGTTGGAGATTTCAGTCAATTCTATAATTTCCGTTGGAGATCCTTTGAACAACCTCTCTTGGCCTTACGTCCAGATTATCTAGCTTACTTATATCCAGCCATATCGGAGTATAACTCCCTCTTTCGGATTCTGGACTATAGGAGTATTCAGGACCTGTTCCAGATCCAAATACGCCTCCGGTAATGGTAGCAAAATAGTAGTACTGTTGATTACCGTTAAATTCGATGAGGGCTGCTAATTTGTCCAATTTAACATGAACACCTAATTCCTCATACGCTTCACGTATTGCCGTTTGTTCCACAGTCTCTCCTTGCTCAACCCCGCCGCCGGGAAAAAGATAATACGTATGTCCCTGCCTTACCCTCTTCATTATAGCTACTTCGTTGCCTTCTATAATTACGACGGCTCCTCTTGTACGTTCCATTGTATCCCCCAGTGTTAACATTAAAATATACTATTTAGTCATTCTATCATACAAAAGATAGGAAGTTATTGACAATAGTATTAGACGTGATAGATTGTTTATAGATAAACTTATGCAAACGGTTGCATATTGGAGGTTATTACACGTGATTGAAGTTTCAAATTTATCAAAGCATTACATGATCGCTAAACGCAAGCCTGGATTAACAGGTGCGATCAAAGGGCTTTTTTCAAGGGAATACGAAGTGAAGAAGGCAGTCGACAACATTAATTTCACAATTAACCAAGGAGAAATGGTCGGATATATTGGGGCAAATGGTGCCGGTAAATCTACGACGATTAAAATGCTATCTGGTATTCTAACCCCAACGAATGGGGAAGTTCGTGTAAACGGAATTGTACCGTATCAAAAAAGACAACTCAATGCGAAAAACATTGGAGCGGTATTCGGTCAACGAACACAACTGTTCTGGGATATACCCGTGCGTGAATCGTATGATTTATTGAAGCACATCTATGAAGTACCAGAGAAACAGCATAAAGAAACCTTAGATTTTTTTACTGAAGTCTTAAACTTAGAGCCATTGTTGAATATTCCCGTAAGACAACTTTCACTCGGACAAAAAATGAGATGTGAGTTAGCAGCAGCATTCTTACATAAGCCATCGATCGTCTATTTAGACGAACCGACAATCGGACTTGATGTAGCGGTCAAGACGAAAATCCGCCAATTCATTAGAGAAATGAATCAACGCTCGAATACGACTGTTCTGTTAACGACCCACGATATGCAGGATATCGAAGAAATTTGCAAACGAGTGATTATTATCGACGAAGGAAAAGTCATCTATGATGGCGATTTACAATCAATCCAGGAGCGATTCGGAAATAAGCGCGTCATTCATTTCGAATTGGAAGCACCTGAGACGTTTACGCTTCCAAATGGTTTAACTGGATTGGCCGAAGTTGTACAAATTGAGGGAGAGCAAACGGAAAAAATATCTCTATCATTTAGCTCTCAAACGATTTCAGCTGCTGACGTCATTTCAGCTATGCTAACAGATTTCCGAATTCGAGATTTAACAATTGCTGACCCTAAAATCGAAACGATTGTAAAGCAGATTTACGAACGCGGGGTATAAGCGAATGCGAAAATATGTGGAAATGATGAAATCTCAAATTAAGATTCAAACGGCTTACACCGCTTGGTTCTGGGCAAGCACAGCTTCATCGATTATGCGCATGGTGATCATTTACTTCTTCTGGCACGCTGTGTACGCCAACAAAACTTCAATCGGGGAAATGTCTTTAGACACGATGATTACGTATGTCGTACTCGCGATGATGCTCGGGATATATGTAAGCGGTATTGGCAATCAGCTTTCAGGCAACATTCGTGATGGAAGCATTGCGATTGAATTAATGCGACCTTACGATCTATTGACGAAGTTAGTAGCTTTAGATCTCGGTAATACTATATCCTCACTCTTTAGAGATGCGCTTCCGATGGTAGTGATCGCATTTATTTTCCTTGGCATTAATCCTCCTACTAGCATAGAAGGAGCCATTTTATTTCTCATTAGTGTTTTTCTCGGAATTCTAATCGGTACCCAATTCGACCTAATTGTCGGTGTCCTTGCGTTTTGGACCGTTAATGTGTGGGGACTTCGTGTACTAAGAGAAGCGATTGTTCTATTCTTTTCGGGTTCACTCATCCCTATTTCACTGTTCCCTCAGTGGTTGCAGACGGTCAGTCAATTTCTGCCATTTCAATCGATGGTGTATGTTCCTGTCTCGATCTATACTGGGATAATCTCAGGAACCGATGCCTATATCGCGATGGCGATTCAAGTTTTCTGGTTGGTGGCAATTTTCATCATCGTTCGTATCTTCTGGGCGCTTGCCATTAGAAAAGTGACGATATTCGGAGGATAGTTCCTAGAAGGGAGATAGCTAACATGTTACGACGTTATTCGAAACTGTATTGGCAGTTTTTTAAACAACAGTTAAAAGTGATGATGGAGTATCGGGTAGATTTTTTCATCGGGGTTTCGTCTGTATTCCTCATTCAGTTTACTTCGATCTTCTTTGTAAAGGTCGTGTTCGATCATATTGATGCTCTAAACGGTTGGTCGTTTTATGAAGTACTATTTATTTACGGTATCGCGACAGCAGGAAGATCAATACATCACATCTTCTTTGATAATCTTTGGACGGTTGGGATGAATTATGTTCGACCGGGGAACTTTGACAGACTTCTTATTCGTCCTATTAATCCGTTGTTTCATTTGATCGCAGACCGCGTACAGCAAGACGGATTTGGCCAGCTTATTATCGGATTGATTATATTAGGCGTATCGATGCCTCAACTCGATATTTCTTGGGGAATACTCGATTTCATACTTCTCATCGCTATGATCGTATCTAGTGGGTTGATATTTGTCGCTGTGAATTTATTCTTCGCTACGTTTTCGTTCTGGATGGTCGATAGTTTGCCAATCATATGGGCTGTATTTAATATAGCGGACTTTGCCCGCTATCCGATTACGATCTACAACAAAGGAATTCGATTTCTGTTAACGTGGATTATCCCGTATGGATTTACAGCGTTCTATCCGGCTGCATTTTTCATTGATCATTCGGGATATAAGACAATTGCCTTACTTACTCCTGTCATTGCAATTGTGTCTTGTGCAATCGCATATGCGTTTTGGAATCGAGGGTTGAAGAGTTTTACGAGTACGGGGAGTTAGTTAAGCTTATTCAAAGGAAACAAGACAGCCAGCGGCTGTCTTGTTTCCTTTGTTTATTGTTATTGAACTTCAACTACAATACTTCCAAAAAATTTATCATCTACATATGCATCTAGTTTCCATATTCCTTCAGTAGGAAACGTTATCAAAGAGTGCCCATTGGCAACTTTATCATTATCGGAAATACTCGCATTAAGCATTCCACTGTACAATTCATGAACAGTAGCCTCTTCATTTGCTACCTCTTTGGTCGTCCCAATAATGTCAATCCTCTTCCCAATCAATTGATTTGTTTCCTCAGGTGAATCATCCCAAAAGTACCAAAATAACTTATCTTGATTTCCTTTAATAAACTGTTGAACTTGCAATCCAAGCTTTCCTTCTTTACCGATTAAGGTAAGCTCACCCTTACCCTTGTCACCAATAGTAACAGGAAGAATAAATGTAGGACTAATGTCCCAATTTTGATTTATCTTATCCTTGGTTAACGTAAACGACTCTAAGTAACCACCTTTATATTCAAACTTAAATATAAGCTCATATTCACCGTCACGGTACGTAACCCACCAATTATAGTAAGGGCCATTTTCACGTTCGATAGGTAGCCCTAATATGTTTAACCCTGCTACTGTCTCTATTGCACTTCTAATATCTTGTATCTTTCCATTTATATTGAATTTATTCGCAAGAACGTGAATGGCCTGGACTTCACTGTCATCTCCCAGTTTATCGACAGTTCCGAAATATCCATCAAACTCCAAATAAAAACCATCGTATTGAAGGTTAATTCCATATTTTCCATTGCTAGCTCCGATAGGATCACCGAGAAGGTCAAGTACTTCCTTTTTCGTTTGGCCAATTTGTATAGGGATGTCTTTCAAACTTCCTGTCCCTATTCCTGCCTTTAAAAATCCGTGGTCTAAATATTCGACGTTCACTTTTTGCTGTGGTTCCGTAAACTCTATAGGCTTAGCATCGTATCTGAATGTATTCGCAATCTCAACCATTTGGTCCATTGTGAGAAATGCTTCAGGACTCCACCCTCTACTATTTAGGCCGTCTACTTTCCCATCTTTTGATGCGAATATTCTATAGTTAAGTCCATCTTCTCTCCATATTAGGGCAGAAGAATCGTGATCTTCGTAAAAATTAGTTTTAGCACCACTATTCAGATCACGTCCTTCATTACTATTAGCTGGAACAACCTGTTTATTACGATCAACACCGATACCAAACTTTATGTTTTCTACATCATTTCTGTAAACAATTTCAACTTCTTGATCTTGTTTATCTACAAGTCGTATAGTCGCTTGGCCTTGATGTACTTCAAAAGGGAGTTCAGTAGGTTGCTTTATCTTATAAGAAAGTTGTGCGAGCGTTTCTTCAATTGAACGCTTACTTCCTTGGAAAAGTGTGTCTTTCCCATTGCCATTACTTACTCCGTCTCGAATCGTTTGGATGCCGTCAAATGCCGTAAACCATACACCTAATAGTAGAGCGAACGACAATCCACTTACGATTGGTATCACTTTCATTGTATTCTGTCTACTTACCATCTTCTTCGCTTTCATTACCAACTTTTCTTCCAGTTCCTTAACGAAATCTGCTCTTGGTTCAATATCCATATTCAATTTAAACGATTGTAAAACTTTCTCCTCATTTAATCTGTCCATTTAACATTCCTCCTTCCCACGAACACGATAGCTGTTCCTTCAGCATCTTTAATCCCCGATGATAGTTCACCTTTACCTTCTCATCACTGAAATCCAATATGTCCGCCGTTTCTCTAATACTCATTTCCTTTAATCCTCGTAAAATAACGACGATCCGATAGTTTGGTTTTAGCTTTTGTAATGCATCGTGGAGTTCTTTCTGCTCTTCTTTCGTCTCCCATTCTTTTTCTGGTATTCCGTCCTGTGTTGGGATTTTATGAACTGTTCGTAGGTCGAATAATGAGAGAATCTTTTTCTTACGGTATTTATCGATAGCAATATGCTTAGCAATAGATAATATCCACGTCTTGATTTGCGATTGTTGGTTAAAGTTCGGTAAGGACTTTAACACTTGAATAAATACGTCCTGTGTTAAATCTTCCGCTTCGTTATGATCACCTGTAAAATAGATGAGAAAATGATACACATCACGGTAATGTTCACGATAGATCTCTCTAATCTTTTGATCTAACGACACCTTTTCATTCAACTTTACCCCTCCTCACCTTTTGTTCTCTATCTATTTGTCGAACTTAGTTACCAAAAGGTTACAGAAATTCACAAAAATTCACAAGATAAATTAACATGTGTCTAATCTTGAACAAAGGTAAGTGATGACACACCTTATAACTAACGAAACAAAGACGGTTTCCATTGCGGAAACCGTCTTATTATCTATCTACATTATTGAATTCAATTCCTTATCCCTTTACAAACTTCCTCGCCATTACACGACTCAACAATCCGTGACTTGGTGAGAAGATAAAGGCAAGAGCGAATAATATACCTGCTACAGTGGACATCGATCCCGCAATCGAAGCATCCAGTATCGTTGCCATATAGTAACCGAGTATGGCAGATAGCACACCGACTAGTGCACTGAGCAATAGCATGATACTCAGTCGGTCAGTCAATAAGTAAGCTGTTGCACCAGGAACGATCAACATCGCCACGACTAGTATAGCACCAACACTATCAAACGAAGCTACTGTCGTTAAGGATACGAGACCCATTAAAAGGTAGTGAATAAAAACAACCGGAATGCCAACAGCGACAGCCATTTGCGGATCGAACGAGCTAATTTTCAATTCCTTATAAAAGAGGCCGATAATCAATAGTGAGAATAACAACACACCGCCTACAATCCATACGGCTTTCGGTCCGACATCAATGCCATTTATTACAAGTGTGTCCCACGGAGAATAGGCTATCTCTCCGTATAATACGTGTTCTAAATCCAAGTGGACTCTACTTGCATATAACGACACGAGCACAACCCCGACGGCAAACAACGCTGTAAATACGACGCCGATCGCGGCATCCGATTGTACACCACTTTGTAGTAACAACTGGACGAAAAACGCGGTGAGCATCCCAACTATAGTAGCACCGATTAACATCGGCATCCCTTCTAGGCTACCGCTAACGAGAAAAGAACCGACGATACCAAGAAGGACGGTATGACTAATCGCGTCTCCTAGCATTGCCATTCTTCTTAATATAAGAAAGCAGCCTACCATCCCACAAGAAACTCCTACCAATGACCCGGTTAACATGCTGCATGCGTCATACCTGTCACCTCCCTAACTTGCCACGAGTAATCGTTAGCTTCGGTTGTATACCGTGATCTTCCATTAATCGCTTTAATTCTGACACAATATCCTCAGGAAAATTCTGCTGGGCAATCGATTTATTGAACTCAAATTTAGAGCCTTGAAACTTGTTTTCATACATAAGATATATCTCTCTCATTCTTCGGTTCAACGTCATGTTGTACGCGACTGCCATTCCAGTTTCCGTTAACTGCCACTTAAGCAATCCTTGTTCATCTGAAATCAAACGTACCCATTTTTTTCGCTCCAAGCTGGCTAGTGACTGATTGATCATACGAACCGGCTGTGGTCTCCGCTGTATCAACTGCTCAACCCTACATCCATGAAAGTCCATATTTTCCGTTTTTGTCAGCTCTTGCTCCGTTATATCATAAAGAGATTGTAGGACATTCTCTTGTGCAATCATCTTTCTAGTCCGTAAGAAGGACATACTTTTTGTTAACAAACCACGGTTCGGTGAAAAGATGAGAGACAGAAAAAATAATGACGTAGCTGCTAATACAATTAACGGACCGGTAGGCATATTATTCGCAAGCGTACTCAATAGCGTCCCGATAATGCCCGATAACGCACCGAATATCCCTGCTAAAATAACCATTCGATCCAATCGATCTGTCCAATATCGAGCCGTTATCGCTGGTGTAATTAACATCGCAGCCATCAACACGACGCCAACTGCTTGTAAACCAATAACGACCGCCGCCACAATTAACGTCATCAATAATATACTGAGTAACCCCATAGGAAGGCCTAGTCCCCGACCGAAGTTAGGATCAAAGCTTAACAATTTAAATTCCTTAAATAGAATAAACGTGACGAGAAGTAACACGATAGATACTCCCGCCATAACGTTCACATCGCTACTAACCATCGAGGCCGCCTTACCAAACAGAAAATGATCGAGACCACTCTTGTTACCTTGTGGACTATGAGCAATGCGCGTTAGTAGGACGATTCCTACTCCAAAAAATACGGACAGAACTAATCCTAACGCGGTATCTTCTTTAATTCTAGATTTCTTTGTAATGAATTGAATACTAAAAGCAGCCAACAATCCTGTACATGCTGCCCCGACCATGAACAAGCCGATCGATTTCGTTCCTGTAATCATAAAAGCAAGACAGATTCCAGGTAGAGCCGCATGGGCCATCGCATCCCCGATTAAGCTATGCTTCCTCATTAAGGCGAAACTTCCAAGAACACCACTGCTTAAACCGAGTAACATTGTTGCCATGAGAACCCACTGAGTGTTGGCCTCAGATAACATCAACCAAAAATCGCTCATATCCCCTCACATCCTCATTATAGAAAAACAGCTGATCGCTCGGGTTGCTGTAAAAAAGATAAACGACCACCATACGTTCTCTGTAAATTATCTTGTGTAAATACCTCTTGTGTAGGTCCCATCGCAATCTTTCGCATGTTGAGTAAAAGAACCCAATCGAAATATTCTTCGACGGTCTGCAAGTCATGATGTACGACCATGACCGTTTTCCCTTGATCTTTTAGTTCATTTAATAACGTAATAATCGCCTTCTCTGTTGCCGCATCAACCCCAACAAACGGTTCATCCATTAAATAGATCGTTGCATCTTGAGCAAGAGCACGGGCTAAAAAGACACGTTGCTGCTGCCCCCCTGATAATTGTGAGATTTGGCGATGAGCATAGTCAGCCATTCCTACTTTTTCTAAACAGTCCATCGCCATTTGTCTATCTTTCGCACCCGGACGTTTAAACCAACCGACATGACCATAGCGACCCATCAACACAACATCTAATGCGTTCGTTGGAAAGTCCCAGTCAACCGACTCTCGCTGAGGGACGTAACCGATCATTTTACGTTGACTCTTATATGATTTTCCATAGATTTGAACAGATCCGGAGACAGTTGGAACTAGGCCAAGAATACCCTTTATTAAAGTAGACTTACCGGCACCATTCGGACCAATGATCCCTATTAATTTTCCCTCGGGAGATTTAAAATCGATCTCTTGTAACACCGGTTTTTGCCGATAAGCAATCGTTAAATTTTCAACGGAAATAGGTTCCACGCTCACTCCTCCTCATCATGAAATCATTTATTTTAACGCTGCTACAATCGTGTCAACATTATGCTTTACCATTCCGATGTACGTTCCCTCAATTGTTCCCGCATCTCCCATCGCATCTGAGAAGAGTTCGCCACCAATATTCACCTCATGGTTTTTCGCTTTTGCCCCTTCAACGACAGCTTCAATGGAACGCTTTGGCACGCTCGATTCAACAAAAACGGCTTTAATTTTCCTATCCACAAGGACATCGACCATCGCTTGCACATCTTTAAGTCCATATTCCGAATCGGTGCTAATTCCTTGTAAACCTTTAACTTCAACATCATACGCTAGACCGAAATATCCGAACGCATCATGGGCCGTCACGAGCATACGACTTTGTTTAGGAATCGTTGCAATTTGATCCTTCGCGTATTGATTCAATTCCTCTAATTGTTTCAAATAATCTTCTGTGTTTTTTTCATAGTCTTGTTTATGATCGGGGTCCAGTTCAATTAAGCCGTCCCGCACTCTTTCTACTGCTTTCATCCAAAGCGTAACGTCAAACCATACGTGTGGATCATAATGTCCATCGAACTCAGCAGGTTGTTGTAAATGTGACTCATCAATATTCTCCGTAACCGCAATCGTCGGTTTGTTTCTAGCGATCTTTACGAATATATCCGACATTTTCCCTTCGAGATTTAATCCGTTATAGAAAATGATGTCGGATTCTTCCAGTTTTGCAATATCCCCTTGAGATGCTTTATATAAATGAGGGTCAACACCCGCTCCCATTAATCCCGTTACATTCACATGCTCTTTCCCAACATTTTCGGCGATATCGGCAATCATTCCGATTGTTGTTGTGATATTGATCTTTCCATCATTTACTCCTGACGATGTATTCCCAGATGTGCATCCGGAGATGACCCACCCTATTATTGCAACGATTAAAACGTGGACTAACAAACGATATTGTTTCATGTTTTACCCTCCCATTTCTTTTTCACTTGTTTATAAAACTTTCCCTAGGGAAACTTTTTACCGAAAAAAATTTGATCTCCATCATTTTTCTTCAAAAACTTACGAATGCAAAAACAATATATGAGCTAACTGTAAAAAATGTGAATACTTTCCCGACACCTAAAATAATGCCTTAAAACAAAAATGTTTTCCTTATGCAACATTATAATACGAATGTTTATCTCTGTCTATCCTTATTTTCTATACTCAATCTTATTTTATCCACTTCGTCAAAACATATGTTTGTCATGGTAGGAAAATGATAGGAATTAAAAAGTCACGGAAGATCATTCCGTGACGTTATGACTATAACAGCTTCAGGCCATTTTCAATTAATGGACGAAGTTCTTCTGAGTCTTCTTTCAACTGCTGGAGCCGCTTCATCACTAACTCTCGAGTACCAGTCTTTATTTTTCGCTCATTCATGAGTTCTACTAGCTCTAATCGTAATAGCCAATCATTCGGAAAGTGTTGATCGAGCATATCAGTAACACCCGATATTAATTTCAATACACCTTGCTCATCTGGTTGACCTTCTCGTACATCTCTTACCGTCTGATATAGGTTGTTAAGCCCATCCTTCTCCTTCGTATGTGAAGTTACAGCGCTTACGTTCTCACTATGCTGTTCTTCTAGTAATCCAGATTGGTCAGCGTAAAATCGTTCCGCGTCCGCTGCTCCGGCGAATACAGAAATAATGGTTTCTCCTACGGCCATATCGTACGTTCCCCACTCTGGTTTAAACAATGTTCTTTCACCAAGTGTAACCGTACAATCAGCGAAGGTTAGAAGGACGATGCGACCCTTTTCTCGGGTTATCTGTTGAAGACGGCCTGCTACCTTCACTCCGCTTGCAAACGGTAAGGTCGTCGCTTCTCCAATAACGATGGAAAGATCTTTTAATTGTTCGTCCGTTAGCATTTCCAAAGAGATGTCTGTATTTTCTAACTTACCGATTGGCGAACCAAAACCGTCACGATGATACCCATGATCATGACCGGGAAGTTCAACATTGTTAACAGCTAAGGCGGTCTGTCCGGTTGTGTTAACATATATTGCTTCTCCTTTGGAATCGTACTCTAAATTCGTAACTGTCCCGCTAACTTGAAGTCCTGAAGAGTAAACAAGGGTAGCCGTAGTTCCGGAATGTAACGCCTTATTCACACTTTCTGTCCCTCCAACGTTGAAAGCCATCGTCTCTGCAAACTGCCCCACAGCTTCAATCAATTGATCAAAGTTCTCGCAAACGAACAGCTGCGGCTGGGGCTTCGTTACGTCGTAATCAGTATTGATGCACGTTTCAAGATCAAATGGAATTTTCTTTACCTTATCGGTAAGACAGTCCCTACTTTCCCCAATGGAAGAAAGTAATCCTGCTCCGTATATGAGGGGGGCATTGATCTTTCCGATTAACCCGTACTCTACTGTCCACCAGAACAATCTCGATATCAACGTCGCCTCTGAAATCTCCGTTGCAAGCTGTTGTTTCTCTTCTAAGTTATCTTCCGCTGCCTTAATAACTTCTTCAGAAGAAACGCCATCCTCCATCACTTCAGATAAGTGCTTAATCGCTTCAAAAACGTCATGCTCTTCCTTCGTCGCGATTGCTTTTGCCCCAATCTGTCCGAAAATCTTTAAGTACTCAGCATACTGCTCATTATGAATAATCGGAGCATGACCTGCAGCTTCATGAATGATGTCCGGTGCCGGTGTGTACGCGATATGGTTAAGTGTACGAATGTTCGTCGCGATCGGTAAAATTCCATGTCCTTGAAAATCGAAGAAAGCCACTCCTGGAATAAATCCACCAATCGTAGCCGCTCCCCAACCAAATCGAGCTAAGCTTGCATTCATTTCTTCCACATTCGGCAGGGAATCTACCTTCATCCCGGAAACCTTTAATCCTTCGACATACGCCCCATGTGCTCTTCCATCTAAAAAGTTCATATTTTGACGCATGACATATCGCCATACCGCGTGGTCAATCGCTGTATATTGATGATATTGTTGTTCACAAACATATTGTTTTAAATGTGCTGGAATCTTAATTTCATTCGTTTTTATTGAAGTAGTCATATCGAATCTTCCTTTCTTTAGTAAAAAGTTCACATAAAAAATAGCCCTCAATCCACAAAGGGACGAGAACAACTCGCGGTACCACCCTAATTGGTGAATTATTATTCACCCACTTCATTAGTAAACGTGATTTTCAATGCAAATGTAATTCAGTTTGAGCGGAACCTGGGTTTTCACCTTCCACCCAGTCTCTTCTTGCTGTTCCTACTTGACCTACTCCGTTTGCTCACGTTAATTATATTCAGTTATTCTTCACATACACTTTACCGCTTTTATGCTTATACGCTTTTAAGCAATAAAGTATTTCTTTAATAATAGCAGTATTTGAACTCCTTTTCAATCCTTTTTTTAAAAAAAGAAGGAGAATCCCGTAAGGAATCTCCTTCATGTCTTTGTTCTCTTAAGCAGCTTGTTTCAAAGGCTGGCTTTGTAAATTAGCGATAACATCTAAAATCAGTTGAGCAAAATCTTTATCGATCTTCTTTCCTGACAAAGCATTAACTTGATTTTGAAGAGCATTCAACTGATTCATTGCTTCTTTATCATTCGATGCCTCTTGAATGGATTTCGCTTTAGCCATAAGACTGTTCACAATACCGTGGCTTGTAATCTTCCCTGATTCCGCACCGTACGTGAAGAGTTCGTCAAGCTGAGCAATCTCCATCGTTACTTCGAGTGTAAATTCCTTTACAGCTTTGTTTCCTACATTATCGATCGCTTCTACAGAGATGATATGCTCACCAATTGCTAACTGAAACGGATTAATCATGTAAGGGAGATCTACTTTCTTGCCATCTAATGTCACGATTACTTCTTTCACACCTGTTAATTCATCTGTTACTTCAACATTGAGTTCGTATGAATCTGTCCAGGAAATCGTTAGATCAGAAAGATCTTTAATCACTGGAGCAGCGATGTCTGTACTGATTGGCGTATATCCATTCTCTTCTGCTTCCTGCACAGAAGCAAAAAACACACGGGATTCTACAGGTACCTTTTCCCATTCTGTCGGTTCTACATACGTTTTGGTTCCATAGTTTCCGACATAACGTAGCAATCCTTTACCCTGCTCTCTAGCACGGAATTCAAAAGGAAGCTCTGCCAATGGGTTTTCCGGATTCCAAATTCCTAGTCCGTTATCCTTCGCCTCTTTTACAGCAGCTTGATAATCTAAATATGTTTGATCATCACCAATTGGCCAAATAAAGTACGTTGAAGCATAACCACTTCTAACCATTTCTAGATTTGTGTTCACATCATCGGACTTTCGAATAACTTGCGCCAAAAGACGACCGTAGGAGTCAGTAGCTTCTTCCTCTACGAGAACCTTTACTTCATCACCAGATTTTAGAAGCGTATTCAAATAGGCTTTCGCTGCCTCACCATGCTCTTTTTGGCTTGCATCCTCTTCTGTTACAACATTATGATAGGTTTCAGGAGTATCAATATTTAAATAACGTACTTTCGTTGTACCAAGCACTGGAGTTGTCAGGTGAATGGTATCACCATCAACTACGCTTGCAACAGTTGATGAATACTCTCCTGCAGCTGAAGGCGCCGCTGGTTGTTCTGAAGATAACTGAATATCATTAGCTTTACGTGGAAGAATTTGATAAGCATCATATTGGCTTACAATAGCTGTGATGTCATACCACTTACCAGATTCCAATTGCCCAATTGCATTTGTTCCTTCCATTATACGAAGAGTCGTACTATTAAAGTCTGCGTCAATAAAAGAAACGTTGTAACCTCCTCCTGCTGGAGTGGAAGGAACATTTGATACGTAACCCGTCACCTTAACGAGTTGACCTTCATGCTCTTCAGCTGTTTCGGCCGATTGCAGATCTGCTAAAGTGACTGATTTCGCTAGTGGTATAGCTTGATTTGAAGATATTACTTCTACTCCATTTGATGATGGAATAATCTCTGTTAAACCTTTATACGATGTAACTCCACCTGTTACTCGAATCAAATCTCCTTCCTTCAAGTCAGGAAAACCAGCTGTTGATTGAGCAAATACGTTAATACCCGCGGTTTCATCTTGAATGAAAGTAGAGAGTTTTCCACCGCCAATAGCAGAATTGTCTGCTGTAACAATACCTTCAACAATAACCTTTGAAGCTGTTGAAGTTTTTGCTTCAGCGATGGAGATTGTGGTTACTGGATCCGGTTCTGGATCAGTGCCTCCACCAAGGATTTCATATGATGTTGGACTTTTTAAACCAGGAACACTGAAATATGCTGTTAAAGTTCCCGTTATCGTTACTTTTTTCCCTAAATTACTTGGATTATCTACTAAGTTAAGAGCTGCTCTTACTTGCGTTCCAGAGACTAGCTGAACCGGCATGATTTTGCTAGGATCAGTCTCATTAGCAGAATCAGCTATTGCTAAGTTTGAAGGTGTAGTAAATGGACCTTGCTGTTGAAAATTCGAACCACTAATTGTCGTTCCTACAATATACCCTTCAACAGTTGCCGTACCGCTATTGTTAGCAATCGCCTCGCTAACTGTAATGGTGTTCGTATTCGCCTCAACTGAAGCTACTCCTAAACTAAAGAAGTTAGCTAATACTAACGCGAAAACGAGTGTCATGCTAACCATTCTCTTTACTTGATAACTCATTTTTGTCCTCCTCTAAAAATAAATATGCTCTATAAATATTTAACGAGATATTACTAGTTTAGAGTACAGGACTATCATTAATTATTTGTTAACCTAATGTTGATTTAACATGGTAATATCTGCTTCCCACTCTTTGGTTTCAATCGCTCTGGAAAATTCATTGGATGTATTGTTGAATCATTATTTTATTCTTCATAAACTCAAAGCATTGTTTACACAGTACATTAACAATCGCTGGTTAAACTAGAGATGCAGGAAACAGATGTCATTCCTTTTGAGGAGGAAAAGTGTATATGTTAAAGACAATTATCCGTTGGTTAACTACAGACCATATTGATTGGACTCAATTCGAAAAGAAGATTTATTTAAGAAACGAAATACACGAGTTGAACGAACGAGAAGAACAAATACATTACCACATTTACTATTACATTCCAGTTATTTATTAACATAAAAAGCCGTATACCTTCCCCCAAATTAAATAAGCGTAAGTGTAGATTCGCTACACTTACGCTTATTTTATTGGTTTTTTCCAAGTTCATCAAACACTTGTTGATAATGCTCTTTCTTACTTGCATTAAACTTTGTATTCATAAATGTCAGTTTCCCTAGTTTATCGACGATAAACACCGATCGTTTAGCTGTTTCGAATTTTTCATCAAAAACATGGTAGACCATAGCTGTTTTTTTATGCCAATCTGCTAAAAGTGGATAAGGTAATGTTCCGAGACTAGCTGCAAATACATTGTGTGAATAAATATGATCGACACTAATAGCAAGTACTTCGGTATTTAACGCATCGAATTTCTTATAATCCTCTTTCCAAGAGGTGATTTCCTTAATTCAGCCAGGGGTAAAGTCTAGCGGATAAAATGCCACTAACACATTTTTCACTCCACGATAATCCGATAATGTTACGTTGCCCTTCGTTGTTGATGGCAGTGTAAAATCTGGCGCTAACATTCCCACTCTTAATTCTCGTGTCATATTCTACCCCCCCCCTTCTCTTTATCTTTCTTTCATATGACTTATACTATTCATTACAACCTACTCACCCATTTCATCTAACAAGGGCTGCAAAATTTGATATAGATGAACAACGGATTTAAATGCATAAACTTTTTGAAAAGGAACACCTTTTTCAAGAATAATGAGACAAGGTATACTTTCTAATTTCCATGCTTGAGCTAATGAAGGCATGAGGTTTATATTACATTTATAGAGGGATAATGTAGGAGCCATTTTCAGAACAACTTTAAGCATTTGTTCCGAAAGTTTACACGTTCCACATAAAGGAGTGTAAAAGAAAAGCGCGAACGCTTCCTTGTTCTCGAATCGTTTCACTTCTATCTCTCGTTGGCTTAATTCAATCATGTAAAAAATTCCCCCATGAAAAAAACGTTATCCATTGGCTCTCTTCATCATATCATACACCAAACTAATTAGAGACAATTCGTCACATTTTCAGGAAATAAATAACCAAGAGGATTGTTCCTCTTGGTCGTTCATTTACCTTGCTATTCGTTTACTGAACAACAAATGTCTTCTCCACCAACCTGATTCAATACTGTTGTACTTTACTCCACCTTCTCCATACGTGTGAATCACTTTACCGTTCCCCGCATAAATCCCTACATGACCAACAACACGTCTGTTCACCCAGAAGAACATCAAATCACCACGTTTTAAATTATTTACAGACACGCGATATCCTAATCTGGATTGATCTCGAGCACCACGAGGAAGGTCTATCCCAAATCGATCATAAACATGTTTCACATAAGACGAACAATCGAATCGTCTCGATCTAGCGTACGGGGCAGCACCCCATTTATAAGGCACACCCAAAAATCTTCTCGCATAGGTAATCAGTTGATACTCGTTAATGTTTCTCATCGCATAAGCGGTAAAGTCTGTTTCGTCTTTATCTTTTGGTGACGTAATTTGAACGAGATTGTTGTTTATATCCCATGTGATGGGGGTATTCCATAATTCAGAGAGGGCATCAATCATAATGTACGGCTCATTGTTTATTATCTTTGGAGCGGACGAAAGCTGGATTTCTCTATTCGCACTGATAGCCGTCCGTTGATTTATCTTCACTTCATGCATAACATCAGTGAAACCCATCCGGAAAGTACCTCGAGCGGCATTCCACTCGTTCGTAAAATCCATCGTCCCTGCTACATCCTTAAGTGGAATCCATAGACCACCCGGACCAATATCCTGTTTCGCTGGTGTAGGTGAATCAATAACTTTATCGTCAACTTGAAAGTTGATTCTATATGAAATTGGTTGGGCTTGGCGATTTAATTCACTTTGTATTTGACTTCGGCTTTGCTGATTTTGAGTATTGGGTGTACAGGCTGTAGTGACTAGTAATGTCATAGTAACTACATAAAGTAATGTTTTTGAAGTAATGGATCGACATTTAGACACGTTTATCATCCCTTATGACTGAATATTATATAGCAAATATTAGTTTGCCATAGGGATCATAAGCGTATGCCAATATGAGCAGGAAATAAAACCCACAAATTACGAAAATTTAACAAGGTGATATTTCTTTTTCCCTCGACGAACGACGATAAACTTTCCTTCAACTCGATGGGATTCCGTTATTTCTTCTTCAACGTTTGTGATTCGATCTCCATTAATATAAATGGCTCCATTTGTAATATCTTCCCGGGCTTGACGCTTAGAAGAGGCGACGTTGGCGCTTAACAATAGATTGACAAGATTCATGTTCTCACTTCCATCCAACGTTGTTGAAGGAACGTCCTTAAAACCTTCTTCAATCTCCTCACCGGTTAATTCACCGATGTTACCGTTAAACAAAACTTCGGTAATTTTCACAGCCCTCTGCATCGCTTCTTCACCATGTACAAGCGTAGTCACTTCACTAGCTAACGTTTTTTGTGCCGTTCTCTTTTCAGGATTGGATTCTAGTTCTTCTTCAATTCGTCTAATTTCACCTTCTGATAAAAATGTAAAATATTTTAGGAAAGGAATAACATCACGATCATCTGTATTAATCCAGAACTGGTAGAACTGATATGGTGATGTTTTCGTAGGGTCTAGCCATATCGTACCCGTCTCCGATTTGCCGAATTTCGAACCATCGCTCTTCGTTATTAATGGTAAGGTGAGACTATAGGCCTGCCCTTCCCCTGATTTACGAATAAGCTCCATTCCTGCCGTAATATTACCCCATTGGTCACTTCCACCAATTTGGAGAATACAGTTATATTCTTTATTAAGATTTAAAAAGTCATAAGATTGAAGGATCATGTAACTGAATTCTGTAAAGGATATTCCCCCACTTAATCTTGAAGCGACTGAGTCTTTAGCAAGCATGTAGTTAACGGAGAAACTTTTGCCAACATCGCGTAAAAACTCGATGACAGTTAATCCATGAATCCAATCATAATTGTTAACGACACGGGCAGGATTTTCTTCCGCTTCAAAATCTAGAAATCGTTCTAGTTGTGATTTAATCTTCTGTGTCCACTCATCAACCGTTTCTTTCGTATTAAGTGTTCTTTCTGTTGTTCTGCCACCCGGGTCACCTATTAACCCTGTTGCGCCGCCAACGAGGGCAATTGGCTGATGACCTGCTAATTGAAATCGTCTCAAAGCAAGAACGATTAACAAATTACCGATATGCAGGCTGTCTGCAGTCGGGTCAAATCCTGCGTACAACGTCACCTTACCACCATTTAATTTCCCGCTTACCTCTTCTTCGTCCGATACTTGATGGAGAAGACCTCTTGATTGCAATTCCTTCAACATATCCATACCTTTCTCGTTCTCCCTTCGTTTTTAAAAAACAAAAAACCCGCTCCTAAAAAAAGGAACGAGTTATCATCGCGGTACCATCCTAATTGAAGATGGGATTTCTCACATCTTCCACTTCATTACTTTAACGGATTCAACCGTCCATTGCTACAAAACTCATGTTCACAAAGGAAGCTCCTGGAGGTAATTCATGAATATCTTTGTGCTGATTTTCAGAAACCATCAGCTCTCTAGAACAGGGAGATAAGCACTACTAATCCATTCACAGCTATAGTATATGAAATTATTATTATATTTTTACCATATTGTGACCATTTAAGCAACTTGCTTTTTGTGTTAGCCATCATGAAATCGGATTACATTGTAGCAGCTTGACTTGTTTTACTTTTGGCAAGTTTTAAATATCCATACACATTTAGCAATTCACTGTCTTCAACGAAACGAAGCTTGATTGATCCTGCTGCTTGAATAATATACGGTTTCAATGCGAGTGCACCACCACCGACAACATAAAAACATTGGATATCCGGATATTTATTCCACCGTTTAATAATCATATCAACAACTCGTTGGGCAGCACGGCTAAAGTAAGTATCAATTATAGGCTTAATGTTAGCCTGACCTTCTCCTATTCGTTGGATAAAATACTCGTTATTTTTTATCCTTTGCACTAGCTTTGTCCGACTTGGAAATCGATAACCATATTGGTCTTCAACTTCCATAATAATGGAATCGAGATAAGTAGCCAATCCCATTTGTTCTCCCGTACTGAATTGATTGTCAACGCTCATTCTCTTTATAACAGGGAAATCAGTCGTTAACGCTCCCATTTCACAAATACCAATACAGCCGTAATAAAGTTCCTCGTCTTTCACTTGTAGGCTATCGTGCGTCGCCATGTGGTACAAAGCAGCAGCACCTTCAATCGAGACTACTGCTCTACGAATATTGACCCTTACTTTACGGTTCTGTAGCTGAGGAGTTGAGAGGAATGTGACCTCATGCTCACCAACAAGACGATCTTCAAAAGTTTGATGAAATTTCGCGTACGTACGCACAGGCAGCCCAGTACCAATGATGTACTCTACTTCATCGACACTGTAGGACTGGTTATTAAACGATTGGTTTCTAATGCCTGCGTAGGCTAGCGTCGTTAATGCGACAACCAGTGATTGATCGGATAGTGCTTTATTATCAGTTTCTTCTAATTCGACGTTATCCTCATTCTCCATTGCCAACAAACCAACAAAATATCGTTGGTTACTCTTTGATAATCTTGGGCTGTGAACCATAACATCGAGTGCTTTAAGTGGTGAATCTTCTTCCTGAAGAATGTGACGCTCAAATCCAGGTGCGACAACGTTGGGAACGATTACCGGTTCATTTGAACCATCAAGGACGATTTTTATACTATCATTACCAATATCTATTCCAGCTAATTTCACGATTATTTCCTCCTTTAAATACGAACGAAAAAGTTTTATATTAAACTTATTTCGATTCTTTTTTACATAATCCTTCTTCTATAGACACTTTTTATAAAATTTTGGTATATTTTCGGAAGGTTTTTCGCCATTTATGTCGAACTGTACTTAAAATAATATATAAAATTTATATCAAAGGAGTCTGCATGAAAATAAAATGGGGCAAGAAAAAAATTACGTTGATGATCGTTCCTGACGCGAACCAATCCGTTATGCGGTTTCGCATTTCCGAGCCCATTCTTATTCTAATCCCTATTATTCTTATCGCCATGGTCTCAACTAGCTTCATTCTCTATATCATACATGTGAATAACGTTGGAATGACCGATACATTAAAACAACAACTTAAAGGGAAAGAAGAACAGTTCAACTCAACCGTATCTGAGAAGAATGAAAGCATTGAACAGTTGCAAAACCAAGTTGTAGGTCTCTCCGAGTATGCGAAAGAGATTGAAGTGAAGATGGAAGAATTAAAGAAATTCAAAGAGGAAATGGAAGCCTTGACTGGAGCCGATTTAGAGGATAAAAAGAGCGAATCGACAGTTGAAATTAGTTCCATTGATGATAAGGGCGTTGGAGGAGAAGATCGTTCTGTAACAGATGAAGATTTTTATGATCTCGCTCAAGATGTCGAGTCTAACTTTTCCTCACTTGACGAAGAAATGCGTCAATTGATTACAGGTCTGGCTGACACGAAACTGAAATTAGAAGAGAGACATCATCTTCTAAGCATAACTCCAACCATTTGGCCTACGGATGCGAGGAGAATCACATCAGAATATGGAATACGCAAAGATCCTTTTACGTTTCGTCGAAGCTTTCATAGTGGAATTGATATGAGCGGTGATACTGGGGATCCGGTTTACGCTACGGCAGATGGCGTAATCGTTGATGCTAGCTATGATTCAAGACGAGGAAATAATATCACTATTAACCATACACAAGGCATTAAGACAATCTATATGCATCTAAGTAAACTGCTCGTAAAAAAAGGAGACTCCGTAAAAAAAGGACAAAAAATTGGCCTTCTTGGTTCAACCGGAAGAAGCACGGGACCTCATTTACATTATGAAGTTTTGAAAAATGGAAATACGGTAAATCCCAAACCTTACATAAGATCATCAAGAAAGGAAGATTAAATCGTGTTTAAATCGAAAGAGAAGAAAATTAATCGAAATACTACGGATACGCTAATTGGTGAAGGAAGTATATTTGAAGGAAGAATTAAATCAGCAGCCAGCATTCGGATTGAAGGGCAGATTACAGGAGATGTTGAATGTGAAGGCGATGTCACCATCGGTGAGCAAGGAACAGTAAAATCAAATATATCGGCTAGAGACGTCATCCTCGCAGGTACCGTAAACGGTAACATTTATGCTAAAGATAAACTAACGATTACGGCAACAGGTCGTTTGAACGGTAATGCAACAGCAGCATCCCTCATCATCGAAGATGGCGGTATCTTTTCTGGTACAAGTAAGATGGAGAGTAAAACAGACAAAAAGAATAAACAAGAAAAAGAATCTACGATCGAACCTAACCAGCAAAATTATACCGGTTCGATCACTTCAACATAATTTAATCATCAATTTAGAAATCCACCTCTACTAAGTCGGTATTGGTGGATTCTTTTTGTGAATGAAAGTTATATTTCAAGCTCATCCACCATACTTATGAAATATATAAGAAGGATGGAAGGATGTTGATTATGGAAACGAGAATAGAAGATGTACTAATAACAGACGAAATGGTTAGTCGATTTCATCGACTGAATTCACAGGCGAAGGAAATAGAATCAGAGATGGCCGAGCTTAAGAAGATTTTTAACGCCTATCTCGATAAAAAAGTTGGACTAAATAGTAAGGGCGAATCTATACATGGAGAATTCAAGCTTCAGCGTCAAATTAGAAAATCAGAAGCGTTCAATGATGAATTGACGGTTCAGAGATTAGAAGAGTTGAATTTGAACGACTGTATTCAGACAGTTAAACAACCAGATAAACAGAAGATTGAAGCCGCCATTACACTAGGACTTCTATCTTCATCTGACCTCGACGAGTGTATCGTTAAAAGAGTGTCACAAGTAATAATCGTAAAAGAAATAAATACTATTTAATCGAGAAAAGAGATCATACTGTGTGCAAACAGTAGTGATCTCTTTTTTATCATCTCTATTTTTATCAATTCTGAACAGTCCTATTTCACATTTGAATATAATATACATCATTACTCGATATTGTTTTGATTGGCAAAATAACGACCCCAATGAGGTCGATTGCCGTCCACATCCGTTAATCCGTACTCATCAGACAATTCCCATGTACTCAATGTTTCACCGGTTTTGTCGGCTATATTTGGATCGGATGCTAAAGCAACTACGGCCTTTCCAATATAGTAAGGTGTCTCCGAAGCGATGAAATGAGGCTCGACTGCAGCTCCGTCTTGCCAGTTCTCTTCCTTCACTCCGAAGTGATCAAGCATCGCTTCAGATCGGAGAAACCCTGGTGTCAACGCTACGGAGATGATCCCTTGTGGAGCTAAGTCCTTCGCCATCGCTGTAGCCAAATGGATCGTCGATATTTTAGCGAGGCTATAATATAAATTGCCTCGATACTTATAGTCGACACCGTCCGTAATCTCAATAACGAGCCCCTGTTTGCGGGCGATCATCAGCGGCACCCCATAATAGCTTGTGATCATATGGGAATGAACAGCTCTTTGCTGCATCAATAGCCCGTTGGATAGTGAATGATCCCAGAATGGTTTCCCCCATTCCGTCAATGGATCACCTCCCCATACATCGTTAATTAGTATGTCTAGACGTCCTTTCTGTTCTTGATTAACACGTTCAAATAATACTTTCACGTCTTCCTCGATCGTATGATCTACTCTTACAGGAATTCCTAAGCCACCTCTCGCTGTCACCATTTCCGCTGTCTCTTCGATCGTCTCTTCTCTACCCATATTCGATAGATTCCCTCTTGTACTCCGTCCAGTCACATATACTGTCGCGCCGGCTTCCCCTAACATAACCGCAATCCCTCGTCCTGCTCCACGTGTTGCCCCTGCAACAACAGCTACTTTACCTTCAAGACTCTTCTTCATTTAAACCTTCCTCCTATCAAAACTCTTTTCTATACATGTAATAGTGTAACAAGAGATATATGACAATATGTGTCATATTAATGTGTTACTATTAAGTATATTTATTTTACTTTTGTAAAGGAGGACGACCGTATTCGAGCAGACCGTTTGCTATCCATATTATTATTGTTGCAAACCAATGGTAGAATGACATCTCGTCAACTTGCCGAGAAATTAGAGGTATCGGAACGTACGATCTTTCGTGATATGGAATCACTAAGCATGGCCGGTGTCCCGGTGTTTGCCGAACGAGGATCTAGTGGAGGGTGGCATTTATCAGAGGGTTATCGAACGAATTTAACAGGTCTAAAGAAAGATGAGATACAGTCTCTTCTGTTGATGAATCCAACTGGAGTACTGAAAGACTTGGGATTGGATCAAGATTTTGATCAAGCATTTCTTAAACTTCTTGCGGCTCTGCCTCCTTCTATAAGAAGTGATGCCGAATACGTTCGACAACGAATTCATATCGATGGTGCAGGTTGGCATTAAACAAGCGAAACTTTTGTTCTCCTACCAACCATTCAGGAAGCAGTATGGATCGAACGCAAATTGTCTATCCATTATCGTAAAGGAGAAGACATTGTAGAGAGAATCGTCGATCCTTTAGGTTTAGTAGCGAAGGGAAATACGTGGTATATGATCGCGGCGGTTGAAGGTGATTTTCGATCATATCGAATTTCTCGCTTATTAAGTGCCCGCATTTCAAATGAAACGTTTACTAGACCGGATTTGTTTGATTTAGCAGCTTATTGGGAACAGTCGACCAAAAATTTTAAACTCAATCTTCCAAGTTACCCTGCAAACGTCCATGTAGACGAGAAACTACTGACAAGAATCCAATACGCGAGATATGCAAAGGTTCTTACAACTCGATCATTAGAGAACGGCTGGCTCTATGCAGAAATAGATTTTCAAACGTTGGAATCCGCTTGTGAATATATTCTTAGTTGGGGGACGCTTATTGAAGTGTTAGAGCCACTTCCACTTCGTGACGCCGTTATAAAAAACGCAAAAGAAATTGTTGCTAAATATCAAACTCCATAATCGCAATTAATTTTAAACCTAATCTAGATTTGTACATCGAACATAGCCTCTAAAATTCTGTTCTAGTATTCTTCCGAAGTGAAATAGTGCTTTTTCATTGCCGACGGCGCTAACCAGTTGTACAGCAATAGGCAATCCGTTTTTGTCTGTACCAACAGGAACAGTTAGTGCAGGTAGTCCCAATACATTGGCTACAGATATATAAGGCATATACTTTAGATACGTCTTTCTAATCGAGAAGATCTCTTTATATAATTTTCCGTGTGGTAAAGCCGCACTATGGTAGACAGGAAGCACCATTACAGCTTGGTCCATATACCGATCACATTCTTTGTCAAGTTGCTGCATTTCTACATGAAATTGTTCCACTTGTTTTTCATTGGGCTTAAACAAGTTCATTCCGATTAGACACCACGAAAGATAACGATGTGTGTCTGATTTACTCGTTGTAATTTCCTTGATATATTGCGTAACAGCTCGAGTAGATGAGCCCACCGCTTTTTTAGCGTGTTTCTTACCTCCGCCAATAGACATGAATAACTGCCACAATAAGGCTACTCGTTCAAAAGCTGGCGGATAGGATTCTTCAACTTCATAATGGTTAGAAAAGAAAGACTTCATTTCCTCGATTAATATGGTCGTTTCTACCCCCATTGGGTACTTCGGATGAACAGGTGGAAAGATCAATTTAAATGTTGAACCATCTACCTCGTTCGGGAGAGTGGAGGAGATAATTTCATTCATCATTTCCGCATCATTTACAGACTTTGCCATGGCGCCTATTCCTAGCATTCTCCGTTGGAGAGGGTGTTCCGTTTCGGGGAAAAGACCATCGTCTGAAACTTGATCGTTTCCAGATTTAAACCCTATAACACCGTTAAAGTGCGCGGGAAAACGGATGGATCCACCAATATCAGCGCCGATTCCTACAGCCGCTCCTCCAACCGCGAGAATAGCCCCTTCACCACCGCTTGATCCGCCAACGGTACGTGTTAGATCCCATGGATTGTTCGTTCTACCGTACACCTTATTGTCTGTTTCCTGACACATACAGAGAGTAGGCGTATTCGTTTTTCCTAAAATAATAGCGCCTTCTTCTAGTAATTTTGCAATGACATACGCATCTTGTGTAGCGACGTGGTTTGATCGATGCAGAAGTCCTTCTGTCGTCTTCATTCCTTTTACATCAAAGCTTTCTTTAACAGAGATCGGAACGCCAAACAATTTCCCTATACCTACCCCGTTTCGAATCTGTTCATCACATTGCTTCGCTTCAGCTCTCGCTTCCTCAAAACGGGTCTCCACCATTGCATTCAGCTGTGGGTTTACTTGTTGCAGATGATCTATGTATGCATTCGTCGCTTCCTCAGAAGTAATTTCCCCTGCTTTAATCTTCATTGCTAACGTTGCTGCATCCATATCTAAAATAGACCAATTCATTCGAACCACGCTCATTTCTTCGGTCATTATTTTATTAAGGATATTCTGAACTCCCCCTGTTAATTCCTGCTAGAACGATCAATTGTATTGAGTTAACTGTACAAACCGAATATAATTTAAAAGGTGAATGACAAAAAAAATTAGAGTTTAAAGAAAAGGTGTAGTTATATGAGTATATTAACAGTGAAAAATTTAAGCCACGGCTTTGGCGATCGTGCCATATTTAACGATGTCTCTTTCCGCCTATTAAAAGGTGAACATATCGGACTTATCGGCGCGAATGGTGAAGGTAAATCTACGTTTATGAACATCATCACTCGGAAATTAGAACCCGATGATGGTAAGGTTGAATGGGCAAAGAAAATGCGAGTAGGCTATCTCGATCAACATGCCGTTCTTCAAAAAGGAATGACGATTCGAGATGCTCTTAGAGGTGCATTTCAATACTTGTTCGACCTTGAAATGGAAATGAACCAAGCCTATGAAAAAATGGGTGAAGTTACACCGGAAGAATTAGAACAACTTCTTGAAGATGTCGGTACGATTCAAGACATTTTAACGAACAATGATTTTTATGTTGTCGATGCAAAGGTAGAAGAGATCGCGCGTGGACTTGGATTAGAAGACATCGGGCTTGACCGCGACGTACATGAATTGAGCGGCGGACAAAGAACAAAGGTTCTTCTCGCAAAGCTTCTACTCGAGAAACCTGATATTCTATTGTTGGACGAGCCGACCAACTATCTTGATGAACAACACATTGAATGGTTGAAACGTTATTTGCAAGAATATGAAAATGCCTTCATTCTCATTTCACATGACATTCCTTTCCTGAATAGTGTCATTAACCTCATATATCACATGGAAAATCAAGAACTTAACCGCTATGTCGGTGATTATGATAATTTCTTGCATATTCATGAAGCGAAGAAACAACAATTGGAGTCTGCTTACAAGCGACAGCAACAAGAAATATCACAGTTGGAAGATTTCGTCCAGAGAAACAAAGCGCGTGTTTCAACGAGAAACATGGCAATGTCTCGTCAGAAGAAGTTGGATAAGATGGAAGTCATTGAGCTAGCAAAGGAAAAACCTAAACCAGAGTTCAATTTTAAGAGTGCAAGAACTTCGGGAAAGTTGATTTTCGAAACAAAAGACCTGGTGATAGGTTATGATGAACCTCTTTCAGGATCATTAAGTCTTCGTATGGAACGGGGCCAAAAAATTGCCCTAGTCGGTGCAAACGGAATTGGGAAAACAACCTTACTTCGAAGTATATTGGGTGAAATCAACCCGATCACTGGCTCTGTAGAGAAAGGGGAATTCCTGCATATCGGTTATTTCGAACAAGAGATTAAGGGCTCGAACTACAATACATGCATCGAGGAGATTTGGAGCGAGTTTCCTTCGTTCAATCAGTTCGAAGTTCGTGCTGCTCTAGCCAAGTGTGGCCTAACAACAAAGCATATTGAAAGTAAGGTAGAAGTGTTAAGTGGTGGAGAGAAAGCAAAAGTTCGTCTATGCAAGCTCATTAACAATGAAACGAACCTACTCGTACTAGACGAGCCTACTAACCACCTCGATGTAGATGCGAAAGAAGAACTAAAGCGCGCTCTTAAAGCGTATAAAGGCAGTATACTTCTCATTTCTCACGAACCTGAGTTTTATCGTGATGTTACTACCGACGTATGGAATTGTGAGTCTTGGACGACGAAAGTGTTTTAGTATACGTAACGAAAACAATAAATGATTATCGTTCACCCTTCCGATCTTAGTAACGGAAGGGTGATTTTCTTTTTTTGCATGCATTTGTTTTTTATAGTTGACAATGAGAATCATTCTCTGTTACTATCGTAAACGTAGATGAGAATAACTTTCATTCTCGATAAATGACATGGGGGGAATATTACATATGATTAAGTCAAAACTCTTTACTTCGGCACTAGCAGCGATCTTGGCATCTAGTCTTCTCGCAGGGTGTGGCACGAGCGATACAGTCGTACAAACCGCTACCGGAACATCAGACACCAAAAAAGATGGAGTGGTTAACGTTTATACTGCTCGTAATTATGAAGTAGATGATACGTTGTTTGCACAGTTTACCGAAAAGACGGGTATTAAGGTGAACGTTGTTAAAGGGAAAGCTGAGGAATTAATAGAACGTTTGAAACGCGAAGGTGAAAGCACAGAAGCTGATTTATTCATCACAGTAGACGGCGGTGTTCTAAATACAGCGAAGGAGAGCGACATTCTGCAGCCGGCTAAGTCGGTTGTGATCGATAAGAATGTTCCACAACAATTCCGTGATAAAGATAACCATTGGATAGGAATTGCTACTCGTGCACGTGTGATCGCATATTCTAAGGAACGTGTAAAACCAGATCAGTTATCTACATATGAAGACCTGACAAGCGATCAATGGAAAAGCAAAGTACTGGTTCGATCTTCAACCTCTCTCTACAACCAATCGTTACTTGCCTCGTTCATTGAATTAAATGGTGAGCAAAAAGCAGAAGATTGGGCAAAAGGAATAGTGAACAACATGGCTACTACACCAGAAGGTGGAGACCGTGATCAAGCGAAAGCGATCGCAGCAGGTGTTGGCGATGTCGCAATTATGAATACGTACTATGTTGGACTGTTGCTTAACTCTAAGGAACCTGAAGAAGTTAAAGTAGGCGAAAGCATTGGGGTATTCTTCCCGAATCAAAAAACAACAGGTACTCACCTTAACATAAGCGGAGTTGGATTAACCAAACACAGCAAGAATAAAGAAAATGCGATTGCGCTCATTGAGTTCTTAACAGATAAAGAAGCTCAAAGTTCATTATCACAAGAAAACTACGAATTCCCCGTTAACGCGAGCGCAGAAATGCCAGAATTATTAAAGTCTTGGGGTGAGTTTAAAGCTCAGAATATCGACTTTGCAAAGCTAGGTACCTATAATAAGAAATCTCTTGAAATTTTCAATAAAGCCGATTGGAAGTAATATGTTCAAGTTAATAATATTGCGAAATATTAAAAGAAATATGAACGGTTGGGTAGCGATTAGCCTTGTTGGGGTAGCAATTGTCTTGCTACCCAATCTTTATATATTAATAAGTCTTCTTCGCAGACCTAATGAGAACTGGCAGCACATTAAAGAGTTTATGTTGACGGATTATATCCTCCAATCTCTTAAGCTTGTGCTGTTTACCGGTTTATTTACAGTTATCATCGGTGTTACGCTCGCATGGCTTGTTACGGCTTACGAGTTCCCCTTTAAACGTTTCTTTCGATGGGCATTCATATTACCGTTAGCCATCCCCCCTTATATTGCAGCATATACGTATAGCTCAATGCTCAGTTATACAGGTACGGTTCAAAAGACCCTTCGTAATCATTTCGGGTTGCATCTTGACCAAGCATATTTTGATATGATGTCGATGAATGGCGCCGTGTTTATTTTTACGATGTTTTTGTTTCCTTACGTTTATCTAATGACAAAAACATTTTTAGAGCGCCAAAGTACAGCCTATGTTGAGAATGCAAGATTACTAGGAAGGAACTCATTTCAGATATTCTTCCATGTAATCCTTCCGATCTCACGAGCCGCAATCATTGGTGGTGTAAGTCTCGTCATATTTGAAGTGTTAAACGATTATGGCGTAACGAGTTACTTCGGTATAACAACGTTTACAACCGCCATTTTTCAAACATGGTTCGGTATGTACGATATCGACTCTGCGATGAGATTAGCTGCACTGTTAATGAGTGGTATTATAGGGCTGTTTATTATGGAGAGACTCTTACGCAATCGCCAGAAGTTCAGTTCTTCGACAAGTAAACTGCGTCCTCTCGAACCTAAACGAATGAAGGGTTTACGAGCCATTACAGCATCATTGTTTTGTTTATCGATCTTTGCCTTTTCCTTTCTTATTCCCTTTGTCCAGTTACTCGCTTGGGCGAAGCTAACTTACAAGTACGTATGGAATGACACGTTCGTTCGATTGATATTCAATACGTTATTTGTATCGATTATTGCAACTGCACTTATAATCGCACTCTCCCTTATCGTCGCGAATGTTTGCCGTATCGGACAGTCTCCCTTCACTAGAGTGATATCGAAGTTAATTGGGATGGGCTATTCCGTACCTGGTGCCGTAATTTCTATCGGGGTTCTCGCAGTATTTATTTGGCTGGATCAACAGCTTGGTGGACTATATGGATGGCTTGGATTCGGCGAGAATAAGTTAGTGCTGAGTTTATCGATCGGTATGATTATCGTTGCCTATACCATTCGATTTTTAGCGATTGGGTTTAATTCGATTGAAACTGGATTTGAAAAAGTAGGAAAGAAGTATTACGAAGCTTCTCGCATGTTAGGTTTTGGAATGACGAAAACATTCTTTAACGTCGATTTAAAAATGGTTAAAGGAGCAATCTTAAGCGGTTCTATATTAGTCTTTATTGAAATTACTAAGGAATTGCCGTTAACGTTGTTATTACGTCCTTTTAACTTTGAGACATTGGCTACCAAGACGTATCAGTATGCCAATGACGAACAAATTATTGAAGCTTCTATTCCTTCTTTGTTGATTATTGGGATTAGTATAGTTTCAGTGTTCCTGTATCATCAATACGGTGAGGAGAAGTGAGAACGATGAAGATGTGTGAAATGCAGAAGATTTCATTTCGTTATCCAAATTCAAATAGGACAACGATCCAAGATTTCTCTTTTTCAATTCAATCCGGAGAAATCGTTGGCATTCTTGGCCAAAGCGGTTGCGGGAAAAGCACGTTGCTTCGATTGATCGCGGGACTAGAAGCACCCACGGATGGAACCATCATTATCAATGAGAATACAGTGTGCAATCAGTGTACATTTTTAGAACCTGAAATGCGTGGTGTCGGGATGGTTTTTCAAGACTATGCTTTATTTCCGCATTTAACAGTATCGGGGAACATCCTATTCGGTTTACATCGTTTACGTAAGAAAGAACGCTCCGAAAGACTCAAAGAGATGCTAGAACTTGTACAATTAAACGGATTTGAAAATCGGTATCCCCATGAATTAAGCGGCGGACAACAACAACGCGTTGCCCTAGCACGTGCGCTTGCTCCCAAGCCCTCTATTCTATTAATGGATGAACCTTTTAGTAACCTTGATGCAGATTTAAAAGGAACAATTCGGGAAGAATTGAAACTAATATTGAAAAAGGCAAATATGACGTGTATATTTGTCACTCATGATAAAGAAGATGTAGGTGCCATATGTGATCGCGCTTTAACCATACATTAATAAAAAATCTACGACCTCTAAGGTCCGTGGATTTTTTTCGGTAGATGGTATTAATCTTCTGTTACGATATATTGTATAAGTTCCACGAAACACAAAACATTTCCTTAATATTCTACAGACTAGAGGTACCCTTTTGAATTAAAACTTCTACTTCATAAGAAATACTTTACTCATTTTAGAGGAGATTTAATTTGCTTAGATAACGTACTGTGTAAAGTATTCTTATTTTTTGAGTAAAGAAAGGAACTCTGCACGTGCATCAGATTCATTTGCAAATTCACCACGAACTGATGAAGTTATTGTCGAGGCACTTGATTTTTTGATACCTCTGCCACACATACACATATGTTTCGCTTCAATAACGACCATCGTTCCTTTAGGTTTAAGAACTTCCTCAAGTGTGTTTGCAATCTGACTCGTAAGTCGTTCTTGGACCTGAAATCTTTTTGCGAATCCATCAACCATACGAGCAATTTTTGACAGACCCGTAATTTTTTCGTCTGGTATATAACCAACGTGAGCTACACCGAAAAACGGTGCGAAATGGTGTTCACATATGGAGTGAAATTCGATATCCTTCACTAGAACGAGTTCTTGATGATCAACATCAAAGGTTTTTTCGAGATGAGTTTTAGGATCTTCTCGATAGCCTTCTGTATATTCAAGAAATGCCTTGAGAACTCGATAGGGAGTTTCTTCAAGACCTTCACGTTCAGGATCATCACCGCATAATTCGATTAGGTTTTTGATTCCATCCATGAAAGAACTTGCTTGATTAGATTTATTATTAATAGTAGTGTATTCACCAAATACATCGGGAAATTTTTTAGTGATTAACTTTTGCGCATCAATTGCCATTTGTTTACCTCCATTGTTTCTTGTGAAGAGAAAAGTTGTATCAGTCAGTCAAATTTATTCCAAAACTAAGTTTCTAGAGAGAACTTGTACGTACTTTCATCGATTGGTTCGTCAAGCAACACACGAAAAACACAACGCCCATCTCCATTCTGAAAACGTTCTTCACGTACTACTCGATAGCCAAGTAAACGGGTAAGCATCGAGATTGTTACACTGCAAAGAACTGGACGTCGTTTTGCTACATTCAGGAATGGACAATTATGTTCGATTAAGGTGAGTCGATCACCTGATTTTTCAACATCCATATAGGGGTCACTTTCGATGTAAATCTCCTTAAGGGCTTCCACACGCTTAGCCATACTTAGGCCACGAAGACGAGGTTCCCACTCTAGAACTCGTGCCTCGGTCATAATGGAAAGTATCTGTTTTAATGCCTCAGGTCCAAGCTGATCGGCAATGGTGTCAAGTACTTCCACCGTAAGAGAGTCGTAATGCTTTGGAAATAAGTGGTCTCCTTCTGATGTTAGACTATAGTGCATTGAAGGACGACCTCCCCCGTTACTCGGTTCTCTTTTTGTATGCCCCTCAATCCATCCTTCACGCTCAAGCTGTAAAAAATGTTGTCTCACTGCCTCACGTGTCATTTCTAGTTTAGAGGCTAGATCGCCAATTGTGATTGGGCCACTACGTTTAAGGACTAGTAGCATAGTCTTACGTGTTTCTGATAGTTGTTCTACATCGAAACTCACTGTAATCGCCCCTTTTTTTCTGTTTCGCTTCTCTATTTCTCTTCAATGGTTTCGTTTTTCTGATCTTGTTCTTTCGATCCAAATCCACGTATTCCAACCCCGTATTTGTAAACGAGCTCTCCTCCATACCAGCCACCAATAAGCAAGATTACAAATCCTAAAAAAGAAAGTGTTATAGCAATAATTAATTGACTCCCGGATGGAATTGGAGAACTAAGTCTAACAAAGAAACTACCAACATACAAAACAGCGGCAGAGATAACAATTACCATATGTCGCATTGCGACACCTTCCGCAGGTCCACCCTGTGGAACTTTAACATAGTCGATTAGACCGGTAACCATAGCAAGGACCGTAAGTATCAATCCAACTGTAATACTCCAGAATGAAAAACTCCACCAAAACGGATCTCCTCGCCATAAGCCGAGGAGATCCCAAAGTAATGATATCATCAATAGTGCCATTGGAAAATGAGTAAAGATGGGATGTAAGGGATGACTAAGAAGTCTTGATCCATTACGGTTGGTATTCATCAAAGTCAACCTCCCTTATAATATTGCAACAATTAATAAAACTTCGGCGACTACAGCTAACAATCCGTGTACATAGATAAGTCCCTTTGGGAGTTGACGACCCCGTAAGTGAAATGCAAACAATACAAAACCACCTAGTGCAGCTATTACAAACAGAACGAGCGCAGTTAAGGGTAATGTGCCGGTAGCGCCCTGAAGCACTGCAATAATCAGAAGAGCAAGACCAGTTGCCGCCACACCTCCATGGATAATTGAAAGAGACATTGGTCGTTTCTTCTGTCGATCATTCAAAAACGCAAGGACAATCCCCCCTAAAGCTGCAATACCGAAAAGAACTGCTGAAATTGTAATCATCTAAATTCCTCCCAAAAATATGTATTTTTTTCAATCATATCAAATAAAAATTAAATAAACAAGATATATATTGCATATCTTGTTTATTTAATTTCGAGTTTTTTCAGGTTGCAAACAACGTTGTTTCCATCCACTCCTGTCACACATAAAGTAAGGCAGGGAGGTGAATACCCATGCCTTGGCAACAAAGAATTAGATATTTAACTGGTCAACCTGTTGGTATTTCATTGGTAAACGGGCAAGGAGCTTCCGGTGTACTTTGTCAAATCGGTACTGAGAGAATCTATGTACTTCAATACTTGTACCACTCTCAATTTGCAACGATGCAGTATACGTTTTACACATAATGAAGGAAGCAAAAACTGAAAATCGAAGTCAATCCAACAGTCGCCTATCTCCTTATTGTTGCATACCGTGGAAGAAAAGCTATCAAAGGAGGCTATTTTCCATGCAGCTGTTTTACAGCGTTCGACCTGAAGACACTGTTTATCCCTTAACTTCCCCATACACTATTCTCCCTGGTGTGCAGGGGCTGATCGCCTATACCTCTGATCAGGGCGGGACATTCGATATATGGCTTTACGATCCACTTGGCGGGGTAACTTTCCCTTTAACGCAAGGATTAGGGGATTCCTCTTCCGTTCCCTATTGGTCACCAGACAGTGAAAAAATTGCCTTCATCGGCACAAATTCGATCATTCACGTCATAGATGTTAGCACAGGTGCCATTGCAAACATCGATCAAGTCGAACCGTTCACCTATTTGGCCTGGTCACCGGATAGCAAAAAGCTCGCCTATACTAAACAGGAACAGATTATCCTTTACGATACAACAACCCATGTAGCCCAATCGCTGAACCAACCAACTGCTTCCGATGTGCAGTGGTTTCCCAACGGACAAGAACTGCTGTTTGAGGCGAACGATTCCGCAGGCTTAAGCCAACTTTTCAGAATACGAACAGACGGAACCGGTAAACAGCAGATTACCCGTAACACGGAAGGACCGCTAAATAACGTTCGCCTCTCTCCAGATGGTACGCTCGCTCTTTACACTACACCTGGCGTGAGTATCTCTATTATCTTTACCGTAAATATTTCAACCGGTGAGACTTCGCAAATTATGGGAGGTCCACTTGCCAAAAATTACAACCCGGAATGGTCGCCAGTCTCTCAGCAAATAGCGTATAGCGCAACTGCCCTTGAAAACAGTGTCTACTTTTCACTCATTCGAACCTCCAGACCTAGCGGAGAAGATGATCGTACCCGAGCCATTTCCAACTGCTTCAGCACACCAGTCAGTTGGTCTCCGGATGGGAACAAATTGATCTATTTATCCGGTTGCACTGTACAAGAAATGGCGAAAGAGATATGGTTGATCGATCTCCGTCACCCCGTACCGATTAGATTGGTAAGAAACGCACACATAGCTGCCGTCAGATGGTCACCTACAACAACGGTTTCATTTCCACAATCAATCTACACTAGCCCTGAATTTCGTGTTCAACTATCCTATCCAGCCAATTGGCGAAAAGTAAACGGCGAGCGCTTCGAAGGAACAAATGGTTTTTTTCAAATTGCCGCTATCTCTTCCGAAGAAACAATAGATCAAGTATGTCAATCTGAAGCCTTTCACAGACTCAGACCCTACGGTACCAATCCACGTATATTCCTAACTAAGATTCAAGGGCAGGAGGCATGTTTTATCTATCCCTCGGCAGACCAACCACGGGAGATGCGCAATCAGGCGGCTTTGATCGTCAAGTACCCAAGACCGATCCAAATCCGAGGTGTAACATACAATTACTTTATTCTTTGGTCCGATCAGCCCCACCTCCAAAGGTTAACCGAAGGACTCCGTTTTTTACCAGTGTAAGAAGACAATCCAAAAGAGCGTATTTGTTACGGATGATTTTGATGAACGTATGAAAATGCCCAAGTAAAAGGGGTGGCCTATGGCCCCCCCTTTTACTTGAATCAACTATACACTGTCCTTCATTTAATCGTTTGGGTTAAGTATAGCAAGTACTTGGTGATCTTCCCACTTGCCGTTAATCTTCACATTTTTTCTGGCAATTCCTTCTTTCACATAGCCTACTTTCTCTAACACTTTGATTGAACCCAAATTATGCGGCATAACTCCCGCTTCAATGCGATGTAATTGCAATACATTAAAGCCGTACTCCGTTACCAGTTGAACCGCTTCCGTCATGTATCCTTTCCCATTATAATTTTTATCTAACGTATAACCGATATAGCAGCTTTGAAGTGAACTTCGTAAAACTTCCATTAGCGTAACGTTCCCTATTAGTTCATTCGATTCTTTAAGATATATACCAAAAGAATATTGTTGATCTAATTCTTTCTTTTCTAATCCTCTCTCAATCAATTTCAGTTGTTGATCAAAAGTGTAGAATTCATCATCTTGAGTAAATATAAAAGGTGTAAAAAAATCTTTGTTCCTCACTCGTAGATTAAGCAATGCCTCTGCATCCGTAGGTTCAAGAAATCTAACATAAATATTATTACCAGCTAGTTTCATAAATGTACCCTCCCTAGTCTTCATCCTTTACATCCCAATCTTCCGGAATCGGTTCAGATTCTTCTTCTATCAACTTTTTATATTTCTCCATTTGTTCGAGATGCGTGTTGAACTGTTCCTTGTATATTACATATTTTTCGCCGTCAAAGACTGCACGAATTTTGTTTTGCTGAATTAAGCTTTCTATGAAAGATTCTGACACTGATAGGTACTCAGCAGTCTCTTTAATCGATAAATACATGGTATTCATTCCTTTACTATAAGTTATCGTTAAATCCCATCATTTACAACCACTACTTATTTCACCTTACTATTCTATCATTCCTTCTCCCAGCATATAAAAGAAATACAAGCGATGAAAACGCTTTCTACCTATTACTATATTATTTAAAGGAGGAAAAGAAAATGATCTACGTTCAACCTGGACAAGTTGGTTCAAAGGTAACGTTTAAGAAAAGGTATGAAAACTTTATTGGAGGTAAATGGACGCCACCTGTAAACGGTCAATACTTCGATAATGTGACGCCCGTAACAGGGCAAGCATTTTGTGAAGTAGCCCGCTCTACTGCCGATGATATTGAATTAGCGCTAGATGCTGCACATGAAGCGAAATCCGCTTGGGGACGTACTTCTGTAGCCGAGCGTGCTGTTATCCTTAATAAAATTGCCGATCGCATGGAAGCTAATCTTGAATTACTCGCCGTTGCGGAAACGTGGGATAATGGAAAACCTGTACGCGAAACGTTAGCTGCAGATCTTCCGTTAGCGATCGATCACTTCCGGTATTTCGCTGGTACGATTCGTTCACAAGAAGGATCCATCGGACAATTGGATGATCACACCGTCGCTTATCATTTCCATGAGCCACTAGGTGTTGTTGGTCAAATTATCCCTTGGAATTTCCCAATCTTAATGGCTACGTGGAAGCTCGCTCCTGCATTGGCTGCAGGTAACTGTGTCGTTCTTAAACCTGCTGAACAGACTCCTGCTTCGATTCTTGTTCTTATGGAGCTAATCCATGATTTGCTACCACCAGGGGTACTTAACGTTGTAAACGGTTTCGGTCTTGAAGCAGGTAAACCTTTAGCTTCAAGCAATCGAATCGCCAAGATAGCCTTTACTGGAGAAACGACAACGGGTCGTCTCATCATGCAGTATGCTTCACAAAATATTATTCCTGTAACACTAGAGTTAGGTGGTAAGTCTCCTAATCTCTTCTTCGATGATGTGCTTGCTCACGATGACGCATTTCTTAATAAGGCAATAGAAGGATTCGTCATGTTCGCCCTTAACCAAGGAGAAGTATGTACGTGTCCTTCTCGCGCCCTCATTCAGGAATCTATTTACGATCAATTCATGGAAAGAGCGTTGGCTCGTGTAGCGAGCATTAAGCAAGGAAACCCCCTCGATGTAACGACGATGATTGGTGCCCAGGCGTCAACTGAACAAGTAGAGAAAATCCTTTCCTACTTAGATATTGGTAGACAAGAAGGAGCCGAGTGTCTCATAGGTGGTGGAAGAAATACGTTAGAAGGTGACTTAGCTGGAGGTTACTATATTCAGCCTACTGTGTTTCTAGGACATAATAAAATGCGTATCTTCCAAGAAGAAATATTTGGACCCGTCGTGTCTGTAACGACGTTCCGCGACAAAGAAGAAGCGTTAGCGATTGCGAATGATACGTTATATGGTCTTGGCGCTGGAGTGTGGACACGAGATATGAATATGGCATATACGGTTGGTAGAGAAATTCAAGCCGGTCGTGTATGGACGAACTGTTATCATGCTTACCCTGCCCATGCTGCGTTTGGTGGATACAAGAGTTCCGGTATCGGACGTGAAAATCATAAAATGATGCTTGATCACTACCAACAAACGAAGAATCTTCTTGTAAGCTACAGCCCAGACGCGCTTGGATTCTTTTAAATCATGATGCACTCAGTAAATAAGGTGTTGGCAACCAATGCTGCACTGCAGCTAATTGAAAAATTACAGTCTAAACACGGACCTCTTATGTTCCATCAATCTGGTGGGTGCTGCGATGGGAGCTCACCGATGTGCTATTCAGAAAATGAACTGATTATTGGCGACTCCGATAAATATTTAGGTGATATTGGTGGGTGCCCGTTTTATATGAGTGCTGCACAATATGAATATTGGAAACATACGCAGCTTATCATCGATGTCGTCGAAGGTCGTGGAGGTATGTTCTCATTAGAAGGACCTGAGGGCTTAAGATTTTTGACGAGATCTCGAATATTCGATAAAGAGGAATATCAAGCTTTGGTCGATAGTGGGGAATTTTAATTCTCGTAGAATATTATTGTCATAGTATTGCACCAACATAAAAGCATCGACGTCGAACGTCGATGCTTTTACTGTAACTATACACTGTTATTTTTTTGCAACGAGTAGTTTACATTTAAGATGGTTAATGACTAGGCCGAAAGGACAGCTCGAATGTAATCAACGTTCATCTGCACTTTTCTTCGTAAGAATCTATTTAGCCACGCAAGCTTCCTTCCAACCGAGCGCGAGGACGATAGGGGCCGACCGGAATCTGGATCAAGCTGGTTTTTCCTTGTTGGGCTATTCTGTAAATCTCGTCACACGAGTTCGCATCATATCCAAGGAGAGGGTGTCCTCCCATCCCGATGGCTGACGCCGCCAACAGTAAGCGTTGCACGAGCATACCCGCTTCCATTTGTTGGATACGATATCCTCTGTACCCCATTGTTTCGAGGTGATTCTTATCCCCTGTCACATGTAGACAGAGCGGCACTTGGAACAGATTTACATTATCCATCGACATTCCATTTTGCAATAAGTAGCGATGATCTCCGGGGCGTAAGAGTCGTAACACATGTGCAGCGCTGTCGTAGTGGTAAGCCCCATCCGGAATGCCATCAACGCTATACAAACAGCCATACAACGAAACACGTGAACAGGCCTCCTCATGTGCTCCATCCAAATCATTGCGATAAGAGTATGAAGCCGTCGACTCTTGTAACAGGGTAGCCAGTTGCAGTTGGCTTACTTTTCCCAAAACGAAATCCATATCGGGTGAATACCGCTTACGACAGACCAGCGCAAAATCACCAGACAACCTCTCCACATGTGGTAGCACAACCGGAGAGCCCTTACCGTTCTCATGCTTCTTTCCCCCGAGCTGTCGAAACGAACGTGATGATTCCAATAGTGATGCTTCATTTATTTTGATCAGCATCGGATACTCCCGGATCGTCTTCGACTGGACGTAGTAATCATGCTTAACCGTTATCAACTCACGGCGCAATTCAGTGGCAGAAACAATCCCGTCTTCGTCATTTCCGTTAGCAAACCACGTAATCGCAGGATCCACAGACAGCGGAATAACCGCATACACGCTCTCCGCGTGTTCAGATAGCCCGAGCAGATGGTTGACGGCCCGATCAAGAAACTGGAAGTATACCCCCGTTTCAAAGCCAAACCGTTTTGCCACTTCCAGCAACTGTCCGATCAGCACGCCCGCATCAAGCCCTTGCAGGCGGTAGGCTAAGTTATTGTACTTATAAAAATTTTTCCAAAACATTGTCGACACGAAAACCGTTCCAAAACAAGACGATATGTCGCAGCGATTACCAAGAGCCCGGACTAGATAGGAATCGAAATCGCCTTCTCGCAACAACACCAAGCGGTGGTGTGCCACATCATAATGGTAAACCCCATTAGGTGAATTTTCCATCTTCAGATACACATATAATTCGCTTGGATACAAACCCCCACCAGAGGGAACAAACCGCCGGAAAGACTGCATGACGCCCGCCGCTTCTTCCGAGGAATCCGAGGCAAAGACGGACTGGCTAAGTTGAGTTAGCCCGAATACGTACCAAAGAAAATGACCGATTCCACGAATGTCGGGCGTAGCAAACGCAACACGTCCCTCGAGTGTCAGGGGTATTTCAGGAGCAAACGGAATAACAGGCAGGCCACGGTAAAGCTTATACGTTAGCGGTGCGTCTTCCCAATCTACCTCCCAGTCCATCGGTCTTACCTTGTCAGTGTCAAATTGCAGATTATGCAGAAATGTCTCCAGACTCATCCTACTCCCTCCTCGTCATGGTTCATGGAAACGGATGCGGATGTGGATTTAGCTGTTCAAGTGTAAACGGTTGGTCCACATAACCGAGTTCCACAGGTACCTTTAACACTCGATCCAGCCCTGTCACGCGGGTAAGGTGATGTCCGAACGTCATCGGTAGCATTCCTGGAATCAACACTTTCACGCAGTGCAGTCCGTTTCGAATCGTTTCTGGGGTCGACTGATCCACCACGACTACATCGAGATTCAAGCGATGGAACACCTGGAGAATGCCTTTCAGATCATCGGTCAGGTCAGCATTCCATTCCTTCCGCTTGAATTCCTCGTCAAACGTTCGCAACGGGCGATTTTCATCTAGTAAAAATTGTAAACGCTCCTGCGCTTGAGGTAAACTGTAGACCATGGAATGGTCCTCCATCTGCTGCAACAGGGACGAATCATGGAACATTCGGACATATTCCTCCTTATTCATCTCGAATTTTTCGTCAAGCGTTAGCAACATGCCAGCCAACTCGTGAATCGAGCTTTTCACGGCTCGTACGGGGTCAAGATGGGCACCTGCAGCACAGACGAGATTCACCCCTTTTTGTCTCCTGTTTTTTGCCACCGCCCAAACGCTTGGAATTCCATGCTCCATCGTTGAGTTAAACAAATACACATCATATCCCGCTACCGCCTGCAAGCGTTCGATCATCAATCGTATTTCTTGGTCGTTTGCAGAATAAGGATCAAGTCGAGGGATAGGCAGCTGGGCATACCAAGTCATGAGGAAGGAATCGCGCTCCACTACTTCCATAATGCCGTAGAAAATGGCCTCCTCTAAACTTCCACCCAACGCGCATCCGTTGGAAGTTTCATAGACAAAACCATGGTCATGTTCACAGCCCAAGCTATAATAAGCGAGTAATTCCGGAACAAGAATCGGTCGTTCTTGCAAAAATGAATACCCCCATACCCAACCAATTGCGCGGTCAGGATCAAACGGATTGAACGGAAAACCAGACTTCGCGTACTGTTCCTTCGCATGTACCCCTACGCTTACAGGGTTGAGTGCATGATGTGCGAGATTGTGGAAACTGTCGTTGACTACCGTCCGTTTGCCATGTGGCGACGTACCGCAGTACCGCTCCAAGCCCTCTAAAATCGCAGTCAACTCGCTCTCCACATACGAATGAGTCCGGCCAGCTGTTCCCTCGTCCCCTATAAACAACGGCAGATTCACACTTGCATCGGCGAACGGCGAGACGAGGTCATGCATTTTTCCATTAAAGAAGCCGGTTTGGTAATCCAAATAGTCATGGATCAGAACCTTGTTCAGGTCATCTATCGGGCGACAGCGGTAACTGTCGGGACTGATCTTCGGGCTGGGTTGCAGCGTAACTTGAGCTGCTGTCGATGAATCGTCGGGCAATTGACCACAAACCGAACAAAGCGGGTCGGGTAAAAAAAGGTGACGTGAGGTCTTCAGTGTTTTCATGTTAATCAAAAATAACCGTCCTTCAGAATAGATCCGACTTCCTTGTAACACCCTCTGTGCCTCCGTTACGAGCAGCTGAGCTACCTGAAAAAGCCCTGTGCGAGAAGCCCACGGATCACCAGGCATTCCATCGTGCTCCTCTAACCTCCGTTCCAGCTGCCACATCTCCTTACGGTCGCGTCCCGCTAGTAGGCGCCGCATGTCCGCACACTGGGAGCAACCCGGTGTACCCGGGCGAACGAACGGCCCAATCACACCCTCACCGAAAGATACAAAGCCGCGAAGCCAAGGGATGCCGGCTGTCAGAAACACTTCTTCTGCCTGTTTGTGTACTGATGGATACCAGGTATCGTGCAGAACCAGAGCTAAATCAACATTTTCCTGTACATCTGTCTTGAAATCGGTCTGACGAATGACATGGTTTTGGGCTGACAGCTCACCGGACACGAAGTCTGCCAAAAGCCCTTCCCCTACAACTACCACGGTAGATCTCATTGGGATTCCTCCTCTCCCAACAGCACGCCAAACACCCTTGGCAATCCCTCTTTCAAAAACGGTTCCAGCGACAGATCGAAGACCACGAGCTTCTTGCCGTTCCTGTTCAATATTTTCGGTGCGGACTGCAATAACTCCCATTGTGTCGCCTCTTCACTAGAGGGAATAACAAGGCTTTCCGGTATCCTTTCCATCAGCAGAACAGATTTAACTTCTAACGCCTGCGTGCTGAGGCAGTCCGCTTGGTTTTGTTCCTTCTGCAGCGCCTGTTGTAGCGCCTTCCGCAAAGCAATTGTCCTATTCAAGCCTGCACTGCCATACCAGCGACGGCCTGTTCCAATCCACATAACAGGGAAACCAAACACTTCCTCTCCCAAGCCGATCTTCGGTGCTTCCTTCATCGTAGTCAACGCCTGCAAATAAAACCGACAACGGTCATCCTCTACGGCACTAAGCTGTACCTGAAAGACTGGAGGGTACTGATCCACCTGTTTCTTGCCCAGTTCCTCTAACAATACCTTTTCCAGCCCGCGGGTAACGCCTTCCGCAACCGTTTCCCCTGCTCCGACACCGCTATAATTCTGCGGTTCAACTAGTTTTGACACATAGGCTTCAATCCCGGCCAGTCCTGCTTCCCTCCTCGCTTCCTCATGCGTCAGACCCGTACAGACAATTTCCGGCAAAAGCTCAGCATATCCCTCCGACATCGGGTTGACTGCTTGAACGCGGCACTGAGCCAGCGGAAGTTGCTTTAATTCCCCCTCCTCCCAGATATGGAAAATCCCTGATTCCGCTGAAGTCAACTGACTGAAATAGGGTAGCAATTCGTTCCGCTCACTTCCGCCAGAACTCTGTTCGAGCAGCAAATCAAAATCTTTAACCTGTTCGGCTTCCGTACGTCCAGTCACTAGCGGATGGGGCAGGAACAAATGCCAGTTTCCTTCCAGCGTCTCCAGATCAAGCAGGAAAAATTGATTCTTATGCTCAGGTTCAGTCACTCCCGTAACTGTTTTTAACAATTCAAACACGATGACATTCGAAAGCATCGCTCCCGCTGTGGATGAGAAGTTGTGCAGATGCGGGTCTTTGAAAAGCGCGGATTGGTGTAAACGGCGAAACGCCGACTCCCAACAACCATCAGAGTCTGGATGCACCAGCGGACCCGCCATACCCACCTGCTGCAGACACATAGCAGGAAGTAAGATCTTCTTCTCCTCCCTGCAAACCGCATGAAGAACACGCAATTCCTCAATATTGCCCTCCTCCGACACATACATAATCGAATCAAACGGCTGTACAACATCTCGCCAAGAACGTATACCCTCCGCCTGAAAGGTGACCTCCTCTAGTGCCACCTCGGGATCCGTTTCTTGGGCATGTACCACCAGTTCCTCCAACCGCTGTCGATTGGTTGGCACCGAGTCCGTGATCAGTACGTGGAATTTGGGTAATCCGGATTCGAATAATGCCGAAACCAACGAGACAAAAAATGGGCCGGAGCCGACCGCCAACACGTTGGTTTGACGATAGGCCTGAAAACGATGCGCACCAGAATCGCCAAAACTATCCAAAAATTCAATTTGAGAGGCATACTTTTTGCGAACCCCCTCCGGCAGTTGACAGGGACGATCTTTGCTCACATCCCGAACAAAGCCGTTTATGTACAACATTTCTGCAATTTCATACACCCGATTCCGGTATAGGTCCGGCAATCCGTCTGTCAAATCTTCCAATGTGTGCTCCCCGTTGAACATCGGTATCAGCTTTTCAATCCACTGATTGATTGTCTCGCCTTCTACACGGAACGAGCCTACGTTGTTCCGAAAATACACATCTCCCTTCGGATCAGGAAGAAAACACGTGTCCATTTTCACTTTCATACGCATTGAAGGGTTTAAATTTGCCATTTCACTCCTCCTCGTATCATGAACTATTCTCAAATCTGTACCAACACTTTCATATCATTTTATGTACGACTATTTGTACCTCATGCTTCATTTTACAAAGAAAGAACCCCTGATAAGCCGAAAAACTCATCAGGGGCGACTCCTCTTAAGTTGTTATCCACGTTTTTCGTTAGGAAACTAGCGACCACGGGCACAACCGCCGCAACGGGCACAATTAAAACAATTAGAGCACCTGAAGCAATTAAAGCAATTGAAGCAAATAAAAAAGAAACAAGGAAAACAATTAGCACAACGGAAACAATTGCTGCACCGGAAACAATTACTGCAACGTTGACCACCGAAACCGCCAATTTGTCGAGTCATATCAGCATTGTTCTGGCTTTGATTGTCCCAAGGCGTCACCTGGCTCGCATTAAATTGGTCTAATTGCAAATTTTGGAGTTCCTGTTTAAATTTTTTCATTTTTTACAACCTCCGATTATAAATTAATAGGTTATCTCAAATTCCGTGTCCAACATGTGTAAATAAAGAACATCCTACTTTAAAATTATGAAACATAATCCACTATTGTTACTGTTCCAAATACTAATTTATTGGGTCTTCGAATATTCAAGATGAACCAAGAAGGTCACAGTATTAAAAAGGAATCAAAAAGAAGCACAAAAACCCGAGCGACACTGGTGTCGTTCGGGTTTCATTAAATTTATGTGAGTCTTTATTCTGTTTCTATACCTTTTCAATTTTAGATTCTATACACTGTTATCTCTTTGCAACGCGTAGTTTACGAGTAATAAAAATGACAACTCCTAGTAAAACAACTCCAGCAAGAGTATAAACAAGTGAAAATGGATTTGAAGAGTTGCTTTTAGCAATATCTGCATTGCTGCTTGAGGCACTCGTAACTACAGGCGAATTGTTAGAAGCAACCGCTGTTCCCAGCGTTACCGCCTGCTGCCCCTCTACAACCTTTACGATCTCTCTACCGAAAATCTCATATAGATACTCCGCATTTGTGTCATTATATGGTGTTATACCTATTTCTACATACTCGCTTTGAGGCCCAGTATGAGTCACTGTAATTCCTTTTTTCTCAAGTTCATCACGATGCGTCTCAAAAACATACTTGTCAATTTCCGTTTGTTTCTGGAGTAGTACATCCCCGCTCTTTGTAGTCTGAATCTCCGTTGGCTGTTCGTCCTTACTTCCTGTTTCGGCAAATGCTGCGCCTGTTGAAAATACTGTGAAACAACACCCGATGATCATTGCTTGTACTATTTTCAATTTAACGCTAGAAATATATTTTTTCATATGTTTATCCTCCTCTAATTTTATTCATCCGTTGACTCTGCCACTTTTATAACTTCTTTCTCACTAATGTTCCCTGCAATGGTATAGTGAACGCCTCCTGCAAACCAATGAAGCTCACTGTCCTCAGTCAACGCATTACCTCGTTCATCTGACTCAGTTGATTTGAGGAAACCGTTAATTCCATTTATGTTTATTGTTTTAAAATGATGAAACTCGTTCTGTACGTTCTCTTTATCCTCAATCACTATAAATGACAATTCATCCGAAACATAACTGAACACAATTTTCGTTGCTGTCTCCATTTGAACGCCTGAAGCAAAAATTTCATTTAACGTAAACTGTTCAGGTGTGTAAGAAGGCAAGAATAATCCATCCCCAAACACTTTTTTTGCTTCTTCAGCGGTTTGTAACGACCATGTCTTTATCGGAAGCGATCCAGGTATTTCTCCCATCATTGTCGTGTTGGGACCTTCTTCTTGATTTCCAGAATGAAATGTTGAAGGATTGTTCACATCTTCCTTAACCGATGGCACAAACATATTTTGAATCTCGGGTGAAGACACAAATAGAAGACCCACAATTGTTACAGCAGCCACCGGACCATAGAGCCACTTTTTACGGCCATGTGTGAACCATTTTCTAATTCCGATCCGCTCTTCCTCAGCAGTTATACTGCGAATTACTTGTTCTTTCAATCGGGAATCAAAATGGAGGTTTTCAAACAGAATCTCATCAGCTTCTGACTTCAATTGTTGGCGCAGATCCTGCTCAGATTTGTTCATTTATCTAATCCCTCCTCTTTTAAGTGTTTCCCCAGCACAACTCTTGCCCTGTGTAACCTGCCACGTACGGTACCCTCGGGAGTTCCGGTTGCATCTGCAATCTCACGAGTCGAGAGATCAAGGTAGTAGTACAAATACAAGACTTCATGGTAATGCGTAGGAAGCTTAAGAACATGCTTGAGGATCGTTGTATTGCTCAAACGCTGCATAACCTCTTCCTCAACGCTAATCACCTGAATTCTCTCAAGCAAATTAGGATCCGTAGGTTTCTCTGAAAAAATCTTTAGTCCCATTTTGTCTCGACATACATTTACGGTTATTGTTGTTAACCACGTCTTCACACTGCTATCCCCGCGGAAAGTTAACCAATTACGATAGGCACGGATAAATACCTCTTGGCTTACATCTTCGGCCAAATGCCTGTCACCTAAGTAAAAAAATGCTGTACGTAGAATCGTAGTACCGTATAGCTCCATAATTTTTTCTAGGGCTGAGGAAGGATCCTTGGGGAAGGTCTGTTTCTCATTGTCGCCGGCCGGCTTCACCTCTTGACCACCTCCATACTTATAGACGGGTCTCGTGCTACTTTCGCTACATTCTGAGAGAAAAAAATAAGCTGTATATATCCACCAATCTTTTGAATACTAGAAGCATACCCAGCTTATAAGCGATTTAATAAATATATCCTTCAATTTTTCCGATAAAAATATAGAGGTGAAATAATGGATAACAAATTTAACCAGCGAAAATATCAAATTCGAAAAAGAGTACTCTCTCTTGTAGGAGCAACGCTTCAAATTTTTGACGCTGACGGGCAGGAAATCTTGTTTTCAAAGATGAAAGCATTCAAGCTTAAAGAGGATATTAGACTCTACAGCGGGGAAGACATGCAGGATGAGTATTTAACCATTCATGCAAGAAGTATAATCGACTTTTCAGCAACTTATGATGTGTTTGATGCAAAGACAAGTGAGAAGATAGGGGCTTTTAGGAAAAAAGGCTTAAAATCGGTTTTGAAAGATGAATGGGTGATTTTAGATAACAACGATGTTGAGATAGGTTTAATCAAGGAAGATAATTTAGCTCTTGCTTTGTTAAGACGCTTTTTAACGAACTTGGTTCCACAAAGTTATCATGTTGAGGTAAGTGGTAGAAATGTTGGTACTTTCAAGCAGAATTTCAACCCTTTTGTTGTAAAGCTTAATCTTGATTTTTCAGTGGATAACGACCACTTATTAGATAGACGATTAGGCATAGCTGCTGGTATTTTACTCTGTGCCATTGAAGGTAAACAAAATTAATCATTCATACATAATAAGTCTTCCTCACTGAAGGGAAGACACTTTAATCTAAAAAGAGAAGTCGAGTCCCAATTAATTGGGTTATTCGGCTTCCCTTTAATGTGTATATTTACACTTGCTTTTCTGATTAAAAAGGATTGAAGTTCGTATGAAAATTAACCATTGCCGGGTTCGATATCTTTTACTATAACGAGTTCATGCTGGTCCATGTATGACCATAATTCAAAGCTTTCATGAGGCTTTCCGTGCCTCCTACTTTATATGCCTTCCTCTGACTAAGATAGGAGCTACACAGCTTCTTTTTTGCTTGCCATTTCCTCTTTACAACTTAGACAAACAATTTTGTTTTTGTAACTTGAAACATAGTCAGCTTTCCCACAAAAAATACATGCTGGCACATACTTCTTCAGCAAAATTCGATCCCCATTTACGTAAATCTCCAAAGCGTCCTTTTCGTTGATCCCTAATGTACGGCGCAATTCAATTGGAACCCCGATTCGACCGAGATGGTCTACCTTTCTTATGATGCCTGTGGCCTTCATATACTTAAAACTCCTCTCATTATTCGTTTTCACTTATGGCTCTATCTCGCTCTTCAGTATCATCAAGGTTAATTTAACGAATTAATCGTTCTTTTAAAGGGATTAAACTTAGTCACGTCTCTATATACAATTCTGTTTTTACCAATGAACTTCTTCTACAATGATCTTCATTTTCATGAATGAATGAGGCTCGCAGTACACGTTATACTCTCCAGCTTCCTCAAGCGTTACTGTATAAGACTCATCTTTCTTAAGAGTACCACTGTTGAATTTCCCATCAACTGTTGCCGTATGATTTGATTCTTCCTTGTTAACGAATACGACCTGCGAACCTACCGGAATTGTTAATTCTTCCTTTGAGTAAGTGTAATTTTCTATATTAATTGTAAAAGTTTGCACGGCTTCCTTCGAAACATCGGAGGGAGGCGCTGTCAACTTAGTTGAAAACACAATTTCATGTTTGATTGATGGTTGAATTGGCCGATGGTTATTTTCGACCAATTGTACCGTAAGTTTATGTTCACCTGCAGGAACTTTGTCAAACGTAATCGTGTTGCCTTCAATTAATTTAAAAGCAGCATTCGGATCGGAAGTATCCGAGTCTAACCAGGCATGAACGTGCCCCTCGCCTTTTTTAGGTGAAGTGTTCGTACGGAAATCTACCAATTGGAAATCTGTTATATTCAATTTTATCGTTATTTTTTCCCCTTCTACAACGACTCCATTCTCCGGTGAGACAACTGTTAACGTAGGATTAATAGTTTCGGTATCCTTTGCTTCACTGTTATCTGATTCGCTTGGTTCGGGCGGTTTTGATTCAGGAACGGATTCTACATCCGCTCCATTGGAAGAGGAAGGAGCAGTCGATTCATTCGGATCCGGTGTTTCAGATGAGCTATCAATTATCTCGTCAGAACTGTCAGTAGAATTTTTAATAGGCGTCGTGTTTTGAACAACCGTCGTGTCATCTTTTCCACAAGCGGCTAAAATAAGGGTTATACTGTATAACAACACTAACATGTGAACAAGTTTTCTCAACAGAAATCGCCTCCCTAACACATTTACCAGCTTATTTTCACGATACTACTTACTGTCATGTACCCAACACCTTTGGTCCGTTCGGCTTTGTGCTGTTTTCATCGGGTTCAACCGTAATGCCTACAGCGTCAAACTGCTCGTTCGGTTCCATGTCAAAAACAAAAACACCAAATCCGTTTTGATTCACGCGAAACGTTCCTGCATTGTTTTGCTCTCCACCGTGCTGCAACCATACCTGATACGCTTCACTTCCTTGGTTAGCGTTAAGACCAAGAATATAAACAACAAGTTTTGTCCTATCCCCTTTTTTAAGTAAACATACCATTCCCTGAGCGGATTCAAACGCAGGATTCAATGCTTTCAGTGGTATCATCTCGACAATTTGTGATGGTGGTTCCTGTTCTACCACCTGAATAATACTGCTCTCTTGAAACAGGAAAGCATTCCAAATAACACTAGCTGCGAGGAGTACCGTAAGTGAAGCAATCGTGTAGTAACTCCAAAACGATCGTTTTTTGTTTTTATGAATTGCTTGGTAAACGGGAAAATTTATATCCACATCTCTAGTTTGGCGTTTGTCGTCGACAACATCATTTTGCGAGAAAATAACTCTCATTACTTCCTCTTTCAAATCTGTTGGCACTTCCATTTCTTCCATCTGCAACGGTAGGGCATTCCACACCGATTGCATATTACGCAGCTCTTCTTGGCATGAAGGACAGGAAAGTAAATGATACTCAAACTTCTCTTGTTCTTCCGTTGAGCATTCTCCAACTAGGTAGAAAATGCACAAATCGCAAAGGTTTAAATCGTTTCGCATGTTTTATCCCTCCTTCTCGACAAGCAGATATTTGCGTAATATCTTCAACGATTGGTGCAGACGACTTTTAATTGTACCCAAGGGCTCATTATTCATTCTGGCAATTTCGCTTAACCTGTAACCCTGCCAATACAACTGTTCGATCAATTGTACCTGGCTTACGGATAAATACCGGAAAGCATGTCTGATGTTCTGTCTCATCATCATTGCAGGAACCTTTTCGCCGGGATCATTCTGAAGGTCATCAGCAATTTGTTCCCAACGATCCGATCCAATATTGACTGCAGCGCTATGTTTTCGTTCCTTGCGCAAATAATCAATCGTTATATTACGGGTAATCATAAAGAGCCAGTTCTCAAACAGGCCTTTATGCGGATTGTATTCTTTCTTCGTTATCCATAAACGGGTAAAAACGAGCTGAACGATTTCCCTGGCGGCATGCTCGTTTCGCAGTGACTTCACGGCAAAGGAATAAATCAGTTTTCCATAGCGATCATACAATTCTTCCAGAGCTACCGGACACTTCCTTATAACTAGCTTCATCAACTCGACATCCGACAAATTTTTCATTTTTTTCAAACTCCCCTTGACATATATCATAACAGTAGACGATTACATGAACGTTTATCGCCAAAGGAACTATCCTCAATATTAGGATAAGGCAAACACACTGATGAAAGAAAGAACCGAATCTTCACAGGGATAACCCCTCCCGATTCGGATCTGTTAGTGTTACAATCAAACTGATATTATTGCTGCGAGATTCTTATACTAGTAATCATTATTGTAGTTTGAATTTGAGCTATCCTCTCCGGTGCTTGGACTGGTCGATCCGCTTGCATCAGATCCTTCAGTCGTAAAATGGATTTCCTGTTTTACTTCTGGTTGAATCGGTGTGTGATCGTTATTGACCAACTGCACCGTTAACGTGTGCTCACCCGCAGGAACATCATTGAAAGTCAAAGTGTCTCCTTCAATCAGCTTTGAGGCAATAAGTGGGTTGCTTGTGTCTTGATCCAGCCAGACGTGAACGTGACCCTGTCCTTCTACATTTGTCGTATTCTCTTTAAAATCAACAAGCTCCAGGTTTTGGATATCTATTTTAACTGAGACCTGACCACCCTCTACAGTAGACCCATCTTCAGGGGAAACAATTGAAAAGCTTAGCGACGATCCCGTTTCGTTGGACGGAGCAATACCCTTAGTACCTCCAGTATCCGACTCATTCCCCATTCCACATCCAGCAAAAATAAATATCACGCTTAGCAGCAATGTGTATAAAACTGATTTTCTCATAACGACTCACCTTCTTTTCATCAAATTTATGAATGTCGATCATCTTCTCGGCTGAATCTCGTCTGACTGGAGTAATCGAACTCTAATAATCGTAATCGTATCCGTCATTCGATGAACTGTCGGTTTGTGACTGTTGCACTTGAGAGGTCGTCATAAAATGAACAACCTGCTTCACTTCTGGTTGAATCGGTGAGTGATCGTTATTAACCAGCAGAACTGTCAACGTGTGCTCACCCGCAGGAACATCGTTGTAAGTGATTGTGTCCCCTTCAATCAATTTAAATGCGGAGCTGGCTACTGTCTCTTGATCCAGCCAGACGTGAACATGACCCTGTCCCTCCACATTCGTCTTATTCGTACGGAAATCGGTTAATTTAAGATTCTGAATGTCTAGTTTAATATCCACTATACTGCCTGTCATATTAGAGTTCTCTGTCGGCGATACGACGCTCACACTCGGCCTCACCGTCGCTTCGCCAGTCGTAAAGTGAATGACTTGTATCACTTCCGGTTGAATTGGTTGATGATTGTTTCCTACCAGTTGCACTGTCAGCGTGTGATCACCCGATGGTAATTCGCTAAATGAAATCGGATCGCTGTTTATTTGTTTACTAGAAATGAGCGGATCGGAAACATCGGTATCAAGCCAGAGGTGAATGTGTCCCTGACCTGCCACCGGATCGGGATTCGATCGAAAATCTTTGAGTTCATGATTAAAAGCTACCACTGATACGGTTAATTGATCTTCTTTCAGAGCATCCCCATCATTGATACCGTAAATTTTAAATCCAGGCTCTTCAATTGACTGAAGGGTTACCGTTTTTGTTTGTTGTTCTAAAATGTAGGATAAACCAAGCGCTTCTGCTAATAAGTTTAAAGGACCGTATGTACGATCTCCCATTATCGTAATAGGTACATTAGCCCTTGTTTGCACTCCATTGACTGTAATAACATTCGAATCAATTTTATACATAAACGTATTGTCGTCCTTCATCACTGTAACTTCACGTTTCGTGCCATCCCAACTAATCTTCGCGCCAATACTGTCGATTACTTTGTAATAGGGTACGATTAAAGTATCATCCACAAGAAAAGTAGGTTCATTAAATGACAGTTCCTCACCGTCCAGCATGACTTTCAAATCGGACTGAATCGTATCTGTAGCCGAAACGGTCATAGCGCTTAGCGAAAATACCAACACAAACAAAAGCATAAATAGTAACGATTTTCTCATCATTCATCTCTCTCCTCATAAATTAAATTTACCTTACATAAGAGTAAACGAAGCATTCATTAAAACGGTTCAAAAAAAATAGCCGATCCAAAATGGAGCGACTTTGTTATAAATATGTAAGGTTCAAAGGGATTAAAAATTGTTAACAAATATTCATTCGTGAGAGTTAGGGAAACTAAAAATATATTCCGTACCTTTGCCTAATTCGCTCTTTATATCGATTTTCCCATTCATCTTTTTAATAATAGCGAATGAAACCATTGTCCCAAGGCCCGTTCCTTTTTCTTTCGTTGAATAATAGGGTGTCCCAAGTCTTTTAATTTGCTCTGGAGTCATTCCAGTACCGGTATCGCTAATGATCATAACAACATTCTCATTCCATTTGCTTGCCTTAATTTCTAAAATTCCACCGTTATGCATTGCCTCGATCCCATTCTTCCCGATATTAATGAAGGCTTGTCGAAATTTATATCTATCTCCTTTAATGTACAGTTCATGCTCTTCTGAAAGCACCGTATTTATTCTTATATTATTGTAGTTGGCATAGGTCAGAAGAACATTCGATAAATAGTTGATTTCATCTTTAACGTCGATATTTTCAATCATTTCCGGATCCGGTTTTGCAAGCGAGAGATAATCTGTAATGATTAGCTCAGCACGATTCAGTTCATCAAGACAAATTTTTTGATAATACTCTCTCTTTTCCGTGTCTACATTTGTCGTTCCCCATAATTGAATAAACCCTCTCACGGTCGTAAGCGGGTTACGAATTTCATGAGCTACCGATGCAGCCATTTCACTAACCATATTTATTTTCTCGCTTTTATAAAACTCATCTTGCAATTGAAAATATTTATTCAGAAATTCAATCAAGTATACACATACACCAATAATTAAACCTTGTAAGAAATAGGTTTCCAGTGTATCTATAACGTTACTGACTAACATAGTAAGGCGCCCTGTAAATGTAAGATACAATGTAAATGTTATCAGTTTCATAAGAGTACATAGAATGACTGATACTATTATTTTTTGATACACTTTTAAAGTACTAAATCTTTTAATAGTAAAGAGAACGATGAATAAACTAGGCAGTAGGGAAATTACATATAGCAAGTTATTTGGATTCCCCAAAATATAACGATATAAAACAAGGGTACAATACAATAGAATGGAGACCAACGTTCCGCCATAAAGAGATCCGATTATGAAAGGAATAGAACGAAAATCATAGATCAATCCATTGAGATGAATAGGAAATAACATAGTAGCCATGGCCATCGAGAAGAGGATATATAGCAAGAATTGATATAATCGAATATTGCTTTTGGTTTTGTATACATAAGGATAAAATACTAACGGGGATAAGATTAGGAAAATATTTAATAAAAAATCTTTGAAATAGGCTATCATAGATGCCCCCAGTTTTCAGCATGCTTACTCTTCTTTGAGATGTATTGTTGTCAATTAGATTCGACAAAACTCACCATTATCCTTTTTTTATTGATATTCACCAACAAAAAGACACGAAAACAATCTTCCGTGCCATCCCCGTAGTGAACCCTTAATACATATTTTTCCCATAAAATAGTTCATCCATTTCCATTTTTACACTTTCTGTTATTTCGTCTTCTTCCCCTGGATTCAACTTATCTTTCGTATAGCCAAATAGATAGTTGTTTAAATCAAATTCCTTGAGCTTACATTTCGTGTGAAAAATATTTTCTTGATATACATTAACATCGATCATATCGAATAAGCTTCTTACTTCCTCAGGAATATAATTTTGGATAGAGCTAATTTCATGGTCGATAAATAACTTGTGACCGTTAATATCTCTTGTAAAGCCTCGAACTCGGTAGTCAATCGTCATGATATCCGTATCGAACGAATGAATAAGATAATTAAGCGCTTTAAGCGGTGAAATTTCCCCGCAAGTAGACACATCTATATCCGCTCTAAACGTACTGATCCCTTCATCCGGATGGTATTCAGGATAAGTATGAACAGTGACATGACTCTTATCTAACTGCAGCACGACAGATTCAGGGATAGGACCAGGTGATTCTTCAAACGATTCTCTCGGTTCTTCTGCAACAGGCTCCTCAGAAACGAGCATCGTCACGCTTGCCCCTTGCGGAATAAAATCCTGTTGAGCAACATTTAGTACATGTGCGCCAATAATATCCGAAACATTTTTTAAAATCATCGTTAATCTGTCTGCATTATACTGTTCATCAATATATTCCAAATAAGCTTCTCGTTCTGCTCTTGTTTTCGTATAGCATATGTCATACATATTGAAACTCAATGATTTTGTCAAATTATTAAAGCCATGTAATTCGATACGCTGTTCTCGTGTCAGTTTCATGTTATTCCCCTTATTCATTTATGTCCAATATTTGTATGATACCCATTCTTTGCAATAAAAAACATCCTTACGATCTACCGTAAGAATGTTTCATCTATTTCCTGCTATTTGAACCAGCCCTTCTCTTTAAAGCGCATTATGGCTTCGATCCGGTTACTGACATTCAGCTTATCGAGGATAACGGATATGTAATTGCGGACGGTACCTGTTGTAATAAACATCTCGTTAGCAATTTCCTTCGTATTTTTACCGTCAGCGATAAGTCCCAATACTTCCTTCTCTCGCTCGGTTAGCGGGTTTTCTTCGCCATAGGCCTCATCCACCAACTCCGATGAATAGATTCGCCGACCGGCCATAATACTGCGAATCGAGTTAGCTAGTTCCTCACTGGGACTGTCTTTCAACAAATAACCGTTAGCACCTGCCTTTAGTGCCCGTTCAAAATAGCCGGAGCGGGCAAACGTGGTGAGAATCATCACCTTGCAGCCGGATCCCTTTAATTCCTCTGCAGCAATCAATCCGCTCTTCACTGGCATTTCAATGTCCATAATGCAAATATCCGGCTTATGAAGGTGAACGAGTTTCACGGCTTCCTCGCCATTGCTCGCTCTCCCAACGACCTGCATATCCTCTTCCATATCAAGCAGGGAAGCAAGAGCACCGAGCAACATTCGTTGGTCTTCGGCAATCACTATTCGAATCATATCCCCGCCTCCTTCTCCGGTTGTTTGAAGACGTTCGGCACATGAATAACGATCATCGTTCCATTGTCTGATACAATTTCCATACTTCCGTTCACAAATTCAAGGCGCTCTTTCATGCCCCGCAGTCCATGACCTCTGAAATAGACAGTTTCCCCTGTTATGCCGATCCCATTGTCCTTCACCCTGACTACCAGATCAGATCGCGATGGCTCGATGGCGATTAAACAGGTAGAAGCGTTACTATGTTTTACAACATTTGTTACGGCTTCCTTAAGACACATGCTTAACACATTCTCGGTCATCAGGGAGGTGTTGGATAGGTTAGGGTCCCCTTCCAAGATGAATTCGATTTCGGCAGCTTTTAAAATCTGCTTTATTCTAAACATCTCCTCATCTAATCTTGTACCACGCATATGGGTGACCATTTCCCTCACTTCTTTTAGCGCGGTCCTGGCCGTCTGACGAACGTCGTTTATTTCGGATTGGGCTTGGGTCGGATTTTTACTTATTAATTTTCCTGCCAAATCACTCTTTAATCCAATTAATGACAGCTTCTGACCGAGTGTATCGTGAAGATCGCGGGCGATTCTTTGACGTTCTTCCAGTTTAACCAGTTCGGAAATCCTTTTATTCGCATCCTCCAGCTGTCCCTGTAGTTTATCCCTCTTGTTACGGTTGTAAGTGGTGACTGGAAGGAGAATAACGGCAAACAGACTGACAATAACAAACGGCAACTGGGTAATAAAGACTGAGTATTGAGTTACAAATCCGTAGTTGATCGTTGCAATCGTACTTACAAGAAGAATAGAGTACAACGTAATAAATCCGATCCAATTCAGTATATTACCGATAAAATAAGCTAAAAAGATTGAAAAATACACATAACCAAACAGCAAGGTCATGGTGATTGAGATCAATATTTGCACGCTCGTCCAAAAATACACCAGCCAACCTCTAGATACAAAGGAAAGCGCGTAGCAGATAAAGAACACAATAATCATAATCGTGCCTATAACAACTTGGTAAATGGCGGTAGAAGGAAATATGAAATAAAAGGGAAGAATGTAAAAGACGACCCACACATACGGACTAAGACCCGTGTTTTTATGAAAAATTTGTTGCCACTTCTGCATGGTCGCCCACCTTATTTCCTTCGCTAACAGAGTTCCTTCTATATGAGTCTATATTATCATAAAAAGCTATTCACCTTGCAAACTCGGATTGCGGCTTTTCAATTTGTCCACCACAGAATCGGGCTTACGAAGTATATGTTTAATATCTTTAAAACCGACAAACGTTTTGTTATGCTCATCCCATAGACGGAAACGTAGCGACTTAAGGCTTGTTCCGATTGTTATCGTCGTTGCTTGCTGAAGGGGGGGCGTTGCATTATGCGCCTTCTCCAAATTATAGTTCGGAACTTTTGGACTTAAATGATGAACGTGATGAAACCCAATATTTCCTGTTATCCATTGTAAAGGCTTAGGAAGTTTGTAATATGAACTTCCATCCACCGCGGCTTTCACATAACTCCACTCATCTTCGTTCTCGAAATAGGAATCCTCGAACTGATGCTGTACATAAAACAGCCATATACCGAATAGGCCAGATACGAAAAAGATCGGTCCCTGGATCATAATAAACGCCTGCCATCCGATTGCCCAGATCATTAGCGCATACAGAGAAATAAGAGATAGATTGGTTACATACGTGTTGATGCGCTCTTTACGTCTTGCTCCTCTACGATTAAACCGGTATTGAAAAAGGAAAACAAAAATGGGTCCAACTCCGAACATCATCAACGGATTTCGATAAATCCGGTATGCGATTCGGTGTAATAACGGAGATGCGGCATACTCCTCAACAGTAAGAACCCACATATCTCCGACGCCTCTTTTATCGAGGTTGCTGCTCGTTGCATGATGCACGGAATGAGTGTATTTCCATTGTTGATACGGTACAAGTGTAAGAACACCCATAATGGTACCGAGTATATCATTCGCTAGTCGGCTTTTAAAGAACGATCCATGACAGCAATCATGGAATAAAATAAACGTCCGGATAACAAATCCGGATGCAACAATGACAATAGGGAGTGTAAGCCAGTACGAAAAGGAAAGGCTCAGATAGGCAGCATACCAGAGCAACAATAAAGGCACTATGGTGTTGACGAGCTGTTTGATACTGGACTTCATGTCCGTTTTTTCATAGGGGGCGATATTCTTTTTCAATTGAGAAATGTTGGATTGGGTCATCGTGTTTGCCTCCTCGATATGACGCGTAATGAACGTTTTCAAACGTCAGACGCAGTTTTCTATCTTCATTATAGATAGTATTACTGGTTCGATGTAAGTCATAAACGTCAAGTCGAGGGTATGACAAATGTCATGGTCAACTACAAGTTATTAATCCATACGTCTTCCTTTTTCTTTGCATATAGTACTTGTATGTAAGGAAAAAAAGGGTGATTAAAATAGTCAAAACATTGACTTTAAGAAGGCCGGTAATTGCCATTACAGGTAGTGCAGGAAAGACGACGACGAAAGAAATGATTTCATCCATTCTTCTAATCCGTTGGAACATTTTCAAAGGACATATGAACGCCCCTATATTTACTAGGAAATATGCAAAACAAATCAATTCCTCACACCGTGCGCTTGTGATGGAATATGCGATGTCGAATCGAGGTATGATCAAACGGCATTGTCTAGCTATCCAGCCTAACTTCGGGATCATTACAAATGTGGGAACAGCTCATATCGGCCATTTTCAAGGGGTCAAAGGAATCGCCCGTGCCAAATCAGAGCTTATTCATTATATGAATCCAACAGGAACATTTCTTAAGAATGCGGATGATATCAATTCTAGATTGCTAGAAACTAGGGGATTTAAAGGACAAATAATATCCGTCGGGATCAAGAACAATGCCGACTATCGCGCTAGGGATGTATCCTATGCCCGAAACGGTATGATTTTTCAAGTTAACCTTCGCGGCAAGCAGCATCGATTCTTTATCCCTATCTACGGAACACATAATATTTACAACGCTCTCTTTGCTATCGCTGTTGCAGATCGGTTAGGATTTACCGTTACTGAAATGAAGAAGGGACTACAATCTTACATCAAAGCAAAAAGAAGATTAATCGTTTCCCGCTTCCGTAACGGAATTCAAATGATCAATGATACGTACAGCGCGAATCCAAATGCGATGGCAGCTGCCATCAATGTACTAGGCAAGATCGGAAAAGGAAAGAGGATTGCTGTTCTGGGAACGATGAAAGAAATGGGGAAACATTCAGTCCAAGCTCATCGAAGTGTCGGCAAATCTATTGCGAGCAATAATGTGCATACTCTTTACACGTACGGTGCAAATGCCAACTACATTATCGAAGGCGCAATACAATCTGGGTTTAACCGCACAAATACCAAGCATTTCAAAAAAAGAAATAAGTTAAACCATGCCATTATTAGAAGTCTCCGTCCTAATTGCACGATTCTAGTAAAGGGATCTCATTCCATGATGATGAATAAAACAACAATTTTTCTGACGATATTTTTAAAA
>FWWL01000690.1_pt1 | contig 90542 bp, 89 predicted proteins | sample 2228331 | NCBI WGS metagenome assembly FWWL01 (sample SAMEA103939775, study PRJEB20133) | metagenome | reverse complement strand
GCATCACCGAGGAGATCATGAAGGTCGCCCTCGACCAGGCCAAGGGCGGGCGCGATTACATCCTCGGCGAGATGAACAAGGCGCTCTCGACCTCGCGCGGCCAGCTCGGCGAATACGCCCCGCGCATCGAGACGATGAAGATCCCGGTCGACAAGATCCGCGAAGTCATCGGCTCCGGCGGCAAGGTCATCCGTGAGATCGTCGAGAAGACCGGCGCAAAGGTCAACATCGAGGATGACGGCACGATCAAGATCGCCTCGGCCGACGGCAAGTCGATCGAAGCCGCGATCAAGTGGATCAAGTCGATCGTCTCGGAGGCCGAGCCGGGCATGATCTATGACGGCACGGTGGTAAAGATCATGGAGTTCGGCGCCTTCGTGAACTTCTTCGGCGCCAAGGACGGCCTCGTCCACATCTCCGAACTCGCCGCCCAGCGCGTCCAGAAAGTCTCGGACGTCGTCAAGGAAGGCGACAAGGTCAAGGTCAAGTTCCTGGGCCAGGACGAGCGCGGAAAGATCCGCCTGTCGATGAAGGTCGTCGACCAGGAGACTGGCGAGGACCTGACCGAGAAGCTCAAGGCCGCCCGCGAGGCGGAGAAGAGCCGCGAGCGCGCGGCCGAGTGAGGCTGAAGCGTTTCACGTGAATCATGACGCCCCGCATCGCAAGGTGCGGGGCGTTTTCGTTTGGACCGGCCAGGACGCGAGAGGCTTGAGAATGACAGACCACACCATCACCTCCCTCGACGCCCTCGCCCGCCTTTACCCGAACCCGCCCGCGCCGGCATCGATCCACAAGGAGATCGACCATGTCGACGAAAACTACGGGCCGCTGATCGAGGCCTCGCCCTTCATGCTGCTCGCAACCAGCGGTCCGGACGGCCTGGATTGCTCGCCGCGCGGGGATCAGCCGGGCTTTGTCCGGATCCGGGACGCCAAAACGCTGCTGATTCCGGACCGAAGAGGCAATAACCGTCTGGATTCGTTGAAGAATATTCTGTCCGACCCAAGAGTCGGAATGCTCTTCCTAATCCCCGGTTACGGCGAGACGTTGCGCGTCAACGGAACGGCGACGCTATCCGACGACCCGGAGTTGTGCGCGTCCTTCGAGATGGCCGGAAAGCTGCCGGCCTGCGTCATCGTCGTCCATGTCAGCCATGTCTACTTCCAGTGCTCGCGCGCGGTGGTGCGGGCTGACCTGTGGAACCCCGCGACCCATGTCGCCAAAGGCGACGTGCCGAGCGCCGGCGCGATCCTGCGCAACATCACGGCGAAGAACGACGCGGTCGAGACGTTCGACGGCGAGGCCTATGACAAGGCGCTGCCGGAGCGGGTCAAGGCGACGCTGTATTGAGCAGCCGTCATGCTCGGGCTCGACCCGAGCATCTCATGACCACAGGTGCACCTAGGCCATCCAGGTTGGAGATTCTCGGGCCTGCGCTTCGCTTGCCCGAGAATAACGTCCTCACAGCAGCCCTTCGTTCCCCGCCAGCGTCTTCAGGCTCACATCCGGCCGCGCGCCGACATGGCTGATGATCTCGGCCGCCGCAAGCGCGCCCAGCCTGAGCGAATCGCGGACCTCGCGGTTCGAAGTCAGGCCGAACAGGAAGCCCGCCGCGAAGAGATCGCCCGCGCCGGTGGCGTCAACCACGCGCTCGACCGGGAACACCGGCTCCTCGACGATACCGTCCGGCGTCACCGCGAGCGCGCCCTTCTCCGAGCGCGTCACCACGGCGAGGATGTTCTCGGCGCGCAACGCGGCGAGCGCATCGTCGAACGACGACGCCTGATAGAGGCTCTTCAGCTCGTGCTCGTTGGCGAAGACGATATCGACCATGCGGTTGCGCACCAGGCCCAAAAACTCGTCGCGATAGCGATCGACGCAGAAGGAATCCGACAGCGTGATCGCGACCTTGCCGCCGGCCTTGTGGGCGATCTCGGAGGCCTTGCGGAAGGCGTCCTTCGCCGCCGGCGGGTCCCAGAGATAGCCTTCGAGATAGATGATGTCGGCGTTTTCGACGGCCTTCGCATCGACATCGGCGACGGAGAGGCCCTGGCAGGCGCCGAGATAGGTGTTCATCGTTCGCTCGCCATCGGGCGTGACGATGATGAAAGAGCGCGCCGTGGCGGGGCCTTCCGTCGCGAAAGCGGTGTCGAAAGCGACGCCGAGCGAGGTCAGATCATGGCGATAGAGCCTGCCGAGTTCATCGTCCTTGACCTTGCCGATGAAAGCGCCCTTGCCCCCGAAGGAGGCGAGGCCCGCGATGGTGTTGGCGGCCGAGCCGCCCGAGATGACCTTGCCCGGACCCATGGCGCGGTAGAGCGCCTCGGCGCGGGGCTCGTCGATCAGCGCCATCGCGCCCTTGGTCAGGCCATGTGCGCTGAGAAAATCCTCTTCCGCCGAGGCGATGACGTCGACGATGGCGTTGCCGAGAGCGAGGACGTCGGTGCGCGAGCTGGTCATGGGCGGTCCAAGAGCTGATGGGATGAGGATTGGCTGGGCGGCGTGTCGCATCCGCCTGTCGCGGGGTCAAGCCGGCTTGTCCGACCCGATCCGGCTGGTCGCGGCCTCGTCCAGCACGGCGCAGAGTCGCCGCAGTACGTCCGGCTCCAGCGCGCCGATCTCGCGGGCGAGGCGGTTGGCGAGCAGCGTCGCCTCGGGCTCCAGCCCGGCGGTATCGACGACGACGCGCGGATGGGAAAGATCGGCCAGCCGCACCAGCTCGTCGGCTTCGTCCCAGATCACGCCGAGCACATGGATCGCCCCCTGGATCAACGTAAAGGTCGGCCGGCCGCGCTTGCCGTGCTCGAGCGCCGAGAGATAGGCCGGCGTCACGCCCAGCGCGTCGGCCATCCGCGCCAGCGTGACGCCGCGCTGCGCCCGCAAGTCCCGCACGCGCTGGCCGAAAGGCGTCATCGCGTCACGGCTCGCGGCTGCGGCGCAGGCGGATATAAAGCGCGCCCGACCCGCCATGGCGCGGCTGCGCCTCCTCGAAGCCCACCACCAGCGGCCTGAGGTCCGGCAGGCGCAGCCAATGCGGCACGCTGCGCTTCAGCACGCCGCGTTCCTCGCCGAACACGGCATCGCCCGCCGCGCCTTTTCCTGTGACCACCAGTGCGAGCTTGCAGCCGCGCGCCTGCTCGCGGCGCAGGAAGGCGCGCAGGGCGTGGTGCGCCTCGTCCTGGCGCATGCCGTGCAGGTCGATCACCGCCTCGACCGGTTGCTGCCCGCGCCGGAGCTGGGTGCGCAGGCGGCGCTCCAGCGGGGCGAGCGGCGGGGCTGCGGGTTTCGCGAGTGTCGGCAGCGCCTGCGCGGGCAGTGTCATCGCCGGCGCAGTCCGGTCGCCGGCCGCCGGCGGCATCGGCGCAGGCTCTTCCGGTGGGAGCGGCGCGCGGCCTGGTAGCGGCTTCACCGAGCGCGCGACCTCGCGCCAGAGCGCGATATCGGCTGCGCTCAGCATCTTGCCCCTGCGCCGGAGGGTCACGGCCTGTCCCCGCGCGGCCAGAGCACGATGAAATCGACCGGATGCCGGATCAGCCCGGCGCGGTGACCGGCCTTTGCGCCCGAGCCGACGAACAGGTCCATCCGCGCCGGGCCGAGAATGGCCGAGCCGGTGTCCTGCGCGATCATCAATCTCGCCAGCCGCTCCGCGCCGCCGTCATCGCCCGGAATCGTCGCGTCGATCCAGACGGGTAGGCCATAGGGCCAGATCGTCCGGTCGATCGCGATCGAGCGCAGGGGCGTCAGCGGCAGCCCCGCCCCGCCGATCGGCCCGGAGTCGGGCGGGAGATCGTCTCGCCGCGCAAAGAAGACGAAGGAGCGATTGAGCCGGATCAGATCCCGGGCAAAGGCGGCATCGGCCTTCAGCCGCGCGATCAGCCGGTCCATCGTCATCTGCTCGGGCGGGATCGCCTCGCGCTGGCTGAGCACGCGGCCAAGCGAAGTGTAGGGATGGCCGTTGCGGCCGGCATAGACCAGCCGCGTGACCCTGCCGTCCGGCAGCCTGATGCGGCCCGAGCCCTGGACCTGCAGCACGAAGCGATCGACCGGATCGCGCATCCAGAGAATTTCGAGGTTCCGGCCGTCGAGCGCGCCGGTCTCGATCGCGGTGCGGTCTGGATAGGGTTCGAGACCGGCTGGCGTGCGCCGCGCCGAGGTCAGGCTTGCGTCGAGCCCCGGCCAGTCGTCGCCCGGCATGCGGGTGACGAGATCGGCGGGGCGGCCATATAGCGGCGTCGGGAAGGCGTCCGACCGAGTCAGCGAAGCCTCGAACTCCGGCTCGAAATAGCCGGTCATGAAGCCCCTGGCGCCATCCGCCGGCCTGATGCGCCAGAAGTTGAAACGGGTTTCGAAGAATGCGCGGATGGAGTCGCGGTTCGCAGGACCGGGACGGACCGCAGCAGCAGCAGCTGCGCAGGCCTCCTCCAGCCCCGGCGGCGTCTTCGCGCCCGCGCGCAAAGGCGGGCTGGCCATGCAGCCGCGTGCAAAAATCGACAGGGCGGCGCGTTGGTCGTCGTCGCGCCAACCCGCGATCTCGTCAGGCGACAGGCGCTCGGCGCGCGCGCCGGCAGGCAGTGGCGGCGGAGCATCCGCCAAAGCTCCGGTCATGGACGCGAAGCCCGACAACAGCGCCAGCGCAGGGCCGACGCCACGGATCACGCAGCGGATTCGGTCGCGACCAGCAGCCAGTTCGGATCGCGGCTGCCCAGCTGGCGCGAGAAGGTCCAGATGTCGTTGACCTCCGACACCGTCTCGGCGCTGCCATCCACCACTGCCCCTTGCGCGTCGCGCACGACGTTGATGAGCTGCGAATCGAAGGCGATCGTCACCTGCGCAGTCTTGCCCTTCACATCAACGGCCATGATCTGGGCCTTGTCGATCGAGACGAAATTACTCTCGGCTTTTTCGCCACGCTTTTCGCGCTCGCTGATCGCCATCTCGAAACCGTCATAGACCTCCTTGGCGAGCAGACCCTTGAGGGTCTTGCGGTCGCCGCGCGCGAAAGCGGTCACGATCGTCTCATAAGCCGCCTTGGCCCCGCCGAGGAACTCATGAGGATCGAAGGACGGCTCCTGTTTGACGATCGCCTCGATGCCCGCGATCACGGGTGAATCTACCGGAGCGATGCCCTTCCAGCGCTCGGCCGCAGGCACGACGGCCGCCACCGGATCTGCTGCGGCGCCGGGCAGGCGGATGACGTTGTCACGGCGGCCATCGCCAGGCGTGGACTGGTCCGGGCGCATCGGCGGCGTCTCGCGGCGCGCGAACGGATCGACCGGCGGCTGCTCGCTGCCGGTTTTCTGGCCGAGCACCGAACGGAGCTTCCAGGCGACGAAGACCGCGAGCGCCAGGAAGAACAGGGTCTTAATGTCGAAATCTTGCATCGAAACCTGATCCGGAGCTCCAGAGAACCGTTTGGCCAACGGCTCCTCGCGAAAAAGGTTCCGCAAGGGCATTCGGCCGTCGCCTTGGGCCTCATATGGTGATCAAGGCTCGTAACATCCACCCCTCTCCTTGTGAAGCGCTCTTGCCTTGTGAAGGCGGGCTTCTTGTGCCGCGCGGGCGTCCATGATAGCCGACGCCCGCCTTGCACCGGAACGCGGTGCGCAGTTCCGGACGCTTTCGAGCAGTCTGGGATTTCCCGAGAGACAGCTTGCAGACCGATGGTGGCGCCGATGGCCAATGACATTCCGAACGGCAATGGAGCCGCCGCAGCCGACGCCGCGCCGAGCATGAGCGCGCTGATCCAGTACACCAAGGATTTCTCGTTCGAGAACCCAAAGGCGCCGCGCGCGCTCGGCCAGCAGGAGGCGCAAACGGGCCCGCAGATGTCGTTGCAGGTCAACGTCTCCAGCAACGGCCTCGGTGAAAACGACTACGAGACCGTGCTGCGCCTCGAGGGCAAGGCCGAACTCGGCGGCGAGACGCTGTTCGCTTTCGATCTGAGCTATGGCGGCGTGTTCCGGCTGCTCAATGTGCCCGAGGAGCATATCCATCCGGTGCTGGTGATCGACTGCGCCCGGCTGCTCTTCCCCTTCGCCCGCCAGATCATCGCCGAGGCCGTGCAGAATGGCGGCTTCCCGCCCTTCTATGTGCCGCCGATCGACTTCGCCCAGTTGTTCCAGCAGCGCCTGCAGGAGCTTCAGGCCGGCGCGCCGAACGCCTGAGCGCCGTCGTCACGATACGATCATGAAAGGGGCCGCGAGGCCCCTTTTTCGTGGCCGTTGTCTCGCGACGACCCTTGCGAGCGCGCAGGGGAACATCCATGTCGGGTCTCGGTTGACGGCGGACGCCCCGGACGGGCGCCCGCCTTTTCGTTGCAATCAGGAGACACCATGGACCATCTGATGACGCTTGCTGCCGACCCCGCCGTCTGGGCGGCGCTCGGGGCACTGATCGCCATGGAGGTGGTGCTTGGCATCGACAACCTGATCTTCATCTCGATCCTGACCAACAAGCTGCCGGAGCATCAGCGCGAGCGCGGCCGCAAGATCGGCATCGGGCTGGCGCTGGTGCTGCGGCTCGGCCTGCTATCGACGGTCGCGATCATCGTCACCCTGACCGAGCCAGTGTTCTCGGTGTTCGGAAAGGCCTTCTCCTGGCGCGACCTGATCCTGATCGCCGGCGGCCTGTTCCTGGTCTGGAAGGCGACCAAGGAAATCCATCACAAGGTCGATCCGGACCACGGCCCCGACGTCTTCGACGGCGGTCGGGCCGCGACGGTCACATTTGGCGGCGTGATCGTGCAGATCCTGCTGCTCGACCTCGTCTTCTCGATCGACTCGATCATCACCGCCGTTGGCATGACCGAACACATCCCGGTGATGGTCATCGCCGTCATCTTCGCCGTTCTGGTGATGCTGCTGGCGGCCAACCCGCTGGCCCGCTTCATCGAGAAGAATCCGACCATCGTGATGCTGGCGCTCGGCTTCCTGCTGATGATCGGCGGCACGCTGATTGCCGAAGGGTTTGGCGCGCATGTGCCCAAGGGCTATATCTATGCGGCGATGGCGTTCTCGGCCGCGATCGAGGGGCTCAACATGCTGACCCGCCGCAAGAAGGTCTGAGCCCTCGGCTCAGGCCTCCTCGGCCAGGCCGAGATAGCCGGCCCAGAGCGGCGTCTTGCCGAGCGTGCGCACGAAGGCTTCGTGCGCCGCGATCGCCGCCGGATCGAGACGGGGCGCAAGCGGGCGCAGACGCTGCGGCCGCTCCAGCGCGACCGCGGCGGGGCCGCCATGGGTTTGACCACCGCCGATCGCGCCGAGCCCGAGAGAGGTCTGCTTGCCGCCGATCAGCTCGATATAGACTTCCGCCAGGATCTCGGCGTCGAGCAATGCGCCGTGCTTGGTGCGGCGGGTGTTGTCGATCCCGTAGCGGCTGCAGAGCGCATCGAGGCTGTTGCCGGCGCCGGGGTGCTTGCGGCGCGCCATCGCCAGCGTATCGACGACGCGGGCCTGCTCGAGCGGTCCGCGCCCGATCCGCTTCAGCTCCATGTTGAGGAAGCCGATATCGAAGGCCGCGTTGTGGATCACCAGCCTGGCGTCGGCGATGAAGCTTTCGAATTCATCGGCGACAGCCGCGAAGAGCGGCTTGTCGGCGAGAAACGCATCCGACAGACCGTGGACCCTGAACGCGCCCTCCGACATCGGCCGCTGCGGGTTGAGATAGCAATGGAAGCTGCGGCCGCTCGGGCAGTGATTGACGAGTTCGACGCAGCCGATCTCGACGATGCGGTCGCCGGCATTGGCATCGACTCCGGTGGTCTCGGTGTCGAGGACGATTTCACGCATGGCCTGCTTTCGCCCTGTGGACCCGGCCGGGACGGCCGGCGAGCAGCCTCAGGATAGAGCCGACCTGACGCCGCGCCGCCATGAGGCCCTGGCCTGAGTCCACAAGGAAATGGGCGCGCCGGCGCTTTTCAGCGTCCGGCATCTGGCGGGCGAGGATCGCCGCGAACTTGTCCTCCGTCATCTCGGGACGGGCCAGCACGCGGGCCTTCTGAATCTCGGCGGGAGCCGTGACGACGAGCACGGCGTCGCAGCGGCCCTCCCCGCCGGTCTCCAGCAGCAGCGGCACGTCGAGCACAGCGACGCCAGCGCCTGCCTGCCGGCAGCGCGCGAGAAAGGCCTCTTCCTCCTCGCGCACGAGTGGGTGGATAATCGCCTCCAGCCGGGCCAGCGCGTCGGGCTTGCCGAGCACGGCGGCCGAGAGAAGGCCGCGATCGACCGCGCCGTCGCGCACCACGCCGGGAAAAGCCTGCTCGATCGGAGCGACGGCCCGGCCGCGATAAAGCCCATGAACGGCGGCGTCCGCATCATGCACGGCTATGCCCCGCTGCCGGAACAACCCCGAGGTGGTCGATTTGCCCATGCCGATCGAGCCGGTCAGTCCGAGGATGAAGGTCATGCGCTCCCGCAGCGGGTCTGCGAATCAGTGTCCAAGGATATCGGCTTCAAGCCTGGCGCGCAGCGCAGGCGTCACCAAGGGCGTCACGCCGAACCAGCGCGCAAAACCGGGCACGGCCTGATGCAGCAGCATGCCGAGTCCATCGACAGGGATGCCGCCACGCCTCTGCGCCTCCTCGAGCAGCGCCGTCTTGAGCGGCACATAGACGATGTCGTCGACGATCGTGCCGGGACGCAAGGCCGAAAGGTCGAGAGCGAGCGGCGGCTGGCCATGCATGCCGAGCGAGGTCGTGTTGACGATCAGCCCGGCCTCGCCGACGAGCGCCGGCAGTTCCACCCAGCTTCGCGCCTGCAACGGCGCGCCGAAGGCGGCCGCCAGATCCTGCGCCCGCGCCGGGTTGCGGTTGACCAGAACGATGCGGGCGAGACCGCGCGCCTTCAACCCATAGCAAATGGCACGCGCCGCACCGCCCGCGCCGACGACCAGCGCGGTATCGGTGCGCGCATCCCAGCCGGGGACGCAGGCGTCCAGATGGCTGAGAAAACCGGCCGCATCGGTGTTGTCGCCGCAAAGACGTTTACCCTCGCACCAGAGCGTATTGACCGCGCCGATGGCGCGCGCAGCTTCGCCGATCTGGTCGAGCAGGGGCATCACCGCCTCCTTGTGCGGCACCGTGACATTGCCACCTGTGAGTTCGCCCGAGCGCAGCCGCGCCATGAAGGCCGGAAGATCGGCGGGCGCGACGTCGATCCGCTCATAGCTGCCCGACAGGCCGTGCTCGGCGATCCAGCCGCCATGGATCAGCGGCGAGCGAGAATGCGCGACGGGGTGGCCGACGACGAAGCAGCGGGGGGAGATGGGCATGTGCGGGCGAACCGAGTCTAGCGGACGAGGCAATCGACCGCGCGCAGCGCGGCGAGCACCGGCAATAGCGGCAATCCGAGAATGGTGAAATGGTCGCCCTCTATCGTCTCGAAAAGCTGCACGCCAAGGCCTTCGATCTGATAGCCGCCGACGCTCGTGGTCACGGCAGGCCCGGAGGCGGCGGCATAGGTGGCGATGAAGTCCGGCGTCAGGCCGCGCATCGTCAGCCGCGCCTCGGCGACGCCCTCTGTCAAAACCGCGCCGTCCAGGACGATAGCGAAGGCCGAGTGAAGGCTGTGAGCCTTGCCCGACAGCGCCACAAGCTGCGCCCGCGCGGCGGCCTCGTCGGCGGGCTTGTGGAAGCGTTGTCCTTCGCAGCTCAGGGTCTGGTCCGCGCCGAGAACAATGCGGCCGGGCGCGCGCAGCGAGACGATGCGGGCCTTCTCCAAAGCGAGCGCCTGGGCGATTTCGCCCGAGGTTGCGCCGGCCGCGACAAGCCTGGCCTCGAGCGCCCGTTCGTCGATATCGGGTTTGTCGGTCTCGACGGGAACACCTGCCGCCGCCAGCATCTCGCGCCGCGTCGCGCTGCCCGAGGCGAGCAGGAGCGGCTGCGCCGGCAACCAAAGTCCGCATGCGGCGCTCATGTCGCGATGAACTTCATCCGGTGGTCGCGTAGCAGATCCAGGATGGCGGCCGCCGTCTCCTCGATCGAGCGGCGAGTGACGTCGATCACCGGCCAGCCCTTGCGCGCGCAGAGCCGGCGCGACTGTGCGACCTCGTCGGCGACGGAATCGGGGTCGACATAGGGCGTCTCGTCATCGGCCTTGAGCGAGAGCAGACGGTTCTGCCGGATCTGAAGGATGCGGTCGGCGCTGGCGACGAGGCCGACGATCAGCGGCTTCTTCACCCGCTCCAGCTCGGGCGGCAGCGGCACATTGGGCACAAGCGGCACATTGGCGGTCTTGATGCCGCGATTGGCGAGATAGATCGAGGTCGGCGTCTTCGAGGTCCGGCTGATGCCGACGAGGATGATGTCGGCGTTTTCGAGATCGCCGCCGAGCTGACCGTCATCATGGAGAAGGGTGTAGTTCATCGCATCGATGCGGCGGAAATATTCGGCGTTGAGCACATGCTGTGCGCCGGGCTTCGGTGCTGAGGCCTGGCCGAGATAGGACTGGAACAGCGAGAGCACGGGCTGCAGCACCGACAGACACGGGCAACCGAGCTCCCTGCAGAAATTTTCCAGCCGCTGCGACCATTCCGGCTCGACGAGCGTGTAGAGCACGACGCCGGGCGAGGCCTCGATCTCGGCGAGTACGCGGGCGAGCTGCGCCTCCGAGCGCACCAGCGGATAGACATGCTCGATCGCCGAGACGGTCTCGTATTGCGCCGCCGCCGCGCGGCTGACCGCGATCAACGTCTCGCCGGTCGCGTCTGAGACGAGATGAAGGTGGAAGTAATTGCGGGCCACGGCGGCTCCCGGGTTCAGGCACGGCCGCAAGCTCTAGACCATCCCCGGCGCGGGAGGAAACCGGATTTGCTGACCGCGTCGTCGCAAACCCTTGCAGCGATGGTGGTTCCGGCGCTCGTCGGGAATCGTCGGGCCGGCTCCGGGACAGGTGTGGACAACTCGGCCTTTAGGGAGGCGCAGGGAGCCGGCCTGTATAACCCGGCGATTTGCCCACACACCGGAACAAGCGAGGTCAGGCCGCAATGTTTCACGTGAATCATTTTGCCGCCCGGTGGGCCTGGCCGGATTCCGATTGGTTAAGAAACCGTTAACCGCTCCGGGACGATCGTCTCGACCGCGGCTCTTTGGACTCCATGCCTGTGGATGGCTTGTGGAGCATCTTGCGGCGCGCTATTTGCCCCCCTCCAAGAGTCAAAAAAGAAGATTCTCTCTAAAAGACTTTCTTTTAGAATTTGGGGTGGATGGCCGGAATGGACATGGCGAGACGCGACGAATCCATCTTCCTGCGCACGCTGTCCGGCGAAACGCTCCCCATTCCCCCTATCTGGATGATGCGCCAGGCGGGACGCTATCTGCCTGAATATCGCGAACTCAGAGCCAAGGCCGGCAGCTTCCTCGATCTCTGTTACAATTCCGAGATGGCTGCCGAGGTGACCCTGCAGCCGATCAGGCGCTTCGGTTTCGACGCGGCGATCCTGTTTTCCGATATTCTCGTCGTGCCGCATGCGCTCGGTCAAAAGCTCTGGTTCGTCGAGGGCGAGGGCCCGCGGCTGGAGCCGGTCGCCGACCAGGCGAGGCTTGCCGAAATCCATGACCAGGCCGACGAGGCGGTGCTGGCGCCGGTCATCGAGACCGTCAGGCGGGTGAAGGCGGCTCTGCCACGCGAGACGGCCTTCATCGGCTTCTGCGGCGCTCCCTGGACCGTGGCGACCTATATGGTGGCGGGGCGAGGCTCTCCCGGGCAGGAGCCGGCCAAGGCGCTGTTCGCGCGCGACCCCGTGCTGTTCCAGGCGATCATCGACCGGATCGTCCTGGCCTCGATCGATTATCTCAACGCCCAGATATCCGCCGGTGTCGATGTCGTGCAGATCTTTGACAGTTGGGCCGGGTCGCTCGGTCCCGATGACTTCAAGCGCTGGTGCATCGCGCCGACGAAGCGGATCGTCGATGGCGTGCGCGCCGTTCATCCTCATGCCCGTATCATCGGCTTTGCGCGCGGCGCCGGCGAGCTCATCCCGTCCTATGTCGAGGCGACGGGCGTCGATGCGGCCGGGCTCGAATCCGAGATCGACCGGGGCTTTGCCCGCGATGCGATCCAGACGCTGGTGCCGGTGCAGGGTAATCTCGATCCGCTCGTGCTGCGTGCCGGGGGGCCGGAGTTGGAGCGGGAGGTCGCCGCCATCAAAGAGGCGTTTGGCGGCCGTCCCTATATCTTCAATCTCGGCCACGGCATCCTGCCTGATACGCCGATCGCCCATGTCGAGCGACTGCTCGCCGCCGTCCGTTCCTGAGCCGCTGCCATGTATGAATGGGTCAAGGCCGTCCATGTGATGGCGGTGATCGCCTGGATGGCGGCGCTGCTCTATCTGCCGCGACTGATGGTCTATCACGTCGATGCAGCCGTGGGCTCGCAGCAATCGGAAACCTTCAAGATCATGGAGCGCCGGCTGCTGCGCGGCATCATGACTCCGTCGATGATCGCGAGCTGGGTGCTCGGGCTTTACCTCGCCTGGGCCGGTTTCGGGTTCAAAGGCGGCTGGCTGCACGGCAAGATCGCGCTCGTGCTCGCGATGTCGGGCATGCATGGCTATCTCGTCGGCCGCGTGCGCGCCTTCGCCGAAGACCGCAACGACAAGTCCGGCCGCTTCTACCGCATCATCAACGAGGTTCCGGCGGTGCTGATGGCGGGGATCGTCATTCTCGTGGTCGTGAAGCCGTTCTGAGGCCGGTCGCCGTCGTTTACGGCTTGAGCGTGGCTGCGATTCGGGCTATCAGGCTATAGCGCTTCTCCAGCGTCCTCCCTGTTGTCGATGGTTCCTGAGCCGACTGCCCTCGCAGACGCTCGCGCCGCGCAGCCTTCGCGCTGGTCCCTTTCCGGACCTGTCGATCTTCCTTCCAAGTCCCCAGCGCCTGCCCGTTCGCAGGCGCAATGACCATCCAGGTGCCCCATGCGGGAAATCAAACTCCACGAACTCAAGGTCAAGACACCGACCGAACTCCTCGCCTTTTCCGAAGGGCTCGAGGTCGAGAACGCCAGCACGATGCGCAAGCAGGAGCTGATGTTCGCCATCCTGAAACAACTTGCCGCCCGCGAGACCGAAATCCTTGGCGAGGGCGTGGTCGAGGTTCTGCCCGACGGGTTTGGCTTCCTTCGCTCGTCGGATTCCAATTACCTGCCCGGCCCCGACGACATCTACGTCTCGCCGACCCAGATCCGGAAATTCGGCCTGCGCACAGGCGACACCGTCGAGGGGCCGATTCGCGGACCCAAGGATGGCGAGCGCTATTTTGCGCTGCTCAAGGTCAGCACGATCAATTTCGAAGACCCCGAAAAGATCAAGCACAAGATCAATTTCGACAATTTGACGCCGCTCTATCCCGACGAGCGCCTGCGCCTCGAGGTGCAGGATCCGACAAAGAAGGATTTCTCGGCCCGCGTCATCGACATCGTCTCGCCGATCGGCAAGGGCCAGCGCGCACTGATCGTCGCACCGCCCCGCACCGGCAAGACGGTCCTGTTGCAGAACATCGCGCAGTCGATCACCACCAATCACCCGGAATGCTATCTGATCGTCCTGCTGATCGACGAACGGCCGGAAGAGGTCACCGACATGCAGCGCTCGGTGAAAGGCGAGGTCGTGTCCTCGACTTTCGACGAGCCCGCCTCGCGGCACGTTCAGGTCGCGGAGATGGTGATCGAGAAGGCTAAGCGCCTGGTCGAACATGGACGCGACGTCGTGATCCTGCTCGATTCGATCACGCGTCTCGGCCGCGCCTACAACACGACCGTCCCGTCCTCGGGCAAGGTGCTGACCGGCGGCGTCGACGCCAACGCCCTGCAGCGGCCCAAGCGCTTCTTCGGCGCGGCGCGCAACATCGAGGAGGGCGGCTCTCTGACCATCGTCGCCACCGCGCTGATCGATACCGGCTCGCGCATGGATGAGGTGATCTTCGAGGAGTTCAAGGGCACCGGCAATTCCGAGGTCATCCTCGACCGCAAGGTGGCCGACAAGCGCATCTTCCCGGCGATCGACATCATCAAGTCGGGCACCCGCAAGGAAGAGCTCATCACGCCGAAGTCGGATCTGCAGAAGACCTATGTGCTGCGCCGCATCCTCAACCCGATGGGCCCGCAGGACGCGATCGAGTTCCTGATGGACAAGCTGCGCCAGACTAAACAGAACTCGGATTTCTTTGACTCCATGAACACCTGAGCGAATCTCCGCTCCGGCACGAGCCGGATCGGACGGCTGGCCCGCGGCTTTGCGCCGTGCTTGCGGTATGGCCATGTAATGCCTTGATTTTGCGGCTGGTCAGACCGGGTATGACCACCGTCATGCCGGTAGCGAGGCCATGACCGATCTCCGATCCCACCCGACGATCGTGGCGCTTTCGTCCGGTGGCGGGCGAGCGGGGGTCGCGGTCGTTCGTGTGTCGGGCCCACAGGTTCGATTCGTTCTCGAAACGATCTGCGGTTCGGTTCCCGTTCCTCGTCAAGCGTCCCTGCGCCGGCTGCGAGATCGCGCTGGCGAGATCATCGACAGCGCGATCGTCCTGTTCTTTCCCGCGCCTGCTAGCTTCACCGGCGAGGACGTGGCCGAGTTTCAGATCCATGGCTCGCGCGCGGTCCTTGCGAGACTGCTGAGTGAACTCACGACAATGCCGGATATGCGGCTGGCCGAGCCGGGTGAATTTACACGGCGCGCTTTTGAGGCCGGCAAGCTCGATCTAGCCGAGGTTGAAGGCCTCGCCGACCTGATCGATTCGGAGACGGAATGGCAGCGACGGCAAGCGCTGCGCCAGATGGATGGCGCGGTTGGTGAGCGCTGCGCACACTGGCGCGCAAGACTGATCGAGGCCATGGCGCTGCTGGCGGCGGAGCTCGACTTCTCCGATGAGGGTGATGTCGGAGGCCCGCTGATCGAGCAGGCATGCGCGCTGGCGACAGATGTGCTGGCCGAGCTTCGGCAGGCTCTGGGCTCGTTCGAGCGTGGCGAGCGTGTTCGGGACGGTTTCGTGGTGGTCTTGAGCGGGCCACCCAATGCCGGCAAGTCCAGCCTCATGAACGCGCTGGCGCGCCGCGATGTCGCGATCGTCTCGCCCGTGCCCGGCACGACGCGGGACGCCATCGAGATCAGGCTGGATCTCGCGGGCCTGCCGGTGATGCTGATCGACACTGCGGGACTTCGGAGCAGCGACGATGCTATCGAGGCCGAAGGCGTCAGGCGGGCTCTGGCCTTGGCCGAGCGCGCTGATCTGGTTCTGGCCTTGCGCGCGATCGATTCGCCTCCGAACCAAACGCGCCTAACCGAGCGGCATCTCGGCGTGGCCACCAAGATCGACCTGTGCGGCTCGGTGATGCCTGGCGAGGTCGGCGTGTCGGCGATCACCGGCGAGGGCATGCCCGCCCTGCTGGACAACATCGTCGCCCGACTGTCCGGCGAGGGCACGACAGAGCCAGCGCTTCTGACGCGGGAACGCCATCGCATCGCCGTCTCCGATGCAGCCGAGGCCCTGACGCGCATGACCTCGTCGCGGCATGGCCAGTCCGAGATGCTGGCCGAGGACATCAGGCTCGCCGTCGTCGCGCTCGAGCGGCTGGTCGGTCGCGTCGATGTCGAGGATGTGCTCGATCGGCTCTTTTCCGGGTTCTGCATCGGCAAGTAGCGTCGAGCCGCTGATTCACGTGAAACGGCCCGGCAGGCCGAGAATGATTGACCCGGCCCGCTTGCTTGGGTAGCCAAAGCCCATGTCCGATCAAGATCAACAGGCGCGGTACGATGTCATCGTCGTCGGCGGCGGCCATGCAGGCGTCGAGGCTGCCACGGCGTCGGCCCGTCAGGGCGCCCGCACGGCCCTGCTGACGCATAAGCCCGACACCATCGGCGTGATGTCCTGCAATCCGGCGATTGGCGGGCTGGGCAAGGGGCATCTCGTCCGCGAGATCGACGCGCTCGACGGCGTCATGGCCGTGGCGGCCGACCGGGCCGGCATCCAGTTTCGCATGCTGAACCGCCGAAAGGGACCCGCCGTGCGCGGTCCGCGCGCCCAGGCCGACCGGGCGCTCTATCGCAAGGCTGTCGGCGATCTTCTGGCGGAGCAGGATCAGCTCGACATCATTGGCGGAGAGGCATTCGATCTGGACGTGAGAGGCGGCCGCATCTGCGCCGTCGTCCTGTCCGACGGACGTCGATTCGCGGCCGGAACGGTCGTTCTGACCACGGGGACGTTCCTGCGTGGTCTCATCCACATCGGCGAGCAGAAGATCCCAGCCGGCCGCGTCGACGAAGCGCCTTCGCTCGGCTTGTCGGCCACGCTGGAGCGGCATGGCTTTGCGCTCGGCCGATTGAAGACGGGCACGCCGCCAAGGCTTGACGGCCGCACGATCGACTGGGCGGCGCTCGAGATGCAGGCCGGCGACGATCCCCCCGAGCCCTTCTCGATGCTCACCGGAGCTATCACGACGCCGCAGATCGCCTGCGGGATCACGCGCACGACGCTGGCAGGTCACGATCTCATCCGCGCCAATCTGCATCGCGCGCCGATGTTTTCGGGCCAGATCGAGGGTCGCGGCCCGCGCTATTGCCCGTCGATCGAAGACAAGGTCGGGCGCTTCGGCGATCGCGACGGGCATCAGATATTCCTTGAGCCTGAGGGGCTGGACGACCCGACGGTCTATCCAAACGGCATCTCGACCTCGCTGCCGGAGGACGTCCAACGGGCGTTGCTTGCGACGATACCCGGTCTGGAGCGCGCGACGATGCTGCGGCCGGGCTATGCGATCGAATATGATTTCGTCGATCCGCGCGCGCTGAAGAACACCTTGGAGACCCGCGCAATCAGGGGTCTGTATCTGGCCGGACAGATCAACGGTACGACCGGCTATGAAGAGGCTGCGGCGCAGGGGCTGCTGGCAGGATGGAATGCCGCGCGGCAGGCCGGTGGGGCCGAGCCGATCGTGCTGGAACGGACATCATCTTATATCGGCGTGCTCGTCGATGATCTCGTCACGCGCGGCGTTACGGAGCCGTATCGAATGTTTACGTCGCGAGCCGAGTTCAGGCTGTCGCTGCGGGTCGACAATGCCGACGAGCGGCTGACGCCGCTCGGATTGGCCCAGGGCCTGGTCAAAAGTCGGCGCGAGGCGGCTTTCACGGCGCGTTCTGCTGCGATCGCCGAGCTGCGAGACAAGTTGGACCGGTTGTCGCTGACACCGCAGCAGGCTGCAGGCCATGGTCTGCAGTTGAATCATGACGGCCTGAAGCGCAGCGCCTATCAACTGCTGTCCTATCCGGATATCGGCTACGACCGGCTTGCGGCGATTTGGCCGGAGTTGCTGTCCATCGAGCCGGGTATCGCGTCTCGTGTGACGGCAGATGCGATCTATGCGGTCTATCTCGACCGGCAAAGCGCGGAAGTACAGTCCTATCAGCGCGACCAGTCCTTGAAGGTGCCCGACGATCTCGATCTCGACGGAATTTCCGGACTGTCAAGCGAGATCAAGCTGAAACTGGCGAGCCAACGCCCGGCTGATATCGCCCAAGCTGCGCGGATCGAGGGGATGACGCCTGCAGCGTTGACGCTTCTGGCCGCACATGCGCGGCGTCGCCGCCCGTCGCGCGGCGCGCCCGTCGCCGTCTGACTGTGGACAAGGCCGATCGCGCTCGCGCTTTGCGCTTGACACCTGTTTCACGTGAAACAGAAGAGCGGCTGGCGCAGCTGGTCGCGGAACTGCAACGCTGGCAGGCTGCGAAAAATCTGGTGTCCTCGACCACGCTTGGCGAGGTCTGGACGCGTCATATCGCCGACTCGCTCCAGATATTCAACCTCGCACCCGAGGCGCGGCGATGGCTCGATCTCGGTTCGGGCGGCGGTTTTCCCGGTCTCGTGATCGGGATCTGTCTCGCGGAGACAGGCGGCCATATCGAGCTGGTCGAAAGCAATGCCCGCAAATGTGCTTTCCTGCGGCACGCGGCGCGTCTGACGGGCGCGCCCGTGACCGTGCATGCGGCCAGGATCGAGGATGTCGTCGGCAGCTTCGCCGGCAAGGTCGACGTCGTCACGGCCCGCGCCTTGGCACCCTTGCCGCTCCTTCTGGGCTGGTGCAATGAGCTGTTGAGAACGGGCACGCTCGGACTCTTTCCCAAAGGACAACATCTAGAGCAGGAATTGACCGAGGCGTCTAAATATTGGAAGATTCAGGCATCGACGATCTCTTCCGTAACGGATGAGGCCGCCCGGATCCTGATGGTCCGTGCGGTCGAGAAACGAGCCGATTCATGACCGATATGACCCCTATTGTGCTGCCGCGCCGCCCGCGCGTGCTGGCGCTTGCGAATCAAAAGGGCGGCGTCGGCAAGACAACGACGGCGATCAATCTCGGCACGGCTCTCGCGGCGATCGGCGAGAAGGTGCTGATCGTCGATCTCGATCCGCAGGGAAATGCATCGACCGGCCTCGGCGTCGATCGCAAGAGCCGCAAATCATCGACTTATGATGTGTTGTGCGGCGATATCGGTCTTGGCCAGGCGTTGCAGGAGACGGCGGTGCCGGGCCTGTTCCTGGCCCCCTCGACGCTCGATCTGCTAGGTGTCGAGCTTGAAATCGCCGGCGCAAAGGATCGCGCGATCAGGCTGAAGAAGGCGATCGACGAACTGGTCTACGATCAGCGCTGCAACGACCTGACCTATATCCTGATCGACTGCCCGCCCTCACTGAGCCTGATTACCATCAACGCGATGACGGCGGCCGATGCCGTGCTGGTGCCGTTGCAGTGCGAGTTCTTTGCGCTGGAGGGACTTAGCCAGTTGCTCAAGACGGTCGAGCAGGTCCGGGCCGGGCTCAATCCGCGCCTGATCATTCAAGGCGTCGTCTTGACCATGTACGATCCGCGCAACAATCTGTCGGGCCAGGTTATGGCCGATGTCCGCGATTTTCTCGGCGACAAGGTCTATGAGACCGTGATCCCACGCAATGTCCGCGTCTCCGAGGCTCCGTCCTACGGCAAGCCGGCCCTGCTCTATGACCTTCGCTGTTCCGGTTCGCAGGCCTATCTGAAGTTGGCCTCTGAGGTGATCAAGCGCGAGCGGCTCCTGCGCGCCGCGGCCTGACAGCCAGATTTGCAAGAGAGTTCAAGAGGATGATGATGGCCGAAGAACAGGGGCGTTCCCGCCTGGGCCGTGGCCTTGCGGCCTTGATTGGCGATGTCGGCGACGAGATCGGCGCGCTGGAGCGCGCGCGCGGCCAGCGCCGCGTACCCGTCGAGTTTCTGCGTCCGAGCGCTCGCAACCCGCGCCGCAGCTTCGGCGAGGACGATCTCCAGGAGCTGACGGACTCGATCCGCGAGCACGGGATTCTGCAGCCGATCATCGTGCGCCCGATCGGTGGTGTGGCCGACGCCTATGAGATCATTGCCGGGGAGCGGCGCTGGCGGGCTGCCCAGCGGGCCGGATTGCACGAGATTCCGGTCATTCTTGTCGAGGCCGACGATCGGGAGGCGCTTGAGATCGCCATTGTCGAGAACGTCCAGCGGACGGACCTCAACGCGATCGAGGAAGCGGCCGGCTATGAGCGGCTGATCGCCGAGTTCGGCTACACCCAGAATGATCTGGCACGCGTCATCGGCAAAAGCCGCAGCCATGTCGCCAACACGCTGCGCCTGTCGAAGCTGCCCGAGCCGGTGCGGCTCATGGTCGGCGAGGGCGCGATCTCGGCGGGTCATGCGCGGGCGCTGCTATCTGTTTCGGACCCGGAACTGATGGCAAGAAAGATCATCGATGATGGGCTCAGCGTCCGCGATATTGAGCGGATCGTGCAGGATGAGAGTCGTGGCGAGAGCAAAAGCGTGCCCGGCCAACCCAGGCGCGACAAGGATCCCGACACGCGCGCCGTCGAGAAGGCGCTGGAGGAGGCCCTGGGCCTGTCGGTCTCGATCCAGCACCGCGCCAGCGGCGGCGGCGAGATGAAGATCGGCTACAAGACGCTGGAGCAGCTCGAGGCGCTCTGCCGCAGGCTCAAGGCCTGATTGCCGTCATTCGGCGCGGGCGCTGCTGCGCGCCTGACGCGCCACGGTCCACAGAGCGCGGACGGCCGCCGATTTGCCGGTGTCGGCGTCGCGCCTGACCGCCAGCATCGTCGTGCCCAGCAGAGATATCGCCTCGATCAGCTTCGGCGTCGTCCACGCGCCCAACGCCGCTTCCGTCGTCGCGATGCGAGGATAGGGCAGGCGCATGGTCGCGACCGCATCCTTGACGCCGCGACCGGCATCGACGCTCTGGCGCGCCTTCAACAGCCCCAGCGCATGGCGCAGCACGCCGCCGAGCATCACGCCGGCGTCGAGCCCCTCGCGGCTCAGTTTCGCCTGGGCGAGGTCGAGCGCCGGAACCCGGCCGGCGAAGACGGCATCGACCAGCACACCAAGCTCGCGCTGGGCCGTGTCGCCTACGACGGCGTCGATATGGCGATCCTCGATGGCCTTGTCAGCGCCGGCATAGAGCAGCAGCTTCTCGATTTCGCGGCGAGAGGTCTGGCGGTCGCCGCCAAGGAGCCCAGCAAGGCGGTCGCGGCTGGCGCGGTCGATGGTCTTGCCGTCGGCGCGCACCATCTCGTCGATGATCCCGCCGAGATCGCGCGCGGCGTCGCCATAGCACGGCACCACAAGCGCCGTGCGCGCCTTCTCGCAGGCGAGCCGGAGCGGGTTGCCGCGCTGCAGGTCGCCGGCTTCAACGATGACGATCGCGTCCTGCGACGGGATGGCCAGCAGCGGTTCGACGGCGGAGAGCAGCGGTTTGCTGGTCGCGGAGACGCGGATGGCGCGCCGTCCCCCGAACAGGCCGATCGTGTTCGCCTCGTCGACGAGCCTGAGCGGATCGCTGGCGATATCGTCGCCATCCATCCGCACGAGCTGAAAGGCGTCGTTGGGATCATCGACGCTGGCGCGAGCGAGACTCGTGGCGCGCTCCGCGATCAAACCTGCGTCGGGACCATAGAACAGGACCAGCCGCCAGGCTGGATCGAGCCGTGCCAAAGCCCTGTCGGCCTCATGCGCCTTGATGGCGACCATGGCGCGAGGCCCGTCTACAGGGCGACGAGATCGGCGGAAAGCTGGCCGCGAATCAGCGTCGCGAGTGATTTGGCGGCGCGGATCTGGGCGTCTCGGGCGGCCCTTACCGTCGCGAAGCGCTGGACCGAGCGCTCATAGGGTGCGCGGACCATGTTCGTGCCCTGCGAGACGACCTTGCCATCGGCCTTGTTGGTGACGCTCCAGGTTGCGCGGGCGACGAGGATGGCAGAGTCGGCCCGGCCATTGGCGAAGTCGACCGTCACCACCTCAAGTGCGTCGGTCACAGAGGCGGTGAGCTTCAGGCGCTTGGGCGCAATGGTCTCGCCGCCGCCATCGAGCTCGAAGACGAGTTCGTTGCGCAGATAATGCCCGGTCAGGCCCTTGATCTCGTCGATTTCGACATCGCGCAGCGCATTCCGGACGCTGCCGCCAATGCTGCTTGCGGTATTCTCGGCATAGAGCGGCTGCAGGCAGCCTCCCGCGAGCGCAGCCGCCGACAGGGCCATCGCCAGCATCACCCGGCGGGACTGAGCCTGCGTCGACAAAGCGGCTTCAGACGACGACATTCACGATTCTCCCGGGCACGACGATGATCTTCCGGACGGGCCGACCTTCGAGCGCTCTCACAACGGCCTCGTCGGCGCGCACGACCGACTCGACGGCCATCGTATCGGCATCGGCGGGCACCGTCACCTCCGCGCGCTTCTTGCCGTTGATCTGGACGGGCAGCGTGATGCTGTCGTCCTTTAGCAGGGCCTCGTCCGCAACCGGCCAGGCGGCCTCGCCGACCAGCCCCGGCCGACCGAGCGCCTGCCAGCATTCCTCAGCCAGATGCGGCATCATCGGCGCGACAAGTTGCGTGGCGATGATGGCGGATTCATGCAGGGCGAAAGCGATGTCGGCACCCAGCACGGCGCTTTCCGCGGCCGCGTCGAGCGCCTTCCCGATCGCATTGGTGAGCGTGTAGATGTGAGCCACACAGCGGTTGAAGCCGAGCCGCTCGATATCGGCCCCGACCGCATGCAGCGCCCGGTGGCTCGCCTTGCGTAGCGTCAGCGCTGCGTCCCCGAAGGCCGGGGGCGTATCGGCCCGGTCGCCGGTACGCTCGGCGATCTCGCCGACCAGCCGCCAGAGACGCTGGACGAAGCGGGCCGCGCCCTGCACACCTTCGTCGGTCCAGATCACGTCGCGGTCGGGCGGCGAATCCGAGAGCATGAACCAGCGCGCGGTGTCGGCCCCGTAGGAGGCGATGATGTCGTCGGGATCGACGACATTCTTCTTCGATTTCGACATCTTCTCGATCGCGCCAATCTCGATCGGAGCGCCGGTCTCGACATGGAAGCCGCGCCGCTGCGCGCCATCGACCTCGATGCGCACGTCGCCGGGCTCCACCCAGCTTCCGTCCTGGGCGCGATAGGTCTCGTGGACGACCATTCCTTGCGTGAACATGCCGGCGAACGGCTCGTCCAGCCCGGCATGGCCGGTGGCCTTCATGGCGCGGGTGAAGAAGCGCGAATAGAGCAGGTGCAGGATCGCGTGCTCGACGCCGCCGATGTACTGGTCGACCGGCAGAAAGCGGTCGACGACCGTCCGGTCGGTCGGGCTGTCGGTCCGCCACGGATCGGTGAAACGGGCGAAGTACCAAGACGAATCGACGAAAGTGTCCATCGTGTCGGTTTCACGCCGGGCCTTGCCGCCGCATTGCGGGCAGGCGACATGCTTCCATGTCGGGTGATGGTCGAGCGGATTGCCCGGCTTCTCAAAGGAAACATCGTCGGGCAGCGTCACCGGCAGGTCTGCGTCCGGCACCGGAACCGTGCCGCAATCGGCGCAGTGGATCACCGGGATCGGGCAGCCCCAATAGCGTTGGCGCGAGATGCCCCAATCGCGCAGGCGGAAATTGACCTTTCGCGCCGCGACCGGCGCATTTCCGAGGACCGTGATCTCAAGCCGGCGTGCGACTTCTTCTTTCGCCTCCGGAATGGTCATGCCGTCGAGGAAGCGCGAGTTGATCATGCGACCGTCATCGACGAAGGCGGTGTCGGTGATGACGAAGCGCGCTGGATCGGTCCCTTCGGGGCAGACGACAGGGGTGTTGCCGAGCCCGTATTTGTTGACGAAGTCGAGGTCGCGCTGGTCATGCGCCGGGCAGCCGAAGATCGCGCCCGTGCCATACTCCATCAGGATGAAATTGGCGACATACACCGGCAATGTCCATGACCGATCAAAGGGATGGGTCGCGCGGATGCCGGTGTCGAAGCCGAGCTTCTCCGCCTTGTCGATCGCCTCCTGAGCGGTGCCGGTGCGCTTGCACTCCTCGATGAAGGCCTGCAGTGCAGGGTTCGTCGCGGCCGCCGCCTTGGCGAGCGGGTGATCTGGCGCCACGGCCAGGAATTTCGCGCCGAACAGCGTGTCGGGCCGCGTCGTGTAGACTTCCAGCTCGCTCAGCGAGACGGCATTCGATTCGAGAGCGAAACGAACAAGCAGGCCTTCGGAGCGGCCGATCCAGTTCTTCTGCATCAGCCTGACCTTGTCGGGCCAGCGCGTCAGACCCTCCAGCGCGTCGTGCAGCTCCTGAGCGTAAGCCGTGATCCTGAAGAACCATTGCGTCAGCTCGCGCAGCTCGACAGGCGCGCCCGAGCGCCAGCCGCGCCCGTCGATGACCTGTTCATTGGCCAGTACGGTCTCGTCGACCGGGTCCCAGTTGACCTTGGCGGTCTTGCGGTCGACCAGCCCGGCCTTCAGGAAATCGAGGAAGAGCTTCTGCTGATGCTTGTAATAGCTCGGATCGCAGGTCGCGAGTTCGCGGCTCCAGTCGAGCGACAGGCCCATGGACTGCAATTGCGTCCGCATCGTCGCGATATTGGCGTAGGTCCAGTCGCGCGGATGGACCTTGTTGGCCTTGGCGGCGTTCTCGGCCGGCAGGCCGAACGCGTCCCAGCCCATCGGATGCAGCACGGAAAAGCCCTTGGCGCGCTTGTAGCGCGCCACGACGTCGCCCATCGCATAGTTGCGGACATGGCCCATATGGATGCGCCCCGACGGATAGGGGAACATCTCGAGCACGTAGTAGCTCGGCTTGCCGTCGTCGTTGCGGGTCTCGAAGAGCTTGCGCCCGTTCCAGACATCACGCCATTTCGGCTCGGATTCCTTGGGATTGTAGCGTTCGACGGCCATGAGTTTATGCGATTGTTGCGTGAGCGAAGCGAGCCGGACTAGGACACGATTGCAAGCGCGTGGTCAACGCTCGGCAAGGGGCAGAAGCCCTCGGAATGGAAGGGTTTTTGCGATGAGCGATGTCCGGACGCGGCTGCTGGAAACACGAAGCGCCGTAGCGCGGTCGGCCCGCGACGTCGGGCGCAGGCCCGATTCGGTGGCGCTCGTCGCGGTCTCCAAAACCAAGCCGGCGGACGAGATCGTGCCGGCGCTGGAAGCTGGGCAGCGCGTCTTCGGCGAGAACTACGTGCAGGAGGCCAAGGGCAAATGGCCGTCCCTGCGCGAACGCTTTGCCGATGTCGAATTGCACATGATCGGCCCGCTGCAATCCAACAAGGCGCGCGAGGCGGTCGAGTTGTTCGACGTCATCCAGTCGCTCGACCGCGAGAGCCTGGCGAAGGAGCTCGCCCGCGAGATCGCGCGCACCGGCCGCGCACCGCGCCTGTTCGTGCAGGTGAACACCGGGGACGAGCCGCAGAAGGGCGGCGTCAGCCCTGCGCAGATCGACGCCTTTCTGGAGACCTGCCGCGTGCATCATGGCCTCGTCATCGAGGGGCTGATGTGCATTCCTCCGGCGCAGGACCAGCCCTCGCCGCATTTCGCGCTGCTCGCCAAGATCGCCGCCCGCAATGGACTGCGCGGGCTGTCGATGGGCATGAGCGCCGATTACGAGGCCGCGATCCAGTTGGGCGCGACCCATGTGCGCGTGGGCAGCGCGATCTTTGGCGCACGGGGGTGATTCCTTCTCCCCTTGCGGGAGAAGGCGGCGCGTAGCGCCGGATGAGGGGTGGTCGCGGCCTATCCGCCAAGCCGCTGCGACGGCATAGGTCAGTGCGACCCCTCATCCCGCAAGGGGAGAACGGGAGCGCGCCCCACCACCATCACGCAGCGCCGCCCCAATCTCGGCAGCACCTTGGCGAACACCTCGCCCCTGACCGCGACGCAGCCGGCCGTCGGCAAGAAGCCCGGCCGCGCCAGATGCCAGAAGATCGCGCTGCCCCTGCCGCGTCTCACCGGTGCGTCGTTCCAGCCGAGTTCGACGATGACGTCGTAGAGATTGTCGTTGCGCGTCAGCCGCTCTTCGGCTTCGCCCGGCGGGCGGTCGATCAGGCGGTTGTAGCGGCGATCGGCGACATCGTCGCACCAGGCGTCGCGCGGACGGATTGCCCGAACCGGTAGCAGCGTGCGCGGCCGTGGGCCGCGGTCGGCGCGCCAGAGCACGCTGCGCAGCGGCAGGGCCGCATGCGGAGTGCCGCCATCGCCCTCGCGCTTGTCGACGCGGATGCCGGAGCGCCCGAGTGCGCAGGGAAAGACGGCATGGCCCGCGACCAGAAAGCCCTTGCGGCGGTCATGCACCGAGGCGAAGACGCGCAATCGCGTCAGCAGGCCTGGCGTCGATCTTGGCGAGCCGGCTCGCTGCCGGTCACATTTTCTCACGGCATTTCCATCCTGCGTGACCTGTTTTCGATCCTGCGTCACTTGCGGTCGCGAATCAGCGGCCGCATGGTGCCCGGAGCGCAACCAGTCGATCGAATCCCGATGTCAGCCGTCCATCATATTCTTCTGGTCGATGACGACCAGACGCTGCGTGAGGCTCTGGCCGAGCAGCTCGCGCTTTACGACGAGTTCAAGATTTCGACAGCCGGCGCGGCGACGGCCGCCGTCAAGGCGGTGCAGGCCGAGCGCTTCGATCTCGCGGTGATGGATGTCGGCCTGCCTGACATGGACGGCCGCGAGGCGGTCAAGATCATGCGCAAGAACGGCTTCAAGAGCCCGGTGATCATGCTGACGGGCCAGGGCTCCGACGCCGACACCGTGCTGGGGCTCGAGGCCGGCGCCAACGACTATGTCGTGAAGCCGTTCAAATTCGCCGTGCTGCTCGCCCGCATCCGCGCGCATCTGCGGCAATACGAGGCGAGCGAGGACGCGGTCTTTCAGGTCGGGCCCTACACCTTCCATCCCGGCTCCAAGCTGCTCGTCAGCGAGAAGGGCTCCAAGACCAAGCTCACCGAGAAAGAGACCGCGATCCTGCGCTTCCTCTATCGCGCGGGGCGCAAGCCGATCGCCCGCGAAATCCTGCTGCAGGAGGTCTGGGGTTACAACAGCCAGGTCACCACCCATACGCTGGAAACCCATATCTACCGGCTGCGGCAGAAGATCGAGCCCGATCCGGGCCATGCACGCCTGCTGGTGACGGATGCGGGCGGCTACCGCCTGAACCCTTAAGACCGGAATGGCTCTCGATGACGACATCGCCTTGCTGGCCCGGCAGAACCTGCTGGGCCTGATGGATCGCGATGCGCTGCGGCTCGTGGCCTTCGCGGCGGAAAGCCGCATCCTGCGCGCTGGAGACGTGCTCTTCCGCGCCGGCGAATCCTCCGACAGCGCCTTCTTGGTGATCTCGGGCGCTGTCGCGCTGATGCAGGGCGATGACGGCCGGGCGGCCGACGAGATCGCGGGTGCGGGCGCGCTGATCGGCGAGATGGCGCTGTTTGCCGCGATTGAGCGGCCGGTGACGGCGATCGCGCGCGAGCCGACGCAGGTGATGAAGCTGTCGCGCAGTGTGATGCGCCGGGTGCTCGGCGAATCGCCGGGTTCGGCGCAGGCGATCGCGGATGCGATCGCCGAGCGGCTCCAGGGTTTCGTCGGCGAGCTGGCTGGCGTGCAGGCGGCGCTGCTCGATATCGAGCGCGGCTGAGGAACGCTACAGCGCCAACGTCACCGTGACCGGCACATGGTCGGACGGGCGCTCCCAGCCGCGCGCCTCTCGCAGGAAGCCAAGGTCGCGCAGCGTCGGCTTCAGGCCGTCCGACAGCCAGATATGGTCGAGCCTGCGGCCGCGATTGGAAGCCTCCCAATCGGCGGCGCGGTAGCTCCACCAGCTATAGAGCTTTTCCGGCTCGGGCCGCAGAGTGCGCGCTGCGTCGGTCCAGCCCAGTTCCGAGCGCAGTTTCTCGAGCGTGGTGGTCTCGATCGGCGTATGGCTGACGACGTCGAGCAACTGCTTGTGGCTCCAGACGTCGTGCTCGTAGGGGGCGATATTGAGGTCGCCGAGCAGGATCGCCGGCCGGTCTGTCGGGCGTTTCGTCATGCCCCAGACGCCGACCTCGTCGAGAAAAGCGAGCTTGTGGGCGAATTTCACGTTGAGCTCCGGGTCGGGGATGTCGCCGCCGGCCGGAATGTAGAAATTATGGATCGCGATCCCGGCGGCCGCTCCCGCGCCGGCGTCGAGCACGACGCTCATGTGCCGGGCATCGTTCCTGCCGCACATCGCCATCGCGTCGCGCTCGCTGAAAGGCAGCTTCGAGACGATCGCGACGCCGTTATAGCCCTTCTGGCCGATGAAGGCCTGATGCTCGTAGCCGAGCTGGTGAAAGGCTTTTGCCGGAAACTGCTCGTCGGGCGTCTTGGTTTCCTGCAGGCACAGGATGTCGGGCGCATGCTCGGTCAGGAAGCGCCCGACCATGCCGATGCGCAGGCGCACCGAGTTGATGTTCCAGCTTGTGACGGTGAGTTGCACGCGAGGGTTCCCGGGCGAAAGGACGCCGGAAACTGGGTCGGAGCGCAAGGAAAAGCAAGCGCCTTGCCAGGGACTTATCCGGTCATGGTCAGGCGTGTCCCGACCATCGACGTCTTCCGCCGTCGAACGCTATGCCCAGGACGTGGAAGCTCGGCACAAAGCCGCGCATGACGAAGGAGGGTGTCACAGCACGCGCTGATAATTGATCACGAAGTTCTTCGGATCGGGCTGGCGCTGCGTGTCGAGATTGTAGAGCGAGACGGAGGTCTCGTAGCCCTGCGGGTCGATGACCACCCATTGCCGCAACACATTGGCGCTCAGGTCGTAATTCAGTGTGATCTTCGAGGTGCCGCCCAGCGTCGAGCGGTCCTCGATCCTGACCGAGAGGATGTCGCCCTTGGTGCTGTAGCCGGTGACGATCGAATCCTTGGCCAGATCCATCCGCTCCTTGAGCAGGAACTTCAGCGGCGTCTGGCCGATCGAGTAGAGGTCCTGCGTCGCGAGCTTCGAATCGCGGATCGCGACCGAGGTGCCGTCGGCGACGACCTCCATCGTTACGGGCGGACGATAGTCGAAGCGCATCTTTCCAGGCCGCTGGACATAGATCTTGCCCTCGAAGCGGCGTCCGTCTGCGGCGAACTGGATGAAATCACCCTGCAAGGCGGCGAATCCGTTGAAATAGGCGTTGAGCTTCTCGACCGCCTCAGCCTGCGAGGTGGGTGCGGCGCTGCGTGTCTGCGCGCGAGCCGGCCTCACGGCGGCAGCCGGCGGTTCGGCCGTGGCCGTGACGACCGAGGTTCCGCCGTCTGCGCGCGCGACGCCCAAACCATCGGGACGGATCGGCGGCAGCGGCGTCGGGCGGTTCGCGGGCGTCGTCGTCGCCGAAGACCCGGCCGGCTTGGCGGGCTGAAGTTGCAGCGGCTGCGCCAGAACGGGGGCGGCGAGCATCCCGCCAGCCAGCATCGACGCGGCGAGGAGCGGAAGCGAGCGGGGCCGAAACGATGTCATGAGCGAGAAGGCTCCCGTAACAGGCGGCTGGCAAAGCCGGACAGACTGGTCAACGCCGAGGATGGGAACAAGGTTGCAGTTCGTCATGGCAATTTGACGGCCAGCGTCCCCGGCCATGACGCAACGAAAGCCCTGCCCGGTCAATCCTCGTCCTCGCGGGCCCGGCCGGTCTCGACCAGGATCTCGCGCTTGCCGGCGTGGTTTGCCGGGCCGACGATGCCCTCGTTCTCCATCCGCTCCATGATCGAGGCGGCGCGATTGTAGCCGATCTGGAGACGTCGCTGGATATAGGAGGTCGAGGCCTTCTTGTCGCGCAGCACGACCGCGACCGCCTGATCGTAGGGATCTTCGCTTTCGGCCTGGCCCATGGCGCTCTTGTCGATGACGGCGCCGTCCTCGGCCTCCTCGCCCGCCGGCTCCTCCTCGGAGGTGACGGCGTCGAGATATTGCGGGCGCCCTTGCGTCTTGAGATGGGCGACGACCTTCTCGACCTCGGCGTCCGAGACGAAGGGGCCGTGGACGCGGGTGATGCGTCCGCCGCCGGCCATGTAGAGCATGTCGCCTTGGCCGAGCAATTGTTCGGCGCCCTGTTCGCCGAGAATGGTGCGCGAATCGATCTTGGAGGTGACCTGGAAGGAGATGCGGGTCGGGAAATTCGCCTTGATCGTGCCGGTGATGACGTCGACGGACGGCCGCTGCGTCGCCAACACGACATGGATGCCGGCGGCGCGCGCCATCTGGGCGAGGCGCTGGATGGTGCCCTCGATCTCCTTGCCGGCGACCATCATCAGATCGGCCATCTCGTCGACGATGACGACGATGAAGGGCAAGGGCTCGAGGTCCATGACCTCGTCCTCGTAGATCGCCTCGCCGGAATGCCGGTCAAAGCCGGTCTGCACGGTGCGGGTGATGACCTCGCCGGCGGCCTTGGCCTCGCCGACGCGCGCGTTGAAGCCTTCGATGTTGCGCACCGAGAGCTTCGACATCTTCTTGTAGCGCTCCTCCATCTCGCGCACCGCCCATTTCAGCGCCACGACCGCCTTCTTCGGGTCGGTGACGACCGGCGTCAGCAGATGGGGAATGCCGTCATAGACGGAGAGTTCGAGCATCTTGGGGTCGACCATGATCAGGCGGCACTCCTCCGGCTTCAGCCGGTAGAGCAGCGACAGGATCATGGTGTTGATCGCGACCGACTTGCCCGAGCCGGTGGTGCCGGCGACGAGCAGATGCGGCATCTTGGCGAGATCGACGATCACCGGCTCGCCGCCGATGGTCTTGCCGAGGCCGAGCGCCAGCCTGTGCTTGGAGCTTTCGAAATCCTGGCTCGCCAGCAATTCGCGCAGGAAGACGGTCTCGCGCTTGGCGTTGGGGAGTTCGATGCCGATGGCGTTCTTGCCCTGCACCACGGCGACGCGGGCCGAGATCGCGCTCATCGAGCGGGCGATGTCGTCGGCCAGCGAAATCACGCGGGAGGATTTGGTGCCGGGCGCGGGCTCCAGTTCATAGAGCGTCACCACAGGGCCGGGGCGGACCTGCGTGATCTCGCCGCGCACGCCGAAATCCTCCAGCACGCCTTCGAGCAGCGTCGCGTTCTGCTCCAGCGCATCGGTCGAGATCGTATTGGCCGGGAGCTTCTTTGGCTCGGAGAGATAGGTCAGCGGCGGCAATTCGAACTGCTCGCGGTCGAGCAGCGAGGGCTGGGCCTCGCGCTGGAGGCGCTTGCCGGGCTTTGGCGCGACAGGCGGCGCGGTGACGCGGGGCGCGTTGAGGTCGCGCAGGTCTTGCGGCTCCTCGTCATCCTCCAACATCGTCTCCGGCGCTCGCGTAGCGGGGCGTGAAACCGGGAGCGGCTCGGGAGCGAACTCCGGCATCGGCGCACGCACGGCCTGCTCGTGGAATTGCGGTTCGCGCCTGACGCGGCCGGCGGCGACAGTCGCAGCGCCGGCCGCCCCCGCCACGCCGGCCTTTCCCGCAGCGCCCTGCGCCATCGGCTCGGGTGGATGCGGCAGGCGGCGCATGATCATGCCCTTCAGCGACATCGCGCCATGGGCGAGCCAGCCGATCAGGATGACGCCGAGGCTGGGCTCATCGTCGCGGCGATCCTCGTTGTCCGACCAGGATTCGTCGCCGGCTTCCGCTTCCTCGGCCGGGTCCTCGTCGCTGACGAAGCCGAAGCCGGCGGCGGCGGTGACGGCGAGGATCGCGATGCCGGCATAGAGAAAGCCGACGAGACCGCCGAGCGCGTTGCCGGCGATGCCGACGAGGTTGCGGGTGCCGAACAGGAGCCCGTCGCCGATGACGCCGCCCATGCCGGTCGGCAGCGGCCAGCGCGGCGTTGCGGGCAGGGCGCTGGCGACGGCGGCGGTCGCGGCGACGCCGACGATCCAGAGGCCGAGTTTCAGCGCGCCACGGTCGAACAGATGCACCCGCATCAGGCGCAGCGCCCAGGTCAGCGGCGGAAACAGCATGGCGACGACGCCCAGACCCAGGAGCTGCATGGTCAGGTCGGCGACCATGGCGCCAGGCCGGCCGAGCCAGTTGCTGACGGCCCCGTTAGTGGCGTTGTTGAGGCTCGGATCGTCGACCGACCAGGTCGCGAGCGAGACCGCGACGGCGGCGGTGACGGCCAGAAGCGTCATGCCGCAAAGCTCGGCGGCGCGGCGCGACAGGAATTCCCGCACCGGATCGGGCAGGCGGTCCATCAGCGATGAGGAGCGGCGGATCGTGCGCATGCGTTGGGGCCGTGCCTGGATGGCCGACCGAAAGCGGCCGACCTCACCGGCCACGTTAGGAAGGGCAGGTTAAGACCCGCTTAACCTTGAGCGTCCGCGCGCTGCCGCCGATCGGCCGACCCAAGAAAAACCCCGGCGGTTGCCCGCCGGGGCCGATGTTTCACGTGAAGCGGCGCAGGCCGTTTCAGGCGTGGTAGGCGCGCTCGCCATGCTCGGCGATGTCGAGACCCTCGCGCTCGGCGTCGGGCGCCACGCGCAGGCCGACGATCACATCGACGACCTTGTAGAGGATCAGGGAGCCGACGCCGCTGAAGACGATGGTGAACAACACCGCCTTGATCTGGGCGAAGAAGGCCGTGCCAAACTCATAGGCGCCCACGGCCAGCTCGCCCGGCTTGCTGGTGTAGTCCGGGATGCCGGCGCCGCCGAGCGCGGTGTTGACCAGGATGCCAGTCGCCAGCGCGCCGATGATGCCGCCGATGCAGTGGATGCCGAAGACATCGAGCGAGTCGTCGTAGCCGAGCGCATTCTTGACGGTCGAGCAGAAGACGAAGCAGACGACGCCCGAGATCGCGCCGAGCACGATGCAGCCCATCGGACCGGCGAAGCCGGCCGCCGGCGTGACCGCGACGAGGCCCGCGACAGCGCCCGAGACCATGCCGAGCATGGACGGCTTGCCCTTGACGGCCCATTCGACGAACAGCCAGCCGACAGCCGCCGCCGCCGTGGCGACGAAGGTGTTGACCATGGCGAGCGCCGCGGTGCCGTTGGCCTCGAGGTTGGAGCCGGCGTTGAAGCCGAACCAGCCGACCCAGAGCAGCGCGCCGCCGATCAGGGTCATGGTCAGCGAGTGGGGAGCCATCAGCTCCTTGCCGTAGCCGATGCGCTTGCCGAGCAGGACGCAGCCGACGAGGCCGGCGATGCCCGCATTGATGTGGACCACGGTGCCGCCGGCGAAATCGAGCGCGCCCCATTTGAAGAGCATGCCGGCATCCGCATTGACGGCGTCGAGTGCGGCCTGGGCCGCGGCCTTGCCTTCGGCCGGCGCGTCAGCCAGCGCCTTGGCGGCGTTGCCGACGAGATCGGGACCGCCCCAATACCAGACCATATGGGCCATCGGGAAATAGATGAAGGTCACCCAGAGCACGGTGAAGAGCAGCAGCGCCGAGAACTTCATGCGCTCGGCGAAAGCGCCGACGATGAGGGCCGGCGTGATGCAGGCGAAGGTCATCTGGAAGCAGATATAGACGAGTTCCGGGATGACGACGCCGTTGGAGAAGGTCGCAACCGTGGTGGTGGCGTCGACGCCCTTCAGGAAGGCCTTGGAGAAGCCGCCGACATAGTCGTTGAGGCCGCCGCCATTGGTGAAGGCCAGCGAGTAGCCGAAGATCACCCACATCAGCGAGACGATGCAGGTGATGGCGAAGACCTGGGTCAGGACGGAAAGCATGTTCTTGGAGCGGACGAGGCCGCCATAGAACAATGCGAGGCCCGGAATGATCATGAGCAGGACCAGCACGGTCGAGCTCATCATGAAGGCGACGTCGCCCTTGTTTGGCACGGGGGCCGGCGGTGCGGCGGGGGCGGCCGCGGTCTGCGCGAGCGCGGCGCCGGCAAACCCGGCGAGCGCCAGTCCGACCAGTCCCGCCCGGCTATAAGTCTTGGAATTCATTATCTTCAACTCCTGCCTGAAGGATCGTGATGTCAGAGGGCGTCGCCGTCGGTCTCGCCGGTGCGGATGCGCACGGCCTTCTCGATCGACGAAACGAAAATCTTGCCGTCGCCGATCTGGCCGGTGCGGGCCGCGGCGGTGATCGCCTCGATCACCTTGCCGACGAGTTCGTCGGACACGGCGACCTCGATCTTGATCTTCGGCAGGAAGCTGACGGCGTATTCGGCGCCACGGTAGATTTCCGTGTGGCCCTTCTGGCGGCCATAGCCCTTCACCTCGGTCACGGTCAGGCCATGCACGCCGATGGCGGTGAGCCCGTCGCGCACCTCCTCCAGCTTGAACGGCTTGATGATAGCCATCACGATCTTCATTGCAGGGTTTCCCCGTTTACGCCGCCCGGAAGTCAGCCCCGGCGATCTTGTTGCGTCTCGCGCGGCCCGGTTTTCGGAGCGCGCGTCGAGCCCTGCAATTCAAGGCGCGTGCCAACTGCCGCAGTGCAACGTAAACGATCGATTCGCCGAATCGGGCGCGACTCCACAGCAGGCGCATATGAAACCGCCTACTGATTGTGCATTTGATGAAAAATAGGGCTGACGCTTATGCGTTTCCGGCCGGCCGTCAGCCTCGGTCCGGCCTCGGGCGAATCAGCCCTTCCTGCGCCACCGAGGCGACGAGCCGGCCCTGCCGGTCGAAGACGAGCCCGCGCGAAAAGCCGCGCGCTCCGGAGCTGGAAGGCGAGTCCTGCGCATAAAGCAGCCAATCGTCGGCGCGGAACGGGCGGTGGAACCAGAGCGCATGGTCGAGACTCGCGCCCTGGATGCTCTTGTCGAACACGGTGCGGCCATGTGCGATCAGGCTGGAGTCGAGCAGCATCAGGTCGGATGCATAGGCGAGCACGGCCTGATGGATCGCCGGCTCGTCGGGCAAAGGCTGCATCGCCCTGATCCAGACGTTGAACTTCGGTTCCATCTTCTCGGACGAGGCGTAGCGCCGAAACTCGACCGGCCTGATCTCGATCGGCCGTTCGCGCTCGTAATAGGCGCGCACCACCGGCGGCATGTTCGGCAGCACACTTTTGCGCATTTCCTCGCGGTCGGGCAGGTCCTCCGGCATCGGCACGTCGGGCATCGGCATCTGGTGCTCGTAGCCCTCCTCGGGAGTCTGAAAGGAGGCCAACATGGCGAAGATCGCCTCGCCCTTCTGGATCGCCAGCACGCGGCGCGTGGTGAAGGAGCGGCCGTCGCGCAGGCGGTCGACCTCGTAGAGAATCGGGATCGTCGGGTCGCCTGCCAGCAGGAAATAGGCATGCAACGAATGCGGCTCCCGGCCCTCGACCGTCTTGCAGGCGGCATAGAGCGCCTGGCCGATGACCTGCCCGCCGAAGACGCGCTGCCAACCGATATTGGGACTGCGACCCCGGAACAGATTGCGCTCGAGCGGTTCCAGGTCGAGGATCGACGTCAGGGAGTCGCTGATCTGGGACATGTCGTTTACGAGGCTCTTTCGGCGGGCTAGCGGCGAGACGGACCGCCTGCCCGCATCAGCACCAAGCCGCCGCGCGCCGTCAAGCCGCGCCGCAGACGGGGACGGATAGCGCCATGGCGCAGCATAGGCACGGCGCGAGCGCCGGGATCGTCATCGCCGGCGGCGGCGTCGCCGGCCTCTCGCTGGCGCTGGCGCTGAAACAGGCGCTGGGCGAGGGGCTGTCGGTGACGCTGGCCGATCCGGCGCTTGCCTTCCCTGCGCGCGAGGACAACCGCGCCTATGCGGTCGCGGCGGCCGCGCAACGCATGCTTCAGGCGCTCGGCGTCTGGGATGCGATCGCCGCCACTGCGCAGCCGATGACCGAGATGCTGGTCACCGACAGCCGCACCAGCGATGTGGTGCGGCCGGTCTTCCTGACCTTCGACGGCGAGGTCGAGCCCGGCCAGCCCTTCGCCCATATGGTCGAGAACGTAGGCCTGCTGCGGGTGCTGCTGGCCGCCTGCCGCCAAGCCGGCGTGACGCTGCGGCCGGAAGGCGTGCGCCGCTTCGCGGCCGACGACGCCGGGGTCGATGTCGTCATGAGCGGCGGAGAGCGGCTGCGGGCCGCGCTGCTGGTCGCGGCGGACGGCGCGCGTTCGAAGCTGCGCGAGCAGGCCGGGATCGGCTGGGTCGGCTGGGATTATCCGCAATCTGGCCTCGTCGCGACGCTCGGTCACGAGCGGCCCCATGGCGGCCGCGCTATCGAGCATTTTTTGCCGTCCGGGCCATTCGCGATCCTGCCGCTGACCGATGGCGGATCGCTCGGGCACCGTTCGTCGATCGTCTGGACGGAAGCGAAAGAGAATGTGCCGGCGCTGATGTCGCTGGATGCGGACGATCTCAAGGCCGAGATCGAACAGCGTTTCGGGCTCGAACTCGGCGAGATCTCATTGGAGAGCAGGCTCCATGCGCTGCCGCTAGGCTTCGGCGTTGCGCGCAGCTTCGTCTCCGAGCGGCTGGCGCTGCTCGGAGACGCCGCCCATGTCATCCATCCGATCGCGGGGCAGGGCCTCAATCTCGGCCTGAAGGACGTCGCCGCGTTGGCGCAGGCGATCGTGGATGCCGCCCGGCTCGGGCTCGACGTCGGCACGGACGAGGTGCTTGGCGACTACGAGCGGACGCGGCGCTTCGACACGGTCGCCATGGGCGCGGTCACGGACGGCTTGAACCGGTTGTTCTCGAACGACGCCACGCCGGTCAGGCTGCTGCGCGATCTGGGCCTGGGCCTCGTCGATCGCCTGCCGGGGCTGAAGCGCCTGTTCATCCGCGAGGCGGCGGGGATGTCGGGCGAGCCGCCACGGCTGCTCAGGGGCGAGGCGCTTTAGGCTTCGCTATTGCCAATGCCCTTACCGTCATGCTCGGCACAAGCCCGACCCTGACGAAAAGGGCCGGATCGATCACCCCTCCAGCGCCCGCGCCTCTTCCGGCAGCATGATCGGGATGCCGTCGCGGATCGGGTAGGCGAGCTTGGCGGCGCGGCTGATCAGCTCCTGCCGGGCGGAGTCGTATTCCAGCGTCGTCTTGGTCACCGGGCAGACGAGGATCTCGAGCAGCTTTGGGTCGAGCCGGATGGCGGGTGTCGCGGGGGCGGTCTCTGTCATGGTCTCTCGTCTCGTCAGGCGGTCTTGCGCGGCAGGTCGGCGAGCATGCCGGCGGCCACCATCAGCTTTGGCAAGGAAAGCCCCGACATGGCAATGGCCGAGACAGTCGAGCGGGTGCGCTCGGCCTCGGCGCCGCGCCGTCCGAGCCAGTCCTCCACCGCGCTTGCGCCGTCGCCGCCAGTCGCGACCTCCTGCGTCAGCCCGGCATGGGCGTCCGTAAGCGTCTCGACAGCCCGCTCGCGCGCGAGGCGCTCGTAATCGTCGGTCGCCGGCACGGCGGCGGCCGAACTTGCCAGCGCCGACAGTCCGAAGATCGAATCGACTCCGAAATGAATCCGCGCCACCTCGGTGACGGGGCGTCCCGTGCGCTGGGCGATATCGACGATATCCGTCGCCTGCGCCAGCGCCGGCAGGCTCGCGATGCGGGCCGCCAGAGCGTCGGGCACGCCTTCGCTGGTCAGGACCGCGATCCGGGCCAGCCGGGCCTGGGCCGCCGCCTCGGGCAGCAGCGTGTCGAGTTCGGCCGCGAGCGCCGAGACGCCGCTGGCGTAATGGCCGACCGTCGCCTCGATCGCGCCGGGCTTGGCCACGCCGCGACGCAGGAACCAGCTCATCCGGTCGGTGACAAGCGTCTGCGCCGCGCCATAGAGGCCGAGATGGGTCTTGCCGGCGACCTTGGCGTCGAGCGCGTCGATCGCCGTGTTGAGCGCGATCAGGTCGAAGGAATCGCGCGCGATCGCATAGGCCGCGGCGATCGCCGGCGCCTCGGCGCGGGTCTGGTCCGCAAGCATCGGAACGATCGCGGGGCCGCCGCGATTGACGATGGCGTTGGCGAGCTGTGTCGCGACGATCTCGCGGCGCAGCTTGTGGCCGGCGATCTGCGGCGCGTAGCCGTCCCGCAGCGCCTTGGGAAAGTAACGGACGAGCTCGCTGTTGAGATAGAGATCGTCCGGTACGGCTGATTCGAGCAGGGCGTCGTGCAGCGCGAGCTTGGCATAAGCGAGCAGCACCGCGAGTTCCGGCCGCGTCAGGCCCTCGCCACGCTTTTCGCGCTCGGCGATGATGGCGTCGCTCGGAAGGTACTCGACCGTGCGATCGAGCCGGCCGGCGGCCTCCAGCGTCTGCATCAGCCGGCGCAGGGCTGGCGTCGCGGCGAGACCCTGCGCTTCCGTCAGCGAGAGCGCCAGTGTCTGCAGGTAGTTGTTGCGGAGCACGAGCGTGCCGACCTCGTCGGTCATGTCGGCGAGCAGGTCATTGCGGGCGTCTTCGCTGAGCTGCCCGTCGCGGACGGGGCCGGCGAGCGCGATCTTGATGTTGACCTCGACGTCAGAGGTGTTGACGCCGGCCGAGTTGTCGATCGCGTCGGTGTTGAGGCGCACGCCCTTGCGCGCCGCCTCGATGCGGCCGCGCTGGGTCGCGCCCAGATTGGCGCCCTCGCCGACGACGCGGGCCCGGAGGTCATTGCCCGTGACGCGGATCGCGTCGTTGGCGCGGTCGCCGACCTGCGCGTCGCTTTCGTCGCTGGCGCGGATATAGGTGCCGATGCCGCCGAACCAGAGCAGGTCGACGCGGGCTTTCAGGATCGCGGTCATCAGCTCGGGCGGCGTAACCTCGGCCTTGGGAAGGTCGAGCGCGGCCTGCATGGCGGGCGACAGCGGAATGCTCTTGGCCTGTCGCGAGAACACGCCGCCCCCAGTCGAGATCAGTGATTTGTCGTAGTCGGCCCAGGACGAGCGCGGCAGCGCGAAAAGGCGCTGTCGCTCGGCCAGCGTCGTCGCGGGGTCGGGGTCGGGATCGAGGAAGATGTCGCGATGGTCGAAGGCGGCGATCAGCTTGATCTGGGCTGAGAGCAGCATGCCGTTGCCGAAGACGTCTCCCGACATGTCGCCGACGCCGGCGACGGTGAAGGGCGTGGTCTGGATGTCGATGTCGATCTCGCGGAAATGCCGCTTCACCGCCTCCCAGGCGCCGCGCGCGGTGATGCCCATCTTCTTGTGGTCGTAGCCCTGGCTGCCGCCCGACGCGAAGGCGTCGCCGAGCCAGTGGCCCTTCTCCAGCGAGAGCGCGTTGGCGGTGTCCGAGAAGGTCGCGGTGCCCTTGTCGGCGGCGACCACCAGATAGGGATCGTCGCCGTCATGACGGACCGTGTCTGGCGGCGGGATCACCGTCTCGCCGTCGAGGTTGTCGGTCAGTTCGAGCAGGGTTCGCACGAAGATGCGATAGCTCTCGGTGCCTTCCGCCAGCCATGCGGCGCGGTCGGAGGCCGGCGGCAACTGCTTGGGCACGAAGCCGCCTTTGGCTCCCACGGGCACGATGACGGCGTTCTTGACCTGTTGCGCCTTGACCAGCCCAAGCACCTCGGTGCGAAAATCCTGAGGCCGGTCGGACCAGCGCAGGCCGCCGCGAGCGACCTTGCCGAAGCGCAGATGCACGCCCTCGACGCGCGGCGAATAGACGAAGATCTCGTAGAGCGGGCGCGGCAGCGGCAGCGAATCGACCTTTTCGCAGTCGTATTTCACCGAAATCGTCCCGCGCGGATGCCCGTCGGCGCCGATCTGAAAGAAGTTGGTCCGTAAGGCAGCATCGATCAGGTTGACGAGGCGGCGCAGGATGCGGTCCTCGTCGAGGCTGGTCACAGTGTCGAGTTCGGTCTCGATTCCGGCGCGGGCGGCTGCGCTCAGCGCCTCCCGCTGACCGGCGTCGTTGCGCGGGTCGAATTTGGCGATGAAATAGGCCACGAGCCCGGCTGCGATCGCCGGATGGCGGGTTAGCGCGTCGGCGATGTAGTCCTGCGCATAGGGGGCGCCGACCTGCCGCAGATAGCGCCCGAGCGCGCGCAGCAGCGCCGCCTCTCGCCAGGCGAGGCCGGCCGCCAGAACGAGCTGGTCGAAGCGGTCGGATTCGGCCAAGCCCCGGAACTGCGCCATCAGCGCCGCCTCGATCACCGGATCGAGCCGCGCGACGTCGATCTCGCCGTTGTCGGCGCGCTCCAGCGTCATGTCGTGCAGCCAGACGCGGGTTGAATCGGCGGCCTCGGCGGAGCCCTGCGCCGGCTGCGGCGTCAGGTTGAAGGTGCGCTCGTTGACGGCGCGGAAGCCCATATTCTCCAGCACCGGCACGCGGGCCGAGAGCGAGATCGCCGTGCCGCGCGAGAACACCTTGAGATTGGCGCGCGTCGCGGGGTCGCCCTCGCGCCGGTAGAGATTCACGGCGCGGGGGCGATCAGCCGAGAGCTTCAGCAGCATGTCGATGTCGGCCAGCGCGTCGGCAGCTGAAAAGCGCTCGCGATAGGCTGCGCCAAACGCGTCCGAGAAGCGCTCCGCCAAGGCACGGGCCGGGGGGCCGGCCTTCTGCGCGTCCAGCACCTCCTTGAGGCCGTCGCTCCAGGTCCGGACGATCGCCGCGATGCCCGCTTCCAGCGCCGCCTGCTCGATCCGGGGCGTTTTCCCCTCGTAGCGGCCGATGATGTAATGCGTGCGGGCGAGCGGGCCTTCCGGATAGGCCGGATAGGCGGCCGAGAGCCGGCCCTGATAGATCCTCGTCAGGAATTCGCCGACGCGGCGGCGCACCTGCGTGTCGTAGCGATCCTTGGGAATGAAGACGAGCACCGAGACGAAACGGTCGAACTCATCGACGCGGGCGAGCGCGCGGATGCGCGGCCGCTCGGTCAATTGCAGGATGTCGACGGCGAAGCGCTCCAGCGTCTCGGCGTCGATCTGGAACAGTTCGTCGCGCGGAAAGGCGTCGAGCACGTTGAGCAGCGCGCGGCCGGAATAGCTCGCCGCGTCGAAGCCGGCGTTCTTGGCGACGCGGGCGACCTTGAGACGCAGATAGGGGATCGAGCGGGCGCTGCCGGTATAGGCGTTCGAGGTCAGCAGGCCAAGAATGCGCAATTCGCCGTCGAGCCGGCCGTCCGGGGTGAACAGCTTGACGCCGACATAGTCGAGATGGACGCTGCGATGCACCCGGCTCTTGACGTTGGCCTTGGTGATGATCAGCGCCAGCGGCTTGGCCAGAAATGCGCGGATCTCCGGCGTGGTGACGACCATCTCCCGGTTCTTGCGCAGCACGCGGACGGAGGGGTCGCGCAGGATACCGAGCCCCGAGCCGTCGATCGGGTCGGCGGCGGCGTCGCCGCCCGGGAAGCGGTAGGCGCGAATGCCGAGCAGGGTGAAGTTGTCGCCGGCGATCCATTCGAGGAATTGCAGCGCCTCCGCGACCTCGTCCTCGGGCAGGGGCGGCGGATTGGTGCGGTAGGCCTGGATCACCTCGGTGATCCGCCCGCGCATTGCGGCCCAGTCATCGACCGCCAGCGCGACATCGGAATAGACCCGCATCAGCCCGGCTTCGAGCTTTTCGCGCGCTTCGGGGGTATCGATCCGGTCAAGATGGATATGGATCAGGCTTTCGCGCCTTGCGCCCTCGGGCGCGCGCCCCGCCGCCTCGCCGGCGAGCGAGCGGAAAACGCCGTCCGAATCGCGCACCACAGCGAGGATTGGGTGGGCGACGAGCCGCGGCTCGAAGCCCTGCTCGGCGAGTTCGGCCAGCGTCGAATCGAGCAGGAAGGGCTTGTTGTCGTTGAGCACGTCGAGGATCGTGACCTGCCGGTCGCGTTCCTCGCTGGCATAGGTCTCGTCATGGAAGCGCAGGCGTACGCTGTCTGGCCGGCGCGGCTCGGTCAGAAAGGCATGCGCGGCCTCGGCCGTCCTTGCCAGCATGTCGGCGGGCAGCGCGACCAGATCCTCGGCGGCGACGCGGCCATAGAGCAGGCGGGGGAAATCGGCGGGCAGTTTTCCGCTCACGGACGCGGCGCTGGCCTCGATGGCGGCGACCGCCGCGATCGTCGCATTCGTCACCCGCTTGGCCATTCCCGCCCCCTGTTATTTTGTCGCAGCGATGACATAGGCTGAGACCCGGTTCAACGTTTGTCGCGCGATTGCGTCCCTGACGCGCGACGCTAGAGCAAGAACCCGACAGAATCTGTCGAATTTCCCGCAGCGAGGCCGCGACAGGACCGACCATGGCAAGCCAGCATGACAAACCGAAGCACAGCGAGGCCCCGGCTCCGCAGGATGCCCCGCCGGCCGTGATGGCGCTTTCCCTGCCGGGGGGCGAGCTGTCACCGGCGAATCAGGCCTATTTCGACAAGTGCCTGGAGAAACTCGGCTTCGTCCCCAACGTGCTCTTGTCCTACGCCCATGACGACGCAAAGCTGAGCGCGTTCGCGGGCCTTTACAACGATTTGATGCTGGCGCCGTCCGGGCTGTCGAAGCTGGAGCGCGAGATGATCGCGGTCGCCGTCTCCAGCGTGAACCGCTGCTATTATTGCCTCACTGCCCATGGCGCGGCGGTGCGCCAGCTTTCGGGCGATCCGGTGCTTGGCGAATTGATGGTGATGAACTACCGCGCCGCCGAGCTTTCGCAGCGCCATCGCACGATGCTGGATTTTGCCGTGAAACTGACGGAAACGCCGCATCTGATCGGCGAGCCGGATCGCGAAGCGCTTCGCGCGGTGGGATTTGGCGAGCGCGACATCTGGGATGTCGGAGGGGTCGCGGCCTTCTTCAACATGTCGAACCGGATGGCGTCGGCGGTCGATATGCGGCCCAACGCGGAGTACCATCGGCAGGCGCGCTGAGCCGGCCCCGCACTCTACTCCGGCGGCCGTCTGACGCGGTCCTCTGCGCTTCCGGTGCTCACGGACTTGAAGTCCGCTCCGCTCCGGTTCTCGAAGACCACGCCAGCCGTCTCACCGGAGCGAGTTCGAGGCAGACTCAGTCTGAATGCGGCGCAAAGAAAAACGGCCAGCGCGGACGCCAGCCGTTGAGTTGGCCTCGACATCGAGTGGCCCGGCTCCACCGACGCTGCGGGGGGCTGGGGGGCTGACAAATCCGAAACGCGGACGAGCCGGGCCGTCGAGGCAACATGCGAGAGTTGAACGGCCCAGTGGGGCCGAGGCTTGGCGCGTTTCGGGCGAAATTGCGGCGGTGTCCACGAAGCTGTGATCGGCTCCGATGCCTTGCCAGCGCAGGATCGCGGGGGCATCATCGCCGGGCGGCAACAGGCGCGGCTCGTCGGGTCGCCGATCGGGAGGCGCGATGAGCGAAAGCGAGACGCCACAGGCGCAGGCATCGGGCGGCGTGATCGCCTTCCCCGCGCCACGCCCCACGACCGTCACCTTCGACCGGCGCGAGCTTTCCGAATTGCTGAACCTCTATGGCCGCATGGTCGCTGCCGGCGAATGGCGCGACTACGCCATCGATTTCCTCAAGGACAAGGCGCAGTTCTCGGTCTACCGGCGCTCCTCGGAGGTGCCGCTCTACCGGATCGTCAAGGATCCGGCGCTGGCCCGCAAGCAGGGCGCCTATTCGGTGGTTGCGGCGACGGGGCTGGTGCTGAAGCGTGGCCCGGAGCTCGGACGCGTGCTGCGCGTGCTCGACAAGAAGCTGAGCGTGGTGGGTTAGCTCGGTCCGCACCACCCGTCTTTGCGAGCGAAGCGAAGCAATCCAGGAGGGCGTAGAGCGAGACGCTGGATTGCTTCGCTTCGCTCGCAAAGACGGCTTGGACGTTCGCTCACAGCGCCGGCGGCGATCGGTCGCCTTCGCCCAGTTCCTTCTGCATCAGCAACTGGTCGAGCCAGCGGCCGTGCTTGAAGCCGACTTTTTCGGCGATGCCGACGAGACGGAAGCCGGCGCGCTCATGCAGGCGGCGCGAGCCGACGGAGCCGCCTGCTGGATCGCCGATCACCGCGATCATCTGGCGGAAGCCGCGCTCGACACAGGCCGCCATCAAGGCCGTGAGCAACGCCGTTCCGACTCCCCGCCCCTGCGTGTCGGGAGCGATGTAGATCGAGTTCTCGACCGTGGCCCGATAGGCCGGGCGGGGACGATAGGCGCCGGCATAGGCATAGCCGCGAAGGACGCCGTCGCTCTCGGCGGCGAGATAGGGGTAGCCCCCGGCGAGGATCGCCTCGCGGCGGCGGGCCATCTCGGCCGCGTCGGGTGGATCGAGTTCCCAGGACGCCGTTCCGTGCAGGACCGCGTGGCGGTAGATCGCCGTGATGGCGGGGATATCGGCGGCGGTGGCGAGGCGGATGATCGGCGTCATGGCGCGATGATGCCGGCGCTCGCCCAAAAGAAAAGCCCCGGCCTTGCGGCCGGGGCTCGATGCCTCTGCATGACGCAGGGGGCCGGATCACTCGCTCTTGTTGCCGAACAGGCTGAGCAGCATCTGGAACATGTTGACGAAGTTCAGGTAGAGCGACAGCGCGCCGTTCACCGACATCTTCGCGGCCTCTTCCGGGCCCATGTCCGAGTAGAGATACATCTCCTTCAGGCGCTGGGTGTCCCAGGCGGTCAGGCCGGCGAAGACCAGCACGCCGATGACCGAGATCGCGAACTGCAGCGCGCTCGAGGCCAGGAAGATGTTGACCACGGACGCGATCACGAGGCCGATCAGGCCCATGATCAGGAACGAGCCCATGCCCGAGAGCGCCTTCTTAGTGGTGTAGCCGTAGAGGCTGACGCCGCCAAAAGTCGCGGCGGTGATGAAGAACACGCGCGCGATCGACTCGCCCGTGAAGACGATGAAGATCGACGACAGCGAGACGCCCATCACCGCCGCGAAGGCGAAGAACATGGCGCGCGCGGTCGAGGAGCTCATGCTCTCGGCCTTGAAAGAGAAGAACAGGATGAAGGCGAGCGGAGCCAGCATCACCACCCACTTCAACGGGCTGAGATAGAGAGCCTGTCCGAGCGGTGTCAGCGCCGTCACCTTGCCGGTGGGCGAGACGCCGGCGATTGCCAGCATCGAGATGCCGATCGCGACGAGGCCGGTGATGGCCAGGCCGATCGACATGTTGTTGTAGACGCCGAGCATGAACGAGCGGAGGCCCTGATCCATCTCGACGGCGCTGGCCTGCTGCGCCCGGCCGGCGCCCCAGGCTGGAGCATTGCGGTCGAAGTTGCTCATCGAGCGAGTTCCCCTGACGTTGAATCCGAAGACGGATGGCCTTCATGAGGCTCCGCCGCCGCGCACAATCGTGGCGATGGGCGGAATATGAGGGGGATCGCCGGCGCTTACAAGGGGCGCGCATGGTTAACTGGCGGCGCTTCATAGAAACGCCGCCGGCCAGCCATGCAGAGTTGCACGAGCATCAGGTCTAGTTCCTAAAGGAACCAGAGCGCTCTCATAAATTTCTCAGATGAGAAGCCGGCGCTTTCGACAGTATCTGCAGCGTTCCGAACAATCCGAACAGGACAGTGACCATGATCGCCGCAGTCGCGGCGAACAGGGCGCCTGTCGGATCGGCGATGAATTCTATCTTCATCACTTGCGTGACGACGCCCCAACCCGCTCCCGCCCCCGCAACAACGCCAAACAGCGCCGCGACAGTTCCGATCGCGGCATATTCGAGGGCGTACGACGAAAGTATGAAGCGCCGCGTCGCGCCCAGCGTCTTCAGGATCATCGCGTCATAGAGCCGCGCCCGCTGGCCCGCCGCAAGCGCTCCACCCAGCACGAGCAGGCTGGCGGCGATGGCGAGCCCCGACGCGCCGCGAATCGCCGAGGCGAGCTGGCGCACGACAGTGTTGACGGCTTCGAGCGCGTCGCGCACGCGCACGGCGGTCACGGAGGGAAACTCGACGGCGAGCCGCCGCAGCATCGCGGCGTCGTCGGGCCGCGCCGCATTGGCCTCCGGCGTCACGGTGGCGAGATTGGTGTGGGGCGCGCCGGCGAAGGTATTGGGCGAGAACAGCATCACGAAGTTGATGCCGAGCGAGCGCCATTCGACCTTGCGCAGATTGGCGACGCGGGCGGTGATCTCGCGCCCGAGCACGTTGACGGTCAGCCTGTCGCCGAGTTTCAGGCCAATGCCGTTTGCCATCGGCTCGTCGAAGGAGACCAGCGGCTCGCCACGATAGTCAGCCGGCCACCATTCGCCGGCCACCAGGCTCGATCCTTCGGGGATGTCGCGCGCATAGGTGATGCCACGGTCGCCATCCAGCACCCAGGCCGCCTGCTCGGAGGCCTTGATCTCCTCGGCGCGGACGCCGTTCACCGAGACGATGCGGCCGCGCATCATCGGGACGCGGTCCAGCGCCGAGCCCGGCCGCTGCTGCGCCACGAAGGCGTCGAAACGGGCCGAATCGGCGTTGGGGATGTCGAGGAAGAAGAAGTCAGGCGCCTTCTGCGGCAGCGTCTGGGTGAGCTGGCGCGTAATGCTTACATCGATAAAGGCGAGCGCCGAGAGCAAAGCCACGCCGAGGCCCAGCGACAGCACGAGCGAAGGCGTCAGCGCGCCGGGCCTGTGGCTGTTGGCCAGCGCCATCCGCAAAGACGGATTGCGCGGGCGCGGCAGCCTTCGCGCCAGCGCCATCAAGCCCCAGGAGACGCCGCGCAGCAGCAGGAAGACGCCGGTCATGACGCCCAGATAGATCAGCGCGATGCGCCGCTCATAGGCGAAGCCGACCGCGACGCCGATCAGCCCGGCCAGGGCGAGCGCGCCGATGACGAGGTAGATCGCGCGCGGCCGGCGCGAATCGGGTGCGATCTGGTCGCGGAACAGCGCCGAGACCGGCACGTCATGGGCGCGCCCGAGCGGGATGATGGCGAAGACGAGCGCCGTCAGCAGGCCGTATAACGCGGCGATGGCGAGTTCGCCGGGCGCGATCGTCGGCTCGAACGGCACTGGCAGGATCGCCCCGAAGGCGGCGGCCAGACCGTAAGGCGCGGCCGCGCCCAGCACGAGGCCGATCGCGGTGCCGACGGCTGCGACCATCATCACCTCGGTCAGGTGGATCGCGACGACGCGGCCACCGCTGGCGCCGAGCGCCTTCATCGTGGCGAAGTCGAGCGTCTTGGATTCGACGAAGCGGGCGACTGCGTTGGCGACGCCGACGCCGCCGACCAGCAGCGCGGTGAGGCCGACCAGCGTCAGGAACTGGGTGAAGCGTTCGAGATTGCGCTGGAAGCTCGGCGCGGCGTTGTCGCGCGAGCGGATCTCCCAGCCGGCGTCGCGCTGTTCGCTGCCTGCAGCGGCGATCAGGCTCGCGAGCGCCGCGTCGTCGGAGGCTGCGGCCGGCAGTTCGACGCGATAAATCCACCGCACCAAGCTGCCCGGCTGCAGCAGGCCGGTGGCGCGCAGCGCGCCCTCCGGCATCAGCAGGCGCGGCCCGAAACCGACGCCGGACGCGATTTTGTCGGGCTCGGAGAGGAGACTGGCGCGAAGCTGGATTTTTGCTGCGCCGATGGTGATGACGTTGCCCGTCTTGAGGCCGAGCCGCCCGAACAGGACAGGGTCGGCGACCGCGCCGAACAGGCCGTCGCGCTGGGCCAGCAGGGACTGGATCGGTTCGGACTGGTCGGTGACGACGGTTCCGATGCTCGGATAGGCGGCATCGACCGCCTTGATCTCGACCAGCGCCGAGCCCTTTTCGCCGGCATTGGCCATGCCGCGCAGCGTCGCAATGGTCGAGACCCGTCCGCGCGCTGTCAGGAAGGCCAGCTCCTGCGGGCTCGCCTCGCGGTGGATCAGGCCGAAAGCGGCGTCGCCGCCGAGGATCCGCTTGCCTTCGCGGGCAAGCCCCTCCGTCAGACCGCGCGAGGCCGAGGCGACGGCCGCGATCGCCATCACGCCGAGCGCCAGGCAGGCGATGAAGACGCCGAAACCGCGCAATCCGGCGCGCAGATCGCGCCAGGCGAGTTTCGCGGCGAGCGGGAAGCCGGGCGTGCGGGGCGGCTGGACGATGGGCTTGACGGGCGCGTGCATCAGGCGAGCGCCACTTCGGAGTCGGGCTGGGGCTCGGCCTCGATGCGCCCGGCGCGCAGGCGCACCGTGCGGTCGCAGAGCGCCGCCAGCGAGAGATCATGCGTGACGAGCACCAGTGTGGCCGCCCGCTCGCGGCGCAGCGCGAAGATCAGGTCGACGATCGAGCGGCCGGTTGTCTCATCGAGATTGCCGGTCGGTTCGTCTGCGACGAGGATTGCCGGATCGGGCGCGACGGCGCGCGCGATGGCGACGCGCTGCTGCTCGCCGCCGGACAACTGGGCCGGATAATGGTCCATGCGGTCGCCCAGGCCCACATTGCGCAGTTCCGCTTCGGCGCGGGCAAAGGCGTCGGGCGCGCCGGCGAGTTCCAGCGGCAGCGCGACATTCTCGCGCGCCGTCATGGTCGGGACGAGATGAAAGGACTGGAAGACGATGCCGATGCGCCGGCCGCGAAACACCGCAAGCCCATCCTCGTCGAGCCTGCCGAGATCCTCGCCGGCGACCTTCACGACGCCGGAATCGGGACGCTCCAGCCCCGCCATGGTCATCAGCAGAGTCGACTTGCCTGAGCCCGACGGACCGACGAGCCCGGTCGCCTCGCCCGAGGCCAGCGACAAAGAAACACCCTTGAGGATATGGACGCGGGCGGCCGCACGCCCCAGACTAAGGTGGACATCCTGCAATTCGATGGCTGGAGCGGTACGTTCGCTCATCGTGACATGATCCTGACTTCGACTATGACCGACGCCTCCGCTCGCAGCCGCACATGGCCCGAGCGGGGCGAAACAGCGGCGCTCCCCGTTCCGCGATATGGGCTTTGGTTTCCGCTTGTCCAATCATGGGCGGCGGTTTTTCTGCTGGCGCTCGTTTTCGTCCTTCCGGGTGCGACCATGCTTCAGGCCCAGACGCCGCCTTCCACCGGCCGCGAGATCAGGCTGGTGGCGCTCGGCGACAGCCTCAGCGCCGGTTACAACCTGCCTGCCAGCGCAGCCTTTCCGGCCGTGCTGGAGCAAGCCCTGCGCCAGAAGGGGCTGAAGGTTGCCGTCGCCAATGCCGGCGTCTCGGGCGACACGGCCCAGGGCGGGCTCGACCGGCTCGACTGGTCGGTGCCCGACGGCACGGACGGCGTCATCCTCGAACTCGGGGCCAATGACGCCTTGCGCGGCTTCGACCCGTCAACCACGGAAAAGGCGCTCGACGCGATCATCGCGCGCCTCAAGGCGCGGGGAATCGCGGTGCTGCTGGCGGGCATGTATGCGCCGCGCAACCTCGGACCCGACTACGCCGCGCGCTTCGACGGGCTGTTTCCGAAGCTCGCCGAGAAGCATGGCGTCATGCTCTATCCGTTCTTTCTGGAGGGCATCGCCGGCGATCGCACGCTGAACCAGCCCGATCTGCTGCATCCGACGGCCGAGGGCGTTCGCGTCATCGTTTCGCGCATCCTCCCCATCGTGGAGCGCTTCGTCGCGGGACTACCAGCCAAACCCTGAGCTTTGCGCCGGCCTTCCGGCCCCCCGACCCATCCTCGCCCGTCAGTTCTCGTCTCGGCGCGCCGCACCACGCCCTTTCTCCGGAGTCGATCACCATGGAATACCGCCGCCTCGGCCGGACCGATCTGAACGTCTCGGCGATCTGCCTCGGGACCATGACCTGGGGCCAGCAGAACACGCAAGTCGAGGGTTTCGCCCAGATGGACTACGCCCTTGAGCAGGGCATCAATTTCTTCGACACGGCCGAGATGTATTCGATCCCGCCCAGAGCCGAGACCCAGGGCTCGACCGAGCGGATCATCGGCAACTGGTTCAAGGAGCGGGGCAACCGCGACAAAGTGATTCTCGCCTCGAAGATCGTCGGCCGCTCGGGCAATGAATGGTACCGGGACGACAAAGGACCGACCCGGGTCAATCGGCGGCAGGTCATGGAGGCCGTCGACAAGAGCCTTAAGCGGCTGCAGACCGACTATATCGACCTCTACCAGATCCATTTTCCGGACAGGCCGGTGCCATGGGGCTCGAATCCGACCCGCTTCAGCAAGGCCAGTTTCGAGAAGGCGGCCGACGAGACGCCGATCGCCGAGCAGCTCGACGCCTTCGCCGATATCGTGAAGGCCGGAAAGATCCGCCATATCGGGCTGTCGAACGAGAGCGCCTGGGGTACGATGCGCTTCGTCGCCGCCTCGGAGGCGCATGGAACGCCGCGGGTGCAGTCGATCCAGAACGCCTACAACCTGCTGAACCGCACCTTCGAGACGGCGCTGGCCGAGATCGCGCTGCGCGAGGATGTCGGGCTGCTGGCCTATTCGCCGCTGGCGCAGGGATTCCTGACAGGCAAGTATCTCGACGGGGCGCTGCCCGCCGGCGCGCGCACGACGCTCTTCGACCGGGGCCAGCGCTACCAGACGGCCGGCACCGAGATCGCGATCAAGCGCTACATCGCGCTGGCGCGGGAAGCCGGGCTCGATCCCGCGCAGATGGCGCTCGCCTTCGTCACCTCGCGCTCCTTCGTGACGTCCAACATCATCGGCGCGACCTCGATGGAACAGCTCAAGACCGATATCGCCTCGATTCATGTGACGTTGCCGGCTGATCTCGAGGCCAGGATCGATGCGATCCATCAGGAGGTCGGCAACCCCTGCCCGTGAGAGCGAGGTTTGCCTTTCAGAGCAGCACGACCTTGTTGGGCAGCTCGTCGATGTCGTCTGGCGCGGGTGGGGCGTGCGGTGCGAGGACGCGCGCAATCGCGCCGACAGCGTCGATCAGCCCTGCGCGCAGCCGGTCCTGCCGCGCAGCCTGCAGCAGGGGTTCGATAATGCTCCGCCAGATCTGCGGCTCGACCCTGCCGTCGAGGCCGGTATCGGTGACGATCTCGGCATAGCGCTCCTGCAGCGCGACATAGAGCAGCACGCCGGTGCGCGCCCGCGTCCGGGTCAGGCCGCGCGCGGTGAACTCGCGCAGTGCGACGTCATGGGCGCGCCCGCGCTTGACGAAGCCCGGCACGAAACGCCCGCCCCTGCCATACCAGAGCAGTGTCGCGACCAGCAGAACGGCGCAGACGAGTTGGATCAGGAAAATGCGCGGCGCGCTGGTCGCGGTCATCGCCAGCAGCGGCCAGGGCACGAGGAGCGCCAGCGTCAGCGCCATCACCAGCGGCACCGAGCGATAGCTTCCCGCCGCACGGTCGATCACCACCACGATCTCGGCCGATGTCAGCGTCTCCGCCTGCGCGACCGCCTCGGCGACCGCATCCCTGTCGTCAGAATCCATCACCAGTCTCCCGAAGCGCCACCGCCGCCCGACGAGCCGCCGCCGCCGGAAAACCCGCCCGAGCTCGACCCCGAACTCCAGCTACCGCCCGACGATCCCGTGCTCCAACCGGACGACGTCGAGGCCGGCAGCGTGATCCAGCGCCCGTTGCGCGTCCGGTGCTGGCGCGCGCCCGATCTCTGGCTTCGGAATGCCGAAACGATGATGCTCAGGAAGATCGCGACGAACAGTACGAGCAGCAGGATGTCGGCGGTCGACATGGCGTCATCGCGCACGACGGCGCGGCGCTGCCATTCCTCGGCGTCGCCTGTCAGGATGGTCAGGATCGCATCGACCCCGGCCTCGATGCCGCCCGCGAAATCGCCGGTCTTGAATTTTGGCGCGATCGCGGTGGTGATGATCACCTTGGAGAGCGCGTCGGTGAGCGCGCCCTCCAGCCCGTAGCCGACCTCGATGCGGACCTTGCGCTCGGTCGGAGCGACCAGCAGCAGCACGCCGTTGTTCTTGGCCCTGTCGCCGAGCTTCCAGAACCGGAACAGGCCGTTGGCGAAGTCCTCGACACTGACGCCCTGCAGAGAGGGGACCGTCGCGACGACGAGCTGGTCCGTCGTCTTGTCCTCATGCGCCTTGAGCTTCCCCTCGATGCGCTGGCGGGCTTCCGCGCCGATCAGGTTCGCGCCGTCATTGATGCGGCTGGTCAGCGGCGGGTAGGTGGGCTGGGCGGCGGCGAGGGTGCTGACGATCAGGATGGCGAGCAGGAGAAAGCATGGGAGAACCCCCCTGCTGTAAGGAGAGAGGCAGGGGTGAGGGGTCGTGTGTTCCGGGTTCGCCCTCGACAAAAGCGCGGACAGGCTCCGCTTCACTGGTCGAAGGGCCGACCCCTCACCCCTGCCCCTCTCCCTCCGGGAGAGGGGTTCCTCGCGCCTCTTTCTGCTATCGGCAGCCACGCGTCAGAACTTCACCGCCGGCGGGCGTTCGGCACCGGCCGTGGCCGCAAATGTCTCCATCGCCTTCGCGCCCCAGAACAGCCGCGCCCAGATTACGCCCGGAAAGGTGCGGATCTCAGTGTTGAAGGCCTGCACCGCCTGGATGTAGTCGCGCCGCGCCACGGTGACGCGGTTCTCGGTGCCTTCGAGCTGGGACTGCAAAGCGAGGAAATTCGCGTTGGATTTCAGCTCCGGATAGCGCTCGACCGTGACGAGCAGCCGGCCTAGCGCCCCCGAGAGCTGGTTCTGGGCGTCCTGGTACTCCTTGAATTTCGCCGGGTCGGTGATGGTTGAGGCGTCGACCTTGACCGAACTCGCCTTGGCGCGGGCCTCGACCACGGCGGTGAGCACCTCGCGCTCCTGCGCCGCGAAGCCCTTCACCGTCTCGACGAGGTTCGGGATCAGATCGGCGCGGCGCTGGTACTGGTTCTGCACTTCGCTCCAGCGCGCCTTGGCCGCCTCCTCCAGCGTGGGGACGTTGTTGACGCCGCAGCCGGCGAGCGCGAGGCCCAACAGGGCGGCGAGCAGCGGCGCGGCGAGACGGCGCATCGGGAGCAGGATGGAGATCGACATCGGCAGGCCTCTTCGAGCGCGGCACCCGCAGCCGGATGCGGGGCGACCTTAGCGCCGCCTCTTCACGGCTCCAAGACATGGCGCGCGATGGCGCGAGACGACCCCGGCGCGCTAGTGTGCTGCGCTGACGAGGAGGTCGATCATGAACCGCCGGATGTTGACGTGTCGCATCGCTGGAGCGCTGTTTGGCCTTGGGCTTGCCGCAGGCGCTGCAAGCGCCCAGACGCTCGCGCCTGCCCCGGAAGCCGCCACCGGGCGTGTCGCAAAAGTCGCCGGCGCGGCGCAGCGCCATATGGTCGCCGCCGCCAATCCGCTCGCGGCCAGCGCCGGTCGCGAGATTCTTCGCGCCGGCGGCAGCGCGGTCGATGCGGCGATCACGGTCCAGCTCGTGCTCAATCTGGTCGAGCCGCAAAGTTCCGGCATCGGGGGCGGGGCGTTCTTTGTGCATTGGGACGAGGCGAAACGGGTAGTCGTCACGCTGGACGGCCGCGAAACCGCCCCCGCCGCAGCGAAGCCGACCCGTTTCATGGGTGCGGACGGCAAGCCGATGGCGTTTCGGCTGGCCGTGGTCGGCGGGCTATCGGTCGGTGTGCCGGGGACGGTGAGGCTGCTGGAGGAGGCGCATCGGCGCTGGGGCAAGCTGGCCTGGGCGCAGGTGATCGCGCCGGCCATCGCGCTGGCCGAGCAGGGTTTTGCGGTCTCGCCGCGCCTGAACGGGCTTCTGTCGGGCGAGACGGCGCTAAAGAGCGACCCACGCGCCGCCGCCTATTTCTACGAACCCGACGGCAAGGCCAAGGCGGTCGGGACGGTGCTCAAGAACCCCGCCTTCGCCGCGACGCTGCGCGCCCTCGCCGAGCGCGGCGCAAACGCGTTTTACCAGGGCCCGATCGCTCAGGACATCGTCGCGACCGTGATCGGGCATGCGAGCAATCCCGGCGACATGACGCTGGCCGATCTCGCCGGCTACCGCGTCGTCGAGCGCGTGCCGGTCTGCGGGGCCTATCGCGTCTGGCGCATCTGCGGCATGGGGCCGCCCAGCTCGGGCGCGGTCGCAGTCCAGCAGATGCTCGGCATTCTGGAGACGCGCGACATGGCCCGTCTCGGGCCGGGTGCGGAGGCCGCGCACTGGCTCAGCGAAGCCGGACGGCTGGCTTTCGCCGACCGGGCGCTCTATCTCGCCGATCCGGCCTTCATCAATGTGCCTGCCATCGGGCTGATCGACCGGGATTATGTGCGCGGCCGGGCCTCTCTGGTCAGTCCCGACAGGTCGATGGGCAGGGCGAAAGCGGGCGAGCCGCCCAACAAGCGCGCGCTGCTTCTGGCGCCCTCCGACGGCGTCGAGAACGGCACCAGCCATATCTCGGTGATCGACGAGGCCGGCAACGCGGTCTCGATGACGACGACGATCGAGGACGGCTTTGGCGCAAGGCTGATGACGGCGGGCGGCTTCCTGCTGAACAACGAGCTGACCGATTTCTCCTTCCTGCCGGAGGAGGACGGCAAGCCGGTGGCCAACCGCGTCGAGCCCGGCAAGCGGCCGCGCTCCTCGATGGCCCCGACGCTCGTCTTCGATGCCTTCGGGCGGCTCTACGCCGTCGTCGGCTCGCCCGGCGGCAGCCAGATCATCGGTTACGTCACAAAAACGCTGGTCGCGCTGCTCGACTGGAAGCTGGACCCGCAGCAGGCGGTCGATCTCGCCAATGTCGGCAGCCGCAACGGCCCGACCGAGCTGGAGAAGGGCACGGAAGCCGAAGCCTGGAAGGCGGCGCTGGAAGCCAAGGGCCACGAGGTCCGCCTGCTGGAGATGACCTCGGGCATCCAGGCGATCGTCAAGACGCCGGAGGGCTTTGTCGGCGGGGCGGACGGGCGGCGGGAGGGCGTGGCGGTGGGGGATTAGTTTGCCGCTCGGGCCGTGGTCGGCCGTTCTGCGCCAGCCCCACGCCCCGCGATCACCCAATACACAAACCCCGTTGCCGCGCCGACCAGGAACAGCGCGCCGATGATCCGCGTCTCGGCTTCCGTCGGGGCGCGCGAGAGCTGCAGCATGGCGAGCGGCAGGAGCGTCGCCAGCACGCCGGTCAGTCCGCTCTGGATCAGGCCGCTGCGCAGACGAAACAATTCGCTGAAAATCGCGACCAGCACCACCGGCGCGACGATGATTGCGAGCCCCAGCCGGCCGATCAGGCTGAAGGCGGCGGCCGCCGCCGGCCCCGGATCGACGCCGCTTTCGGCCAGCCCGAACAGGGCGTCCAGCAGCCGCTCGAAGCCGCCGCCGATCAGGAGTGCGATCTCGGCGGAGGCGACGCTTGCGACCATCATGGCGAAGACACCCGCGCCCATGGCGACGAGCAGGGCAAACGGGATCAGCAGGAGCCAGCGCAGCATCGGGATCAGCCGACCTGTGCCGCGGCGTCGGCCTCATCCAGCATCAGCCGGGCGCGGGCGGAGAGCTTTTCGGTCTCGCTCTTGAGCTGCCCGCAGGCGGCGAGGATGTCGCGGCCGCGCGGCGTGCGCACCGGCGAAGCATAGCCGGCGCGGAACACGATCTCGGAAAAGCGTTCGATCCGGTCCCAGTCCGAGCATTCGTATTTCGTGCCGGGCCAGGGGTTGAACGGGATCAGGTTGATCTTGGCGGGGATGCCCTTGAGCAGCCGCACCAGATCGCGCGCCTCGGCGTCCGAGTCGTTGACGCCCTTGAGCATGACGTACTCGAACGTGATGCGCTTGGCGTTGCTCAGCCCCGGATAGGTCCGGCAGGCTTCCATCAACTCCGCGATCGGGTATTTTTTGTTCAGCGGCACCAGTTCGTCGCGCAAATCGTCGCGCACGGCATGCAGAGAAATCGCCAGCATGGTGCCCATCGCGTCGCCGAGCGGGCCGATCTGCGGCACGACGCCCGAGGTCGAGACGGTGATGCGGCGGCGGCCGAGCGAGAGCCCCTCATTGTCGGAGATCACGTCGATGGCGTCGCGGACGCCGTCGAAATTGTAGAGCGGCTCGCCCATGCCCATGAAGACGATGTTGGAGACGAAACGGCCGCCATCGTTGGGCACGAAGGCGCCGCCCGGCGCGCTGCGGCCCGGAAAATCGCCGAGCCGGTCTCGCGCCACCATGAACTGGGCGACGATCTCCTCGGTGGTGAGGTTGCGCACGAGGCGCTGCGTGCCGGTGTGGCAGAAGGTGCAGGTCAGCGTGCAGCCGACCTGGCTGGAGACGCAGAGCGTGCCGCGGTCGACCTCGGGGATGTAGACGCATTCGATCTCGGCGCCACGGTCGCGCGGGCCGGTCGGGGCCATGCGCAGCAGCCATTTGCGGGTGCCGTCCGCCGAAACCTGCTCGGCCGTGACCTCCGGCAGATCGAGCGTGAAGCGCTCGGCCAGAGCGGCGCGCAGGCCCTTTCCGATGGTTGTCATCGCGGAAAAGTCGCGCACGCCGTAGTGGTAAATCCAGTTCCAGAGCTGGCCGACGCGCATGCGCCGCTCCTTTTCCGGCACGCCGACCTCGGCCAGGGCCTCACTGAGACCAGCGCGCGTGCGCCCGACCAGCGAGAGCTTTCGTGGCGAAACAGCTTCAGCCGCTGGCGCGGCGGGGGCGAAAAGGGTCGTGGTCATTGGAACTCTGGCTGGGCTCGGGCGTGGCGCGCCGCCGTTTCAAGCGCGGCTCATAGCACGACTGATGCTGCTGGCGAAATCGGCCAGTGCAAGCCCTTATTTGCAGGCGTCTTCGGCGCGCTTCACCACCTGTGTGAGGCCGGCGAGCGAATATTTATCGCTGGTGGCGTTGCCGCGCTTCGAAGTCGCCTTGATCTCGAGGCCGGCGCCCCTGCGCAGCGCATCGAGCATGCGCGGCTCCTCGGCCGGGTTCTTCAGGAACATGTGCTTGCCCTTGGCGACCATGGCGAAGCGCTCGTCGCCGATCAGCGCCTGATGTTCGACATCCTCCTTGACGTCGAAATTCATCACGAGGCTGATCTCGTTGCGGACGCCTTCCGAGGGGCGGCTGGAGACGAAGAGCAGGCCTTCGACATCCTTGAGGTTGGCGGGCGAGCGGGTTTCCGCCTTGGACAGGGCGTAGCAGATCTTGCTGCGGCCCTGCTGCGAGGAGAAAGCCTGCCATTTGCCGGCGGTCTCCAGCAGCAGCGCCTGGGCCTGCGCGGCCCCGGCGGCCGATGCCGAGCCGCGCGCCTGCGCGGCGGCCTCACCGGCGGCGAAGACGGCGACCAGCGCGAGCGCGAGATGGGGAAGCCGGATGGCGGTGGGAGCAAAACGTGGAATCATCGACCGCCATCAATCAGCAGAAATCTTAACGTCGCCTTGACCGCCGGACGATTGCCGTCCGGCAGGCGCGGCGACAGGACCCTTAACGCGACGCATAGAATGTCACGATCCTGGCGAAAATGCGAATGAGGCTGCCGCCGGCCCGGTTCCGTTCGCCGCCGCAGCATGCCACAACAGCGCCGTGGCGCAAAAGCCGGCGGAGCGTCGGCGCGACGCCCGGGTCGGGGTGGCGGCAGGACAGATGACGGACAGAGGCCGGGTGCGGGCGGAAGACGGACTTGCTTGGCGCCATAGGCCGGGTTCGCCGGGACGGGCCGCGTGACGTCGCCGCCCGATTTCACGGCCCTCGTCCGGGCGGTGGCCGACCGGCGCGACCGGGCCGCCTTCACCGTCCTTTTCGACCATTTCGGGCCGCGTCTGAACGGTTTCCTGCTGCGGCAGGGCTGCGACGCCGCGCTGGCCGAGGAGGTGGTGCAGGACACGCTCTCGACGCTCTGGCGCAAGGCCGATCTGTTCGACCCGGCGAAATCCTCGGTCTCGACCTGGCTCTACCGGATCGCGCGCAACCGCCGTATCGATCTGGCGCGGCGCGACCGCTCCGACAGGATCGACCCCGAGGATCCGATCCTGCATCCGGCGCCCCAGGCCGAGCCCGACCGACTGATGGACGCCCAGCAGCGCGAGGAGGCGCTTCGCTTCGCGCTCGAAAGCCTGCCGGAGGAGCAGTTGCGGCTGGTGCGCCTCGCCTTCTTCGACGGCCTGTCCCATGCCGAGGTCGCTTCCCGCACGGGCCTGCCGCTCGGCACTGTGAAATCGCGGATCAGACTGGCCTTCACGCGGCTCAGGCGTGCGCTCGAGGCCGATGGCGTGGTCGAGGCGGGGTGAGGATCAGATGAAGGCGCTGCTTTGCGAGCATCATGGACCGGCCGAGACGCTGGTCATCCGAGACCTGCCCGATCCGGTCGCGGGGCCGGGCGAGGTCGTCGTCACGGTGACGGCGGCGGCGCTGAACTTCTTCGACACGCTGATCATCCAGAACCGCTACCAGACCAAGCCGGCGCTGCCCTTCTCGCCGTCGGCCGAATGCGCCGGCACGATCTCTGCGCTGGGCGAGGGCGTCACCGGCTGGCGCGTCGGCGAGCGCATCGCCGCCTGGCTCGGATACGGCGCTGCGCGCGGGAAGGTCGTCGTCCCGACCGACGCGATCGTGCGGGTGCCGGATGCCCTCGACGATGCGCAGGCGGCCGGTCTCTTCGTGACCTATGGCACGGCGATGCACGGGCTGATCCAGCGCGCCGGGCTCAAGGGCGGGGAAAGTCTGGCCATCCTGGGTGCGGCCGGCGGGGCGGGGCTGGCAGCGGTCGAGATCGGCGCGCTGCTCGGCGCGCATGTCATCGCCTGCGCCTCCTCGCCCGACAAGCTGGCGCTCGCTCACGAGCACGGCGCGCAGGACGGGCTCGACTATACGGCCGAGGATGTGAAGGCCGGCCTGCGCCGCCTGACCGGCGATCGCGGCGTCGACGTGCTCTACGACACGGTCGGCGGCGATCTTGCGGAGCCGGCCCTGCGCGCCATGGCCTGGGAGGGGCGCTATCTCGTGGTCGGCTTCGCCGGCGGGGCGATCCCGAAAATCCCGCTCAACCTGCTGCTGCTCAAGAGCTGCGACCTGCGCGGCGTGTTCTGGGGCGAGTTCGTCAGGCGCGACCCGGCGGGGCATCGCGCCAATATGGAGCGCCTGCTGGGCTGGGCGGCGGCGGGCCGCATCCGCGCCCATGTTCATGCGAGGGTGCCGCTGGAGAGGTGGACCGAAGGCTATGCGCTGATCGGAGACCGCAAGGCCAAGGGCAAGATCGTGCTGACGATCTGACGGATCAAAGCTCCGCCATCGCCTGCCTCGCCTTTTCGCGATGCTCGGGCGTGATCGAGCCCGCCACCGCCGCGAGCGCAGCCGCGATAACCGCTGCGTCGTCCGTGAAGCCGAGGAACGGCATCAGGTCAGGGATTGCGTCGAGCGGCAGCACGAAATAGCCGAGCGCCGCCAGCAAGGTCAGCCGGACGCGGCGCGGCGTCGCCGGATCGCGGGTGCAGATCCAGGCGGCGAGCATGTCCTCGGCGAACGGAATGCGCTTCGCCACCCGCTTCAGGCGCTCCAGGAACGTCTCGCCGAAGCGCTTCTCGTCGCGAAGCGTGGCGCGGATCGCGGCCATCTCCTCTTCCGTAAAGCGCGAGGTGAACCCTTCGCTCATGCCCGTCTCTCCCGTCTCCCACTTCGCCGGCATCATCCTGCCGCGCAGGCTTGCCCGCAATGTCGAAAGATGTGGCCCCGCCCGAGAAGGCGCACAAGAGGCTGGCGAAGAATGCCGCTTGGAGCGCGCTGGCCTAGGTTCTAAACCGGACGCGACAATTCAATAACCGACGGGACACGCCGATGAAGCTCGATTCCTCCCTCTCCGCCATCGTCACCGGCGGCGCTTCGGGCCTCGGCGAGGCGACCGCGCGCATGCTCGCCTCCCATGGCGTCAAGGTCGCGCTGCTCGATCTCAACGCCGCGCGCGGCGAGGCGGTGGCGACCGAGATCGGCGGGGTCTTCTGTGCCTGCGACGTCACCAGCGACGCCTCGGTCGACGAGGCGCTGGCCAAGGCCCGCGCGGCCCATGGCGTGGCGCGCATCGTCGTCAACTGCGCCGGCATCGCGCCGGGACGCCGCGTCGTCGGCAAAAGCCGCGAGACTGGCGCGCTGATCGCCCATGACATGGCCACCTTCGAGAAAGGCGTCGCGATCAACCTCACCGGCACCTTCCGCATCATCGCCAAATCGGCAGTGGCGCTGGCGGCGCTGGCGCCTGTCACGCCCGATGGCGGGCGCGGCGTCATCGTCAACACGGCGTCCGTGGCGGCCGAGGACGGGCAGGTCGGGCAGGCCTCCTATTCGGCATCGAAGGCCGGCGTCGTCGGCATGACGCTGCCGATCGCGCGCGAACTCGCGGCTTACGGCATCCGGGTCATGACGATCCTCCCCGGCCTGTTCGAGACGCCGATGTTCGACGGCTTGCCGGAGGACTCGCGCGCCTCGCTCGGCGCTTCGATCCCGTTCCCGTCGCGGCTCGGCAAGGCGACCGAATATGCGGCGTTGGTGCGCAGCATCGTCGAGAACGACATGCTGAACGGGACATCGATCCGGCTCGACGGCGCGATCCGGCTGGCGGCGAAATAGGTTTCGCCTCTACTCCGCCGCCTTCGCCTTGATCTCGTGCTTCAAAATCAACGGGGTCTGGGCGAGCGCGAAGGCCATGGTCAGGGGCATCACGCCCCAGACCTTGAAGGCGACCCAGAAATCCTGCGTCTGCGTGCGCCAGACAAGCTCGTTCAGCCCCGCCAGCACGAAGAAGAACAGGCCCCAGCGCAGGGTCAGCTTGCGCCAGCCCGCCTCGTCGAGCTGCAGCACGCTCTCCAGCACCAGCGCCAGCAACGAGCGGCCGAAATAGAGGCCGCCCAGCAAGACGCAGCCGAAGAGCGCATTCACGATGGTCGGCTTGACCTTGATGAAGAAGGCGTCGTCGAGCGCGATGGTCAGCCCGCCGAAGACGCTGACCACCACCGCATTGACGATCGCCATGCGCGGCAGATAGCCCATCAGCGCGCGCGACAGGGCGAGCGCCACCAGAGAGGCGACCATGAAAATGCCGGTCGCCACAAAAATGCGCCGGTCCTGCGCGACGCCGAAGAGCCGGTCGCCATAGGAATTGGCGAAGAAGAACAGCGCCAGCGGCCCGAATTCGAGCGCGAGCTTGAGCAGGGGATTGACCCCGGGCTTGTGCGTTTCGACGGTATCCTGGCTCACGCCGCTTCTCCCAGTCCTGCAACCGCCCGGGCGAAATCCTGGGCCGAGAACGGCTCCAGATCCTCGACGCCCTCGCCGACGCCGATGAAATGCACGGGCAGGCCGAATTTCGCCGCCAGCGCCACAAGGATGCCGCCACGCGCGGTGCCGTCGAGCTTGGTCATGACCAGCCCGGTGATGCCGGCGGTGTGCTGGAACGCCTCGACCTGCGACAAGGCGTTCTGGCCTACCGTGGCGTCAAGCACCAAAAGCGCGGCATGAGGCGCGTCCGGGTCCAGCTTGCGGATGACGCGAACCACCTTGGCGAGTTCGTCCATCAGCCCGGTCTTGTTCTGCAGGCGGCCGGCAGTGTCGATCAGGAGCACGTCCGTGCCCGACGCCTTGGCCTTCTGCAGCGCCTCGAAGGCCAGCCCCGAGGCGTCCGCGCCCTGCTGGCCCGAGACGACCTCGGCTTTGGTGCGCTCGCCCCAGACCTTGAGCTGCTCGATCGCGGCGGCGCGAAAGGTGTCGCCGGCGGCCAGCATCACGCTTCTGCTTTCATTGCGGAACTTCTGCGCCAGCTTGCCGATCGTGGTGGTCTTGCCCGAGCCATTGACGCCGACCATCAGGATCACGAACGGTTTTTTCGTGGCGTCGATCGCCAGCGGCACGGCGACGGGCGTCAGGATCGCCTCGACCTCGCGGGCGAGGATCGCTTTGACCTCGGACGGCTCGATCTGCCGGTCGTAGCGCCCTTCGCCGACGGCTTTCGCGACGCGCGCCGCGGTCGGCAGCCCGAGATCGGCCTGGATCAGGATGTCCTCGAGATCCTCCAGCGTGCCGGCGTCGAGCCTGCGCTTGGTGAAGATGTCCGTGATCCCGGTGGTCAGCGCCGATGAGGTCCGTGACAATCCCTCGGTCAGCCTGCGCCACCAGCTCCGCTTGGGCTCGGGCGTGATGAAGGGGGTGGGCGACAGCGCCGGCGGAGCCTGGATCGGGGCCGGCTCGGGCATCGCGATGGGCAGCGGCGCGGCCTCGCCGATCAGCACGGCCGGTCCGATCAGCGCCTCGGCTTCGGGCTCCGGCGGGGGCGCGGCGGGCGGTTCTGCAAGTGCGGGCGTCTCGGGCGCGGCCGGTCTGGCCGGCTCGTCCTCGATGCCGAAAAGTCTTGAGAAGAAGCCGCGCTTCTTCGGGTCTTGCTCGCTCATCATGCGTCCCGTCTTCGAGCCCGGCCGCTCTCATATTGCGTCGCCAAGCCGTCTTCGCTAGCGCAATGGCATGAGCGCGCCGGACCGACCAGAGATTTCGCATGACAGGGCCGAAGCGGAGCCGCCGTTTCCGCTGCTCTACCGCGACGCGATGATGCTGGTGATCGACAAGCCCGCGGGTCTGCCCTCGCATCGCGGGCCGCAGGCGAAGCGGAAAATCATCCCCGTGCTGACCGACCATCTCGACGCGCTGCGCTTTGGCCTGCCGCGCCGACCGGAAGCCGCGCACCGGCTCGACAAGGACACGTCGGGCTGCCTCGTGCTCGGCCGCCATCCGCGCGCCATGGCCGATCTCAACCGGCTGTTTCGCGACGGGCTGATCGACAAGAGCTACTGGGCTGTCGTCGAGGGACATCCTGCCGAGGACGAGGGGCTGATCGACCTTCCCCTCGGCAAGCGCGCGCCCGATCGCGGCTGGTGGATGAAGGTCGACCCCGACGGGCTGCCGTCGCAGACACGGTTTCGCGTGCTCGGACGCGGCATCAGTGACAGCGGCCCGCTCGCCTGGCTCGCGCTCTCGCCGCTGACCGGGCGGACGCATCAGTTGCGGGTGCATTGCGCAGCCTCGGGCTGGCCGATGCTGGGCGACGAGATCTACGGCGCCGCGCCGCGCGAGGGCGGCCCTGGACTGCAACTGCATGCGCGCAGGATCGCGATCCCGCTCTATCGTAAGCGCCCGCCGGTCGAGGTCGTCGCGCCGGCGCCGGCGCATATGCTGGCGGGCTTGCGGCTTTGCGGCTGGTCTCAAGGCTTATCAGACCCCTAACGGATCCGGCGCGCCTGAACCCGGCGACGAAACCCTTCCCTAATCTTGCGCTGCTATCGCTTGCGCTTCGAGATGGCGAGGCGAGCGATGAGCGGGGCTGAAATCCTGGCCGGATTGGAGAAGGCCGGCGCGCTGTCGACTTTCGCTGAGGCCAAAGCGCGCATCGCGCAGCAGCTCGAGCCGGCCGCACTGTCCAGCCTGCTTGGCTGGGTCGAGGGCTATCTGATGGCGAGCCATGCCGATCTCGGACGCACCGGCGCGGTCTGTCCCTTCACGCGTCAGGCCGCGAAGCTCGACACCGTCAGGCTCGGCGTGAGCGAAGCCGGGCCGGGCGACGAGGCGGCGGCGTTCTTGCTGATCCGCAGCAGTTTCCAGGCGCTGGAGGCGATCCCCGCCAAGCCCGCGATGGCGCATTTCCGCACAGTGATCATCGGCTTTCCGCACTGTTCGGGCGAGAACGGCATCGCCATGCTGAAGCGCGTGCAGGACTGGCACAAATTCTACTCGCTGTCGCGCAACCGGATGATCGGCCTGATGCATGCCGGATCCGACGCGCCGGGGCTGTGGAACCCGGATTTCCGGCCGCTGCGCGCGCCGCTGCCGGTGCTGGCCATCCGTCATATGGTCGAGCATGACGCGCCCTTCGCGGCGCGCCATCCGCTGCTGCTGCTGCCTTATCTGGCGCGGTTTCCGCTGGCGGGCGCCAAGCGGCTCCTCGCCCATGTCCGGGCCGGAGCCTGAGCCGTGGCGTTGATCGCCTCCTTTCGTGGCGAGCTCGCCGGAGCGAGGCCGGGCGGCCTGCCGCAGGCGGAGGCGCGCGCCGACGCTGTCGAGATCGCCATCGTCGATACGACCAATGAGTTCCTGGCCCTGCGGACGGAGTGGGACGCGCTGTTTGACCGCGCCGGGCTCCCGCATCAGGTCTTCCAGTCCCATGCCGTGCTGCGGCACTGGGCAACCCATTATCTCGATGGGCGCATGCGGCTTAGCATCGTGACGGCGCGCCGCGACGGGCGGCTCGTCATGGTCTGGCCGCTTGTCCGCGAGCGCCGGTTCGGGCTCGTCAGCCTGCGCTTCATGGGCGTGCCGGTGGCGCAGTATGGCGATGTGCTGGTCGAGCGGACGGGCGATGAAGCCGCGCTGCTGAAAGCCGGCTGGGACGCGGTCGCAAGGCTCGGCGCGGATCTGTTCGAGCTGCGCAGGCTGCGCGGCGATTCGGTGCTGGCGATGTCGGGCCTCGTGTCGCGCGCCGCGCTGCGGGAGCGGCTTCATGCGCCCTTCGCCGATCTCGGTTCGCGGGTCGGCCCGGACGGTCCGAGCCACGCCTATGCGCCGCGCGAGCGCTCCAATCACCGGCGGCGGCTGCGGCGGCTCTTCGAGCGCGGCGCGATCGGCCTCTCGATGGTCGTGCCGGGGCCTGATGCCGCCGGTCTCGCCGTCACAGCCATCGCGATGAAGCAGGCGGCGCTGCTGCGCCATGGCGTGCTCGCGCCGACGATCTCCGATCCGCGCTTTTCAGCCTTCTTCCGCGATCTCGCGGGCGACGCGGCGGGCGGTTCGCCGCTGCGGATCGCGGCGATCTCCTGCGACGGCGCGCCGATCGGGCTTGACCTTGCGCTCGACTGCAAGGGCGCGAGCTTCGGCCATGTCATCGCGACCCATCCCGAGCATGAGCGCGGCGGCGTGGGCGGGCTTCTGCTGCATCACAGCTTCGCCTGCGCCAAAGCGCGCGGCAATGCGGTCTTCGACATGCTGGCGCCGGCCGACCCCTACAAGCACGAGCATGCCGACGGGCGCATGGCGGTGACCGATTGGGTGTTGCCACTGTCCTGGAAGGGCCGGTTCCTCGTGGAAACGGGGCTGGCGCATTGGCGGCCGCTGCTGAAGCGGGCGCTGCGCCGGCTGCCGCCGCCGCTGACGCGCCGGCTCGCGGCATGGTCGAACAGCGGCAAGAGCTAGTCGATCTCAGCCCGCCAGCGCATCCATCGCGCGGGCCAGCCTGACGTCGAGTTCGGTCAGCCCGCCGGCGTCGTGGGTCGCGAGCGTCACCTCGACGGTCTTGTAGACATTCGACCATTCGGGATGGTGGTCCATCGTCTCGGCCAGCAGGGCGACGCGTGTCATCCAGCCGAAGGCCTCGCTGAAATCGCGGAAGACGAAGCGCTTGGCTATGGCCTCGCGTCCCTCGGCCAGCTTCCAGCCGGTCAGCGTCAGCAGCGCCTCGTTGCGGGCGTCCAGGCTCAGGCGCTTGGGCATGGTCATCTCCGCTGCACGTCGGCCCGCGCCATCCGGTTGGGGTAGGAGGGCCCGAGAGGATAGGCCGCCTCCAGCACATAGGGGCCGCCGCCGATCGAATCGCGCGAGGACATCAGGGCGATCCGCCGCGCGGTGAAGCTGATCGGCCGGACGATCGGGTGCTGCCCCAGATACTGCGCGACATCGACCGGTGAGACATCGCGCAGCCGGGCCAGCGTGACATGGGGGGCGAATTTGCGGGCTTCCGGGGGCAAGCCGAGCCGACGCATCAGCCGCTCGATGTCGGCTTGCAGCTCCGTGAGCCTTTGATTCGGCTGGACGCGGGCGAAGACGGCGCGCGGCTTGTCGCCGCCGAAACTCCCGAGCGCATCGAGCATGACTTCGAAGGGGTAGTTGCGCAGGTCGCCGAGGAACTCGTGGACGTCATGGGCCATGCGGCGATCGACATCGCCGAGAAAGCGCAGGGTGATGTGGTAATCAGCCGGTTCGATCCAGCGCGCACCGACGAGCCCACCCCGATGCAGGGTCAGCACCGAGGCGACCTCGGCAGGGATCTCAAGCGCGGTGAACAGCCTCGGCATATGCGAATCAGTGCCAAGTTATTGTGACTCTGGCGAGACGCTACGTCGCGCCCGCCTCTCCGGGAACCCGTCTTCGCGGACTGTCCCCCGTCTTTCGGCTACGGGCCGGACCTGGCCGCGCCGATGACGGCCCCGGGCATCATGCCGTACCGGCCCGGCTGCTCGGACTGCACCAGCACGACATAGCCGTCGGAATCGACTGCTCTGGCGCTGGCGAGCGGCGTCGTCAGCGTCGCTGCCTTACCGTCCCAGTCGCCGACCTTGACCATGCCGCGAACGACATTGGCGTAGGAGATGGTCTTGCCCTGGTTCTCGCCCCGACCGATCGGCACAGTGATCATGCGCGTGGTCGGCAAAAGCCAGACGCTGCCCGCGCCGCTGCCGGCGGAATCGACGGGAGAAAGCGCGACCCTGACCATGCCGCCCTCTTCGCTGGGCGAGACGCGGGCGGAAAAGGCGCCCTGCTTGCGCAGAGATTTGTCGATCCCGGCCTTGTCGGAGCCGACAAGGTGCGCCCCGCCATTGATCACGGCCTGGGGTGTGTAGACCTGTCCGTCGCCGCGCGACTTGGCGTAGAGCTTCTGGCGTTTTGTGAAGGCGTCGTGTCCGAGCGTGTCCTTCCAGCCGAGGTAGTCCCAGTAGGTCACCGGCATCGTCAGCGCGATCACGGTGGGGTCCTTCGCCAGTTCGACGAAGAGCGCGACGGCCGGTGGGCAGGAGGAGCAGCCCTGACTGATGAAGAGTTCGACCACGGCGCGCGGCTGGAGCACGGGCGTCTGCGCATGCGCGCTCGCACCGCCCAGGACGAGGGCGGCGAGCGAGGCGAGGAGAAGGCGCGGACGCAATGTCATGATTGGCACTCTAACAGCCTTAGAGCATGCAGGGCGTTACCAAAGCGCCCAAGGATACTCACTTGGAAATCACGTTGCCTTGAAAACAGGCTTGGGAGCCGGCGTTTGCGCGGTATCGGCCATGCCTCGGGCGGCGATCATGTTGGGCCGCCAGCGCCTGTGCATCCAGAGCCATTGCTCCGGGTGCTCGCGAACCCAGCCTTCGACCACGGCCGTCATCATCGCCATCGCGCCCTCCACGTCGATCTCGCCGGCCTCGTCGCGCGGCAGGTCGAGCGGCGGCGTCAGCTCCAGCCGGAAGCGCTGGTTGGGCAGCCGGACGACGCGGACCCCATGCACCGGGCATTCGAAACGGCGGGCGAATTTGCCGAGGATCGGATTGGTCAGCGCCGGCCGCCCCATGAAGGGCACGACCACGCCGCGGGTGAAGTGTTGGTCGATCAGCATGCCGAGATGGCCGCCGCGCTCCAGCACGCCTTGCATGGCGAAGGCCGCGCCCTGCTTGGCGGCTGCAAGCCCATCCATCGCGCCGGAGCGGATTTCGTGGATGATCGCCGCGATGGCGGGGTCGTTGGGCGCGCGGAAGACGGCGGTCGTCTCAAGATCATAGGCGGCCGCGCAGATCGCCGGCAGCTCCCAGTTCGCCAGATGGGCGGAAAAGATCAGGCCCGGTCTGTCGTCGTCCTTGAGCGCGATGAAGTGCTCGATGCCGGAGACCTCGACGCGCGAGGGCGCGTCCGGGTTGAGGTAATCGTAGTCGAACAAGGTCTTGAGATGGGCGTATTCGGCGGCCGTGCGGCCGAGATTCTCCCAGGCGCCGCGCGCGATGCGCCTGACCTCGGTCTCGTCCTTCTCGGGGAAGGCGGCGCGGATATTGGCGAGCGCGACGCGATTGACCGGGATCAGCGGGCTCACGGTGCGCAGAAGCCAGCCGCCGAGATCGCTGGAGCGTTCCGCCCCCAGCAGCCGCAGGAAGGCGAACAGCGCGCGGATCAGGCCGATCATCACCGCCGCGCCGGCGCGCGCGGCGAATGTCGTCAATCGTCTCAAGGTCGGCCCGGCCCCATCGCGCCCGTGCCTTGAAGCATTGTCGGGCGGAAGCGGCGACTTGCGGCAGGAAAGCCGTCCCGTCAAGCCTTTCCGGGTGTCTCAGAAGACGACGATGACCTTGCCGAAGACCTGCCGGCCTTCGAGGCGGGCAAGGCCCTTCTCGAAATCCTCCAGCGGAAACACAGAATCGATCACCGGCGTCATGCCGCCGGCCATCTTCTCCAGCGATTGCGCGATGTTCTCAAGCCGGCAGCCGAAGGAGCCGGTGATGCGGTACTGCTGCTGAAAGAGCTGCATCAGGTTCATCGTGGTCGATGCGCCCGAGGTCGCGCCGCAGGTGACGAGCCGGCCGCCGCGCTTGAGGCAGAGCAGCGAGCCGTTCCAGGTGTCGGCGCCGACATGCTCGAAGACGACGTCGACGCCCTTGCGTTTGGTCATCTGGCGAACCTCGCCCTCGAAGCGCTCGGTCTTGTAGTTGACCACGAAATCCGCGCCCAGTTCCTTGGCTTTCCGACCCTTCTCGTCGTCGCCGACGGTGGTGTAGACGGTGCAGCCGATCGCCTTGGCCATCAGGATCGCGGCGGTGCCGATGCCCGACCCGCCTGCATGGATCAGGATCGATTCGCCGGGTTCGAGCTTCGCATTGTCGAACAGCATGTGCTGCACGGTGCCGAAGCCGATGGGCGCGCAAGCCGCGTGCTCGAAGGAGACGCCAGGCGGGGCCTTGATCACGAGGCGGGCCGATTTGTTGATCAGCTCGCGGGCGAAGCCGTCGATGTGGAAGCCCATGATGCCGGCGACGTTCTCGCAGAGATTGTCGCGACCTTCCCGGCAGGCCCTGCAGTGGCCGCAGGTCTCGGCGCCATAGGCGGTGACGGTGTCGCCAACCTTGAGGTTCGTGACGCCTTCGCCGACGCAGACGATCTCGCCAGACGCCTCGACGCCGGCCGCCTGGGGCATCTTGCGCTTGGCGAAGGCCATGCCGCGAAAGCCCCAGAGGTCGAGATAGTTCAGCGCGACCGCGCGGATGCGAATCTGCACCTCGCCAGCGGCCGGCGGCGGCGGCGGTTCGATCTCCTCGAGACGGAGATCGCGGTCGGCATGGAGCATCAAGGCGCGCATCATCCCTCCGGCGTCGAAAATCGGCCGACGCTTCGTTGCGGGGCGGGCCGTGACTAGCGAGACGAGGCGCGCAAGACAAGTCGCGCGCTATTTCAAGGTGAGTTCGGTGCGCTCGCCGGCGGCGACCCTGAGCGGGGTTTCGCTGACGATCTTGCCGTCCTGCGACAGGATCGCGAGGTAGTCGCCGGCCGGCAGGACGGTCTGAAACGCGCCATCGTCGTTGGTGACGAGAATTTTCCGCGTTCCCGTGATCGACTTGCGGGTCTCGCCGATCTCGATGCGCTGGCCCGAGGTCGCGGTCAGCGCAACGACGCCGGCATTCAGATCGACCGTCAGCCGCTTGTCCTGTCCGGAAACGACTTCGAGCCTGATCGTCTTCTTCGCATCGCCGGCGCCGATGATCATGTCGTAGGGGCCGGCGGCGAGATGGGCGACCGAGAGCGGGTCGAACAGCGTCATCACCCATTCGCCATCCTCGCCGACGGCTTTCGGCGGGTGGCGGAACTCGACCGACAGGCCCTCCTCGACCTTTGGGCCGGCGGCGGCATAGAGCGCATCGACGGCAAGGCGTCCTACCGCGAGCGAAACCGCGAGGTCGATGCTGTCGCCGGCCTCGACGCGGAAGGGCTTAGCCGCCGAGGCCGAGCCCTTGCTCAGCTTGAGGACATACTCGCCCGCCGGCAGCACGAAGGTCGGCACCGTGTCGTAGACGGTGGTGACGTTTTCGCCATCCTTGCGATCGACCACCCAGGCCACGCCCTCGGCGCTGCCGCCCGAGCCTTCGACCGTGCCGGTGCTGGTGACGAAGGCCGCATCCAGCACGAGATCGAGCGTCGAGGTCTTGCCGGGCTCGATCGTCACCGGAAAGGAGCGCGTGGTCTGGCCGAGGCCGACCGTGACGAAAAACGCGCCGGTCGGTGCCTTTACGGCGAGGCGCGCGCCATACTCGGTGAGGACGGCGTCGCCGGGCTCATTCTCCGCGTTCGGCTCGCGCAGCTGCCAGGAGATGCCGGACTCGGTCAGCGGGTCCGAGCCTTCGGCGAGGCGGACCGTGGCGCGCAGGTTTCTGCCCTCGAACGGATCGCGGGCGCGCGGCGCGGCGGCCGGAGCTTCGCTGGCGACCCGTTGTCCCTGCGCAGCCTGAGCGACGCGGCTCATGGCGCTGTCGAGCCCGGCGGCGTTGCCGGCGTCGAGATAGACGCCACCGGTCGCCCGAGCGATGCATTGCAACTGCGCCTTCGCGAGCGGATCGGTCACGTCGAAGCCGACGACATGGGCGGTGAAGCCGATGCCGGCCTTCTTCAGCCCTGCCGCGACCGCGCAAGGGTCGGGGTCGCAGGTCTCGATGCCGTCCGAGACGAGGATGACCGTCGCCTTGTTTTCGGTGTGCTTCAGAAGCCCGGCGGCCTCGCGCAGGGAAGCGGCGATCGGCGTCTTGCCACGCGGGTTGAGGCGCTGCACGGCTCCCTTGATCGCGGCCGCATCGACCGGGCCGACGGGAACCACGAGCTCGATGTCGCGGCACTCGCCCTTGCTGCGGTGGCCATAGGCCATCAGCCCAAGTCTGTCGGCGGGCTTCCAGCGGGCAAGGATGGTGTCGACCGCCTTGCGCGCGGCGACGATCTTGGTCTGCCCCTCGACCTGTCCCCACATCGAGCCCGAGGCGTCGAGGATCAGAATGGCGTCGGCGGCGCGAGGTTGAGCCGAAACGGGCGTGGCGAGCCATGCGGCGGCGCAGGCGGTCGCTATCAGCAGCGATCTCATCGATGCAGTCCCCAAAATCGTCGCAGGGCAGTTGTGACGTAGGGGGAGGCTAGGCTCAACCCCCGAATTGTGCGCCGCGGTTCGGCTGGCTACAGCTCAGAAGGATTCAGGCCACTGCCGGGATGCGTGCAGTGCGGCCAGAATTTCGACACGGCCGTCACGGACGCGGTCGGGCAAGATGTAGGGAGTGCCGCTGACAACGAATTCCCGGGTCCCTTCGACGCGGCCCGGTCGACCCATGTCCGGAAAATCGGCGAGCCTAGCGACGCGGCTTCCATCTCGAACGTCAAACGCTCCGCTACATTGCGATCGCTGGCCGCGGTATAGGCGAAGATCGCATCGATCTCGGCAAGGGCTCTGGGTGTCCAGACCAGTTTCACGCCTTCGTCCGATACTTGTCGAAAACGGCTCTGACCTCTACATCGGTTGCAAACTCGCCGCGATCGGCTTCCGCGATCCCGTCTTTGATTCTCGCGATCTGCCACGCGTTCAGCGCGACATAGTCCTCGATCGCCCGCGCCGCGATCCAGCTTCGCGAGCGGTCGGTGTCGGCGGCCAGCGCGTCGAGCTTGGCCAGCATCTCGTCGTCGAGGCGGATGGTGAAGGCGGCCGTCATGAGATGCGCTCCGGTTCTCGATGAACCTAGCAGAACCGGCATGAACCGTCGATGTCAGCGATGCACGCCGAGCTGTGCCGACACCCCGCCATCGATCGGCAGCACCGTTCCGGTAACATAGGCCGCCGGCTCGCTCATCAAGAAAGCGGCCAGTCCCGCGACCTCCTCGGGCTTGGCGAAACGGCCGGCCGGAATCTGCGCCTGCATCTTGTCGCGATAGGCGGCGTATGGGGCCATCATGTCGGTATCGACGAATCCCGGGGCGATGACGTTGACCGTGACCCCGCGCTTGCCGGTCTCGATCGCCAGCGTCTTGACATAGGAGATCAGCGCGCCTTTGGAGGCGGCGTAAGCCGCATTGCCGGGGTTGCCGCGCAGCGCCGCGACAGAGCCGATCGCAATGATGCGGCCCGCACGGGCGCGGATCATGGCGCGCATCAGACTTTTGGCCAGGCGGGTGAAGGCCCAGAAATTGACCTGCATCGCAGCCTCGGCCTTGTCCTGCGCCATCATGGCGGCGAGCGAATCATAAGGCTGGCCGGCGTTGTGGATGAAGCCGAAATAGATCTCAGCCTCGCGCTCCTCGCAGAAGGCGTCGAGCGCGGCCTTGTCGGAGAGGTCGAGCGGCAGGGCGGTTACGCTGCGACCGGGATGGGCCGTGGCGATCTCGTCCGCCAGCGCCAGCGCCTGGTCGGCGGAGGAGCGATAGGTGAAATCGACGTCGTGGCCGGCGGCGACCAGCGCCCGGACGATCGCCGCGCCGACGCCCTTGGCGCCGCCTGTGACGAGGATGCGGGTCATGGCGCAGCAGGCGGCGCTGTCAGCACGAGGCTGGTGTTCTGCCCGCCGAAGCCGAAGGAGTTCGAGATCACTGTCCGCACCTGCGCGTCGCGCGCCGTGTTGGGCACGACGTCGAGCGCGATCGCGGGGTCGGGGTTGGTGTAGTTGATCGTCGGCGGGATGCGCCCATTGGCGATCGTCAGGAAGGAGATCACCGCCTCCACCGCGCCGGCCGCCGTCAGCGTATGGCCGATCATCGACTTGTTGGAGGAGATCGGCAGGCGCGCCATGCGCTCGCCGAAGACGGCGGCGCAGCTCATCGCCTCCATCTTGTCGTTCTCGGGCGTCGAGGTGCCATGGGCGTTGATGTAGTCGACATCGTCGGGCGTCACGCCGGCGTCGTCGAGCGCGTCCTGCATAGCCAGGATGGCCGGCTTGCCGTCCGGGCTGGAGCGGGTGCGGTGGAAGCCGTCGCCGCGCTCGCCGCAGCCGGCGACGATGCCCAGAATGGTCGCGCCGCGCGCCAGCGCGTGGTCGTAGTCCTCCAGCACCAGCGCGCCCGCGCCCTCGCCCATGACGAAGCCGTCGCGATCCTTCGAGAAAGGCTTTGCGGCGGCCTCCGGCACGTCGTTGCGGGTCGAAAGCGCCGAGAGCAGCGAAAAACGGATCAGCGCCTCGGCATGGACCGAGCCGTCGGTGCCGATGCAGAGCGCGCTTTGCGTGTCGCCGCGCCTGATCGCCTCGACACCCATCTGGATTGCGGTTGCGCCCGAGGAGCAGGCGGTCGAGAGCGAGATCGGCGATCCTTTGGTGCCGAAGCGGTCGGCGATGTGGTCGGCGACCGTCCCAAACAGGAACATCTCGTGCATGCGCTTGTGCTTTAGCGTCGCTGCCTCGCGCAGCAGACCATCATAATCGACGGGGCCCTCGATGGAGTGCGCCAGTTCCTGCTTCTGGGGCCATTCCATCTCGACGGGCGGCACCGCCATGAAGAGTTCGCCGGGAAAATCGCCGGGCTGGCCGAGACCGCTCTGGGCCACGGCCTCGTCGGCTGCGAGCGTTGCGAGTTTTTCAGAGAGCTCGGGCGCGGTGAACGCGTCGTCGAAGAGGAAATCGACCGTGCCGCCCATCGTGGTGCGCAGGCCCTCGGTCGGGAAGCGCTCGATGCGATGGATGCCGGACTTTCCGGCCGTCAGCGCGTCCCAGTTCGTCTGCTTGCCCTGACCGAGCGAGGTGACGATGCCCAGACCCGTCACCGCCACGATCGGGCGGCCTTTGGCGTCGCGATGCTGCGTACTCATCGTTTCCGTCCCTCACGCCCCGACCAGTCTTGCCGCGCCCTCGCCGCGCCAGTGGCCCGCGCCGGTGACGAGGGCTTCACCCGCCTGCCCGGTCGAGAGGGCCGCGGCGGCGAGCGCGATCGAGATCGGAAACGCGGCTTCGAGCGTATGGCCGACAAGATCGCCGGTCGCGATCCGCTTCGCTTGAGGCAGTGTCGCGATGGCGGCTGCCTCTTCCGCCGTGATTCCCGCCGTACCGGTCGCAGCCGAGATCGCCAGCGCCTCGGGTGGGACTGTGCCGAAGCCGGCCATGAGCGCTCGCAGCCCGGCCTCGACCGAGCCGGGCGCGCGCCTGCTGCGCGTCGCCGCGACGTGCTCGAGCCTTGCGTGCGTTTTCGCGCCGCGCGCGGCGGCGCGCCCGGCGGATTCGATCACGAGGAAGGCCGCGGCGCTTCCCGTGACGATTCCTGGAGCATCCTCGCGCGCGAAGACTGGGGCGAAATCGCCCTTGCGCAGATAGCCGCCGAGTTCGAGCAGCAGCAGCATGTCCCGGCGTTCGGCATTATAGGCGCCGCCGACCAGCATCACTTCGGCCTGGCCTGCGGCGATGCGGGCGTGCGCCGTGCGGATCGCATCGACGCCGGCCTGCTCCTCACCCATGAAGGTACGCGAGGCCCCGGTGACGCCATGCACGATGGCAATGTTGCCGGCGAGAAGATTCGAGAGCTGGGCGAGGAAGAGCGTCGGGCGCAAATCGCCCATCAGGCGCTCGTTCAGCGTGGCGCCGACCGCGTTGGCCCCGCGCAGATCGGTCAGGATGGCCGCGTCGACGCCATGGTCGCGCTCGCCGCCGCCGGCTGCGACGATGACCTGCAGCATCGCCTTGGCATCCGCGTCCTGCTTCAGGCCGGCATCGTCGAGGGCTAAGCCCGCCGCGTAGACGCCGAGCCGCTGCCACGGCTCCATCTGGCGCTGGTCGGATTTCTTCGGGATCTGGAGATCGAGCTCCAGAGCCTTCAGCGGATGGACCGGATAGGGCGCGAACGCTGCCGCATCGACGACCGGAGGGCTGCCCCCTGCCAGCGCCTGTGCATGGGTCTCTATGCCCTCGCCAAGGCTGGAGACGATGCCGATGCCGGTGATGACGACGTCGCGCTTCATGCCGGAACCTGCAGGGGAACGAGGCCGATCGTCCCGAGGCGAGCCTCCATCAAGCTGCGCATGTCGGCCGGAAAGGGCATCAGCCGGAAGCGCAGTTCGGCATCGCAGATCGGCTTGCCGGCGATCGCGATCCGGGCCTTGGTCGCGGCGTAGCCGGAGCCTTCGATCACGAGTTCGGCCGTAATGTCGAGCACTGCGTCGGGCTCGACGAAGGTGCGGAAACGCGCCTTGTCGACCGTCATCAGGAAGGGCATCTGGCTCATGCCGTTCAGCGCCAGCAGCAGATAGCCCGAGGCCTGCGCCATGGTCTCGGTCAGGAGCACGCCCGGCACCAGCGGATGCCCGGGGAAATGACCCTCGAACACCGGGCTGGCGTCCGCCGCCGGCACGGTCGAGCGCGTCGCGATGCGTTTCTCGTCCGGCTCGAACGCGACCACCCTGTCGATCATGTCGAAATATTCGAGGCGCATGCGGGTCCGTTCGTCGATCGGGCGCGGCTGCGGGCGAGGCCCGAAACGCCGGCTATGCTCTAGCGGCTGAGGCGGCGCGGCTCAAGTCGCGGCAGCCAAAACGACGACAGCCCCCAGACCGGGCAAACCGGCATGGGGGCTGTGCCTGAGCGGAGCGGTCTCACGCCTTCTTGGCGGCGACCAACTCGTCGATGCGCTTGCACAGGTTGTCGAGCACGAAATACTGCTCGGCCGGGGCCTTGCCCTCGTTCACTTCCTGGGTCCACTGCTCAAGCGGCAGCTTGATGCCGAAAGCCTTGTCGATGGCGAAGGCGATGTCGAGGAAGGCGAGCGAGTCGATGCCGAGATCGTCGATGGCGTGGCTCTGGGGTGTGATCTTCTCGCGCGGAATATCGCAGGTCTCCGAAATGATTCCGGCGACCGTCTCGAACGTGGCGGACATGCGGGTGCTCCCGTCTTTATGATCAGGTGGAGGCGGACGACATCCGGGCGCGGATATGAACCCTGCGCCTGCCCCAAGCCCCCCGCCGAGGATGACTGAGCCGCCCCCTTACACCGTGGGGGGAAAGAGGACAACCTTGGGCCTTCGAAGGCCGGCCTGCTCGTCATGCTCGGGACAAGCCCGACCATGACGAGAGGGGCTGTGCGAAGCCAGCTCTACGCCGCGATGCCGCGCAGGACGTAGTGCAGGATGCCGGCGTTCTTGAAGTAGTCGATCTCGTCCAGCGTATCGATGCGGCAGAGGATCGGAACCTTCTTCACCGTGCCGTCGGCATAGGTGATCTCGGCTTCCAGCATCTGGCGCGGCTTGACCGTGGCGAGGCCCCTGATGGTGACGGTCTCGTCGCCCTTCAGGTCCAGCGAGGCCCAGCTCGTGCCTTCCGGCAGCGTGAATGGCACCACGCCCATGCCGACCAGGTTCGAGCGGTGGATGCGCTCGAAGCTCTGGGCGATCACGGCCTTGACGCCAAGCAGGTTCGTGCCCTTCGCGGCCCAGTCGCGCGAGGAGCCGTTGCCGTATTCGACGCCGGCGAAGACGACGAGCGGCACCTTCTCCTGCTGGTAGCGCATCGCCGCATCGTAGATCGGCAGCTCTTCCTTGCTCGGATAGTGGATGGTGTAGCCGCCCTCGCGGCCGTTGGGGCCCATCATGTGATTGCGGATGCGGATATTGGCGAAGGTGCCGCGCATCATCACCTCATGATTGCCGCGCCGTGTGCCGTACTGGTTGAAGTCCGCCACGGCGACGCCGTGCTGCGTGAGATAGGCTCCGGCAGGCGAGGCCGCCTTGATCGAGCCGGCCGGCGAGATGTGGTCGGTGGTAATCTTGTCGCCGAACAGCCCGAGGATGCGCGCGCCGACGATCTCGCTGACCGGGGTCGGCGTCTTGCTGATACCCTGGAAATAGGGCGGGTTCTGCACATAGGTCGAGGCGTCTTCCCAGGCATAGGTCTGGCTTTGCGGCGTCTTCACCGCCTGCCAATGCGCGTCGCCCTTGAAGACGTCGGCATATTTCGCCTCGAAGATGGCGCGCGTGACGTTCTGCTGGATGAAGCTCTGGATCTCCTTGTTGGAGGGCCAGATGTCCTTCAGGAACACCGGCTTGCCGTCTGAACCTGTTCCGAGCGGCTCGGTCGTCAGGTCCATCTGCACTGAGCCCGCCAGCGCGTAGGCGACGACCAGCGGCGGCGAGGCGAGGTAGTTCGCCTGCACGTCGGGCGAGACGCGGCCCTCGAAGTTGCGGTTGCCGGAAATCACCGCGCCGGCGATCAGGCCCTGTTCGTTGATCGCCTTCGAGATCGGCGCGGGCAGCGGGCCGGAATTGCCGATGCAGGTGGTGCAGCCGAAGCCGACCAGGTTGAAGCCGAGCTTGTCGAGATCGGTCTGGAGACCTGCCTTGGCGAGATACTCAGCGACAACCTGCGAACCGGGCGCGAGCGAGGTTTTGACCCAGGGCTTGACCTTGAGACCCTTGGCGACCGCGTTGCGCGCGAGCAGGCCCGCCGCCATCAGCACGGACGGGTTGGAGGTGTTGGTGCAGGAGGTGATGGCGGCGATGACGACGTCGCCATGGCCGAGATCGAAGTCCTTGCCCTCGACGGGCACGCGGCGCGCGATTTCCGAGCCCTTCTTGTACTCTGTCTCCATCGCCGCCTTGAAGCCTTTGGCGACGCCGTTCAGGTCGATGCGGCCTTCGGGACGCTTCGGGCCGGCCATCGAGGGCTGGACCGAGGAGAGGTCGAGTTCGAGCGTGTCGGTAAAGACCGGGTCTGCGGTCTCGATGGTGGCGAACAGGCCCTGCGCCTTGCTGTAGGCCTCGACAAGCGCGATCCGGTCGGTGCTGCGGCCAGTCGTGTTGAGATAATCCAAGGTCTCGGTATCGACCGGGAAGAAGCCGCAGGTCGCGCCATATTCCGGGCCCATATTGGCGATGGTGGCGCGGTCGGCCAGCGTCAGGTTGTAGAGGCCCGGCCCGAAGAACTCGACGAACTTGCCGACGACGCCCTTCTTGCGCAGCATCTGGGTGACGGTCAGCACGAGGTCGGTGGCGGTGATGCCTTCCTTCAGCGCGCCGGTCAGCTTGAAGCCGATCACCTCGGGCAGCAGCATCGACTGCGGCTGGCCGAGCATGGCCGCTTCCGCCTCGATGCCGCCGACGCCCCAGCCCAGCACGGCGAGGCCATTGACCATGGTGGTGTGCGAGTCGGTGCCGACGACGGTGTCGGGATAGGCGACTTCTACTTCAACGCCGTCGATGGTCTCCTTACGGGTCCAGACCGTCTGGGCGAGGTATTCGAGATTGACTTGGTGGCAGATGCCGGTGCCGGGCGGCACGACGCGGAAATTGTCGAAAGCGCCCTGGCCCCATTTCAGGAAGCGGTAGCGCTCGCCGTTGCGCTCATATTCGAGCTCGACGTTCTGCGAGAGAGCCTTGGGCGAGCCGAACTCGTCGACGATGACCGAGTGGTCGATGACGAGATCGACGGGCACGAGCGGGTTGATCTTGGCCGGGTCGCCGCCCAGCGCCACGACGCCGTCGCGCATCGCGGCGAGGTCGACGACGGCGGGAACGCCGGTGAAATCCTGCATCAGCACGCGGGCGGGGCGGAAGCCGATCTCCTTGCCGGCGGCGCCCTTGTCGGTCAGCCAGGCGACGAAGCCCTCGATGTCGGCCTTGTAGACCGAGCGGCCATCCTCGAAGCGCAGCAGGTTCTCCAGCAGCACCTTCATCGAGAAGGGCAGCTTCGAAATGCCGGGCAGGCCGTTCTTCTCGGCCAGCGGCAGCGAGTAATATTCATAGGACTTGTCGCCGACAGTCAGCGTCTGGCGGCATTTGAAAGAGTCGAGCGAAGCCATGCGGGCTATCCTGATCAAGGGGTTGCGGTCGCGAACCGGTCGCCCTTGCGGACGCTCCGGATCGAAGGCCTAATGCGCATGACGCGCGCGCCGCCCCGGGAGTGCCCGAGCCCCGCGCCGGATCGGCGTGCGGCGTAGCCACGGGCTCTATAGATCAATTCCAAGAAGCCCGCTACAGGATCGACACGCTTGCCCGACGAAGATCTGACGCTCCGGAAGACGCTGCCCTCGTGAGGCAAGATTCGTTCCCTGCCTGCGCGCTGATCGCCGAGGATTTGGCCTGCCGCCGGGGCGAGCGGCTGCTCTTCGACGGGGTGAGCTTCGCGCTGCGCGGCGGCGATTCGATCGCGCTCACAGGCCGCAACGGAGCGGGCAAATCCAGTCTGATCGCAATGCTGTGCGGGCGGCTTCGCCTCGCCGGCGGGGCCTTGCGCGTGGAGGGCGGCGGCGATGCGCCGCTATCAGAACTCTGCCATCTCGTCGGGCATCGCGACGGACTCAAGACGGCGCTGACGGCGTCGGATAACCTCGTTTTCGCGCAGGCGCTTCTGGGCGATGACGCGCTGTCGCCGATGGAGGCGCTCGCAGCCGTCGGCCTGCCGCATGTCGCGGGCCTGCCCGTCGGCTATCTCTCGGCCGGGCAGCGCCGCCGCGTCGCGTTGGCGCGGCTGCTGGTTTCGGCACGTCCGTTCTGGCTCCTTGACGAGCCGATGGCCGCGCTCGACACGGCAGCGCAGGCGATGCTGACGGGGTTGATGCGCGCGCATCTGGCGTCCGGCGGGGCCATTCTTGCGGCGACGCATGGGCCGCTCGGGCTCGACGGGGCGCGTGAGCTGAGGATCGGGCCGTGAGTGCGAAAGCATCCCTCCGCCGTCATCCCGGACAAGCCGCGAAGCAGCGCAGCTCCGGGATCCATCATGGAGCACTGGCGGCGCTTTATGATGGATCCCGGGTCTGCGCTTCGCTTGCTCGGGATAACGGGGTAGGTGTGATTGGCGGTTTGGGACCATGAGGCGCGCCTTCCTCGCCATCGTGCGGCGCGATCTCTCGCTGGCGGCGCGGGCCGGCGGCGGCGGCGAGTTGGCGCTCGTCTTCTTCCTGACCATCGTCGTGCTGGTTCCCTTCGCGCTGGGTCCCGATCTCAACCTGCTGTCGAAGATCGGCCCGGCGATCCTGTGGCTGGGCGCGCTCCTGTCGATGCTGATCGGGCTGGACCGGCTGTTCCAGTCCGACGAGGAGGACGGCTCGCTCGACCTGATCCGCGCCTCGTCGCTGCCGCTGGAACTGGCCGTGCTGGCCAAGGGGTTGGCGCATTGGCTGACGACCGGGCTGCCGCTGGCCCTGACCGCGCCGCTCCTAGGCCTGCTGGTCGCGCTCCCGGGCGAGGCGATGCTGCCGGTGGCCGGGACGCTGCTGGTGGGGACGCCGGCGCTGAGCTTCATCGGCGCGGCGGGCGCTGCGCTGGCGGCGGGCCTGCGGCGCGGCGGGCTGATCGTGCCCGTGCTGGTCGCGCCGCTGACGATTCCGGTGCTGATCTTCGGCGTCTCGGCTGCCAACAGCGCGCTCGGCGGCACGATTCCGTTCCTGACGCCGTTCCTGATCCTGTGCGCGATCTCGCTGGCGGCAATCGTGGTCGGGACCGTCGCGGCGGCGGCGGCGTTGCGGCAGGCCGACTAGCGCTCGGTCAAGCCGCTCAGCTCGACGGGGACGCCGCATTGCCCGGCGATTCGAATCGCGGTCGCCGCGATATCGGGAACGGCGATGTCCTCGGCTGGAAATCGCGCGCGGATCTCCGCCGCCATGGCGCGAATATCGACGATGCAAAGATTACCGCCGGTCGCCTTGACGCTTAGCTCTACCTGACGACGGACGGGCTCGGGCAGGATAGCAGGCATGGGCGCTCCTCCTCCTCGGATTGCGCCAACCTAGTCGGCGGCTGCCCGATGCGCCATGTCAAAAGATGTGAAATGAAATTACTTCAGATATTTAGCGAATTTCGTGCTGTCCGATCGAGCCCGTCTCGGCCAGCGCGCCGCGACATTCCGGGCCGGCTGGCGCGGTTGAAACCGGCTCGCGTCGGTGCGACATAGGCTTATCGCCGCCGCCGGTCCCGCCGTGCGGGGCCTCGTTGTGAAAAGCGCCGCGCCCGCACGCCATGGCCAGCCTGATCGACCTCGCCAATCCGACGCGCTTCATGCGGTTGTCGCAGCTGCTGCTGCCCTGGATGGCGGGTGCATCGGCGCTGCTGTTCGTGGTCGGCTTCTATCTCGCGTGGTTCGTCGCCCCCGCCGACTACCAGCAGGGCGAGACGATCCGGATCATGTTCGTGCATGTGCCGGCCGCCTGGCTCGCGCTGATGCTCTATACGATGATGGCGCTGTCGGCGCTCGGCACGTTGGTCTGGCGGCATCCGCTGGCCGATGTGGCGCAGAAGGCGGCGGCGCCGATCGGGGCCTGTTTCGCGCTGATCTGTCTCCTCACCGGCGCCTTCTGGGGCAAGCCGATGTGGGGCACCTACTGGGTCTGGGATGCGCGCCTGACCTCGGTTCTGGTGCTGCTGCTGATCTATCTTGGCATCATCGCGCTCTGGCGCACGCTGGACGATCCCGGCCGGGCCGGCCGCGCGGTCGCGATCCTGACGCTGGTCGGATTCGTCAACGTGCCGATCATCAAGTTCTCGGTCGACTGGTGGAACACGCTGCACCAGCCGGCCTCGGTGTTCCGCGTTGGTGGCCCGACGATCCATCCCTCGATGCTGTGGCCGCTGCTGATCCTCGCGGTCGCCTTCACGCTGCTGGCGCTCAGCCTGCATCTCGTGGCGATGCGGGCCGAGATCATGCGCAGGCGTGTGCGCACGCTGACGATCCTCGAAGCCGAGCGGCTGGACCGGCTGGCTCTAGCAGGCGCGCCGGCATGAGTGCGTCGCTATGACGAGCCTTGGGCCGCACGCCTCCTTCATCCTCGCCTCCTATGGCGCAGTCGCGCTGATCCTCGGCGGGCTCGTGCTGACGATCCTGCGCGACCATACGGCGCAGAAGCGGGCGCTGGCGGCGTTGGAGGAGCGCGGGGCGGGCCGGCGTCCTGTCAAGGACGGCGTGCCGTGAGCCAGACCGAGACCGCGCCGCGCCGCCGCATCTCATGGCTGTTTGCGATCCCGCTGATCCTGTTCGGGGCGCTTTCGCTGGTGTTTCTCGCCGGGCTTTTCACTGGCAACGCCAGCAAGGTGCCCTCGGCGCTGATCGGCAAGCCTGCGCCCGCGATCACGCTTGAAGCGCTCGAGGGGCTTCAGCAGGGTGGTCAATCCGTGCCGACCTTCGCGATGGCCGATCTCGCCAAGGGGCGCGCCACCATCGTCAACGTCTTCGCGAGCTGGTGCGCGCCGTGCCGGATCGAGCATCCGTTCCTCGTCGCCATGGCCGAGTCGCCGGCCGTCAAGCAGGGCCGGGTCGCCGTCGTCGGCATCAACTACAAGGACGAGGCCGAGAACGCGCGGCGCTTTCTCGGCGCGCTCGGCAATCCGTTCTCGGCGGTCGGCGTCGACAAGGCAGGCCGCGCCGCGATCGAATGGGGAGTCTATGGGGTGCCCGAGACGTTTCTGATCGGCCCGGACGGACGCATCCTCGACAAGCATGTCGGCCCGCTCGACGCTGACAGCGCCGGGCGCATGCTGGCGCGGGCGATGGCGGGGAAGTAGCGCCTTTGCGCCGCCAACTCGCCGTCATCCCGGACGCAGCGAAGCGGAGCTCCAGGATCCATCGTAAAGATCGACGGCGCTCTATGATGGACCCCGGAGCGGCGCTGCTTCGCAGCCTGTCCGGGATTGCCGTACACTTGAGCGCCCTGCGATCCCGTCAGGCCGCCTTCCTGCCGGACATCAAACTCTCGAACATCCCGCGCCCGTCCGTTCCGCCGGTCAGCCCGTCGATCAGGTTCTCAGGGTGCGGCATCAAGCCGAGCACGTTGAAGCCAGGCGAATAGATGCCGGCGATACCGTTCTGCGAGCCGTTGGGGTTCGCTTCGGCCGTGACCTTGCCCTCCGCGTCGCAATAGCGAAACGCGACGAGCCCCTCGCCCTCGAGCCGCGCCAGCGTCTGCGTATCGGCGATGTAGTTGCCCTCGCCATGAGCGATGCAGACGTCGATGACCTGACCCTTGGCATAGGCGCAGGCATAGGGCGTATCGGCGCGCTCGACAGTGAGATGCTGGCGCTTGCAGACGAATTTCAGGTCGGCGTTGCGCATCAGGATGCCGGGTAGAAGCCCGGCCTCGCAGGCGATCTGAAAACCGTTGCAGATGCCGAGCACGAAACCGCCGCGCGCCGCGTGCGCCCGCGTCGCGTCCATGATGTTGGCGCGGCCGGCGATCGCGCCGGTGCGCAGATAGTCGCCATAGGAGAAGCCGCCCGGCAGCACGACGAGGTCGGTGCCGGCCGGCAGCGCGGTTTCGGCGTGCCAGACCGGCGTCACGGTCGCGCCGGCCTGGCGCAGCGCCCTGGCGACGTCGCCCTCGCGATTGGAGCCGGGAAAGGTGATGACAGCGGCTTTCATCGCGTCAGCCCTCGATTTCGACGCGATAATTCTCGATCACGGTGTTGGCCAGCAACTTCTCGCAGGCCGTTTTCAAGGCAGCTTCCGCGGCCGCCTTGTCGGAGCCGGACAGCGCGATGTCGAACACCTTGCCCTGCCGCACCGAATCGACGCCGGCGATGCCGAGCGATCTAAGCGCGCCCTCGATCGCCTTGCCCTGCGGATCGAGCACGCCTGTCTTCAGGGTCACGGTGACGCGGGCTTTCATGGGGCTCTCCAAGCTGATGGCGCGTGGCTTAGCGACGAATCGCGCCCGGCTCAACCTCTTGTCGTTTCGTGCCTGAGCGAATCAGCGGCTGCGCCATGTGGCGATGGCCTGGCTGCGCGCCCTGTCCGCCTCGGAAGCGACCGCGAGCGCCACAACCAGGCGTCCGCCCTGTCGCGCGAACAGGATCGCGGTCGCGGCGCGCTTCCCGGTCACGTCGGCGCTGATCTCGATCAGCAGGCCGCTGGCGTCGCCGTCTGCAAAGCGCTCAACCGTCGTCGTCGTCTTCGGGCGCGGTGCGGGCTTGGTTTTCGCTTTCGTGGCAGGTGCCGCCGCGGGCTTTGAAAATTCGCGCGCGAGGCGGGCCGGGTCGCCGGCAAGCTGGCGCTCCAGCGCTTCGGCCTCGCGGCCTTCCAGCGTCAGGAGGGCGGCGAAGCCCTGCTGCGCGCAGGTTGCGCGCGGGCAGAACGACATGGCCTCGACGGCGAGCCCGTCATTCAGCACCCAGGAGCCGATCGGCAAAGGCTGCCAGCCATCGCTGCCGGCAAGCCCGGCGATGCCGGGGCCGAACTGATTGCTGCAGCCGGACAGCAAAGCGAGGCCGCAGGCCAGCATCCCGACGCGAAAACGGGAGCGCAAGCGCTCCCGCATCATCTCGTTTCGCCGCTCTGTCGTCCGTTTCGCGGGACGAGCGTCGGCGCTGGTCGCACGAGCCAAGTCTACTGCACCAGTCGCGGGCCGGCGGGGCCCGGCTTCTCGTTCTCGCCGAGAATGCCGAGGCGGCGTGCGACTTCGGTATAGGCCTCGATCAGCCCGCCCATGTCGCGGCGGAAGCGGTCCTTGTCGAGCTTGTCCTTCGACTTGATGTCCCAGAGCCGGCAGGAATCGGGGCTGATCTCGTCGGCGACGACGATGCGCATCATCTCGCCTTCCCAGAGCCGGCCGCATTCGATCTTGAAGTCGACCAGGCGGATGCCGGCGCCCAGAAACAGGCCCGACAGGAAGTCGTTGACGCGGATCGCCAGCGCCATGATGTCGTCGATCTCCTGCGGAGTCGCCCAGCCGAAGGCGGTGATGTGCTCCTCGGAGACCATCGGGTCGTTGAGCGCATCGTTCTTGTAATAGAACTCGATGATCGAGCGCGGCAGTTGCGTGCCTTCCTCGAGCCCCAGCCGCGTCGCCAGCGAACCGGCGGCGACGTTGCGGACGACGATCTCGAGCGGAATGATCTCGACCTCGCGGATGAGCTGCTCGCGCATGTTCAGCCGGCGGATGAAATGCGTCGGCACGCCGATGTCGTTCAGGTTCGAGAAGATGTGCTCGGAGATGCGGTTGTTGAGAACGCCCTTGCCGTCGATCACTTCATGCTTCTTGGCGTTGAAGGCGGTGGCGTCATCCTTGAAGTGCTGGATCAGCGTTCCGGGCTCAGGTCCTTCATAGAGGACCTTCGCCTTGCCTTCGTAGATGCGACGGCGGCGATTCATGGGGATATACCGTGGCTTGAGGAAATCCAAAAGATCGGCCTTTCTCTGGACGCGGTCGCCCGCGGCGGGATCGGGGCCCCTGGTCGGCCGGTTTCCTGCGGTCTCTGGTCGAGGCGTCCGGCGCGAACCGAATCAGCCTAGACCGCAGCGCCGGCCGGCTCAATGCGATGACGGCCGGGGGGCCGCCTGCGCGCCCGCTATATGGCCCTTCTGCACTGCAAACGCAACAAATCCGCATTTCGCGCACGCCGCGCGCTCTCCCGGCGCGCGCTCCCAAAGGTCAGCGGAAATCCCAGATCACTCTGGCCGTGCGGCCCGGCTCATCTTATATGGCGGGGGTCGATGCCGATTTCCCGAGACGCCCGCATCAGGGCTGGCCCGCAAGAGGACTTGAACCGCATGTCGAACTTCGATCAGCGCAAGGATGCCTTCGAGAGCAAGTTCGCCCTGGACGAGGAGCTCCGCTTCAAGGCGACGGCGCGCCGCAACAAGCTGCTCGGGCTCTGGGCGGCCGAGAAGCTCGGCAAGACGGGCCCGGACGCCGACGCCTACGCCAAGGCGGTGGTGGTCGCCGATTTCGAGGAGGCCGGCGACGACGACGTGCTGCGCAAGGTCAGGGGCGATTTCGCGTCGGGCGGCGTCACGGTCGGAGACGACGAGATCCGCCGGGTGATGGGCGAATTGCTGGTCAGGGCGGCCGAGGAAATCCAGGCCGGGCGCTGAGCGCGCGACTTCCGGATGCCATGACCCTCGCCGTCAGACGCAGGGCCACTTTGTAACGGGCGCATGGGCGCCCGTTTGCATTTCCGGGCCGCAGCGGTTCAAGTTTCGCGCCCCACCATGCTCAAGAGAGTGGGCCGAAACCGGAAGAACGCGCCATGGCCACCCCTGCGATCGGCAAGCCGACTATCCTGTCCTCCCTCGCCGACCGTCTCGCCAAGGGTGACACCATCCTGTCCGCCTGGCTCGGCATCGACGATCCCAGCATCGCCGGCATCATCGCTCAGGAAGGCTTCGACGCCGTCACGCTCGACATGCAGCACGGGCCGATCACGCTCGGTTCCGTGATCCGGGCGATCCCCCTGATCAACGCGGCCGGCAAGCCGGCGCTGGCGCGCATTCCGGTCGGCGAGTTCCAGAACGTCTCGCGGCTGTTCGATGCCGGTGTCTCGGGGGTGATCGCGCCGATGATCAACACCATGGCCGATGCGAAGGCCTTCGCCGCCTATTCCAAATATCCGCCGATGGGCGAGCGGAGCTGGGGCGCCTATGGCGGCTTGGGCGCGTCGGGGCTCGACCAGAACGGCTATCTCAAGGAGGCCAACCGCTTCTCGATGAGCTTTGCCATGATCGAGACGCGCGAGGCGATGGCGATCCTCGACGACATCCTGGCGCTGAACGGCATCGACGCGGTCTTCATCGGCCCGTCGGATCTGTCGATCGCGCTGTCTGGCGGCGCGCGGGTCGATGCCCTGTCGAACGAGGTCGACGAGGCGATCGCCCATATCATCGCGCGTGCCTCGGCCGCCAAGAAGCCGGTCGCGATCTACGCCCAGTCGGCCGAGCGGGCGAAGGCCTTTGTCGCGATGGGCGCGAAGCTCGTCACCGTGATGAGCGACACGGCCTTCCTGCGCACGGCCTCGCAGACGGCGCTGAAGATCGTCAGGGGGTGAGCCCCTCGCGGGCTTTCAGCGTGGCATAATAGGCCCAGAGCAGGCGAGCGGCGACGCCGCGCCAGGGCCGCCAGGCCTCGGCCATCGTGGTGAGTTCGGCGGCTTTCGGCCGGCCCGGCAGCCCGAAGGCGACGCGGGCGGCCTCCTGGATGGCGAGGTCGCCCGCCGCAAAGCCGTCGCGATGGCCGAGGCAGAAGAGCAGGTAGATGTCGGCCGTCCAGGGGCCGATGCCGCTGACGGCTGTCATGTGCGCGTGGACGAATTCCGGAGAGGCGCCCTCCAGTGTCGCGAGGTCGAGCTGGCCCGTGTCGATAGCGGCCGCAACGGCGCGCAACGTGCGCTGCTTGGGCCGCGACAGCCCTGATAGCCGCATTTCGTCGTCTGTCGCCGCCAGAATGCGTTCGGGCGTCAGCGGCGCGAGCACGCTTTCGACGCGGGCCAGGACCGCCCGGGCGCTCGCGACCGAAAGCTGCTGCCCGACGACGATGCCGACCAGCGCCTCGAAGCCGGCTGCGCGGCGGCGCAGCGGCGGCAGACCGGTCCGTGCGATGATCGTGCGCCATTCCGGCTGCATGAGGCAAAGCGCCGCCATGCCTTCCTCCAGATCGGCGTCGCAGGCGATGATCGTCATGGTCTCGCGTCTATCGGTTGCCCTCGCGCCGAAGCGTGGCAGGATCGCGCGCAGGTTCTCCTTGCCGTCGGCGTCGCAGACCATAGACAGGGGCGATGACGAAATCCTCCTCCGAACCGCCACGGCCGGTCCTGCGTTTTGCGCCCAGCCCGAACGGTCGGCTGCATCTCGGCCATGCGCTCTCGGCGCTGACAAATCAGGCTCTGGCGCGGCGATTCGGCGGCAAGCTGCTGCTGCGGATCGAGGATATCGACCCGACACGCTGCCGGCCGGAGTTCGAACAGGCGATCCATGATGATCTCGCCTGGCTCGGCATCGTCTTCGACGGCGCGGCGCGGCGGCAATCCGACCATCTTTCAGACTATGCAGAGGCGCTCGGCAAGCTGCAGGCGAGGGGGCTGGTCTATCCCTGTTTCTGCTCGCGCAGCGAGGTCAAACGGGCGACGGCGACGCGCCGGGCGGAGGTCGGCGGCGAGTGGCCGGTCGATCCCGACAATGCGCCGCTCTATCCGGGAACCTGCCGGGCGCTCGAGCCTGACGGGGTGGCGCGGCGTGTGGTGGCGGGCGCGCCGCATGTCCTGCGGCTGGCGATGGACCGGGCGATCGAGGCGGTCGGCGCGCCGGCGGTTTACGTAATCTTCGACGCGAGGGGCGCAACCACGGTTGTCACGGCCGACCCTGCCCGCTGGGGCGACGTTGTGCTGGCGCGCAAGGACACGCCCACGAGCTATCACCTCTCCGTTGTGGTCGATGATGCCTTACAGGGCGTGACCCATATCGTGCGCGGGCGCGATCTCGAGGCCGCGACCGACATCCATATAGTGCTGCAGAGGCTGCTCGGGTTGGCCACGCCGCTCTACCATTTCCATCCTCTGCTGCTGGACGAAGGCGGCGACAAGCTCGCCAAGAGTCGGGGCTCGGAGAGCCTTGCGGATTTGCGCGCGAAAGGCGTAACGGCTGGCGAGATCAGGATACGGCTCGGCTTCGGCTGATCTGCGTCACACGCCGAGCCAGGTCAGCCAGGCCGCCGTGGTGAAAAGCGACAGCGTGGTCGAGAGCGCAATCGCGCTGGAGGCGTCCGCTACGCCCTGGCGGTAGCGCTCGGCGAAGAGATAGGCGTTGATCCCGCAGGGGCACGCGGCGAAGAGCACCGCGACGCCCGACCAGTGCGGCGGCATCGAAAAGACTTTCGTCGCAAGCACATAGACGATCAGCGGATGCAGGCCGAGCTTCAGGCCGCTCAACACCGCCGGCAGGCCGATGCCCGACTTGACGCCATAGCGGCGCATGGCGATGCCGAGGCTGATCAAGGCGCAGGGCACCGCGGCTCCGGCCAGCAGATCGACGATCGTCCAGAGCGGCGTTGGGATCAGCCCGACGATCGGGCGCGTCATCGAGCCGAGCAGGATGCCGATGATGATCGGATGGGTGAAGAGGCGTTTCACCAGCATGCCGAACGAGGCGGAGCGGCCCTCGGCCAGAATTGTCGCGGCCGTCATCGTGACCGGCAGATGGACCGCGAGCAGCAGGCCGAGCGGCACCGCGCCGGCCTCGCCATAGGCCTTCAGGATCATCGGGATGCCGACGAAGACGGTGTTGGACTGCGCGGCGGCGAAGCCGGAGACCACGAGTTCCGGCCCCGAGCGGGCGAAAACCCGGCGCGCGATCAGCATCGCCAGCGCCCAGACGATCGTCAGGCCGGCGAAATAGGCGATCCAGTAGCCCCAGGGTTGGACGGCCGGGATGTTGGCGGTCGCCAGCGTCTTGAACAGGAGGCAGGGTACCGCCAGCACGAAGACGAAGTCCGAGAGACCCTCGCCGGTGGTCTCGCGCACGATCTTGAGCCAGCGCGCGGCATAGCCGAGCGCGATCAGGCCGAAGACAGGCAGGACGACGAGGAGCGAGGCGAGCATGGCCGGGTGCCGCTGGCGGGATGAAAAAGGCTCCATCCGGTGCGCCGAAGCAGGGGCGAGAGTCAAGCGTCAGGCGCGGCTCAAACCGTCACCTCGCGGCTTGCCATGCGCTCAGCGCAGTTGCGCGACCGTGCCGCCGGCGCGCTGGATCAGGCTCTGGATCTCCTCGCGCTGGCGCTTGAACTCGACCAGCGTGCGGCCGTCGAGTTCGCGGCCGCGCGGCACGCGGATTTTCATCGGATTGACGAAATTGCCGTTGACCAGCACCTCGTAATGCAGATGTGGGCCGGTAGAGAGCCCGGTATTGCCGAGATAGCCGATGACCTGTCCCTGCCGCACCTTGACGCCCGGCGCGATGCCCTTGGCGAAGGCCGACTGGTGCGAATAGGCGGTGACGTAGCCGTTGGCGTGCTGCAGCTCGATGCGGCGGCCATAGCCCGAATCCCATTCGGCCTTGATCACCGTGCCGTTGCCGGCCGCCAGGATCGGCGTGCCGATGCGGTTTGCCCAGTCGACGCCCGTATGCATCTTCGAATAGCGCATGATCGGGTGGTAGCGCATGCCGAAGCCCGAGCGCATCTCGCCATCGGCGATCGGCTTGCGCAGCAGGAACTTCTTCAGCGATTTGCCCTCGTCGTCGAAATACTCGATCAGCCCGTCCTCGGGCGCCTGGTAGCGGAAAACGCGCCGGGTCTCGCCGCCGATGGTCAGGGAGGCTGACAGGATCTCGCCGCGCTCGCCTTCGTCGTCCTCGGTGAAGATCACCTCGAGATTGTCGCTGGGGCGGACGCGCTGCTGGAAATCGAGATCGTAGGAAAAGATCCTGACGAGCTCGTCGATCATCGGGCGCGGCAACTCGTGGCGCAGGCCGGTCTCGTAAAGGCTCTCATAGAGGCGCGCACCGCCTGCGCCTTCGTCATCCTCGTCATCCTCGTCGTCGGCGGCCTTGCGCTGCGGACGCTGCGGCCCGACCACCTCCTGCCTCGGCAGCGTGACCGGGACGAAGACGCCCTTGTCGTTGATGGCGATCGTGCCGTCGGGCTGGCCGGCGGCCAAAAGCGACACGCGCACGATCTGGCGCGGATCGCCGGGCCTCGGGCCCGGCGCGTAGAGCGCCTGCAGCACCTGTCCGTCCGGCAGCGGGCCGGTCCGGACCTTGCCGCCGAAGGCCTGGATCATGGCGCGGATCATTTCGGGGCTCGCGCCGGCGGCACGCATGACCTGCTCGAAATTTTCGCCCCGGCGCGCGATCAGCAGCTTGTCCTCGACCAGCGGTTCGCGCGAGGCGGCGATCGGCGTCTTCAGGGCGTTGGTGACGTTTTCGGGAACGACGCGGACCTCGATGCCGGAGAAGCGCGGCGTGCCGGTCGGCGGGGCATAGGCCAGGATGTTGGTCTCGGTCGAGGCCGCACCGCCCAGCGTCCGGCTCAGCAGAAGCTGCGGCGGGATCGGCAAGGAGCGCTGCCGGCCGGCGGCGGCGGCGTTGGCGCGTTCCTCCTCGATCTGGGTGATGACCTCTGCATCGCCGAGCTGCGGTTTGCCGGCAGGGATCGCGATGTCGCTCAGGTCGCGCTTGACGATGGTGACGTCGGCGTCGGGAACCTCGACCACCGGCTCGGCATAGCGCTCGCTCGGCTGACCGCCCTCGGCGAAGAGCCGCAGCGGATTGAAGGGCGGGATGTTGGTCGCGTAGACGCCGGTCGTCTGCGACAGGTTGGAGGCGAGGCGTACGAAGGGCCGCACGCGGATGACCTCGCGATCGCCGACGCGCTGGGACATCGGCGCGCGCATGGCGTGCCGCGCGGCGAAGACGGGCTGGTCGGCGACGAGTTTGTCGGCCTTGCGGGCGCCGCCGCCGGTCGCGGCCGATGCGCGCGCCGTCGCGGTTTCCGGCCGCTCGGGAAAGCTCGTATCGCCACGCATCGCGACCAGGATCGCGGCTCCCAGAAGCGCCGCGCCGCAGGAGCCGACCAGCGTGCAGGCGGCGAGCCAGCGCAGCGAGACGCCGCGTCGATCGAGCGCCTGGGGCGATGCGCCCTCGGGCTGGATCGGCGGTTCGATGCCGAGGTCGACAAGCAGCGCCGCGGCCTCGGGGGCGAGCGGTTCGGCCGGCATGTCGAAGTCGGGATGCGCGTTCATCGTGTTGTCGTCTTGGTCCGCTGTCTGCCAACCCCGAAAGCGCGGGTCCGCCGGCGCGCCGGATGACCATGCCCGCGTCGCCGCCCGGAATCAATCGGGCGGCAGCCGGCACGCCGGCGCTTTGCCCGCCGAATGAGGCTGTTTGCGGGCGTTCTCGCGTGCGCGCGCGATTTACAGAGTCGGATGGCGCATAAAGCATCTGCGCCGGCAAAAAAATGCGGCCCTGTCGAAAAAACTTCAAAAAACGCGTTGACACCGAAAGGGGGGTCCGCCTATAAACCGCCCATCGAGACGGCGACGCCGCTGGCGCCGCCCTCTCCACCGCGCTTCACTAGAACGCTGGGCCTTGTAGCCGACACCATCGGCTCAAATGCCTGTCTCTAAAGAAGCCACGCTGTTTGAAAACTGAAGACAGAAAGAGAAACGTGGACGGCGGAGTTCTTGCGGACTTGCCTACGGGCAAGTCATACGAGACTTCGGTGTGCTGCGTTTTACAAGAGCCATCGCTGATTACTTCGGTAATCAAGCAATGACTCCGTCAATACGCAGCGATGCCGGAACAAACTCAAGATACAATCTGAGAGTTTGATCCTGGCTCAGAGCGAA